>Ga0315291_10000021_pt1 | contig 166699 bp, 122 predicted proteins | sample YL17G12_20_MG_FD_203070 | JGI IMG/M metagenome (GOLD analysis project Ga0315291, IMG submission 203070) | Sediment microbial communities from Yellowstone Lake, YNP, Wyoming, USA - YL17G12_20 | ecosystem: Environmental > Aquatic > Freshwater > Lake > Sediment | place: USA: Wyoming | collected... | reverse complement strand
GATACACTTTCACCTGGAAATACTTGAAGAGCGGAAAGGCCGAGATGATGCGTATTGCCTCCTGCTCCGTGCGCGCAATGAGGCTCACCCAGACTTTTGACCGATCGAGCGAAAGGCTGTAACCGGTAACGGTGCCCCGCTCCATCAAGTCATTGATGTGCGCACGCTGACGAGGTATGAGCGAGACAAATTCCTCGTCGAACTGCGCCGGAAGAGTAATGTCAGCCATAAATTGGTTCATCAGCTAAGTTCTCCCTCGAGTAGGACACAAAGTTGTTGTGCGCATGCCATAGGAATTCACTGATCAAGCGGCTTGGAGTTGTCCGGCCACCTGTCAATTGGATCACTTTCCGACCGTCGCTGCCGCTGGAACAGAAATCGAAGGCAAAGCTTCTTCGATTTGCCTCCGATGCAGCTCAAGCCAAGGCGGGAGCATCAAATGTGTCCCGAGGTTCTCCTTGCTCTCATCGTTGGTGAATCCTGGTGGATCCGTCGCGATCTCGAACAGCACTCCACCCGGCTCCCGATAGTAGATTGAGTGGAAGTACTGCCGGTCGACGATCTCCGTGACGCTCAGCCCTGCCTCTGCGATCTTCTGTTGCCAGAGGCGCTGAACAGCATCGTCCGCGACTTGCCACGCGATGTGGTGAACCGAGCCGGCCGACATTCGGGCGGGCGGCAGACTTGCGCTGACGTCGTCGTCGAGAGTGGCTTGGCTCGCTCCCGTGCCGATGACGTAGCGAACTTGGGCCCCATCCTCAGCCGACAGTCGAAATCCCATCGTGTCTGTCAGCAAAGCACCAGTGTTCTTTGACTGGGCGAGTGTTACGGTTACACCACGAAATCGTCGAATGGCAAACTCCGCTGGTACCGGGCCTTCTTTCCAGATCGTGCTGGCCACTCCAAAACCACCAAACACGAGCTCGAGTTGCAGATCATCTGGATCGTCAAACCTGATGAGCTCCTCATTGAAGCGCTCCAATGGCCCTTGTACGTTGATCCCGTGCTGCGAAAGCCTATGAATCCAGTAATCCCGCGCTGCAAGAGGTGCCGCGAAGGCCACCGATGAGACCTCTCCAGTACCGCGTTTTCCGCGAGCTGCATCGGGAAAAGGAAAAAAGGTCAGAAGCGTCCCCGGATTCCCCACCTCGTCACCATAGTAGAGATGATAGACATCCGGGGCATCGAAGTTGACCGTCCTCTTCACAAGCCTCAAGCCCAGCACGTCGGTGTAGAAATCCAGATTGCGCTGTGGATCGCTTGCCAAGGCCGTGATATGATGGATTCCCGAAATCTGGCTGTTCGTCATGTCCCGCTCGAGTCCTTTCAGCTCCAGGTAGCTTGGGTGAATTAGAAACCCAGGCTTGCAGGCCACGGCTGAGGAATAGCGAGCAACAGCAATGCACCCCCGACCAATGCGAGATTCTTCGTGAAGTTGACCTTTTCAGCCATTTTCATTTGCGGATCCTCGATCTTCCAGAAGGTGTGCATCGTGAACGTCACGGGAACGAGGAACAACACGAGAGCGGTCGCGCCAAGAATCGGGTAAATTCCGAACAATACGCTCACACCTCCGATGAGGAGCAACAGCCCCGTAAACGTGACGGCGAGCTTTGGAGCGGGAACACCTTTCGATTGGGCATACCCCGTCATCGCGCTTGTCTGTGTGAAATGGTTGACGGCGTTGAAAACGAAATATCCGCCGAAGAGAAGTCGTGCCACGAGAAAAAGAATTACTTCCATTGTAAGTCTTCCTTTTGAATGATGAGTTGAAATGATGAATCTAGTCATGGTGAAAACCTGATGCGTCGCTGATATGCCGTGAGGGTTTGCCCCAGACATCGGTGAAGACGAAACTCTCCAGGGGTTTCCTGGTTCTTGGTGCTTCCTCCCGTTCACGGAGGTCGTGAGGAAGCGCGTCCGGTGTATCTGCATAGCCAATGGCAAGGATAATAACCGGCGCAAAACCGTCCGGGATGGAGAACAGCTCTCGTGCTTTCTCGGTGTTGAATCCCCCCATCTGATGGACGGAAAGGCCAAGTGCGGTTGCCTGGACAGTCAAGTGAGCGACCGACTGGCCGAGATCATACCACGCGTGCTTGTTTGGCGTGCCGGTTGTTCCGTAGTGGAGGCGGGCAACAACGAGCACGAGCACTGGAGCTCGGTGTGCCCATTGGCGATTTCTCTCTGAAAGGCACTCAAACAGGCGGCTGTTAATTTCGTGATCGTCCTTCGTTGCAACGATGAAGTTCCATGGCTGCTCGTTTGCAGAAGAGGGCGACCATCGCGCTGCTTCGAAAAGGCTCACGAGCTTCTCGGGTTCGACAGGTTGTTCGGAGAACGCTCGCGGACTCCGGCGTCGCTGAAGAAGATTGTCGATGGGAACACGTGTTTGGGCAAGATTCTCAATCACAGGTATCGCCATGATGAATTGGATTTGCAGTTTTCATGAGTCATGTGTTATCCCGAAACCGAGTGGACATCCTTGAGTGCGACGCCAAGCTTCTTCAGCAGAGCGGAGAGCTGGATCTGTTCCTCTTCGGTCAGGACGGATGCGAGCTCGGTGATCCGCTTGGCGTGTTGCTGGAAGACATCCCGAAACAGTCGCTCGCCCTTGGAGGTTAGCTGAACTTGTATCACACGACGATCCTCTGTGCTCCGATCTCGTTCCACAAGGCCCTCTTTTTCCAGGTTATCGACGATGACAGTTACGCATCCCCCGGTGACAAGGATCTTTTTTCCGACTTCGCCTGTGGTCATAGGACCGAGATGCCCGAGCGCCTCGAACACTGCGAACTGCGGTTGCGTCAGTCCGTATCGCTCAACGTCTTTGGCGGACAACCTGCCAAAGGTGGATGATGCGCGAGCGAGCTTAACCCAGAGGCTGAGCGCGAGATCGGCTTTCTTGCCGTACTGCTCGGTTGTCTTCATAACCTCATATCACCATTTGTTGTCGATCCAAGGCCTCTTAATTAAGGAGAACTATTTCAAATTTGAACCATTTAGACTTGATATAAGTTCCCATGCTTAAACAGAATCTGAGAGCGTTGCAGAAAAATCCTAGAAAAACCGGCAAAATCGCCCAAAACCGGGGGGTAGGAAGGACCCATCGGATTTCGATGAATCTTGGCTTCTGCCGCTAGTACGGGGTTGGGTTGGCCGTGCTGGGCTCAGCTCGGTTTGGGACTCCTTCCTCCGTTTGCCGGACCCTCCCGGCACAATCGGTCAGAAGTGTGCTTCCGATTCACCCTTTGCCCACAACCTTTTCCATCACCTTTCCGTCTTAAATATGATGCTCCCAAGTCTCATCACCTGGAGGGTCCTCCTATGCCTCGCATCTCGAGAATAACCTTTTGTCTCATCGCGGTCTTCCTGCCGTCGTGTCCACATCTGCTTGCCCAATCGATCAAGCAGCCTGTGTCAGATCCCGAACGGCAACAGTTGGCTCGGTTTGAAGTCGCACTTGAGAAACTCTGGGAACAACTGAAGATTCCGGCTTACTCGGCCGCCATCGTCAAAAATCAGACTGCCATCTGGGCACGAGGATTCGGGTATGCGGATCTTGAAAAAAAATCTCAAGCTACAGAGAACACCGCCTACCACCTTGCGTCCCTCACGAAAACGTTCGGTGGGACGATACTTCTCCAGCTCGTCAAAGAAGGAGAGGTGAATCTCGACGACCCGGTGACGAAGTACGGCATCGCCCGTGAGAGCCAGGGTGTCATCCGCGTCAAGCACCTCCTCTCGCATACATCAGCAGGCAATCCCGGTGAGCAATATCAGTATGATGGAGATCGATTCGCAGAGTTGAGCAAGGTGATTGCCAAAGCTTCCGGGCGATCCTTCGGCGAGCTGCTGATTGAACGAATCCTCGAGCCGCTTGGCTTGGACGACACCGCCCCGAATGTCCCCCCGCGGATGATGAGGATGAGCACACCAAATGATCCGAATGTGCAAGCTGCTCTTCAGCGCAGCCGTGAGCTGATGAGTGCCTTGAACTCCGGAAATGCGGATGCGTTGAATGGTTTTGCCTCATCACAGAACTCAGCCTTCAACTACCAAGGCGAGGCGCTCGGAGTCTTCCCCGACGCCAAAGAGTTTGCGAACTACTTCCGAAATGGCGTCAAGCTCCAGTTCGAGCTCGTGGACCTCGAGGCCGTGCCTGTCGATAATGTTGTGCTCACGACGTCCTTCATGCGGGGTACGATGGTGCTTCCGGGCCAACGACAACCCCGACCCGCCGGTCCTTGGAGGACGACGATGGTCTGGATTCTCGAGGACGGTGTTTGGAGAATTCTGCATGCACATCTATCGGATCTTCAGACTGAGGCGGTGGGCGGCAAGCAGGTGCAACGCTTCGCTGCGGTATCGAAGATCCTCGCTCAACCATACAGGCTTGACAGCACCTTCACGCCGACGCGGGGGTCCTACCCGACCTATTTCAGCGTGTCGGCCGGGTTGATCTCGACGGTGATGGACATGGCCAGGTTCGATATCGCTCTGGATCGATACAAGCTGCTCGATGAAACGACGCAGCAAATGGCCTGGACACCAACGCTATCCACGAAAGGCGACACGCTTCCCTATGGTCTCGCGTGGTTCACAACCTTCCATCGGGGACAGAAATTCATCTGGCATTACGGCTACTGGACGTGCAACTCATCGCTCATCCTCAAGGTTCCCTCACAGAACCTGACGTTCATCATCATGGCCAACACGGACAACCTCAGCCGGCCAACCAGCTTGGGATCGGGTGACCTCCTGAGTTCGCCGGTCGGTTTGGCCTTTCTCAAAGAATTCGTTTTTCCCGATCTCTACGGGCAGCAAATACCCGAGATTGATTGGAGAAGATCCGACGATGAAGTGAAACGATTCCTAAGGGATGCTTCGTCGAAGAGCTACAGTCAGGTCATCGTCGCGGATCTCCAATGTGAAGCACGTATCTCCTCGAGCGTAGGGGACTTACCGGGCGCCAGTCGACTCTTCGCGATCTATGGAAGTGTGTACTCCGAACCGCTCCCGACCGGGCTTACGGAATCGACGCTGCTGGCAAAGATCGAGAGGGTTGGAGACTTCGAGGACAGGACAGCAGAGTTCCGTCTGGATCGCGAACAACGTGTGCGCATCTTTGCTCTTGGAGAGGGTTTCGGAGGTCAGCTCTATGACTACGGATGGCTTGAGAATGCTGAGACGGGAGATACCGTCTGGCAAATGAAAGCGGCGGAAACAACACACGCCGGAGGAGCTGACAAGAATCGGATGGTCGACGTAACGATCACTGTCCCGACGGGGCGATATAAGCTCCGGTACAAATCGGACGATTCGCATTCCTTTGATCGCTGGAATGCAGCGATGCCGAGATACAACTTCTGGGGGATTGCGGCATATGCCGTAGGAAAGTGACTGCAGCGACTCTGAGGGGCTGCTCACTCTGGGTGACGAAACGACCGAAGGTCTTTCGGCCCGTTCTGACAGACTCTCTCAAAGGTCTGTTTGTCGAGATTCATGACGGTATGATGGTTGTGCTCATCCGTCAAATAGGCCAGGAGGATCTTGTAGCTCTCGTAGTCAAACCGATGGTTTCCCCTGATGTGCCGCTCGAACGCGCCGGCGCTCGACCTGAAGCTGGTCACAAGGCACCAATTGTCGATTAGAAAGAGCTCGCGATATCTGTTATCTGCTGAGCGCTCCTCCACTACGATGCCTCCATCGTATGGCCAAGCCTTGATCGTGCGCGCAAGGAATGCTTTTTCCACCCGCGCGTTGTAGAGTGCTGGATCTTCCTCGCTCATACACGCGCCGCGGCACTGCCCAAGGTGATAGGAGAAGCAGTATCGCTTGGAGGTTTCCAGCCTCAGCAGCTTGGGACACAGGCGATACGTCTTTGCGATCGCAGTGAGGAACTCCTTCGCCTGCGTTTTATGCTTGAAGATACCCAGGATCGGTTCAGTCTCCCGGATGTCGAGATAGTCGACAGCTTGAAGGGCAACCATCGCGTAGCCGGCGCTATTCATGGTGCGTCGCGCAATGACGATCCTGCGCTGTTTACGCGAGGCGACATTGAACATCGGTCGAAGCTCCTTGATGAGCTGTGACTCCAGGAGCAGAGCTCCGAGTTCTCCGGCTGTCTCGCGGCCCTCGACGTGCCGCACACGCCGGCGCAGCCACGCCTCGTTGCGAGATGTGAAATGGGAGCGCACTCGTGTGCGAATCGTCTTGCTCTTTCCCACATAGAGCAGCTCACCGCTGGCGCCGTAGAAGAGGTAAACGCCAGGCGCGTCGGGCAGGTTGTTGATGAGGTTTTTGTCCAGTGTTGTCTTCATCCGATGGGCGAAGAGCTACGCGACGATTGGGATCATGTCGGGATATTAGACTGGCTCATTGGAGGTGAAGGCGCAAGCTGATACTGAAGCCGCTCAAGGAGGCTGCGAACCTGCTTGAGTCTCGCCCTGGGCTCAGTGTCATGCTCAAGCTGCGCTGTCAATCTCAACTGTTGTCCCTCCTGCCTGAGGCCGGCGCCATATCGCTTGAGGTCACTGACGTGGCTCATGATTTGCTGAAAGCGAGAAGTACTTCCATCACTCTCCTCATAGAACTCCTTCGTATCCGCTGGAGGGAAGAACAGTGAAAGCCGGTCGTTTTGGAATTCAATCTTCGCAAAGCCGATCTGCGCGGCGAGGACCTTCAACTCAAGAAGCGAGAAGAGATGCTCAACCTCCTCTGGGTACTCTCCAAACCGGTCCCGGAGCTCGTCACGCATCGATTGGATCTCCTCGAGGGAGGTCGCCCTGTAGAGCCGCCGATAGAAATCGAGTCGCTCCGCGTCAGACTCGATAAAGAAGTCTGGAACAAACGCCTCGATATCCGCCTCCACAACGGTCTCAACCTTCTCCCGTCTTCCGTCTCCCGTCTCACGTTCGTAGAGTTGCTTAAACTCCTGCTCCTTCAGCTCCGCAACGGCCTCCTCAACGATCCGCTGATACATCTCAAACCCCATCTCGAGGATAAAACCCGATTGCTCCGCCCCGAGGAGATTGCCGGCGCCGCGAATCTCGAGGTCACGCATAGCTAAATTGAAGCCTGACCCGAGCTCCGTGAATTCCTGGATAGCCTGCAGCCGGCGGAGGGTGGGCCGTGGGAGGCTCAGGATGGGTGGTGTCAAGAGGTAGGCGTAGGCTTGTTCGTTCGACCGTCCAACCCGACCGCGTAGCTGATAGAGCTCCGCGAGCCCGAATCGGTCGGCGCGGTTGATGATGATGGTGTTGACACTCGGGATGTCGATGCCGGATTCAATAATCTTGGTGCAGATGAGGACGTCGAACTTCTTTTCTAAGAACTCCATCATCGTCTTCTCAAGCTCGTGCCCCTTCATCTGGCCGTGAGCGACGTGAAAACGCGCTTCGGGGACTTTGTGTTTCAGCAGTCCTTGAACGTCTTCGATATCGTGAATCCGGTCGTGGATGAAATAGACCTGGCCGCCGCGATGCAGCTCTTTGAGGATTGCCTCGCGGATGAGCTGCGAATCGTATTGAGCGATTTCGGTTATGATAGGAAGTCTATTGCGGGGTGGAGTGTTGATGATCGAAAGATCGCGCGCCCCCATTAGGGAAAACTGAAGCGTCCGGGGGATGGGTGTCGCGGTAAGCGTCACGGTGTCAACGGTTGCGCGGAGCTGTCGCAGCTTCTCCTTTGCGGAGACGCCGAATCGGTGCTCCTCATCGATGACAAGAAGGCCGAGGTCTTTGAAGCGGACATCCTTGGACAGAAGCCGGTGGGTGCCGATGATGATGTCAACCTTTCCCTGCTGCATTCCAGCGAGGATCTCCGCTTGCTCGTTCTTCGTCTTGAAGCGTGAGAGCGATTCAACGCGAACCGAGTAACGGCCAAGTCTATCCACAAACGTATTGAAATGCTGCTGAGCCAGGATGGTGGTCGGAACGAGGACTGCAGCCTGTTTCCCGTTCATCACGGTCTTAAACGCCGAGCGGACAGCAACCTCGGTCTTGCCAAACCCCACATCACCGCAGATCAAGCGGTCCATCGGCGAGGGGTGTTCCATGTCGCGTTTGACATCACTCGTTGCCTTTGCCTGGTCCGGCGTATCCTCGTACATGAACGAGGCCTCGAGCTCCCTTTGCCAATGCGTGTCCGGGGCAAAAGCGAAACCCTCCTCGTGCTTACGGCGAGCGTAGAGGTTGATGAGCTCGCGAGCAATATCCTTGATGCGTCGTCGTGCCTGTGACTTGAGGCGTTCCCAGTCAGGAGCACCGAGCTTTGTCAGCTTTGGGATGTGTCCTTCCTGCGATGCGTATTTCTGGACGCGGTTGACGAAGTTCAGATTCACGTAGAGGACATCGTTCCCTTCGTAGAGCACCCTCATCACTTCCTGCTCGACCCCGCGAACCTTGAGCTTCTGAAGTCCAGCGAATTTCCCGATACCATAATCGACGTGGACAACATAGTCGCCGCGCTGCAGCTGTTGTGCCTCCTTTAGCGAGAAGCCCTTGAACTTCTTTCGCTTCCCGAGCCCTCGTCGCTTCAGACGGCCGAAGATCTCATGCTCGGTGAAGAGTGCAAGCTTTGCCGGGGGAAAGAGGAAGCCATGATGGAGAGCTTCGTGCATCAGATGATAATCGATGTCGGTCGCACGAAGCGGGGCGCCGGACGGGTGTCCCGATCCCGGCCGAGGATCTCCCGGCGATGTAAGCTCTTCCTCAATCAGCTCCTTGATTCTCTCAGCCTCCTCTTGCGTGTCGCAGGCAAGATAGACCTCGTGTCCGAGAGCGCCCACCTCGTGGACGTGCTGGAGAAGAACCTTGATGCTTCCATTCGTCGGAGGTTGGGGCGAGCTTAGAAAATTCACTGAATCGTTCGAGGGCAGATTGCCAAGTGTGGAGTGGATAATGCGAGTGAATTGTCGTGAGCGCACATCCAGACTGCCCCAGTCGAAAATGTTCTGAACCCCTTCGTGAAAGAGCTCTTCAATTTCCTTCTGAATCAGCGTCGGCTCGTCGAACACGAGGATTGCATCGGGCCTCAGATAATCGAAGAGCGAGGCTGAGGGCTGACTGGCTTCCTCTGAGGTCGGAAAGAGGCTGGCCACAATGCTTGCTGACTGGAGTTCCCGAATCGACCGCTGGGACAAGACGTCAAACTCACGGATCGACTCTACCGAATCCCCCCAAAACTCGATGCGCACGGGGTTATCTCCTACGAAGGGAAACACATCAAGGATGCCGCCCCGAATGGAGAAGTCACCATACTCCTCCACAAAGTCCTTTCGTTCAAAGCCGAGGCTTGCGAGTGTCTCGATCAACGCTTCGAACGGATACTCCTTGCCAGCTTCGAGCTCCATGCTCCGTTGTTTGAAGTCCTGAGGCGCCGGGATCCGGCTCGAAAGCGCCTCAGCCGATGTCACAACGATAACCGCCTCTAGGTTTGACAGGGATTTCAAAGTCTCAACTTGTGCGATCGGAGCGGTCATATCAAGCAACGTTGCCTTGTGACTCGGCCCATGACCGTAAAGACGAACGCTCTGCTCACCGGTCAGGAGTACACAGTCATCACGCAGTTGCTCCGCCCGCTCGTTGGCTGGAACGATGAGAACTGTCTGACGTCTTTGCTCTCCGAAGATCATTGCAGCGACAAAAGCCGCCAGCGATCCGTTAACTCCCCGGATCCACGCGTCCTCACCTGCACTGAGGGCTGCAATCCGTTGATGCAGAATGCGGAACGGATCGGACTCCTCTATTCTCTTCTTAATGGTCTCAACCATCTTCAGCCTGGTTCCTTAACCTCGCGAAATCGGCGATCGTCAACTGCAAATTGCCAATTTCCACGCGTTCTCCACGCACGAAAACACCTTACCCCGACCATCACGGCGTTGCCGGACAGTCAGGGTCGGGACAATCTAGTCAAAAGTCCCAGGAGTTGCAATCGGGAGCGAATTCGCCTATCATGACTTCGAACGATCAGCACATGGTGACGTCATGCCTGAGTTTATCCCCTACCTCCATCACCCACTCTCAGAGCAGGAACAAGTTGCCCGGGCTTGGACCTTCCACGAGCTCTGTAAGGCACGCAGAACCATTCGCGAGTTTTCCCAAACACCAATTCCCCGCGAGGTGCTTGAGTTGATTCTCAAGACTGCAGGTACCGCGCCATCAGGCGCAAACAGGCAGCCGTGGCGATTCGTTGTTGTCACAGATCCTGATATCAAGAAAGAGATTCGCATCGCAGCAGAGGCCGTTGAAAGAGAGAGCTATGATCATCGCATGCCTCAAGAGTGGCTCGATGATCTCGCAGTCCTGGGAACGGATTGGCACAAAGAGTTCCTGGAGATCGCGCCAGCACTTATCGCGGTGTTTTCGATCTCCTACACCAAAGAGGATAATCAGGTTCGCAAGAACTACTATGTGAAAGAGTCCGTTGGCATCGCTGTCGGATTCCTTCTGGCCGCGATTCACAACGCGGGTCTGGTTGCGCTTACGCATACCCCGAGCCCAATGGAGTTTCTATCGAAGATCCTGCAACGGCCTGAGAATGAGAAGCCGTTTCTCCTTATTCCTGTGGGATATCCGAAAGAAGGCACGAAAGTGCCGGACATCAAGCGAAAGGAACTCGATGAATTTGCAGCGTGGAGATGAGTGAAACATCAACTATCGGGTATGTTTGCAGCCGTCCGCACAAACCGGAAGCTGCAAGATGATCTTGAGATCTCATCGCAGCCCGCCGGCGAAGGCATCGATTGAAATCGACGCCTTCGTCAGATACGAAACCCTTGTTGGGTTTCGCTTCACAATAAGCCGTCCGATTCATCGGATGGCTTGCCTAATGCATGGGCAAGGAACAGAATATGGAAGATCAATCCTCTGACCGTGAGCAAGCCCGTATCCAATGGGCGCTGAATGAAGCGAAAAAGCAGGAGCTGGCACAGAAATATGGTGCGCATTTCGGAACTGCGGGCTCAGAGCTTCCACCGGAAGTTGAATCAAGGTGGTTGAACTATGTCGAGGAATTCGAGAGGCAGTTCGAAAATGCTAGGCGGGTGACGGTGCGGGAATTCGTCGGCAATCCAGTCTTTAAGCCGGTATCTGAAGTTCCATCAGAGCATCTTTCCTCAGAACTCGAAAGTATTCTGGAATTCTTGAGCCTCAGTAGCATTGTTGTTGATTTCCTTTGTGATGTGGCAGACGCCGAAGCGTATCGATTTCTCACCATTGAATTGATGGACGCAGAAACCGATGACATCCGGATCGAAGGGATGAATCACCACTTCACCTACGAAGAATTCCATCCTAACGACGAGTACGACGCGAAGATGTTTGCTGAAGGCTTTCTCCTCGATCTGTTTCACCGCGACGTAGATTACGCTCTGAAGAGTGTGGCACAGGGCGAGCTGTACAATGCAAATGGAACTCCAACAACTGTAGAGCAAATGAAGAATGAAATCACATCATTCCTCAATCACTACGCTGCTTTTGTTTCGTGGAATTTTGAACCAGTGGAATGCGTGGTTGAAGGTGATTATGCCACCGTGAAAATGCAGACTGCTTGGAATGGGCTGCGGGCGGGGACGATGGAATCAATCTCGATTTTGGGCACAAGTACTCTGCGAATGAAACGAAATCCCTATGGTGGTTTTGATGTGATTCAAGCCAATGTTGCCGGGTGGAACCGAAATGAAGAGGGTATCCCATGAAGATCAAAGTCGGAATCGCTCAGTTTGCGCCTTCTGTTCTTGATCTACGCGGCTGTGTCGAGAAAGCGTGCAGAATCATCGAGTTGGCAGGGAAGCGCAAGATCAAGCTCGTTGCGTTTCCCGAAACATGGATTCCCGTCTACCCCGTCTAGGCCGATGCGGGATCGTACAGCCAATGGGGAAACGATGCCGCAAAGAAGCTCTACGCGCGCCTGCACCGAAATGCCTTGCAGCTTGGCTCACCGGAGTCCAAGAAAATTGCTGCAGCCTGCAAAAGGGCAAACGTGCATGTTGTGCTTGGCGTGAACGAGCGAGTCGGAAAATCGCTCTACAACTCTCTCCTCTTCATTCAGTGACGAAGGAGCGCTGATCGGCCACCATCGCAAGCTCGTTCCGACCTTTGGCGAGCGGTTGGTCTGGGGCTATGGCGACGCGGAAGGGTTGAGGACGCACGAGACCAAATTCGGCAGGATTGGCGGACTTATCTGCTGGGAGCATTGGATGCCTCCAGCACGACAAGTGCTCCACGCTGAAGGTGAAATCATTCACGTCGCCTCATGGCCACATGGAAAGGATTTGCATCAGCTTGCAAGCCGTCATTATGCGTTTGAAGGCCGGTGTTTCGTCCTGGTAGCGGCGATGTACCTCGAGAAACGCATGTTTCCCAGGGAGTATGAATTGCGTGATGAACTGAAAGGGCAGCCCGATGTGCTGCTGAATGGAGGCAGTGCAATCATCGGTCCGGATGGGTGCTACTTGGTCGATCCGGTCTACGGTAAAGAAACCCTCGTCGCGGCGGAAATTGAAACAGAGCGAGCCGTCGAGGAAAGCCTCACGCTCGACGTCGCAGGCCATTACTCGCGACCGGATGTGTTCGAGTTGACTCTCAGACGGAAGCGCACGGACTGAACGAAAGCTGGAGGGATAACGGCTCAGCGGGCCTGACAGCGGTTTTCTCGAAGCAATGAAGAAGCCGCTGCAGCATCTACGCGCAGCGGCTTCTTTGACGGACTCTTGCCGGGAAAAAACGTCAGGTAAAGCCTTAGCTCTTTTTGTCGGCTTTCTTCATGTTCTTGCAGCAATCCTTGTCCTTGCCTGTCCCTGCCTTTTGTTTGTGGCCATCCTTTCCCGGGCAGCAGGCGCACTTCTCTTCTTTTGTTGAGGAAGAAGCAGCGCTGGCCAGTTGTGCCTTGAATCCCGCATCGCTTACAGCCTTGACGAGGGTTTCGGTTTTCACCGAAGTTGCAGCAAGAGCGACCTCAGCGGTCTTCTCTTTCAGATCGACTTTGACGTCCTTCACGCCTTCGACACCTCGCAGGGCCTTATCCACCTTCTGTACACAGTTATCGCAATGCATGCCGGTGACGGAAAGCTTCACAGTCTCCGACTGAGTGGATTGAGCAAGGACTACTCCGGCTGAAAGTGCTACAACAAGAAGTGCAAGAACGACTTGACGCATATGATATCTCCTTCTTTGGGAAGTGAAACCTATCGATTGACTTGCGGGTCTCAAGATACGGTGAAAGAGGCTAAGGCGCAAGCCCGGTTCGTAAGGATCGCGCACCGGGGCAAGATCGGAATGCGAAGCGGAAGCAAAGCATTTCATTTTCGACAGAATTTTCTTACCTTACTGCAGAGCCTGACGAACAAGAAGGCGTGTTAAGCCTCCGGTTGGAACATGAAACCCGAGGCATTTTTTTTCTGACCATCGGCAGTGGCACAGTTGTTTCGCTGCCCATTGGAGATTTCATCAGACCGTTCTGTAAGGATGTATGAAGAGAAGAGAGGACATACGGAACATCGCGATCATCGCGCATGTTGACCACGGGAAAACCACACTTGTTGATTTCATGTTCCGCCAGACCGGCACGTTTCGTGCCCATCAGGAGGTCGTGAGCCGTGTCATGGACTCGAACGAGCTGGAGCGCGAGCGCGGCATCACGATACTTGCCAAGAACACCGCCGTGTTCTACAAGCCAAAGAGCGGCGGGGTTGTGAAGATCAATATCGTTGACACGCCGGGACATGCCGATTTTGCAGGCGAGGTGGAGCGGACTCTCAAAATGGTCGACGGCGTGCTGCTGCTTGTCGACGCGGCCGAAGGCCCGCTGCCCGGGACGAAATTCGTCTTGAAAAAATCTCTGGAGTTGGATCTCCAGCCCATCGTCGTGATTAACAAGATCGATCGTAAGGACGCTCGACCTCACGAAGTCCTTGATGAAGTCTTTGAATTGTTCCTCTCCCTGGGCGCGAACGACCGCCAGCTTGATTTTCCAACGATCTACTGCATTGCAAAACAGGGCATTGCCAAACGGGAGTTGGACGATCCCAGCGACAACCTGGAACCGCTCTTCGAGGCGATCGTCAAGCGAGTCCCTCCTCCCCCCGGCGAACTGGAATTACCGTTCCAAATGCTCGTGACAACGATTGATTACAACGACTACCTGGGGCGACTGGGGATCGGTCGTGTGTCTCGAGGTACCATTAAGCTCGGCTCACCGATGAAGGTCGCCCACCGGGATGGAACCGTTGATGATGCCAAGGTCACGAAGATCTACACGTTCGACGGACTGAAACGAATCGAGGTCGAAGAGGCAAGCGCCGGCGAAATCATTGCCGTGGCCGGTATGGAGGACGTCGATATCGGGGAAACGATCGCCGATGCGCGTGATCCCGCGCCGCTGCCGTTTGTCTCCATCGAAGAGCCCACGCTCTCGATGAATTTCATGGTAAACAACTCCCCGTTCGCTGGACAAGAAGGAAAATTCGTCACGACCCGCCACCTGGGGGAACGACTGGCCCGGGAGCTGCGATCCAATGTCAGCCTGCGGGTTGAACTCACGGATTCTCCGGACGTGTTCAAAGTCAGCGGTCGAGGAGAGCTTCATCTGGCGATTCTCATCGAGACCATGCGACGAGAGGGATTTGAATTGCAGGTTTCTCGGCCGGAGGTCATCTATAAACTGATTGACGATGTCCTCTGTGAGCCTATGGAGCACGTCATTATCGATGTGCCTGATGAATATGTGGGAGTGGTGATCGAGAACATGGGTCAGCGGAAGGGGGAAATGAGAAACATGCTCCAGTTTCAGGGGAACACGAGGCTGGAGTTCATTGTGCCGGCACGGGGGCTCCTGGGGTTCCGCTCGGAATTCATGACGCAGACAAAGGGGACAGGCATTCTGCATCATAACTTCGACGGCTATGAGCCGTTCAAAGGCGAGATCGAGCATCGCTCCCGTGGAGCGCTCATCGTGCTCGAGAACGGTATCTCTGTTGCCTATGCGATGTGGAAGCTGCAGGAGCGATCAACGTTCTTCGTCGAGCCGGGAACGCGGGTCTATGGCGGGATGATTGTGGGTGAAAACTCCCGCGAGCATGACATGGTCGTCAACGTCTGCAAAACAAAACATCTGACGAACATCCGCGCTTCAGGCTCTGATGAAGCGATACGCCTGGAACCGCCCCGTATTCTGACGCTCGAGCAAGCGATCGAATGGATCAGCGATGACGAGTATGTCGAAGTGACGCCGCAATCGATCCGACTCCGCACGAAATATCTGGACCATAACGAGCGCTATCGGATGTCGAAGAAGAAAGCGGAAATGGCTGATATATAGAAGGAAATGGGAATCCAGATTGCAGATTCAAGGAGCAGGCTGATCTCTGCCCACGCCGACTCTTGACAACTGACTTCTGCCACCTCACTCCAGTCTCCTGGCTTCTGGATTCTGACTCCTGACTCCCGCAAAGGCATCAACCACGCCATGTTTTCCTCTCGCACAAACTGGGACCTCCGATCGAGTAGGCTTTTTAGTCTCCTGCAAAGAAAGCGCCAGCAGTGCGAAGAGATCATCGATCTGACGGAATCGAACCCAACCCGATGCCATTTCGAATACCATCCCCATACCATCCTGAAGACCCTTTCCACAGAACGCTCATTGGTGTACGAACCCGATCCCAAGGGGCTCTCCTCCGCACGACTTGCCGTGGTCGATTTCTATCGTGCACACGGTATCACGATTGAACCTGAATGCATCATCCTTACTGCCAGCACCAGCGAAGGGTACTCCTTCTTATTTCGCCTGCTCTGCAATGAACGAGAGTCCGTGCTTGTGCCGAAACCAAGCTATCCGCTCTTCAACGATCTCTGCCGACTGGGTGACGTCACATCGCGCCACTACCATCTCGCGTACGACGGTGAATGGCAGGTTGACCTCTCAACGATTGAGCGTAGCTTCTCCCGCGACACGCGTGCTCTGGTGCTGGTCCATCCGAACAATCCCACAGGGTCATTTGTCAAAGTCCAGGAGCGCGAGGCCATCTCGACGCTTGCCCGGCGACGTCACGCTGCGTTGATTGTCGACGAGGTATTTGGACCGTTCGCTTTTGAAGGTGATGTCAGGCGGGCGCCAAGCTTTGCTGGAAACGGCGAAGTGCTCACGTTCGCACTCAACGGCCTGTCCAAGCTTCTGGGCCTCCCGCAAATGAAACTGGCATGGATCGTGGTCTCCGGTCCTCCCGAGGAACGCGACGAAGCAATGCGGCGATTGGAGATGGTTGGTGACCTCTTTCTCTCGATTGGCGCACCAGTTCAGCACGCTCTGCCGTCTCTGTTGACGGACCTTCTGCCTGTAACGCAGCAGATCCGCGATCGTGTGCGCAGCAACTATCAGATGCTGCGGAGTGAATGTGCGCCATCCTCGAGCGTGAGCGTGCTTCACTGTGAGGGTGGATGGAATGCGGTTCTGCGCCTGCCGCAGACTCGTTCTGATGAAGAATGGGCACTGGATCTGCTCCAACGCCATAATATCCTTGTTCACCCCGGCAACTTGTTTGATTTCGAACAGGAATCGTGCCTCGTGGTGAGTCTGCTCCCCCCATCCGAAATCGTCTCCGCGGGATTCAAGAAAATCCTGACCGCCGCTGACACCTAATGTTCATTCGACAGCATCAGCATTAATGGATTTTTCTATCGATATTCTGCCGGACTGCTTTTTCGTTCCTAGGCTTCCGTGGATAATCGACGATGATTCCGATGAATAGCACTGACGTCAAAGAAAAGGTGGCAAACCTCATCGTTCGAGTATTCGATTCTTATCTCGCAGAGTTCATGGTCATTACGAGACGAGCGAAAGGCAGGTTTGAACAGAGAGACTGGATGGGCGGAAGAAGGGACGCTGTCGAATGAGAGTAAGTAGGGGACAAATAATCGATATCATTCCTTACGACCGAAACAAGAGATTCAGGAGACTCACGCGCGAGGCTTGAGCTTCACGGAACCAAGGCGCGATCATCAGAACGTCGATGAAGTCCTCGCTTGCTTGACATCCTGGCCTTATGGTTTCCTCTTCGAGACCGAACGCGCAGGATAGCAACTCGTGCAATGGCGAGCGAGGGAATCCATCTGAATGTAATTGCAGCGAAGTATAAATGTCAGTACCTTCATATAGAGGAACCACCATTTTGGACGCTTAGCTCAGCTGGTTCAGAGCGCCGCCCTTACAAGGCGGAGGCCGAAGGTTCGAATCCTTCAGCGTCCACCAGCCCTTACCCCGACAGACAACATTAGGATCCGCAAACCGGCAGCCGCTCACCAATTGAAGTCCATCCACCCACCTCCCTGCGATAACAAGACTACTCGCCTTTGCCTTCATGTCACACTTGAGGGGCCGGCAGATCTAACACTTCAACCAATCTTGCACTTTCAGGCTTAAGCTGTTATACTCATTTGTATGAAATCGATCATGCTTGTCGAGGATAACAGGGATAATCGGGTCCTCGTACGGGCGCTGCTGAGCGAATTGTATATACTACACGAGTATGAAACCGGATTCGCAGCGATGGAAGCCCTCAAGACATCCGTCCCTGATTTGATTCTGCTTGATATTTCCCTGCCCGGGATGGACGGCATCGAAGTGCTCACGCGTCTCCGCCAAGATGAGCGATTGAGAAACAAGCCCATCATCGCGCTGACCGCCCACGCTGTTAGCGGTGACCGCGAACGATTTCTCGAAGTAGGGTTTAATGACTACGTCGCAAAGCCGATCGTGAATGAAGAAGCATTCCTGCAGTCGATCAAACGATGGCTGAGTAAGAACCCGTGACGGATATCGATCCCCGTAACAGAACCTCCGTGCGTTCCTCCTCAGGAACGATAGCTGTCCTTCTCGCCGTAGTCACGCTGCCGAACGAACCTCTCCTGAGTCAATCCATGGACGCCCTCTGCCTCGGCTCAAACGCGAGTGATCGTCGCGATGTTGACGAAGAGCGCATTTCAAGGAGTTGGCACGTATGAGTGAGGAGGGGATAAAAGACCAGATTATCGTGAACCTGCAGCCATTTTCGCACGGCTCGTGGGCTCACATGAATATCAGCCGTGTTGCGCTCTTCGGCCGCAATCTCAAAGAGGCCACGTCCTCAACCCGATTCGAGCGGTTTCGCGCTGCGCTCAGAGAGTACATCGAGAAGGTTCATCCTGCCGTCGGCAAAATTGCGCAGCAACTTCACATCATTGAGTTCGATCCGACAATCGTTCAGGCGATCCGAATCCACGCTGATGAACTGGCAAACATCGCCCGTAGATTGAGCCTGAATCCGCAGCAATCAGAAGACGAGCTGCATCGACAACAGTTAGAGATCCCGGCGCACGCCGATCGGCTTCTTGATGCATTTCGATTAATGCGCGAGCGGATGTTTAGTGAATTCCAGTGCAAGCCAAACAAGGTGCTGCAGAACATCCTGGAACGACGGAAGAGCACTGATGCCGGGAAGAAGATCTCGTTCTCCGTCCGTCTCACTGAGCTGGACCAGGCTGCGGTAATTCCTGAGACGGAATTCGCGGAAGTGATTGAAGCCTTGATTGATCGCGAGGGTGATCAATCCGATGATGATGCGGGGCGAGAGTTGTCCTTTGTCGTAGGGACGCGGGGGGACCGATGGTTACTGGAGGTGCACGATAGCGGCCTTTTTGTCCCTTCCCACCAGTGGGGGGACCTTTTCGTAGGTCGGGGGATTTCTGGCTGTGCTAATCTTGCGAAAGTGCTGGGAATCTTAGGAAAGTTCGATGGAGACATATGCGTTCAGAGCAGCGTCGAGGCATCAGGAACGACGTTCTTGTTACGTTTGAGAATGCTCCAGCCGTAAACTCTTCCAGATTAGGCAAGTTATTGCTTTATTGTACGTTACGTTTTTCTGCATAAGGCATTGAGCGGAAGCTCGCTCGCGGGCCAAACACTATGGATCAAGTTCGAACGGTTCTTGTACTGGACGACAACAAGACGTTCCTTGAGGACTTCGAGTCGCTGATGGGGGAATCGTTCAACGTCCTCACGACCCAAACGGAGGCGGAGGCGTTTGACATCTTGGGCAACAAGAGGGTGGATGTCGTTTTGCTCGACGTGATGCTCGGCGGGGGCCAAAGCGGCATGGATGTTCTGAAGCGCGTGAAGGATACAATTCCAGACTGCCCCGTCATCATCTTGACGGCCAACGCGTCGGTCGAGAGTGCTGTGGAGGCGATGAAGCTGGGCGCGTACCACTACCTTCCCAAGTCTCCAAAGATTGAAGAACTCAAGACGATCGTGGAGAAAGCGTTTGCCGAACGAGAGCTCAAGAGAGACTATGAGCTTCTCCGTGAAGAGGTCGAGCGTGTCTCGGGAAGAATCGTTGGCGTGAGCCCGATGATGCACCGTGTCTTCGAAGCGATCCAGCGCGTCGCGATGACCGATGTGACAGTCTTAATCACAGGCGAATCCGGCACCGGAAAAGAGCTTGTCGCGCGCGAGATCCACGCAGCGAGCAAACGAAGCCAGCGCGTTTTTGTAACCGTCAACTGCGCGTCATTGGTAAAAGAGCTCATCGAGAGTGAACTGTTCGGACACCAAAAGGGGTCCTTTACCGGAGCCACACAAACAAAACTCGGGAAGTTTGAGCTCGCCGACGGCGGGACGATCTTTCTCGATGAAATTGCCGAGCTGGATGTTCACCTGCAAGTGAAGCTGCTACGAGCCCTGCAGGAAAAGGAAATTGACCGGATCGGCGGCACCAGCCCGATTCCGGTCAATGTTCGGGTGATTGCCGCGACCAATCGGGATCTCAACTCAATGACCGAGCGGGGTGAATTTCGATCTGATCTCTTCTATCGGCTGAATGTGTATCCCATTCACATGCCGCCGCTTCGTGACCACAGGGAAGATATCCCAATGCTCGTCGAGCATTTTCTGCAGCGCTTCGGCAAAGCGCTCAGCAAGCCGACCATTCAGGTGAACCCGCTTGCTCTTGACTTGTTGATGCAGTACGACTGGCCCGGCAATGTGCGAGAGCTGGAGAATGTGTTGCAGCGCGGGATCCTCATCTCGCCAAGCGCGTCCATAGAACCAGATCATCTTCCGAGAGAGATCGTTGAAGCCAACGCTCCAATCGTGATGGGACAACCTCTTCCCGCAATTGAAAAAGAAGCAAAGGAGTCTGCCGCGCGGATCGCAATTTACAGGACACTCGAGCAGACAAATTGGAGCGTCAGGGAGAGCGCGAGGCTCCTAGGGGTTCCTGAAAAGACGTTGTATGACAAGTGCTCGCGCCTTGGAATCAAACTGAAGGGCCCTCAGGCAGGCAAGGCGTCTGGGGAGAATAATGTCAATTCTGAGAATTCCTGAAAAGAAGAATGATTCCGTCTCGGTTTCGTACGTTCCACCTTTACTGTCGATGCTGCTTCTGGGAAAGCCTTCTCTTTCCTCGAAGTACTTGCGGATTCTAATTCTGGATTTTTCGGAATGATTCTACGGTGGTTTCTGAGCCAGTCAGACTGCCTGTCGGCCAGTTACCGGGAAAGTTCATTTTTTGTGCTGTTTTGTTTGTCTTCTGAATGCGGGCGTGTGATGGCACCGTTTTTGAAGCCATGTTAATCGCGTCTTGGTATGGTTCCGGCCGGAACCGATCGATTTCTCTCGAAAATTCACACCTTCTAAATGAGCATCTTTTTAGATCTTATACAATCTCTTTTTGTTAGGGGGTCCATGGTCATCGTGATGTTGACGCTCACGGTGAACTTGAACGATGCTCTCTACCAAAGAACGAAGTACGCCAACACCAAGGCGCACGTTGGGATCGTATCGGACATGATGTACGATGATCTCACGCAAGCAGGTTACAATCACACAGGACCCCACATTTTCTGCTTTGCATACGCACAGGACTTTCGGTTCCACGGGGACATTGACAACAATGGTACCTCTGAGACGGTTCGCTACTATGCTGCGTTCAACTCGGGGACCGGATGCTGGAGCCTTTATCGAAGTGTCAACTCGGGAACCGCGCTTGAGGTCGGGAAGAGGTTCGCCAGCATTTCCTTCCAGTACTATGATTCGAAAAACAAGATCACTGCAGACCCAAGCCTGATCAACGGAGTGCGAATCAACCTTGTGGAAAATGTCGAGGGAGCAACGGCAGGGTTTACGACAGCGACAAAAGATTTCAAGATCTATCCATCAAATCTATAAACAGGTGACTTATGGGAGGTTCGAAAGTTGTGCTGGTGGGCGCCACTTCCTTGATCGTGGGGATTTATTCCCTGTCGCTGAAGAAGGTAGAGAGCGACTATGTGAAGGCTTCATCAAGCCGGATGAAGGTGGTTCAGCTCGACAGGCTCGCTGAAGCTACATTGCGTCTTGCGGTGAACGACCTTGCCAACGGATGGTCGGCCAGATCCGTGAGCGGGAAGAAAACCCTTGGCGGTTCGGCTGATTATACGATCTCAAAGAATGGCTCTACGTATACGATTACCGCTACGGTCAAAGTTAATGGGAGCAGTAAGACGATTGTAGCCACTGCGGAAAATGCAACTGGCACGGTCAAGAAGAGCTTCAGATCAATTCATCGCGGCAAATACGTGGTGACGAAGTATTACGTCAAGAATGGTTGAGGGGAAGGAGTCGGCTGTCGTGGTTACACTTCGAGCTAACGAGTATCGAGTCTGCCCAAACTGCGGTAACCTTTCACTTGCAAAGGAGCAGCAGCACTATTGCGTTTGGTGCGGAACCAAGCTGGTCGGGGAGTGCCAGCAATGTGGAAAATCGATCCTGTATCCTCACGGACGGTTTTGCCATCATTGCGGCAACCGGTATGGATTCGCAAGGGTGCACAATGGATTAGAGCAACGCCTGTTGAATACATCCGAGTCCGCTATTAAGGTGTGGGTTAGGCAAGAGGGGCGTAAGCTTGAGTCTAGGTTTCCCTTCAACGACCCGCTTATCCGTCGAAAAGCATAGTTCTTATGCGATGACTGCTTGCTCACCCCTTCCACACCTCAAGAGCGCTCATTCAGGTAGTTCAGCTTCCAGCCGTTGACTCAAGCGCAAGCACTGAGTTTTCATACAGGACCTCGTCTTCGTCTGGGAACGCATCGTGGAAAATGGCACAGAAAGATTGAATCGCTATCGTCTATGCCCAAAATGTGGCAATTTCTCGCATTTTCTTGAGGAGCAGTACTATTGCATTTTGTGCGGGACGAAGCTGATTGGCCAGTGCAACCAATGCGGCACGGCGATTCTGCACCCGCAAGGACGATACTGCCATCACTGTGGTGCAGCATATCGGAGTGCGAACGTTGAAACAGGTCAGCCATAAGGCAGAGTTTGTTTTCTGATAGGCGTGAATGCCCCAACTGAACGCAACCGAATATCGAATCCAGGCAGTTGATCAGTCCGGGAAGCCGGTTCAGCGGTTTATTACGTCGACCTCGATTTATGCCGCGCGTGCACGGGCGAAGTCATTTGCCGAGGCCTACGGGTGGAATAAGGTCTCGGTCCGAAAGAAGAAGACTTACACGTATCGGGTTCTGAGGGGCACGACGCCGATTGATGGAATGCAAAGCGCGTACTCGCGCGAAGAGGTCACTTCGGCGCTTGAAAAGCTTGGCTTCAAAGTACAGAGCGTTCGGCGCTACTATGATATTCGCTTCTCGGCGGCCCCGGAAGAAATCGTCACGTTCATCGGCACGAGCGCAAAGCTGTTAGAGCAGAAGCTCCCCTACAACGAGATCCTGCATATCATGGCAGGCAATGTGAGGGACAAGAACCTCAAGAGCGCCCTGAAGGGGATCATCAAGGACCTGAAGGAGGGTGTCGATTCTCGCGACGCCTTCTTGCGTCAGGCGAAAGTTCTCGGATATGACACGGCGCTGATGTTAGGAATCGCCTCGAAGAGCGGGGACATGAAGTCAATCTTTGAGAGCGTGGCTCGCTTTGTCGAGCGGCAAGCAGACTTCAAAAAGGGTCTGCTGAGTTCGATGATTCTGCCGGCGGTAACAATGTTGGCCCTGATTGGAGCGCTGGCGTTCTATATCCTGTACCTTCTGCCGAAGATGGTAGATCTCTTGACGCCGGTTTCGGGAACCATGCCGCCGTTAACGACGTGGACGCTCGAGATGAGCGATATCCTCAAAGACAATTTCTGGTTCATTGTCCTGGGGATGGGGGCCGCGATGGGAGTTTTCTATGCTTGGCTGATATCGGCAAACGGCAGAGTGGTGTTTGATCGTTTGATGATTCGTGTTCCCTATCTGGGTCGAATTCTGCGCAACACGAGCGTGGAGCTCTTCTGCCGTGTTCTGGGTATCATGTATTCCAGCGGCGAGAACATTGACGCGATTCAACATGCGGCGGAGTCGAGCCGGAATCGGTTTTTGGAGAAGCAGATCAAGAATGTTGCCGTTCCGACAATGCTCAAGTACGGAACAGAGTTTTGGAAGTCGCTGGAGATGACAAACTTCTTTCCCGAGATGGTCGTGTCGCGTTTTCGGACAGCGGCAGAGACGGGAAGCGTGAAGGCGACGGCCGTGCAGTTGGCGGACTACTATGAAACGGACAATCGCTACGCGATGAAGAACCTTGTCAACATCATCGAAGTCGGTGTCTCGCTGGTCATTATGGTCTCGATGGTGTTTCTGACTCTCCTGTCGTCGGAGACGGCAACCGTCAAGATCGAGCCGAAACGCGACCAGCCGCAGCACATCACCGCTCAGCCCGATTCGATCGTCTACATCACGAAAGAATAATCATGGCGGTATCGACGCAAGCACAGAAAACGAAGAGAGAGTTTGGCGACCTGCTGGTTGAGAAAGAGATCATCTCGGCGGATCAGCTGTTGGCTGCGCTGGAGATCATTAGCAGGGAAAGCCATGACAAGCGTCGGAAGCTCCCCCAGGTTCTCGTCGAGGATCTCCACATCGACCGGGATCGAGTGTACGATGAGATTGCTGATTACTACGCGTTCAGAAAGCTGCAGATTGCTCCCGAAAACGTTGACGATGAAGGATTGGCGTTCATTCGCAAGGAGCTGAACACGATGCCTTCAGCCATGAAGACACTGGCGCTGGAGTTTCGCGTCCTGCCGTACATGGCGGACCCCGAACGGCCAGAGCGGCTCTGGGTGATCACCCCAGATCCCACGCGGCGAGAAGTGTACTCGATTGCGCGGTCGTTTTCCTTCCCGAAGTTTGAGATTTCGTATGTCAAGCTGAAGCAGTGGGAAGATCTCTGGCAACGCGTCAATATCGGACGCTCCACCTATGCGTCGCTTGAGTCGGACGCGCGCGATTCTGCGCTCGCGGAGCTTGAAGAAGATGCCGAGTTGTACGAGCAGGCCCTCGAGGAGGAGATCAACCGCAGCGGGCTGGTGGACTTGGTGGAGAATATCTTCATTGACGCCGTTCGCGTCGGTGCCAGCGACATCCACGTGATCCCTCGGGGCGAGAAGCGGACGGAGTTTCATTTCCGCATTGACGGTAAACTTGCCCTCTGGTATGCCAATACGGAGACGCGAGCCGAAGCCGTTGCGGCCGTGGTGAAAGACCGGGCGATGAATCTGGATCGCTTTGAGCGCAGCTCGGCCCAAGATGGCTTCGCCCAGTTCACGATTGACAGAAAGACCGTCCGGTTCCGCGTTTCGGTCATACCGACGATCGGCAAAGAGCTCAGGAGCAAGTATGAGTCGATCGTGATACGCGTGCTGCAGGAGCCCGCCTTCAGCACAAAGCTCGAGGAGATCGGCTTCGATCAGTACTCTGAAGGAGCTTTCCGGAAGGCGATCACCAAGCCGTACGGGATGATTATTGTGACGGGGCCAACGGGAAGCGGGAAGAGCACGACGCTCTTTTCAGCATTGCGAACGATCATGGATCCATCCGTGAACGTGCTCACCGTGGAAGATCCGGTCGAGTACTTCATTGAAGGTGCGCGGCAGGTGAAGCTCAATCCCAAATTGGACTTTGAAGGAGCTCTCCGGGCCATCCTGCGGCACGATCCGGATATCGTGATGGTCGGTGAGATTCGTGATAAGATTACGGCGGACATTGCCGTCAAGCTTGCCAACACGGGCCACCTGACGCTTACGACGCTCCACACCAACGATGCTGCGAGTGCCATCTCGCGTATGTACAAAATGGGTGTTGAGCCGTTCCTCATAGCCTATTCCATCAACATCATTCTTGCGCAGCGCCTGGTTCGCAAACTCTGCGAGCGCTGCAAAGCGAAGATCGAGGAGCCCGACGTCGCTGGTCTCACGAAGCTCGGGCTGACGCACAAGGAGATTCAGAGCTCAACGTTCTATCGACCGGTTGGCTGCATCAGCTGCATTAAGGGGTTCAAAGGGCGAACGGCAATCTATGAAGCCCTGCCGTTCACCAAAACAATACGGCAATTAATCCTCCAGGCCGGAGATGTGGTGGACGACGAAGCGATCCGCCAGGAGGCTTTGAAGAAGGGCATGCAGACGCTCAGGATGTCAGGTCTGGGACTTGTCAAGAAAGGCATCACAACGCCTGAGGAAATCGCCAGTGTTACTATGGAGGATGAAGAATAATTGAATCCAATCAACGACGGGAGAGCTCTATGAACGCATCACATCAAGACAGGGACATTCGGTCGCTGTTGGTGGTAGACGACGACGACTCGTTCCGCATCGCCATGAAACAAATCCTGTCTTCTTCGGGGAAGTATCGTGTTCGATCGTGCGACTCGGGGGAAAGCGCCATCGAGGCCTTGCAGCAAGAGAGGTTCGACGTGATCATCCTTGATTACAAAATGCCCGGCATGTCCGGTCTGAATGTACTTCAGTGGATGCACGAACAGAAAATCGAGACTCCGGTGGTGATGATGACCGCGGCGGGTTCCGAGAGTATTGCCGTCGAGGCGATGAAGCTCGGGGCGTATGACTACGTGCGGAAGGAGCACATCGAGATCGAGCATATCACGATCCTGATCGACGGGGTGTACGAGCGCTACCTCTTTAGAAAAGAGAAGGAGCGACGGGAAGCTATCGAACGAGAGCGCGAAAAGAGTCTTGTTGCGATTGAAACATTCCACAGCACGCTCGCATCCATCGCTCAGATTGTGAACAATTCACTTTCGATGGTCTCTTTGAACATGCAGGAACACGAGCATGAGCTGAAGCCATTCGTCACTGAAGACGGGCAGTTGCGGTTGGCACAAGCCTTTGCGGAGATGAAACAGGAATACAGCGTGATCGCGTCGGCGGTGAAATCGATGCTGAACATGGCGAATGTCCTGCACGGGAATTTCACGGACGCCAATTACACCGCTCGCTTGCAGGAAGCGTTGAACGGAAACCTCAAGAGCCTGCAGCAACAGGGTGTCACGCAGCAGTTTCCGAAGAAGTCGTGAAAGGCAGAGTGTTCAATACCATGATCTTCTGTTCATATTACCAGAAAGGGGGGTAATTCGTCATGAACATGGGACAAACAATGATCACAACGGGGATGTTCGTGCTGCTCGTCATGTCTGCCGTCAGCGCGAACAGAATGCTGAACCAGAATGTAGAGATCACGCTGCAAACGGAAGCTATGGAGATTTCAGCGTCAGTCGCTGAAGACCTGATGGCGGAAGCATCAGCGAAGCTGTTTGACCGGTACGACGACGGTTCTGGCACCCAGTACCCCTGGGATTTTGGTGATTGCGGACCCTCCTCGTCGGAATACAATCAAGTGCCGCAGCCAGACACGCTTCTGTCTGGTGCCTTCAAGTCGGAAAGCACGTTCAATGATTTCGATGACTATGAGGGCTATCAGCGGAAGGTGACCGCAGGGGGTATCAGCGGATTCCTCGTGAAGTCGTATGTATACTACGTCGACGAATACGCACCGGACATTCCATCGTATTGGCAGTCCTACTTCAAAAGGATGGAAGTCAGGGTCAGTCACCAGTTGTACATCGTGAACAAGGATGGCAAGTCCACAAATTCAGACGGCAGTCCGGTAGAGATCGTTTATACTACCCTCTTGACGTATTAGGAATTTCGCCGTTTTCGGATAAGTTCTCCAACGGGTCAGAACAATTCAACAGCATTACATGTGGTCGCAAGGTAAATCCCGGGGTTGACCAACCTCGGGCGATTGCCGGGTTAAAAAGTTAGACAAGGGCAACTTCAGCGCATACAGGCACGGGATGCACAAGGGGGTGCGTGAGGGGTTGTCCTGAGGCCGCAAAACCGCAGCACACGCAGGTTCCCTCCTCAACCTCCTTTCTTCGACAAAATTACACAAGGCTTTTTCGACCCAGCGTCGCTCAGCTTTCTTTTGATTCAATTTTTATGCACTTTTGGCCGAACGGGCAGATGTGGAAGAGCCCAAGCCGTGTGCATGAGAGTGGCGGAGTGTTGCGGAGAACACCAGCCAGAGGACGAGCAGAGGTTCAGGAACACCTTTCCGTGAACGAGGCCAGAGTCTAGATTCTCGTGGCAGTAAAAAGTGCAAATACGTCCCAGGATCTTACAAAGCTCAATGCTGCCAAGGACGCGGCAAGGCAATGCCTCATTGCTGCTGACAAGTATCTCAAGGAGTCTCAGTTTGAGCTTGCGCGGCAGCAGCTTGAGAAAGCAAAGCAACTTGACCCATCGAATGCTTACATTCAAGCATTCCAGGACCGGATAGCATATTTCGAAGCAAAAAGGAAAAAAGAGCCCGCAAGCCATCCACTGACAGCCCCACCTGCGGAGGTTAGCCAATCTCAGGCGACGCCGCCGGGACACGTTGCTCCACCGGTTCAACCGAAGACGACAACCCCAACTGCGACCGCAAAGCCTACTCTTCCGCATCCTGAAGCCAGGACAAGCGGAGAACCTAAGGAGTTGCCTCCGGAACAACGCGAGGAGCAAGAGAGAATTGCCCTTGAGAACCTCAAGAGGCGTGCGCTGGCTGAGCGGGAAGCTGCAGAACGACAGCGGCGGAGGGAACTTGAAGCAAGGACTGCTGCTGAGGAGCAGCGCCAGAAGGAGTTGGAAGCACGCGTTGCTGCAGAGGAACAACGGCGGAGGGAATTGGAGGCGCGGTTTGCGGCAGAGGATGAGGTTCGTCGAGAGATTGAGGCACGAACTCTTGAGGATCGACGAAGGCGGGAATTGGAGGCGCGTGCGTTGGCTGAGGGACGGCTACGACAGGAATTAGAAGCCCGTGTGGCCGAAGAAGAGAGGAAGCGCAGGGAACTCGAAGATCGAGTTGCAAGGAAAGAGTTGGAAGCGCGAGCATTGGCGGAGGAGCAACGCAGGAAAGAGCTCGAGGCGAGGATAGCGGCGGAGGAGCAGCGTCGAAAAGAGCTGGAAGCACGTCTCGCCGCCGATGAGCAGCAACGAAGAGAGGAAGAAGCACGCAAGGAGGAGGGGCGAAAGAGGAAAGAATTGGAGGAGCGTGCTGCTGAAGAAGAGCGGAAGGGACGGGAGCTGGAAGCACGTGCTGCTGCTGAAGAGCGCAGGAGGAAAGATTTGGAAGCGCGGGCTGCGGTGGAGGAACAACGTGGAAGGGAGCTTGAAGCAAGGATAGCGGCCGAGGAGAAGCGTCGAAGAGAGCTGGAAGCGCGCCTTACGGCTGAGGAAGAACGACGAAGGGAACAGGAAGCGCGCGCTGAGCAAGAACGAAGGCGGAGAGAACTCGAGGAGCGTGCCACGGAAGATGAGCGCACGCAAAGAGTCACGGCGTCTCGCGGTGCTGAAGAGCAGCAGATCAAGGAGTTGGCGGCTCGCGTTGCCAAAGAGGGACAGAAGCCGCAAGAAGTGCTCATACCGGTCGCTCAGCCCGCGGCTCGGCAACCGGCTGAGGAGCAGGAAAAAATCATCGAGATGCGGCGCCAAATTGAAGAACTCACACAGGCGCTGGAGCAGGAGAAACGGGCTCGTGAAGAGATTACGAAGCGGAATCTCCAGAAAGCAGTCAAGCAGCTCCGGGTAGCGCTCGAAGTGGCCTGGGTAAATGGTGCCCCGGTGGAGAAAGCCGCCGATTCACTCCACGAGCTTGCTCTTTCCCTCTCCATACCTGCAGAGGTGGAACAGTCCATCATACGGGAGGTCAAGCTCGAGATGTACAGTCGAGCTGTGAAGGAAGTCATCGCAAAGCGGAAGCTTCTGCGAAGCTCCTCCTCGACACTCGAGTGGCTGCGCAAGGTCTATCAGGTCAGCGTGGCGGAGTACCTCGAAAACGAGTCGAAGTTCCTGCTTGACCTTGTCGCTGACCAATACAAAGGTACGATCCTGCTTGTCTCTAAAGCCATCGGGACGAAGGAAGACCCTACTCCTCGGCTAAAATCGGCTGGCTACGCTGTTGTACAAGCCGCGACACCGGAGAGTGCACTGGAAAAAATCGAAAAAGTCAATCCAAACCTTATCCTGTGCGACACAGAGTTTCCCGACAGTCTGAGCGGAGTGAGGTTTCTTCATGTTATGCGTGCGAATTCCAAGTTCAGTTTTGTTCCGTTCATTCTCGTCGGCGAAGCGGCGGAAGTGGCTCAACTGAAATCGTCGGAGTTGAAACCGAACGAGGGCGCCATCCGACGGCCGTTAGACTACGAGGAGTTGACAGCCCTGATGAACGAGAAACTGGCGTATTTCCGAGAGTATATTTCGGCACTGGCATAGCAAGCACGACCGGTGCACACGTTATTATCATAATCATAAGGGCACCCGGATCATAAGGAGAGCTTTATGAGCAAAGTCGTCTTACTCGTCGAAGATGATGAAGACAATAGGGACCTTGTGAGTTTCGTGCTCGCGCGCAGCAGGATGGACGTCGAGCTCGAGACCGCAGAGAATGGCCAGGAGGCGATTGACATGGCCTTCAACCGGCCACCCGACTTAATCTTAATGGACATGCAAATGCCGGTGATGGACGGGTGGCAGGCAGTGCCCATCTTGAAAGCTGATGAACGGACCAAAGGGATACCCATCATTGCGTTCACAGCTCAGGCCAAGACGGAGGATAAGGCTCGCACCAAGGAGATTGGCTGCGCTGAACACTATTCCAAACCGATGGATCCGGAGGAGCTGCTGACTCTGATCCGAAAATACCTAAACATATGATCTTCCCAGACGAAATTGCATCGCTCGTTAGTGTCTGAACCTATTCACTCTTTGTTGTTCATCAGGGCATTATGCTAAAATCAAAACTGTACTGGAGAGTACTTGCGAACTTCGGGCTGTTGCTGATAATTCTAACGGCAATGACCGTCCTGACGCTGAACATTCTTTCGCAAATCGAACAGAACTTCAGTCTCGCGTTGTCGGATGTGAAAGCTCTGCAGAACATCGAGCGGGTTCGTCAATTCATCAGCGACGTACCGGCGGCCGCGACTGAATATGCGTTTACAGGGTCACCCGCCGCAAAATTGACTTACGAGAATGGCTGGAAGGAATTCGATTCAGCCCTCGGCACGCTGCAGCGAGATTTTGCCGACAGCGCGAAAGTTCAGGATATCAAGCGCATCCGCAATCTGTATTTCAGTTGGATGCAAAATGTCGGCGACAAGCTGATCCAGCTGCGAGACGAGCAGCGCCGAAGGGGTGGCGGGCAGGATCTTGAGAAGAGGCTGCGGGAGATTTCCCAGGTAGAGGCGGAGATCCAGTACATCGCGAGGGCGAAACAGATCCTCCGGGATCTGTACCAAGCGCGTCTTTCAACTCAGCCCATCGAGTTAGCAACGGGGTTGAGCAGCAATCTTGGCAAGTTCATCGGGCTCGTCAACGTCCTCCTTGCTATCTTCGCTCTGGCGCTTGGTTTTGTCTTGACCAGATCCATCACCAAGCCGGTCCACCTTCTGAAGGAGGGAACGCAGAACATTATGGCGGGGAAGTTCGAACCGATTACCCTCCACCGTTCGGATGAGCTTGGAGACCTCGCCACCGATTTCAACAGAATGTCCACCTTGCTGGGGAACAACTATAATCGCCTCAACGCCTACTCGGAGCTCGTCACGACATTAAACTCAGCCGCAACGATCGAAGAGGTTGAAGAAAAAAGCCTGCAGCTGTTGTGTAAGCACACGCGTGCGTCGGTCGGTGGGCTGTACCTTCTGAACAAAGAAAAGCAGATGCTTGAACTGGTCAGCGGCTATGCTCTGAAGAGCAACGGTCAAGTGACCAAAGCTCTCGCTCTCGGCGAGGGCATCCCCGGCCAGTGTGCAGAGGAGATCAAGACGATCGAGGTTGAGGAAATCCCCTCGAACGCGGAGTTCACCATCGATACGGGACTGGTTGAGCTCGTGCCGAGCTATATCATTGCTGTTCCGATCCTCTTCCAGGAAGAGATTCTCGGCGTTCTCGTGTTGGGGGCAACAAGAAAGTTTGGTGAGCTCGAGAAGGAGATCATCAACAATTCGGTGCCTCAGCTCAGCGTGGCGATCACGAACGCGATGAACTTTGACGCTACCCGCAAGCTCTCAGTCGAGATTGCCAAGCGGAACGAAGAGCTGAGTGCAAAGAATGCCGAGATCGAGAAGGCGTACCGGGTCAAGTCGGACTTCCTGTCCAGCATGTCCCACGAACTCCGCACACCGTTGAATTCCATCATTGGTTTCAGTTCGGTCCTGCTCGGGCCGAGCGGCGATCCGCTGACGACGGACCAACGTATGGCGCTTGAGAAAGTCCTGAAGAATGGAAAACACCTGCTTCAGCTCATCAACGATATTCTTGATCTCTCCAAGCTTGAGTCGGGCAGGATGACGTTGAGCGTTGAGAGTGAAGATGCCAACTCCATTGTCTCGAATTGCTTGCTGATTGTGGAGCCGTTGATCCAAACGAAGAAGCTCGCGCTGACGCAGGATATTCAGCCGAATCTTCCGACGCTGACGACGGATATCGTCAAGGTCCGTCAAATCCTCGTGAACCTTCTGAGTAATGCTTCAAAGTTCACGGAGAAAGGGGGAATCTCGGTCAAGGTGACGCAACAGCCGAATGGCATGATCGCATTTGCGCTGAAAGACTCAGGCATCGGCATCGAGAAGAAGAACTTTGAAATCGTCTTTGAGGAATTCAAGCAAGTGGATAGCAGCAGCACGAGGAAATACAAAGGAACCGGGCTCGGACTCCCGATTGCTAGGAGGCTTGCGAGGATGCTTGGAGGTGACCTCACGCTCGAGAGCGATTATGGCCACGGCTCGACCTTCACCTTAGCCATTCCTCCCGCGTTGCCGCAACAGACGCAGGAAGCCAAGCCAAAACCGCCTGAGCACCCTGCAGCACCTGCACCTGTGCCGCAAGCCCCCGTGAAGAAAGTCATCGAGTCTCAAATTGCAGCGGCTCCAGGAGTCCACGTTCTCTGCATCGATGACGATCCGGATGTCATCGAGATTTTGAAGATGTATCTTGTACCTGAAGGCTATTCCGTTGCAGGAGCCCTGTCGGGGGACGAAGGACTTGAGATTGCTGCCAGGGTCAAGCCGGCGCTCATCACGCTGGACATCATGATGCCAAAGAAGGACGGATGGCAGGTGCTTCGTGAGTTGAAGCAGAACCCGGCGACGAAGGACATCCCCGTCATCATTCACTCGATTGTGGACAACAAGCCTCTGGCAATGTCGTTGGGGGCCGTCGATGTGATGACAAAGCCAACCGATCCGAAGCGTTTGCTGGCCCTCGTAAAGAAGCACCATCAAGCCGGCGACCAATTCATCCTGCTCGTTGACGATCATCTCGATTTTGCACTCGCTTGCAAGGATCTCTTGAAGCGCGACGGGTTCGAGGTTCGCATTGCCAACAGCGGCATCGAGGCGCTAAAGATCTTGAAGGAAGCAAACCCATCCTTGATCTTGCTTGACCTGGTGATGCCCGGGATGGACGGGTTCCAGGTCATACAGGAGTTGGAGCGCAACGAACAGTGGAAAAAGATACCCGTTGTGGTGATGTCCGGTAAAGAACTCTCTGAGGCCGAGCAAGAGGAACTGAAGTCGCATGCTGCGGACTACCTGATAAAAGCTTCATTTTCGACTGTAGAGTTTTCGAGCACGATCAAGCGGATTTTGACCGTTGCTCATTCATAAGCATGATCAGTGAGGACTCAATGCCAGAATATGAACCGACGATGCTCGTTGTTGATGATACAGAAGACAACTTGGATCTCCTCGAATTTGCTCTCAAGCGAAAACCTGTGCACATGCTGCGCGCATCGAGCGGCAAGGAATGCCTAGCGGTCGCAGAGGAGAAACAGCCCGACATCATCCTTCTCGATATTCAGATGCCTGAGATGGATGGATTTGAAACGCTGAAGAGACTGCGCTCCAATCGGGCGACAGCGAAGATTCCTGTCATTTTTCTGACGGCACAGCGCAAAGACCCCGATAGCATCGCAACCGGATTGGCTCTGGGGGCCGAGCAGTATCTGACGAAGCCGATCGACACGGAGGAGCTCCTGGTGCGGACCAAGATGATGGTTCTCTTGAAGCGGGCGGAGGCGGAGCTGGAACGAACCAAGGCCGATTTCATGGCGATGATGGTCCATGACCTGCGAAGCCCACTGATCGGGATCAAGAGTGTTATCGAATTGCTACAGGATGTGGCAAAAGGAAGCACGCTCAACGATGATCATTTCGAGCTGCTCAACTCTGCTCACTCCTCTGCACAGAAGCTGCTGGTGCTGGTGGGCGATTTCCTCGATCTTTCCAAGTACGAGGCGGGGAGCATTTTGTTCGAAAAGGGCGCTATACCGATTTCACGTATCATCGACCCTGTTGTTCGGCAAATGGATATCCAGTTCAAGCAAAGGAACGTCACGCTCAACAAGATCATTCCTGAGGGCTTGCCGCTGGTCTCTGCGGATGCATCAAAAACGGAACAAGTTGTGATGAACTTGTTGAGTAACGCACTGAAGTTCAGCAAGAGTGGTGGAGCAGTAACGCTCGAAGGCGCAGTTTTCACTGGTGAGTCCGAGAGCGGGGTCACTGGATCGCCCAGGAAATTCGTTCGCGTCAGCGTGACCGACAACGGCGTCGGTATCGCAAAGGAAGAACTGCCGTTGTTGTTCGAACGCTACAAGCAAGTTTCTTCAGCAAAAACCGCGAGACAGAAAGGAACCGGCCTCGGGTTAGTTATCTGCAAGTTAATCGTTGAAGCACAGGGTGGGACCGTGAGTGCAGAGAGCGAGCCTGGCAAACGAACGACGTTTAGTTTCACTTTGCCCGCGGCTGAGGGATAGTTTTCATTCAAAACACGAGGTGAATATGAACGAAAGAATTCTCATCGTCGACGACGAGGAAAGCCTCCGAATGTCGCTGAAGTTCAAACTCAAATCGGCCGGTTTTGATGTAGATGTAGCGGTCGATGGCGAAGAGGCCCTTAATAGGCTCAAGAGCAAGCAGGTTGATGTCGTGCTCCTCGATATCAATATGCCGCGCATGAGTGGCATTGAGGCCCTCACGCGCATTCGCCAGGACTTTCCCCAAACGGAGGCTATTATGCTCACAGGCTTTGCTGATTTCAGCACGGCCATCGAGTGTCTCAAAATGGGTGCGAGGGACTACCTGGTGAAACCCGTGGACACTACCGAATTGGTGACCCGGGTGCGCTCGCTGATACGCTCGCGCGTTTCGGAACGTGCGTTGCAGGAAGTCCAGGAGCGCCTTTCGTCCGTCCTTCCGAACGATTTGATGGGACCACTCACCAAGATCCAGGATCTTCTTGATCAAGCCTCCAAACTCGAGGGGGACGCAGAATCGAAGGAGCGGAAGAAACTGCTTGGCACGGCTCGCGAGCTCATCGCAAAGATGGAAAAGAACCTGCAAGGGTTGGTCGATGTGTCGAAGCAAACGGCCCAACTCGAACCGCGTGAGAGAAGGTGAAGCGCATCTGGCGCTTTGGGCTTCGAGTGTGTCGGCGGATGCTGTGGTGTTTGAGAGGATTCTCCTATGACAGAAACGAAACAAGCTCGTGCAATCCGCTACGTGTACAAATTCAAGTTTGACGATGGTGCGGAGAAGGTATTTGATATCCTGCTCAATGAAGAGACGCTGGAGCTGCTGGGAAGCGACTCCGAGCCCAAACCCGCGTGGACGAAGCTGAAGTACTCACAATGCGAGAACTGCCCGCTCCCGGATAGCGTGGAGCATTGCCCCGTTGCCGTCAACCTGTCGAAGCTTGTCGACTCGTTCTTTGCCTCTGCTTCGTATGAGGCCGCACTGGTAACCGTTGAGAGTCCTCAGCGAACCTATGTCAAGAAGACAACTCTGCAGAAGGGGCTGAGCGCCATCATCGGCATCTACATGTCAACAAGCAACTGTCCGATTATGGATAAATTGCGCCCCATGACGCGTTTCCACCTGCCGTTTGCAAACTCCATTGAGACGTTCTTCCGTTCGATCTCATCCTACCTCACGGCTCAATTCCTGTTGATGACAAAAGGGAAAGAGCCCGACTGGGAGATGAAAGGGTTGCGAGAAATTTACAAGTCCGTCAACATTGTCAACAAAGGAATGTCACAGCGCTTGCTCAATGCCACAAAGACGGACGCAAACGTGAACGCTGTGGTAATCCTGCACTCCTTTGGAGATGGTATCTCCTACGTCATTGACAGCGGCTTGGTTGACTTGGAGCCGATGTTCAGTGTGCTTTTGAAGGATGCTGGAGTAGCTGCCGCTGAGCCTCCAGAAAAAGGTCAAGCCTCCAGCAAGCCGACATAAGAGCTTCTTCCTTCCTATTGCTTTTTCCGATCAGTTGTAACATTGTTCCAGGGACTCTGCCGCTCACGAACATGTGTGCGCGCTGTGTCCGACGTAAGAAACTTGAGTGTGGCAGCAGGTAGCTGCCTGAAGAGACTCTCACGCAACACAAGGGCCATCCCAATGGCTGGGACGGACGCTGGACCCGTCGTGTCGAAAAGGGATCCTTCAGCTTGCACGAACCAGAAGCGCTGGGCCTCGCTCAGGGTGCTAGTGAGAAAACACTAAAGGGTTCCATAGAACGGAACCCTTTAGTGTGCCCGGAATCCCGCCAGACAACGGCGGGATTTCGTGAGGGTCGCAACGGCGACCCTCACTCAACAGGACAGAATTTCGGTTACCATGACAGGTACAAAGAAAAACTCCCACGAAGGGAGTATTTCTTTGTAGTGCCCGGAACAGGAACTATACTCAATTCACAACTCTGTATCGGGTGTTCGAAATGGCATTAGATTTCCGTGACTGAAAAGCGAATGTGTTTGCCACTAAAGCACCTGGAAAGGTCTGGATTTCATTACCTCGCGCATCCTTGCATCCATCGTCGAATTGGGTTACGAGAGTCTTAGATGGTAGGACGTGTGAGATGGTGTGGTGAGTACTTGGTCTAAATTGTGGTGAGGGCTAAGATCACGGAACCTAAGTAGACTCGGGCGCATTTGTTCTCCGGTTCTAGATCGATGATCTTGACACAGCTTGCAGGTCTAAGTCCGGCCCCCGCTTGGGAACGGGGCTGTCCCAAAAGTATTGAGGCAGCCCCATTTTTTTTGTACCAATTGAACAAGAAGAGTACTACCTTTGCCATAGCGATGAAAGGTAGGTTAGTAATGGCAAAGGGGAAACTGTTCAAAGCCTATCGACAACACGAGCCAACGTTTTTGCCGGCGAGTTGGAGGAGCAAAAAAACCAGGGGCTGACTCAACTTATGAGTCGGCCCCTTTGGTTTTGTGGACATGGGAGCAGGGTTGGGCGGAGCGCGTCTTTGATCAGTTTTTCAAGACCCTGGAAGATTCCCTGATGATGAACTCCGTCTCAAGTACAACACGTTCCGATGGAAGAAGTGTCGGCGATTCGATATTTCGGATCAGTATCTCTGCGGCTCTCTTACCGATTTCATGCTGCGGCGCCCGGATTGTCGTTAGCGGTATCGGATAGATCCGTGCATAGTAAATGTCATCGTTGCCGATGATCGATATGTCCGCGGGGACACGGATCGATAGCTCTTTGAGAGCCGTCATCACTGCAAGCGCTTGTTGGTCATTGAAACAGACGATGGCAGTCGGGAAATCTTCTTTTCTCTTGTTCTTGAAGTATTCTCTCGTCTTGCTGAAACTCTCCTCGTAGTGAGATCCGATCGGCACAATCATCTCTTTGTTGAACACCAGAGTACTCTCGCTGAATGCGTGCCGAAAGCCCTCAATTCGTTCCATCGTATGGGATGAATGGGGTGGGCCCGCGAAGTGGACGATCTTCGTATGACCGCTGTCCATCAAGTACTTGACAGCCTTCTTGATCGCTCTCAGGTTGTCAATCGTGACGACGTTCGCTTGTATCCCTTTGACATCCTCCAACAGCACGAAGGGGTAATTGATTCTCTTCAATTTGAACAGATGCTCGATTTCTGCCGTGCCTTCCAGCGTGGGGGCGATAATCGTGCCCCTGATGTCCTTCGCTGAGAAGAGATGCGTGAGCTTCTCCTCATACTCATGATTGTCTTCGGAGCTCGTGACGATGACGGAATACCCTTTGCTGTCCGAATACTCCTTGGCACCCGTTGCAATAGAAGTGTAGAACGGATACGTCAGATCTTTGAGGATGAGTCCAATGCTCTTATCTTGTTCCCCATTTCTCAGATTCCTGGCAACACCCTTCGGACGGAAGTTCAGCTCCTTCATGACCTCGAGAATATGATCTCTCGTTCCGGGTTTTACCGAGCCCTTCGCATTGATGACAGCAGAGACGGTTCCTTTTGAGACTCCAGCCCTCCGAGCAACATCCTCTATGGTTATTCTTTTCATTCGCTTTCAGATGCCTTCCTAGAAATGCCGGCAATTGAAACGGTTTAATTGTTTTTTCACCCTAATATTGGTCAAAAAGACCTAACAATCAACAGAAATACAGTCCAACGTCGTCCGGACTGGATCAGGGCCAAAATCCATAGCACCAACGGGCTTATCGAATTGAATGCCTCCGTTCCCGCTTCGCCCCCGACAGGCGAGGCCCGTGTTAGATCGCATATGCAGGCAATACCTCGGCGTTTGACCCGAATGAACCGCATAGCCAACAGATATCCGCACGGAAAACACGATTCAATAGCCGCTTTCCATTCGGCACGCCCGCAGTATGGGGCTGCAAGATTCTGTTCCCTGGATCGGAATCGCATCTTGTTCCTGAAATCCGTCTTCACTACCTTTGTCGCCTGGAAACAGACATCATATCGTGAAAGGGGTGTGCGAGATTTGCTGCTAGTTCTGACGACCGGAATCACGGACAGCTCAAAGTTTCAACACCCAGATTACCAGCCATTCAGTCGATTCATCGATCCGATTGAAGTAGGTCGATGATGATTAGTCATCACCGGAGCATCTGTGCGCTCTGTGCGATCACTTTTGTCCTTGGCTTTTTGTGCCAACTCTCTCTATATTGAAACGGTTCAATACTCATTAAACCCATTAAACCTGAGCGCTGAGCATACTTCATCGAAGGGAAACGATGATGAGAAAGCGCGGCCTACAAGCTTCCATCCTATTGATGTGTGGCTTCTTGGGCGTGATTGCGTGGATTTCTCCCAACCTCGCTGACTTCGCACAAGTCTCGGGGCAGCGCGGCGCATACTACACAGGGACCTACCAGAATCTCTTCAGCGAATTGCTGGGTAAGAGTGAATCGGAAGTGAAGGCCCGAATCGACAGAACCTTCCAGAAGCTTTTTCACGGCAATGATTCCACCGAACGAGTGTACCATCCTGTCGATCCGGACAAAGCTTATGTTGAGGATATCCTGCACAGGGATGTTCGCACTGAAGGCATGTCGTATGGAATGATGATCGCGGTCCAACTCGACAAGAAGACGGAATTCGATCGATTGTGGAGCTGGGCAAAAACCTTCATGCAGCACCGAGAGGAGCCACGCAAGAACTATTTCGCGTGGCACTGCAAGACTGACGGGACCATCCTCGATTCCAGCGCCGCATCCGACGGCGAAGAATGGTTTGTGACAGCTCTCTTCTTCGCATCTGCGCGATGGGGAGATGGGCAAGGGGCGTTCAAGTACAGGGCAGAGGCACAAGCGATCCTTGATGCCATGCTGAACAAGGAAGGGAAACCTTGGAGCGATGGAAGAATCACAAACATGTTCAGCAGGGAAGAGAAACAGGTTGTCTTTGTTCCCTCAAGGGAGGCCGCGTGGTTCACGGATCCGTCCTATCATCTTCCACATTTCTATGAGCTCTGGGCACGTTGGGCGGACAAGAACAATCAGTTCTGGTGCGATGCGGCATCCACGAGTCGACGATTCTTCAAGAAAGCAGCTCACCCTTCCACCGGATTGATGCCCGACTATGCTCACTTCGACGGTTCACCCGTCAATCGGTGGGGTGGAGGAAACGACAACTTTCGCTACGATGCGTGGCGTGTCGGAATGAATGTCGCTCTCGACTATGCCTGGTTCGCCAAAGATCCATGGGCGGTGACTCAATCCAACAGGCTGCTCAGTTTCTTTCACTCCCAGGGAATGGGAACGTATGGGAATCTCTTCACTCTCGACGGAAGGAAGTTGTCGGACGACCACAGTGTTGGACTGGTCGCGATGAATGCTGTTGCATGCCTCGCCTCGACGAAGGCGAATCGAAGAGATTTTGTCGAAGAACTGTGGAACACACCGGTTCCAAGCGGACCTTACCGGTACTATGATGGACTGCTCTACATGATGGCTATGCTTCAGGTAAGCGGTAATTTTAAGATCTACGATCCAACAGGCAAACCTGCAATTGAATGCCCGGATGAGGCGCGCGAGGAACACAAGTGAAATCCGCAGATAGAGTTCTCCGTGTGCGAATCAGAAGGTGTAAGGAATCGATGAAGGCGAACCTCATGATCATAGCCGGCAGCAAACACTCAAACAGAAGTACGCGAAACACCGGTGCACTCTACCGATATGTTGCGGCCGCGTTTCTAGTAGTCCTCTCTGCGCAGGTGTTTTCCGCTCCTCAAGATCTGACTACCTACCGAAGCGAATCATATGTCTCGATTCGAAAAAGTGCCGGCGCATTCACGCTTTCAACCTCCGGCCGCTCGGCGCCGTTGGTTGTCAGCTCTCTTGACTATCCGGCGGTCGCGCGCGTCATAAAGGACCTTCGAGCGGACATATATCGCGTCACGCTTGCTCAATCTGCGCTCTTTCTGGATACCCCTCCGGCGTCGAAAGAATTCGTCCTTGTGGGAACGCTGGGGAGAAACCATCTTATCGATGAGTTGGTGAGGGATGGGAAAATCGATATGAAAGGCGTTGAGGGGAAGTGGGAGACGTTTATTGTACAGGTTGTAGAGAAGCCTTTCCGGGGCGTTGACCGCGCGTTGGTTATCGCGGGAAGCGACAAACGGGGCACGGTATTCGGTGTGTATGATCTGAGTGAGAAGATAGGCGTTTCGCCGTGGTACTGGTGGGCCGACGTGCCGGCAAAGCGCCAGCCAAACCTGTTTGTCCGCAAAGGGCGCCATACGCAAGGGGAGCCGGCCGTAAAATATAGAGGCATTTTCATCAACGATGAGGCCCCCGCGCTGTCCGGATGGGCATACGACAAATTCGGGGGATTTAACCATCAATTCTATGAAAAAGTGTTCGAGTTGATCCTTCGTCTTAAGGGCAATTACCTCTGGCCGGCGATGTGGGGGAGAGCGTTCTATGACGATGATTCGCTCAACCCAAAACTGGCCGACGCGTACGGAATCGTTATTGGCACCTCGCATCATGAACCGATGATGCGTGCTCATGACGAGTGGCGGAGGTACGGTAAAGGAGCGTGGAACTATGAGAAAAACGACTCCGTCTTAAGGAACTTCTGGCAGCAAGGGATCAGAAGGATGGGTTCCTACGAAAGCCTCGTGACCATAGGAATGCGGGGAGACGGCGATGAGCCCATGTCGGAGAAGGCCAATATCTCCCTGTTGGAACGAATCGTAAAAGACCAGCGTCAGATACTTGGCGACGTGACCGGCAAAGATGTATCGACCATCCCGCAGGTGTGGGCGCTCTATAAGGAAGTACAGGAATACTATGACAACGGTATGCGGGTTCCCGACGATGTCACCTTGCTGTTGTGCGACGACAACTGGGGGAACATGCGGAAGCTGCCGAAGGTGACAGATCCGCCGCGAAAGGGCGGCTATGGTATCTACTACCACTTCGACTATGTCGGCGGACCAAGGAACTACAAGTGGCTGAACACAAACCAGATCTCGAGAGTGTGGGAGCAGATGCACCTGGCGTACCGCTACGGGGCGGATCGAATCTGGATCGTGAATGTCGGCGACATCAAGCCGATGGAGTTCCCGACTCAGTTCTTCCTGAATTATGCCTGGAATCCTAGCGCATGGCCCGCGGAACGATTGCCCGAGTACACGCGGCGTTGGGCAGAACAACAGTTTGGACCTAAGTACGCGAACGACATCGCGGACATTCTCAACAAGTACACACAATACAACTCACGCCGAAAGCCCGAACTTCTCGCGCCGGACACCTACAGCCTCATTCATTACCGCGAAGCCGAAAGGATTGTGGCTGACTACCAAGCGCTTGCTCAGAAAGCGCAACGCATCTCCAACTCTCTCCCGGCAAACTACAGGGACGCCTTCTACCAGCTTGTGCTTCATCCGGTCCTCGCATGCTCGAATCTGAATGATCTCTACGTTACTGTTGGCAAGAACCGCCTCTATGTGAACCAAGGTCGGGCGTCCGCCAATATCCTTGCCGAGCGCGCTCGGCAACTGTTCAACCAAGATTCCTTGATCACGCACCGTTACAATCACGTGATGGCAAAGGGCAAGTGGAACCACATGATGGACCAGACGCATATCGGCTATACCTATTGGCAGCAGCCGGACTACAACTCGATGCCGGCGGTCAGCGTGATTGAGATTCCGGCGGGAGCAGAGATGGGCGTTGCCATCGAAGGTTCGGTACATTGGTGGCCAGGAGAAACAGGTGAAGCGGTATTGCCGGAGTTCGATCCATACAGTGCCCAGTCCCATTATCTCGAAGTGTTCAATCGCTGTAAGGGTTCTTTCAGATATTCATGCCGAAGCGGTGAGAGCTGGGTTCGAATCAATCCCCAACAGGGGAAGATCGAAACCGAGCAGCGGTTGTGGGTGACGGTCGATTGGAAGCAGGCCCCGAGCGGGCAGCACCGCGTTCCGATCACGATCAGTGGCCCGAACAAAAGCCAGGTTATCGTGATGACAGTGATCAACAATCCCACGGCTCCGAGCCCTGATCAAATTGACGGCTTTGTCGAAAGCGATTCTTATGTCTCTATCGAGGCTGAGCACTACAACCGGGCGGTGGCGACACCGCTGATCACGTGGCTGCGGGTCCCAGGGTTGGGGCGAACGCTTTCGGCGATGACTCCCGTACCAGTCACATCGGAAACTCAGAAGCCCGGCGGGGAAAGCCCGCGGCTGGAGTACCGCATGTACCTTCAAAGCAGAGGGGATATGAAGGTTCGAGCCTTCCTCTCGCCGACCCTCAATTTTCACAATAGCGAGGGATTGCGGTACGGGATCTCTTTCGACGAGGAGCCGGTGCAGATTATCAACATGCATGCTCAAGAATCAAACCAGCTATGGGAGCGCTGGGTGAGCGCCAATGTCAACGTGCAGACTTCCCAACACACTATCGATCAGCCAGGTTGGCATGTCCTGAAATTCTGGATGGTCGATCCGGGCGTGGTTCTGCAAAAGCTGGTCGTTGAGACCGGAGAGACAAGGCCCAGCTACCTTGGCCCCCCGGAAAGTTTCCATAGATCAGGACAATCCAACCCCATGCGTTGATTAACTTCTCTTGGACAGTTATATGAAACGAAGACTCTTTCTCGGCACAAAAAGTGCAGTCGTCATTTTTTTCGCCATCCTCGCAGCGACTGGCCTCACACTCTCTCAAACACCGCAAGCGTCTCCCCCGCAAGTGGAAATCCCCGGCACACAGTTGCTCCATCTTTCATCAGCGATTGTGGGTCAGGAGTATGCTCTCTACGTGAATCTGCCGAGAGGGTACAACGACACAACGAAGGCCTTCCCCGTCATCTACCTCCTGGATGCTCAGTGGGATTTTCCTCTGGCGCAGGCGATCTTCGGAGAGCAATATTATGACGGATTTGTGCCTGCGGCGATCATTGTTGGAATCACCTGGGGAGGGAAGAATCCCAATTACGACAGTCTCCGGGCTCGAGATCTCACTCCTACAAATTCCGCACAGTTGCCTCAATCAGGAGGTGGCCCCAAATTTCTTGCCTTCATGAAGGGGGAGTTGATCCCATTCATCGAGTCGAGATACCGGGCGGCGAAGAATGACCGGACACTCATGGGGAGTTCCTTTGGTGGACTCTTCACGCTGTACGCCCTTTTCCATGAGACGGAACTCTTCAATCGGTATGTGCTGACAAGCCCTTCTGTAGGTTGGGATAATGGAATCCTCTACACCTATGAGAAGGAGTACGCGACGAAGAAGTCCGGGCTTCCGATCAGACTGTTTATGGCAGTTGGGGGACTTGAAGCGGGAGGGGTGTCTGAGTTCGAGAAGTTCGTTGCGCAGATGAAATCACGGGGATACAAAGACCTGCAACTGGAGACGCGCGTTTTGGAGAACATCGGGCACTCCGGAAGCAAAGCAGAGGGCTACACCAGAGGGCTGCAGGCCGTCTTCGCACGGCCATCACTCAGCCTTTCGCATTCAATTCTCCAACAGTACGTGGGGAAATATCGGGTGACTCCAGAATTCATCGTCGAGATGATGGAAGATCAGGGAGGCCTCGTGATTCTCGCGCCTGGCAATATGAGGATTCCGTTGCTTGCTGAGACGGAGAAGAACTTCTACGTCAAAGGAGCATACATGTTCATAGAGTTCAAGAAGAACGAGGCCGGAAAGGTTATAGGTTGTGAGGCGGAACAGTTTTCCGGGAGACAATTCGCCGAGAAGATCGATTGAGGTCAACTAACCTGTCAAGAACGAACAGAATGGACGGCTGGCAATTGAATACGAGATCAAAACGACTTGGGCCACTCCTGCTAATCTGGATTCTTGTTTCGCTTCCAGCGAGTGGCCAGGTAAGACTGCCGCGGCTCATCAGTGATGGCATGGTGCTGCAACGGAATGCCCAGACAAAGATTTGGGGCTGGGCGGCAGCGGATGAGGAAGTCTCGATACGGTTCCGAGACACGGTCTATCACACAACCGCAAACGGCAACGGCGAATGGGTAATCACAGTGACAGGGCTCAAAGCTGGCGGTCCCTTCACCATGGAGATTCATGCCAGTAACCATATCAAGATTAACGATGTCGTGGTCGGGGATGTCTGGGTATGTTCGGGCCAATCGAACATGGAATTACCCATGTCGAGGGTCAGTCCCATTTACGCGGCTGAGATCGCCGAATCTGAGAACTCGAATATCAGACAGTTCGCGGTGCCTCAGCGCTATGATTTCAACACCTCTCAGAGAGACCTGGTGTCCGGCACCTGGAAAAAGGCGAACCCCGAAAATGTCCTGAGTTTCTCCGCGGTGGCTTACTTCTTCGCGAGAGAACTGTACGCAAAGTACAAAGTCCCAATCGGATTGATCAATGCGAGTCTTGGAGGAGCTCCTGCTGAGGCGTTCATGAGTCAGGAGGCATTGAGGGCATTTCCCCGGCACTACGCGGAAGCCCAGCGATTCAAGGACAGTACGGAAATCATCCAGGTCGAGACTCAAGACAAAATCAGAATCGATGCATGGTACAAGAAGCTGCAGGAAAGTGATGCTGGGCATCAGGACAGCGCAAAGTCTTGGTACAGCCCCGAGATCGACACTGCGGGATGGTCACCGATAAGTGTCCCCGGATACTGGGCGGACCAGGGTGTCGGGGCAATTAACGGAGTAGTCTGGTACCGGAAGATCATCGACGTCCCGGAATCGATGGCGGCGAAGCCTGCGAAGTTGATACTGGGAAGAATCGTTGACGCCGATGCCGTCTTTGTGAATGGGGTTCTTGTCGGGACGACCGGCTACCAATATCCGCCTAGACGTTACGAAATACGTCCAGGCATCCTCCGGGAAGGCAAGAATGTCTTGGTTGTGCGCGTGATCAGTACGATCGGCATAGGTGGATTTGTTCCCGACAAGCCGTATCAGCTCGTTTCCGATGATCAGACAATGGACCTCAAGGGAACTTGGCTCTGCAGGCTGGGTGCCCGAATGGAACCACTGACCGGCCAGACGTTCATCAGGTGGAAACCTCTCGGATTGTACAATGCTATGATATCTCCCCTTCTTCACTACTCCATAAAGGGGGTGATCTGGTATCAGGGTGAATCAAACGTCAATCGTTCGCTGGAATACCGCGAACTGTTTCCCGCTCTGATCAACAATTGGAGACACGACTGGAAGCAGGGGGAGTTTCCATTTCTCTTTGTGCAGCTTCCCAATTTCATGGAGGTCAAGGCCGAGCCATCCGAAAGCGAATGGGCGTCAATGAGAGAAGCCCAGTCGCAAGCACTGTCGTTGCACAATACTGGCATGGCGGTGACTATTGACATCGGGGAATGGAACGATATCCACCCACTCAACAAGAAGGATGTCGGCAAGCGGCTTGCACTGGTGGCCCAGAAGGTGGCCTATGGCGACAGGAAGGTCGTCCATTCTGGTCCGATGTACCGGTCCGCCAAGTTCATCGGGAACAGAGCCGTCATTACGTTCACAAATGTCGGCAGCGGATTGAGAGCAAAAGGGGGGGACTTGAGGGGGTTCGCAGTAGCAGGGAGTGACAAACGATTTGTTTGGGCTAAGGCGAAGATTCAAAACAACAAGGTGGTGGTTTGGAGCGAGAAAGTTCCGCATCCGACCGCCGTGAGATATGCTTGGGCAGACAATCCTGAAGGAGCGAATCTCTATAACAAAGAAGGATTGCCGGCCTCACCCTTTAGGACAGAGGAATAGATCCATGCGCTTCATTCTGTGCGTTTCACTGCTGACCCTGCCGGGATTTCTTCAGATCGCAGGGGCGCAGACGAAGGAATACACTAATCCCATACTCGCCGGATTTTACCCGGATCCGAGTATTTGCAGAGTCGGTGAAGACTATTACCTTGTCACCTCGACCTTCTCGTATTTCCCTGGTATCCCGGTCTTCCAGAGCCGCGACCTGGTAAGCTGGAAACTGATCGGCCACGTCATGGACAGGCCTGAGCAGTTGAACCTTGATGGTCAGGGGGTATCCCGTGGACTTTTTGCGCCGTCGATACGTTATTACAACGGTCTTTTCTATGTGACGTGTACTCAGGTTGACAGAGGGGGCAACTTCATTGTCACATCGAAATCCGCGGAAGGGCCTTGGTCAAATCCCGTCTGGCTTCCGGAGGTGAACGGGATCGATCCATCTCCCTTCTTCGATGATGATGGAAGGGCATATCTGATCTACAACAGCGCCGCTCCGGATGATAAGCCACTCTATGACGGACATCGAACGATTAGAATTCGCCGACTTGATCTGAAGAAGCTCGAGGTATCCGGCGATGAGAAAATCCTAATCAACGGAGGCGTCGACATTTCGAAGAAGCCCGTCTGGATTGAAGCACCGCATATCTTTAAGAAGGACGGCTACTATTATCTGATTGCAGCAGAAGGGGGAACGGCAGAGCAGCATTCTGAGGTGGTTTTCCGGAGCAAGAGTGTAGACGGCCCGTATGTTCCGTACGAGAAAAACCCAATCCTTACGCAACGGCATCTGGATCCCCGGAGAGAATTTCCAATTACCTCAACTGGCCATGCCGATCTTGTTCAGGCAAACGATGGATCGTGGTGGGCAGTCTTCCTCGGCTGCAGACCGTATCGACCGTACGAGGGGAACTACTACAACACGGGACGAGAGACATTCATGGCTCCCGTTTCGTGGAAAGAAGATTGGCCGATCATCAATCCGGGCAGCGAGCTCGTCCGCTATCGCTATCCTTTGCCGATGAGGCCTTCAGCGAGCGGCGTCGAAATCCCGATGAGCGGCAATTTCACCGTCAGGGATGAATTCACGTCAGAGAAGCTCAATGCTCATTGGACGTTCTTGCGGACTCCGCGTGAGTTATGGTATGATCTTCGGGAACGGAAAGGCTGGTTGGCTCTTCGAGTGAGACCACAGTCGTGGTCAGAAGCGGCCAATCCGACTTTTCTCGGCCGCCGCCAACAACATTTGAGGGGATCTGCGAGCGTTGAGCTCGATTTTTCGGCCGGCGCCGAGAGCGAGAAGGCAGGTCTGCTCGTGTTCCAGAGTGAACAGCACTTCTATTTTCTCTGCAAGTCTGTCACGCAAGCGACACCGGTTGTGCAGCTGTACAGATCTGAAGAGGCGACGCGCCAGACTTCGAACATGGAACTGCTGGCGTCTCAGGAACTCGGAGAAGAAGCGGGGAAGAAACCGCTCGGACTCAGAATCGATGCCAATGGCGGTGCGTATTCGTTTCTCTACAGCACTCAGCCCGGGAAATGGATTCCGCTCAAGGAAGAAGTCGATGGGCGATTCTTGAGCACACGGGTTGCCGGTGGATTTGTCGGGTGTATGTTTGCGATGTATGCGACATCACTCGCAGCCGCCTCCAAAAACACGGCATTCTACAACTGGTTCGAGTACACAGGGAGGGACGAGACGTACTGATCAGAATGGGAGTAGGAGGGAAGATGCGACACGACGAAGTGCAGTACAAGGACCTGAAGGGAAAGGTCGTTCTTGTGACCGGCGGCGGCAGTGGCTTGGGCTACGCGATCGCAAGAGCATTCGCTGCCAATCGCGCACATGTCGTGATTGTCGGCAGGAACGAAGAAAGACTATCGCGGGCGAGCCGGCAGTTGGGGGGAAACGTCGAGGCTATTGCATTCGATCTGAGTGCCATCGATCGTGTCCCGGAACTGGTGGCTGGAATCACGCGCTCGATCGGTGCGATCGATATCCTCGTGAACAATGCGGGGATCAATCTGAAAAAAGACGCCCTGCATGTGAGCGATGAGGAGTATCAGACGGTGGTTCACACGAATCAGACGGCTGTCTTTGCACTGACCCGGGAAGTGATGAAGTCGATGGCAGTAAGGAGAATGGGGAACATTATCATGATCAGCTCCATGGCTTCGCGCTATGGTATCCCAAAAGTCATCGGCTATACGGCATCAAAATCGGCGGTTGAAGGAATGACGAGAGCGTTAGCAGTAGAATGTGCGCAATACGGGATTCGGGTTAACTGCATCGCCCCGGGCTTCATCAAGACCGACATGTCTTCGAGGGCGCTCGATACAGATCCTGAACGCAAGCGAAGAGTACTGACCCGAACGCCGATGGGAAGACTCGGTGAGCCTTCCGACGTGGCCCATGCCGCGCTGTTCCTGGCGTCGGTACAATCGAATTTCATCACCGGTGTCGTGTTGCCGGTCGACGGCGGCAATTCCATTGGGTTCTAGCGCGGTGCGATAATGGTTTGTGCGGGCGCCTGATTGAGATCGACAATCAGGTGGGATGGCTCTCCTGAAGCAAGACGATGCTCAACGTACCAGATCAGTAAGGTTCCAGAATATGACGGATGCACAGTGGGAGCGCTTGAAACGAACCATCCAGGGTGAACTATCGTCTCCACTGCCGGTAGGTTTCATCATCGACTCTCCCTGGTTGCCGAACTGGTACGGGGCCACCATTCTCGATTATTTCTCGAACGATGAGATCTGGTTGCGCGCACACCTCAAAGCGATCGACACGTTTCCCGATGTGATGTTCCTCCCCGGCTTCTGGTCCGAGTACGGCATGTGCACGGAGCCTTCTGCGTTTGGAGTGCGATGCACGTTTCCAGCGAATGAGTTCCCTCATGCGCATAAGCTCCTGCTTTCAAATGACGATATCGATTTGCTTCCATCGCCCAATCCCAGGACTGACGGTCTCTTGCCATTCGTTTTGAATCGCTTGAAGATCGCGCAGCCGCGTATCGAAGGGGCAGGACACAAGCTCCGGTTTGCCGTTGCACGTGGTCCTCTGAATATTGCCAGCTACCTCATGGGCACGTCTGAATTCCTGACTCTCTTGATGATGGATCCCGAAAGAGCTGAGAGGTTGATCAAGAAGATCACGACGTTCCTGAAGGAATGGCTGGCATTGCAGAGGGAAACGTTCCCTTCCATCGACGGCATTTTCCTGCTCGATGACATCATCGGATTTCTCGGAGAAACCGAGTTCCGCACGTTTGGCCTCCCGCACTTCAAAGAGCTTTTTGGGACTGATGTTTCAGTCAAATTCCTCCACAACGATGCACCATGCAAGGTGTCGGCGCCATTTCTGGCCGAAATGGGCGTCAACCTCTTCAACATGGGTTTTGACATCGCGCTGAATGAGTTGAAGTCGTTGACAGGAAACGAAGTCACATTTCTCGGGAACATACCGCCGAGGGACGTCCTGGCAAGCGGTACAGCGGACGACGTGGAACGAGTGACGACTGACCTTATCGACTCGCTTCAAGACAAGTCGAGGGTGATCCTGTCCTGCGGAGGAGGCATGCCGCCAGGAGTGAAGAGTGAGAACATCTCGACGTTCATCGACGCCGTGAAGAAGTGTCCGGTTCTGTGAGCGAGCCTGTAGAGACCGACCCGCAACTGTCCCAATCAATGAAGAACCCAATGTAAGGGAATCGCAACGTGCGTACGTATTGCTCAGCTTTAGTTCTTCATTCGCTCTTGCTCTATCCGGTCATCGCGGTAGCGCAGAAAACGGAAGACATTGGGCGCACCCTCCGCTCAATTGCCGCTCACGTCGTGAATGACACAGCGTTCGGCTTCGTCGATCAGAAGAGTGGTCAGCGGTTTGCGTCTGCTGCGGACATATCAAAGGGATCACAAGTTCGGCTCGCGAGCCCTTTCACGGATTGGCGCTACTGGAATGGCGTGCTGAACATCGCATTGATCCGATTGGGGGAGGCGCTGCGTGAGCCTGCGTACGCGGAATTTGCAATGAAAAACGTTCGGTTCAGCTTCGACAACTTCATGTACTTCAAGGAGAAGTACAACAATGAAGGGAAGTGGAACTACCCCTTTGGTCAACGCTTCATCATGGAAGAGCTCGACGATTGCGGCGCAATGGGAGGCGCTGTCGTAGAGGTGTATCGACGGGATCGACAGGATCGTTATCGGTCGTACATCGACGAGACTGCGATGCACATGTTGAAGCGTCAAACACGGCTGGAAGATGGTACGTATGCACGAGCGTTTCCTCACAAATGGACGCTTTGGACTGATGATCTGTACATGAGTATCCTCTTCCTGTCCCGCATGGGAGAGCTGACAGGCGACAACAGGTACTTCGATGACGCTGCAATGCAGGTCGTCAATTTCCAGAAGTACGTGTTTGATGCGGGGGCAGGACTTATGCACCATTGTTGGTACTCCGATGTGCAAAGTCCCGGCGTTGCCTTCTGGGGCCGCGCGAACGGGTGGGCTCTGCTAGCTCAAGTTGATCTGCTGGATCGTCTTCCCGCTGACCACCCCAAACGAGCCCAACTTCTGGACATTCTGCGACGCCATATCCTCGGCATTGCCCGCTACCAGGGATCGGAAGGACTGTGGCACCAATTGCTCAACAAACCGGACTCCTATCTTGAGACTTCCTGCAGTGCGATGTTCACGTATGCAATAGCGCGCTCTGTGAACAAAGGGTATGTTGAGCCGCGCTATGGCTCAATTGCGCAGCGTGGATGGGAAGGGATCATAACAAAGGTCCGAACCGACGGCCAGATTGAAGGCATCTGCGCTGGCACGGCTGTCAGCGATGACCTTGTCTTCTACTATCGCCGGCCAACCCCGTTGAACGACATTCACGGCATCGGTGCCGTGCTCTTGGCTGGCACGGAAATTCTACACCTCAAGAAGTGATTCAAGCCAGCATGTAGTTGATCTACCGACGCGGGAAAATGGATTTTTCATGACAGAGCTGATGTCGCTCAGAAGAATATGTACAATACTAACGCTCACGGTCGCCGGGGGGATAACTGTTTGCGGTCAGACCGCCAGGGACCTCGTAAAGGGAAACCTCATTCAGTTCAACGATAACGGTGGCTGGCGCTGGTATCAGGACGAACGAGCGGTCATTGATGTGGCGGCCGGCAAGCTCCTGCTTGGTTCCGATGGGAGCGGCACAGGGGTGGGGGGATCACCGCGAAGCGGTGATGTTGAGGCGGTGCTCTTCGATTTGAAGACGCGCTCTCTTCAACGTTTCACGCTGAGGAAAGGTGATCCGAGCGTGTTCTATTGTGATGATCACTGTGCACCCGCATTCATCGTGCGGCCAGACGGAAAGTATCTGACCTTCTACGCGGCGCACTTCAATGACAGCAGCTCACACTACCGACTGTATGACGGAAGCACATGGGGGGCCGGAAAAGGTCTTTGATTGGAAGAAGGAGCGCCCCGGCGGAGTCAACTTCCAGACGACATACTCCACTATCTCTCTGCTGAGGGAAGGATGTACAACTTCGTCCGCGGAAACAACAAGAGGCCGAATCTCATGGTCTCGACAGACAGGGGAGACACGTGGACCTCTGGCGGGCAGCTCACGACGAAAGCAAATGTGGGTTATAACAACGGATATTACAAGTACTGCAGCAACGGGATTGATCGCATCGACTTCGTCTGCTCTGATTACCATCTTCGCGATTTTCCAACCAGTATCTTTCATGGCTACATCCAGAATGGAAAGATCTACAAATCGGATGGTGTGCTCGTTGATGACAACGTCCTTGACACGCTCAACCTCGCGAGCACTGCGAAGCTGACTCTCGTTTTTGCTGACAGTACGATCGTCCAGGGAGACGCGATGCGCCGATGCTGGAATACAGATGTCCAGAGGTATGGCGACGGTACGATCGCAACGATCATCACTTGACCTAGGAACTCATTCTTGTCGTTGTACAGCAGAACTCCAAGGAACAAGAGAAGGATCACATCCAGGTAAACCTTCTTCCTCGTCCGTGTCTGTGGGTACAAGAAATGTACTGACAAACCGAACATGACCAGGGCTAAGAAAACAATACTATTCGATCCCCCAAATACGCTGAACAATCCAAGAGAAGCTACAGAGCCGACTGCTGCTCCGGACAGGTCAGATGCATAAAGCTTGTGACTTAACTCTGAATAGATCTTATAGACCTGTGCATAGACAATGCCGCCGAAGAAGAAAGGAAGGAACAGTAGAGGGAAAAAGACGAACGGATTTGTAATGGAAAGTCGTATCACGAGGATGATCGACACGCATAACGAGACGCCAAGAAGGAATAACGACTGAAAAACTACCTTGAATGGATTATCGCTTGCCTTGATCTTATAGTATGAGAAGATCCCTCCGCTCCCTAAACCCAGAATAGCTAGAGAGAGAATAATGAATGCGTAGTTGTGTACAAATATGACTGATGCGATGGGCGTGGAAACAATTTCAAAGGAGAGAATTGAAGCAGAGAGAAGAAATAAGGAGAGATAAATCCATCTGCTGTTATTGATTCGTAGAAACGGCAATCACCGGTTGGTTAATATATGAAATCACTTTGTACTGCCCTCACTTGAAATATCGTTCGGCATATTGTAGAAAGGTCGGCCAGTTGGGTCCCGTAGTATGTCCTCCTCCGTGTTGACGGAATGCTATTTCGCCATCAATCAAAGCTGTCTCCATTGGTGGGAACTCCGTTGTCCCCAGATCTCTTTTGCCGAGGAGTCTGTAGACCGGTCCCGCCGCAACCGCCGCCAGGAATTGTCCTTTGCTATCGACCCAGTTGCCTTCGACCTGAGGCGAACCGCAGCTGATGAAGACCGGACGCGGCGCACACAGAGCGATGAGCTCGTGAGCGTCGACCGGTAGATCGCCTGGAGTAAGTGGACCCGCATATTTCAAGAAATTACCAGCCATCCAGTGGTATTCGCCGGAGGAAGCAATGTTCTCTACCTGCTCTCCGAAATTTCGACGCAGTAATTTTGCGCCCCCGGCTCCAGAGGAGCCCACAAAAGCAATCGCGAATCTCTCGTCGTAAGCCATGGTTACCAAAGCTGCTTTCCCGTATCTCGAAAGACCCTCGATGCCTACTTTTTTGCTATCAACTGACTTATCGGTTTCCAAATAATCCAAGGCTCTGCTCGCACCCCACGCCCATGCCCGTAACGTACCCCAATCATCTAACTTGCGTGGCTGACCCTTGTTGACAAGCCCTATGATTCCGCTTGTTAATCCTTTGCCGTTGTCTTCTTGAAAACTCGTAGGAATCAGGATAGCATACCCCCAACCCTTTGATAATACCAGCTGTTGCCAACTAGACATGGAATCAACAAATCTCTTCATCTGATCGGTCACCTTGAAGCCGGGAGGAAATCTAAAACCGAATTCCATCATTACCGGAATAGGACCTTTGGCATTTGTCGGCACTGTCAACGCTAAGTCTATGTTCACTTCTATGAGACGATAAGATGAATTGTCGACATGCCCTAAGAGCTTCTTCGTAATAACCGGTATGTGAGCATTTGTGTCCCTCGAAGTACTAATGAGTTCCCACTCAACCTTTGGGACGTTTCTTGGTACCCTTCCATAAACCTCACCATCGAAGTATTCCTTTATCTCAGGGCGGCGCAGTCTCCACCACATGTTAGCCGTGGTGACTTTTCGACCCTCGTTCAGTTTCAACGGACCGGGAAGCTCAGGATATGGATTAGCTTTGCATTCATCCGAGTTTGCTGCATTCGGCGCATTGGGATTTCCAGACGGACCCGGTCGAAGCGAAGTTATCTGCAGCAGTTTCATCAACCTTTCATGATCCTGTTCTGCAGTTAACTGAACCGGAGGCGGAAGCGTATCGGAACCTGTTCTCAAACTTGCCTGAGAAAACAAACCAGACGATACTATCGTGATCAGAACGAGTGGATACGATATTTCTTTCACCCTTGAACTCGCTTTGATGTCAGATTCAGACAAGATCTTACATCATCAATACCGCAGTAGATCTTCTTCGCGCCTTCATGGCTGGCATCGTGATGACAGCCTTCCAGCCATGAAGGCTATGAAATGCACAAGTAGTGATGAAAGGAGCTACTTCAACAACACAAGCTTCTTTGTCTCGGTGAACGATCCAGCAGTAAGTTGATAGAAATAGACTCCGCTAGCACGATCCCGTGCATTGAACACAACCGTATACTGACCAGGAGCCTGCGCGGCATTTACCAACGTCTGGACCTCTCTGCCCAACACATCGAAGACTTTCAAGACAACTTTCGATGTTTGAGATATACTGTACCGAATACTTGTCGACGGATTGAATGGGTTGGGGAAGTTTTTTTCCAATTGATAATGCGATGGCACTCCGGAAGCCGTTTCTTCCACACCAGTCGGATTGCTCTTTACATATTGAGCTAGCCACAAGAGTGCAGGTCTGGCAGTACCATCAGAGCGAACTAGGTAACACGTGCTCTGCCACATCTGACCCTCAAGATATCCCCAAAGAGTAATGCCTTTTACACCGGGATGTCGCCATAAAATGGGAAATATTTTCATATACAGCTGTAATTGTTGATTGTCATTGGGAGTTCCGTAGTTACTCAGATTGCCCAAATCTAATTCAGAGATATAAACCGGCAGACCCGTTGCGGCAAGTCGATCTAGATTGCTTTTCATAGTATTTGTATCGGCACTTTCAAGCTCAAAGCGATGCCCTTGCACACCAATACCGTCGACTAATCCTCTATCCTTCAACAAATTGATAACTTGAAGATAGGAAGTTGTGGCCGTATTGTCATTAATAATGCCGTAATCATTAATCAACAATTTAGCATTGGGCAAGTACTTCCTCGCCAATTTGAAAGAGTTTATTACCCAGTCCCAGCCCGTTGTGCCATTACCGCCCAGAGCATTCTTATAATTTGCACGTCCCGATCCTCCATCAGGTGGATTATGCCCTGTTAGAGGTTCATTTACAACATCGACCATATCAATTTCTGGATATCGTTGTCCTACGTTTCGAATCCATGTTTCGATGTAACTAGCCTGCGTTGCAGAATCAAGACTGGAAATCCAGGAAGGCTGCTGTTGTCCCCAAATCAAAGTATGATCTTTGAAGATTAGCTGATTGTTTATTGCATAATTGTACTCTGCATCCAATCCGCTCCAATTCCATTTGGTCGTGTCGGCTGAAATTGCGACGGAACCAAACTTACCTGCATTTCCAGGCGTTAACTGGGTCCAGTAATGAGCAAAAACAGTATCCGGAAAATCACCATATGCATTGCCTAAAAATTTCGCTTGCCCGCCTGCCAGTGGTGGCCCTTTGTAAACCGTGCCAGTGTCTATTGACTGCATTGTACCTGAGCCAGCCAGTACACTGTCGAGGTCTTTCACGGTAAAATACAGATTGGACTTTCCGAAGGCGATTTTATCAATATCCAGTCCGTTTTCCCGGCTGCCTATCTGGAAAGTTCTGGTCAGGCTATCCAGAATCGTGACGAATGAGTCTCCCTTCACACCCTGATAAGGATTCTTAGTAAGGTTGACCCATTTCCAAACACTATTGCCGGCTGTTCCCAGTCCATCCACATAAGCTGTCGGGTCTGTGAAACCGCCACCTGCAAGGTCATTTATAAAGATCCAGTCACTAGCCGCCGTGTCGCTCTTCTGACCGAATCCCCTACCATAGAAGAAACTGTCATCGTCAAATCCACCCGGCCCGACTCTAACTCGCGCAAAGAAATTGTACGATCCCGAATCGGCAAAGGGTACCTGATATGTTATTATGCGGCTGGTATCGCCCGGGCTGTAAAGGCTTGTCCAGTTGGTATTTGTGGAGACATAGGTGACGCCGCCATCATTTAAGACCTGGAAATGGCTTCCGAGCTTGCCAGACTCTGCTTCCACGATCACGGGTTTTTTGCCTGCGTTCACATCAACGATCCGCAGATTATCTATGTAGATGCTGTTTTCCGCATCTGCCGCATAATTGAAATGGATGGGTCCGCGAATAAAGGGTTGATTGTCGTTCACAGTAAACTGCATGGTAAATCTCTGCCACTGAGTAGTAAGAGTCGCGGGACGGATAGCCTTGTACTCGGTAAATGCATAGTTCCCCATCGTGAAATTTACCTGGGCGCCTGGTTGAAGGGATTTTGCCCATACAGAGTAATTGTATGTTGCACCCGGCGTAACTGGAATACTATCTGCAACTGCCTGAATATCCCATTGATTTGTTCCAAGACCGTGGACAGTAATTTTCAGGGCACGGGTTCCCTGCTGAACGGTGTCGCTTACGATTTCGAATACCGGCGCCGGAGTTACGCCGCTGGCAACTTGAATGAGCCAGCCTTTGACATCAGTACCGGAAACAACGCCTGTTTTGGAACTTTCGAAGCTTCCGTTGGTCACGAGCTGAGCATAGACGTTTGATGCGGTGGAGCACCAAATCATTATTGCCATGATTATTCCACCGAGCAGAGATTGTATTTTGATTCTATTCATTTTTGCCTCCGTTCATTTCTTGCAGGAAGAATCCTCAGTTATTTGGTTAAGACAATTTTCTCGTTTGCAACCAAGCGGGGAGGTATGACAGCCCCTTGCTCATGCACAGGGCTATACGCAGCGTGGGACTACGTGGGCCCTAACCTTTCACAGCAAAAACTTACCGGTGAGATATGCGCAAGAGAGTTGCACCGAAGCCCACACTACATCTGAGCCTTTGTTGTGTCACCAGGGTCTTTTATCTACTTAAACAACAATGGCGCCAAGTTGTGGAGATCATTTCTCCACACCGGCCAAGTATGCCCTCCAGGGCATTCGTAATATATAAATTTGATATTCAACTCCTCGAATTTCGAAAGCATAGTTTGACAATTCTTGTATGCTATATCTTCCTTACCACCCATCGCGATCCATAAAAGCTTCAAGTTGCTGTTAATCATTGCTGCATTGTTTTTCATAAAATCGTACTGTGCGTCCGAAATGCTCTTTTGCATTGGCAGCCAGCCAGAGCCAAATACTCCCAGATAAGAAAAGAGTTGAGTATTTCTTATGCCCACATAGAGAGTTTGTATGCCACCCATCGATAGACCCGCAAGGGCTCGATTCTTTGAATTGGTCTCTGCCCTATAGTTCTTTTCAACGAATGGGATAACACATTGCTTCAATTCCGCTTCAAAGAATCTCAGATTGTCTTCGCCAAAACCGCGTAAACCCGTATTACCATCCACCATGACTATGACCATGGGTTTTGCTTTTTTTTCCGCTGTGAGATTGTCGAGAACTAAATCCGCTTTACCTTGTGTGGCCCAGCCCCTTTCATCTTCTCCACCACCGTGTAACAGGTACAATACCGGGTATCGTTCGTTTGTATTAGTATCGTAATCAGGAGGTGTATAAACATAAAACCGACGCCATGTATCAATGACGGTTAAGTAGTATCGTTTTATTCTTATCTCACCGTGAGGAACATCTTTGACAGCATAATAATCTCCTCCTTTAAAGGGTATCTCAATACCGCTTGCCATTCGTCCCATGCCATAAAATGTTTCGCTCGATGGGTCAGCAACAGCAACACCATCAATCAAGAGAGAATAATAGTGAAAACCTTCGCCTAAAGAATCCGTGGTTACTTCCCAAAATCCGCTATCATCCTTTACCATATCGTATTTCTTACCGAGGTCGATTTGAACTTTTTGGGCATCGGGTGCCTTGATGCGTAAAATTGCACGATTGTCCGGTAAAATCCGAGGATATCCTGCCCCTCTCACATTGGTAGAAGCAGGTACCCCCACAATGCTGTACTGAGAGAATGTTGAGATGTTTACCGGTTTGAACAGAAGTTGAGTGAACATGTGCAAATCGTTTTTCCAGACTTTAAAGTCGTGTGCGCCGGGCTCGACATAGAAAATATGGGGAACATTGTTCGCCTCTAAGTAGTCGTGAGTGCGTTGACTGAATGCAATCAGATTGTCATTATCCCCGCACGAGATCCAAAGCAATTTCAGTTTCTTTCTTGATTCGTCGGGATTGGGAACCAGCAATTCAGGTTTTTTAGTATTGGGTGCCGCTGAGAAACTGCCAACCCAGGCAAATTCGTCGAGATTAGCTAATCCGAAATTCAATGACTGTCCGCCGCCCATCGATAGACCTGCAATTGCCCGGTTCTCCGGATCTAAGTAAACCGGGTAGGTTTTTTCTATGAAAGGAATCAGATCGTCAAGCAAATCTCTCTCGAAAGTCGAGAATGCTTGAACTTTGATACTGTCAAAAATATTCCCAACCGCACGGTCATCGTTCATAGCCCGACCATTGGGCATAACCACGATCATAGGCTCAGTCTTCTTTTCAGCATAAAGATTATCCAAGATCACTTGAGGTCGACCATTGTTGAGCCATTCAAATTCGTCCCCGCCGATACCGTGTAAAAGATATAGCACAGGGTACTTCTTATTTTTCGAAAACCCTGGAGGAGTATAAACAACGGCCCTACGCGTGGTTCCAACTATCTTTGAGGCGTAATAGACTGTATCTATTTTCCCCTGAGGTATTTCAGTACGTAACGAGTCAAGATCCTGTGGGGCATGTTTGACAATGCTCTGAGCATTGGCACAGAAGCTGAACGCAAACAAAGCAGGGATTAAAAGGAAGAAGCGTTTCATGGTTTCACCTTTGTTCGCTATTTGTGCACTCGTATTTAAAGTGTCTGTGACAAATTACCAAAGGACCTGATTGTTGTTTGATTCGGAAGGTCAATTCCTATTTCATCTTGGTATGACATTCACAATCACACGCTTATACCGTGATAATGGTGGGCTTCCCTTGTCCGTGACTTTCAAGATGAAATGAACCGCTTCTTTTCTCTCGACCGCGGGGGCGGTTACAAATAGCCTGGAAATGTTTTTTGCCCCAACAATTCTTATCTGCTTGTTGTACGAACCGGCCTCCAGATACTGAAACCATACGAAACTGAGGTTATCCCCGTCAGGGTCGGTAGTACCGCTGGCATCCAAGCTAAACACTTCACCGGATTTCACCGTTAATTCCTCAGGATGAGCCAGGATAGGAACAGGCGGATGGTTGGCTTCTTTATAAGATTTGGTGCACCAGTCCATCCGAGCGGCGAAGTCATTTTGAAAATCTTCTCTCCAGCGCCACAGCGTGACCTTATTACTAAAGTGTGAAGTAGAATCTACTCGAATTGCTCTGCCATATTCATTGTAGATAAAAGGCGCATAGCGATCAGCAGCGTTAGTCCAAATGGCTCTGGTTTCGGGTTCTACAGGTACACCACCTGTAAATCCGGCGACATCGATGTCTGAAAGTTCGGGCTTGTACAACTCATACCGGCCGCCCCAACCTCCCCAGTTTGGATGCTCCGGGGCATTTAACCCATTCGGAATTAAAGACAACCAGGATGGCGTATCTCCCTCCATACCATAGGCTACATCAAGATAAACGGCGCCGAGCGGCCCATGACCTTGTTGGATGTTCTGTGCCAGCCATCTATTGCTAATCACTTCGTTGTTAGCACCTGGCACAACCTGATTGATCGCAATCCACGTCGAACCTCCGTAGCCACCAGGGCTGACGATGTAAAAGAGATCCGGGAAGTTGTTCCTCATCCACATTCCTGTATCATCCTGGTCGGAAATGGTATAGACCCTGAGTTTTGCAATCAATTTGTGAGCATCCGCCTCACTTTTCGTTTTTCGGATCTTATGAAGAGCCTGGGCGAGTGTATTTGCACCTCCCCACACAGATATCCACAACGGGCGATCATCATGTTCTTCCAGTACTTTGATAATCCACTCTGAACCCTGCGAATCTTTCCCTTCACCAATCCCTCGCATACCATATTCCGGAATGCCTTGCTTCACAAGTTTCATGAGCGCTTCCGCATCAGGATAACCAACTTCATGCTTTGCAAGGTTTGCTTGGACCTTGCCATAGGCACGAATCACACTCTGCATGGACTCGGGGTGTACTTTGTTTCTCTGATGAGTGGAGGTGGTGGCAATGAATCCCTTTATATCGATCACATTGGAATGCAACAGTAAACGAACCAAGGATTGTGTATCGTCGGGATCCGCTTCAATATCAGATAATATGATTACTCTGTTCTTCTGATTCGCTTGTGCATAAAGAGATTGGCAAGACAGTATGAACAGGATCAAAACAAATGAAATAGTAGTCCTCATAAATATGGCAAACCTTATGTTACGCAGTTTATTTGAAGCAGAAATATCCCTTGGCTTTAGGCCTCATATCTGCCTTTCATCGCGCGTGCCTGACGGTGTACAGACAACATCATGATGAGTGGATGTACATCTGTATCCGATGCTTCGGTTGTACCTACAAACATCACCTTCTTTTATTGCTTCAAGCATTTGTCAAGGAAACTGAATACTCTATTAAGGTTTTCTTCCGTTCTAAATGCCTCACCACCATGGCCGGTCGCGGGAAATAATTCCAGAAATACCTTCCTATAGCCAAGTACTTTTCCAAGTTTTCGTGCAAGAAGGACAGAGCCTTGAAATGGAACCAGGTTATCCTCTAGTCCATGCTGGATAAGAAACGGTGGATCGTCTGATGATACATAGGTAGCCGGATCTGCCTCTTTGACAAGGGCAGGTGCTTCCTCCGGATTTCTGCCCAGGAGTACTGCTTCTGGGGATTGAGAAACGGAATGGTGCATCGGGTGTTCAACCGCACTTTCCTTTAATTGTTCATCCATTTTCGAGAAGTCGGTCGGCCCGAACCAATCAACCACCGCTTGTACACGACTGGATTGGTCAGCGTTTCCCTGCGTCGAGTCTTCAAGAGATTGAACGTCGCCTGAGGTTCCTAACATTGCGGAAAGATGTCCTCCGGCGGAGCCACCCCACGCGGCGATTCTATCAGGGTCCAGTCTGTATCCTTTTGCATTGGCTCTTATCCACCTTACCGCGGCTTTGCAGTCGTGAATCTGGGCAGGCCACTTTGCCTCTCTACTCAGGCGATAGTTGATGGAGACAACCGCATACCCTCTTTTTAATCCTTCAAGCATCGGCTTCTCCTGCCCATCTCTTTTGTCGCCCGCCAACCACGCTCCCCCATGGATCGAGAGAATAACCGGGAACGGACCATGACCTTCATCAGGAAGATAGATGTCGAGTCTTTGAGCATTCGATACCGTCGCATAGGGAATATCCAGGAATTTGTTCTTAACGCCGGATATCTCGGCACTTTTAGGCTGAGCAATTGCCGCCAACGACATCAAAACGTATAGGCACGTTAATGTCCTTTTCATGATCTCTTTCCGATCCGCATTATTTGATCTTCAAGCGTGCGAGAAGAAGGAGATAGCTCCGCTACGCAGTGAACAGTCTTGTGATAGGCTGATTCTGTCTTCCTTTGTTTCCCGGGAGGTTCGCTCAGCGTGACGCCGCCACGGAGCGAGCACCCCGCATATATAATGACGATCGTCGTGTTGCCGCTTGTTAGTTGCAGTTGCCTGCTCATTTCAAAAGCAAAAGCTTTTTCGATGCACGGTAATTCCCAGCCTGAAGTCTATAGAAATACACACCACTCGAAAGATCGCGGGCGTCAAAGATGACGGAATGGATACCCGCGCTTTGCCGTTCATTTACCAGTGTTTGAACGTCTCTTCCCAGAACGTCAAAGATCTTCAGCTCCACGGTTGCGATAGCCGGTAGTTGATAGCTAATGGTAGTAGTTGGATTAAAAGGATTTGGATAATTCTGCTCAAGCGCAAACTGGTTGGGTATCTGGGCTATCAAATTTGGATTATCTTTAACGCCTGTTACTCCGCCCGTAGTCGTGCGGAGAATTGTTCCATTATTTCCAACAGCAGTCCCTGTGTTGGCATCTGTGAAGGATACTCCAGTCAGAAGATCTGTTGTACCACTTGACTGGCTTATCCAGGTTGCCCCTCCATTTGTCGTGCGGAGAATTGTTCCATCACCTCCAACGGCAGTCCCTGTGTTGGCATCTGTGAAGGAAACTGCAATGAGAGAGGTCCTTGTCCCACTTGACTGGCTCGTCCAGGTTACTCCTCCATTTGTCGTGCGGAGAATTACAGCGTCAAGAGTGTCACAATTGCCGTTATTACAGGATATAAGACCTGGTCCAACAATAGTCCCTGTGTTGGCATCTGTGAAGGAAACTCCATAGAGACAGTAATGTGTCCACCAGCTTGAATCGCTTGTCCATGTTCCTCCTCCATTTGTCGTGCGGAGAATTGGGGCAAAAAGTCCAACAGCAGTCCCTGTGTTGGCATCTGTGAAGAAAACTCCACGGAGAGAGTAAGTGGCCCCACTTGACTGACTCGTCCATGTTACTCCTCCATTTGTCGTGCGGAGCATTGCAAGAACTCCAACGGCAGTCCCTGTGTTGGCATCGGTGAAGGAAACTGCAGAGAGATTGTTAAAGAACGTATCGCATGTCCACGTTGCACCTCCATCTGTCGTTTGGAAGATTTTGCCACTCTCTCCAACAACAGTCCCTGTGTATGCATTTATGAAGGACACTCCATGGAGTCCATGTATGTAGGACACTCCATTGAGAATGTAAGATGTCCCTAATGATTGATATGTCCATGTTGTTCCTCCATTTGTTGTGCGGAGAATTATACCCGTACCACCGCTCACGCCCCCTCCAAATCCAACAGCAGTCCCTGTATTGGCATCTGTGAAGGTAACTGCAAGGAGACGCTCATTTGGCGGGAAGGGATTTTGCCGAATCCAGCCTGATTGTGAATATACCGTCCCTGCAAGCATAAACAACGAAGCAAGGAGGAAAAAGGAATACGCTAATCTTTGTTTCATAACTCCTCCTTTAGTTTTGTTAAGGGCAATTGCAACTAACTATAGAACTTTCACCCTTATCTGCGTGAACGAATGCGCCGGGAAAGAATAGGTGAACTTGTTCCCTTTTGCTTCTATCTCTTTCGGCACAGGAACGTACTGCCTCTGATTGTCAAATGTATAGGGAGCCTGGATATCGTCGCTGTTGATTTCCTCCACCGTAGCTCTTGCCGCAAACGCGCCCGAACTGCTCACGATCTCCGTGGCTATCGCTTTCTCTTTATGTCGGTTCACCACGTTGATGACAAGCGACTTCGTCTCATTTGCATAGACGCATGTGACATCCAGGTAGGGAATGTTCTTGTAGTAGCTGCTCGTGCTGAATGTATCGCACTCTACAGAAACATTCAGTGAAGTGCCGAGGCAGTTGTTTGAAAACAACTTGAACGTATAAAAGAGCGGCGTTTTGAAAAGCCCTTTCTCCTTGTCACGCTCTAGAATTGAAGGGAGCATTGTGAAGTTAGCCATTTTCACCACGTCGGCATGGCGGACAAATGAATTGAGGCACTGCGCGATTGCTAACGTCGGGAGCAAACCTCTGCCGAACGGTGCCCACTCGTCAAACGAAAGATAGATAGGCCTCGCTATCTTGTATTTTGCCCTCACAATTGAAATAGTATTTGCGGGTACAGTGATCTTCTCCTCTATATCCATCGTACCTTGCCCCATGTATGTATAATAGTCCGGTGAATTCTCCCAGTAACGATGGATCGAAATATAGTCGGCAAAGTCTCTCAGCTCGGTGATGACCTTCAGATTCCAGTCGACCCATTTTCCATCGGGAGTGTAGTAGGAGGAGCCGCTGGCAATAAATGAAATGCGGTTGTCGGTATACCTCATGAGCTTCGCCGCCTCTTTTGCGAACTTGCAGTAATCCTCCGCATCCTTGTGTCCCATGATCCAGGGCTCGCCATCGACTTCGTTTCCGAGGTCCCAAAACTTTACGTCGTACGGTTTCTTATGTCCGTACTGTGCACGGAGGTCTGCGTAGTAGCTCCCTGGTTCTGAATTGCAGTATTCCACCCAGTACCGCGCGTCGTCCAGTGTGCCGGTTCCCCCGTTGATGCAAATGACATTCTCTGCCCCGATGGCGTTACTCAGTTGGATCCATTCGTCCGTCCCGACCTGATTATTCTCGAGCCATCCCCAGGCAAGCTCTTTGCGCACGGGACGTTTGTCCTTGGGACCGATGCCATCCTGCCAGTTGTATCCAGCAGTGTAATTCCCTCCGGGCCACCGGATATTGGTGATCTTCAGCTCCCTTGCCGCCTCAATGTAACGGGTATCGAAACCATCCTTGTTTGCGAAAGGAGAGCCGGGATTGTACAGCGTTCCGTACAAGGTGTTTCTCGGCGGCTCATTCAAGCCGAACCGCTTCGGATTGAATTGTATCGGCTCCATAAACATGCCGTATATCTTCGGATCGATTGCGCCGATAACTCGAGCGGTATCGACTGCAATTCTTGCCGTTTGCGCGGGTAGAGTCAACGGCAGCAAAAGAAGAATCAGCAGGAATATTCTTTTCATGGTTTTCCTCAATTGAATGTGATATGCCAAGTTAGGTTTTGTGACCACGTTGCTTATTTCAATTTGTGCTCAGGAACCAGATCAGTTGGTGTATGTGGTTCCGTTCTGAACCAGTCGAAATCGACATATCCACCTGTCTTTACCGTTGCATAATTAAAGAGACAAAACTTGTTTCCGGTAAAGATCTTAAGATTGAACCTCATGTGAAGTTCATTCCCAATCTTTACGAATGACCGATTGTCCAAGCTATACGAGAATGAAGCAGTGCCTGAACCAGGTGCCGCCTTGGCACCAAAATACGGGGCAGCACCGGAACCATGAATCGCGCTTCCGCGTAAATAGATTGTTGATCCTTCAACTTCTGAGGAATCGATTGTTTTACCATTATTACATAGTTCTTTCCGTTCGCGCTCTTTATTCCTATGAAGGCGTAAGGATCCTGAAATACGGCTAACCCTGCTATGTCGCCTTCTTTCATATGACCTATTTCCATTTTAGTGGAGGCGATCGAGGCTGTTGTATCAGAATAGTATGCGAACATTCTCTGCGTGAGTGTATTGCGGGCTTTTGGCAGACTATCGACGACTGATGCGGTCCTGAGTCTTACATATCCCGGGTTTTCAGAGAACGACCATTTTGTCGGATCGGGATTATGATTCCATCCCCACTGCATACCTAACTCGGTACTATCGAATTCGTCGGATGTAGGGAGTGTTGCAATCGGATATTCTCTTCCCACGTTCGGCTTCTTATAAGTGACGACGGCTTTTCCGTTGACGCCAACCATTGGCCATCCATCCTCCCAGGTAACCGGCTGCAAGGATGGAAAACGTCCGAATGGTCCACTATCAACGAAGAGCATGGTCCACCATTCTCCGGTTTGCGTCCTTATCAGCGCTCCTTGATGTATACCGAAGTTCACTCCGTGGGTCGTATCCCTTATGACCACCTTCTGTTCGTAAGGTCCGTAGATACTTTTTGAGCGCAGCGCCACCTGAATTCCGTCAAGACCGCCGTACGTACTATAGAGATAGTAATAGCCATTGATTTTGTAGACGTGAGTCCCTTCAAGTCCGCGGCGGATAGTGCCCGTGTAGACTAGCGAATCGGTACCTTTGGGAGCAAAGTTCGCGTCAAGCTCTGTTACATAAATCTTACTGTAGCCATGCGCGACATAGATCCTTCCGTCATCGTCAAAGAATAACCCGGGATCGTAGAATCCTTTTGGCAATTTCCTTATCTGCCATGGACCTTCTGGTTTATCCGCCGTACAGAGAAATCCACCTTCGTCAAGCGTAATGAATAACAAGTAGTATTTCCCATTGTGGTACTTCAGACTTGTCGCCCATTGCCCGTGACCATACCTATTGCAGCCATCCAGATCATAGCACGTACTAAAATCAAAACGCTGAACGGCATTGCAGCAGTACTGCCAGTTCACCAGGTCATAGGATTTGAGTAGAGTTACACCTGGGAAAGTAAACATAGTGGTATTGACCATGTAGTAGGTAGAATCCACGAGAATTACATCCGGATCCGGGAAATCTGCGGCTATCACTGGATTTGTATAAGTTCCATCGCCGTTATCGCTCTGCATTTTCTGCGCGACTAAACTAGTAAGTGGCACTGTTGAAATCAGATAAATGTAAAATGCATAGACGATTGGAATTCTTTTGAATTTCATTTTTGTCTCCTCGGGTACTCGCTTGAATGACAATTGCTGGCAAGAACGGCTCGGTGGTTCTAGCTAAGCACACGGTCTGCTCGCATACCTCGACAGTGTGTGGAATTGACCCAGACACGTTTTAACGTCGGATCAGTCAGGTCCGCCGGACAATTCGCTGGCGCTTCATACCACAGCGAAAGCATCCTTGGCTGCGACTTCACGCCAGAACCGCATATGCCCGTTTCCCTCTTTGCTTCTATCCTGAAGTATTCCGACACGCCTTTTCCCTACAGGTTCCAATCTACGTCCGGCAGAACTTATTTTGGAGATACGAGAATCGTGGACGTGAGATTAACGACGTGCTACTGACTCCGTCTTGTTTTATATTGAGCCATCAGGAGCCGTCTCTTAATGAATCATCGTGCCTGCCAAGACTATTTTATGGTAAGTTTTATAATCAAATCTGGTTCATTTTGTTTGTCGGCAATATCGGTTAACGAGATTCCAGTGTCCGATTGAACAAATATTGCCTTGTTATCGGTGCGCAAGTATGTTGCTGATGAGACTTTTCGAGAAACAGGCGGCAAATGTATTACCCTGTCGGAAGGTACTTTCAATATGTGAACGTATATCGCTCCATCAGTGATAGTGGTTCCACCCCACCGAGCATCATATGTTCCGCCGCGTGTTTCGTAAACACTTTCGCCGTACTTCGAAAGAAAATTGCCGATTTCCTTTAGGCGCTGGACCTCTGCCGGTTCTATGGAGCCATCAGGTCTGGGACCGACATTCAGAATTAGGTTACCATCTTGACTTACTACCTTCACCAATAATTGAACAGCACTATCGAGGCTCATTATTTGAGTGGCAGACTTTGGCGTCCAACCCCAGGCATCACCCCCGAGAAGTGAGCAAAGTTCCCATGGCCGATCATCCTTCGATCTTCCTCTGAACCCGACTTCCTGAGTTTCAAAATCCCCCATCCAGCCGCTCCGCTGGCTTATAACGATTTTCGCTTGAAGTTCGCGCACCATCTTGTTCAGCTTAATCGGTTCCCAGCTGAATTTGCCAGTGTAGGGTTTATCAAACCCGCGTGTGTACCAGCCTTTTGGATAATCCCACATCAAGCCGCCAAATCCGAGCCAACTATCTTCGCCTCCGTCATACCACAAAATGTCTACCTTCCCGTACTGCGTTAACAATTCGCGCACTTGAGTGTACGTTTGCTTTTTCATCTCTTCTGCATTCGAACGATACAAGTCAGGGAAGAAAAAGCCGGGGTATCGCCAATCAAGTGGTGAATAGTAGATACCTGTTCTCATGCCGGCATCATGCGCTGCTTCCACATACTCGGCAACCAAGTCCCTTTTGGCGGCGCTGTGCCTCGCATCGTAGGTGCCAAATTTGGTGTCAAACAAGCAGAACCCATCGTGATGCCGTGCGGTTAGAACCATATATTTACAGCCGGCTTGTTTTGCAATATCAACCCATTGTTTGGCATCGAATTTCTCGCACGTAAACTTGTCCCGCAGTCGCGAATACTCAGCAGTGTCAATCCGCTCGTGCCACATGACCCACTCGCCTCTGCCCGGTATTGCATACAGCCCGTAGTGAATAAACAATCCGAATTTCGCATCGCGCCACCACTGCATATCATTCTTGGACAATAGCAACGTCGTATCGACAACATACTGGCTATGCAAAGTATTGGCCAGTGCAAACACGGACAGTACTGCGATGAACAGTCTCTTCATAGCGATTTCCCTTCCGTTATGATCACTCTATTTCTTTCCAGCAGAAGTCGTTAAGCGAATTACGGTGAGTGAATTACCTGGGAATGAGCGCGTCAGGAAATTGCCGGAGAACTGTACCATTTCAGTCTTTGGCGAAACCTTCATTGGTTCCTCGAGTGTGTTTTCATCCAGCGAACTCCCGGATGTAAGCACTATGGCTTTTCCGCTCCCGGTTAGTGTACCAGTACCCTTAAGATCTATCCGTGTTTCAAGAGACTCAGAAGAAGCATTGACGACTTTCAGGATGACATCGCCGGATCCGTCGTCACGGGCGGCACTCGCACAAAGACTCTTGACGCTCGTGCGACTGTCCGCGACTTTCTGAACGAGTTTGCCGTCCAGATACCCCTTCACCGAATTGCCCCGGAGTTCAATCTTGATATCATACCAGCGGCCAGATTCAATATTGGCTTTCATACTCTGTGACGTAACACCGATTTCCATGAGATGGACGGAGTTGCCATAGCCACCGAGATCCCAACGAATGCGATCATTTTTCTTCCGGTGGTGGAAATAGATCTGAAAGCCATTCTCACCTGCAAGTTTGCGGGCTTTGAGTGTTATGGTGTAGTCAGTCCATGACGTATCACCCACGAAAGCAGTGACGAAGGGAGCAATCGCCGATTGCCTCAACACGCCATCCTGAACAGACCATTCGCCTCTACCGATCTTTCTCCAGTTGTCGATATTTCCCGAAAAATCGGATTGAAACAAGATCTTGCCATTGGGTGAAACCACCTTGACATCTTTGAATTCGGCTGAATTGTTCCATGTGCCTAGACCAATGCAACCTGACGAATAGGGGGCTTTGAGTATTGGAGCCTTCTCTATGTTCACTGGCAGTGAGACTGTGCCCTGGTTATTGGCGAACATCTGCTGAACGTAGTAACTCGGAAGGCCATACCATCGATAACTATCGAAATTGATCAAGTTGACTGGCCACGCTTTATGGTTCGCATTGCAGAACAACGGTGCATAAGAACCCATGATGACTATATCAGAATTTCTCTCCATGCCGGTCATCCAAGCAGCCTCTCCAATAGCGCCGCGAAGATTTCCCTTGCCAGTGTTTTCTGTTACCGCATACTCACCGATAAAAATCCTCGGACCCTTTCGGTCGTAACTGTCATACTTGTTCGCATTCCATATGAACCATTCAGGATTGTTATAGTGGTGCTCATCTACAATTCCCGGCGCTGGTTCCTGTGGATGACTTCCAGCCCATTCGTTTGCGATGAGTATCACGTCCGGGTATTTTGCACGAATGGCCTTTGTGAACAGTGCCCATCGTTCGGCATAGGGAGCTTGACCATTCTCATTTCCAATCTCAAGGTATTTGAGATTGAATGGCTTGGGATGGCCGTTCTTTGCGCGAAGACTGCCCCAAACCGAATTCTCAGGCCCGTTAGCATATTCAAGTGCGTCGAGAGCATCCTGGACCCACGCTCCCATTCTATCCAGGGGTATCACTTCTTTATGTGATATACCTGCGTTTATGCAAAACAACGGTTCCGCGCCGAGATCTTCAGCCAATTGCAAATACTCGTGGTAGCCGAGGCCGTTGGTAGCATTGTACCCCCAGATATTCCACAATGGCGTGCGAGTGTCGATGTTGCCAACGGTGTTTTTCCAGTGGTTCATATGCTCAAAGTCATCACCTTCCACCCAGCAACCGCCCGGGAAACGCAGAAACCTCGGGTGCAGTGAATTCAGCGCTTCCGCCAGGTCTGGACGCAAACCATGGTTTTTCCATGTTTGGTCCGGCAACAGGGAAGCCATATCCAGATACAAGGTGCCGCTGCCTTCGCCGGAAATCTCCAGGTGCGCTTTTGGGTCAGTACCGGATGCTGTGAGGTTGACTGAATAGTATTTCCATGTTACATCGACACCCCTTGCTTCCCCCGCAGCCAGTTCTTTCCCTTCGGAGCTGACAAGCCGGAGGCTTAGAGGAGCAGAAAAGCCATTACCCGATCGAACAGCCAATCTAAACGAATAGCTGCTACCCTTGACTACATTCATGCCCCAGTAACCATCATTTTCAAGTTTGAAAGGGCCATTCACTTCTACACAAAGTGATTTGCGGTTGAATGCATTGAGCGGTGGTATCGGCGGCCTGGCCTGCACATCTGCTGCGCTGATCGATGCGGTGCTCTTACCATCAGCACCTGCAAATTTCCAGTTTTGCAGTGTGTCGGCATCCTCGAACGAACGGTTGCGGATCAGCTCCGGATAAATGCCCCCATCGGCAGAAAGATTGATGTCTTCGAAGAAAATCCCAAGAAGAATCGGGGAAATTGTGTGCCCTGGCTTGTTGACTTCCACGGCTATCTTTGCTTCAACCGTGCCATGTGTTTGTGCTTGAAGCAATGAAGTTGAACCAAACAGGACGAAAACTAAGTTCAGAAGGTGACGCATCGTAGTCTTCATGACTTTGTTCCTCTCTGATGATCAAGAGTGTTACCATTACCCGTTGGTTGAACCGACAACATCTATTTAAAGAATAGCTGTAGTGTCTCCGTAAGATAGAGCCTGGCGTTCATCCAGGTATGGCCGCCTGTTGTGATGAGGTTCTTTTGTTCTATCTTCTTTTCCTTCAACAAATCAACAAAAGTGACAGCCTGTTTGTACAAAAAGTCCTCATACCCAACACCCAGCCAGAGCAGCCTTAACTGTTCATTCGTCACCTCTGGGTTTGCATAAACATCACTGAAATATTTCTCAAACACTTCAGGAGTGAGAAAGGCGCTGTACGAGCATATCCAAGCAAACTTATCGAGGTTGGTGAAGCCAGCAAATAAGGATTGCCCTCCACCCCTCGAGAATCCGGCTACCGCGCGCTTCTCTCTATCGGGTATTACACGGTAGTTGGCTTCAACATAGGGGATAATACTTCCAATCAAGTCGTCATTGAACACCTTGTACATATCAGCCGCCTTGAGTGACGATGGGTCTGGTGTTCCCGTGAGTGTATTCCCGTATGGCATGACTACGATCATCGGCACCGCTTTGTTCTGAGCGATGAGATTGTCGAGGATGAAGTTCACCCGGCCGACCTTAAACCAGGTTTCTTCGGTATCGGTAGCGCCACTGACCAAATAGAACACCGGATACTTTTTGTTGTTTTGACGATATCCCGGCGGTGTATAGATAACCAGCGGACGAAGTGCATTCATCGATTTTGATTTGTAATAGCAATGGGTAACTTCGCCATGCAAAACATCCTGGGCTGCATATATTGCCGGTCGCTGGCCCGGGATATCGACTAGGCTGCTTTTGAATCGTTCGTTCGGGAAGATATTCACATTGTTTGGATCAGCAACTGCAACACTATCGACAATGAAGTTGTATGGATAGAGATTTGGCTCAACTGGTCCCAGCGTGATGCTCCATATCCCGGAAGTATCGCGCTTTAGGAGTTGGGGTTCTTTGATGAACTGAGAACTTAACTCAACCTTCTTGGCATTGGGGGCCTTGAAATTGAATGTCACCGTTCGATCGGGATGTACTACCGGCGATTCTATCGGTTGAATCCAAGGCCGCTGTGCTTTCACATCAACCGGCAAGGAAAAGCAAAGGCAAAGCACAACTGCGCCGAGGACGATTGTCTTTTTCATTTGTCTATCCTTCCCTCATGATTCAAAAGTATTGGAATACAAGATCGAGACCCACTATAGTGAAGGCATCGACTTATTGGAAGTCGATGACAGCCTTCCCCCCTGAATACTTGATCGTCTTGTCTATCATCGTGGACACCTCAACTCCCACTCCTTTGTTTTCTCTTACCAGCACAACGTTAAGCGTGTGCTCTGTTGGCATTCCGGGGTAAGAACCTTTCCGTGCACCAATGGTCAATCTTCTCTGCGCGTCGTTCCATTGAAACGTGATCAAAGAATAAAGCCCCTTCAGATAATCATAGTTGTCGTTTTCATCCTCGTAGAGCGTGAACTCGCCGTCAGCACCGGGATAGATTCTGATTTCAACGGGGTCGCTCTTTTCTGTGGAGTATTGAATGAACGGTCCCATTGGAACGATGGACCCGGCGCGAATGAACAACGGCATTGTCTCGAACGATGCATCCGCATCTATGTTCTGACCGCCTTGGAATTTTTTGCCTGTCCAGAAATCAAACCATTCTGTCCCTTCGGGCAAATAGACTTCACGCGTGTAGCTCGATGTATTGATTTTGACATTGTCCCGATGATAGTACAACGGCCGCACGACGGGGCTCACCATGATTGAAGGGCCGAACATGTACTGGTCATTGATATTGAAAACGGCAGAATCAGTCATAAAATCAAACGGCAGCGCGCGCATCATCGTGTAATTCTGGCTGGTGACCTTCCACGCCACGGAATAGATGTAGGGCATCAACCGGTAGCGCAGGTTGGTAAATTTCAGCAGTGTCTGGTACGTTCTCGACTCTGGAGATCCGAAAGCCCATGGCTCGCGTGGAAAATCAGCGCCGTGTGCACGGAACAACGGGCAGAACGCTGCAAACTGAAACCATCGTGTATAGAGCTCCTTGAAGCCCTCGTCTTCCTGACCTTTTTCATATACGCCGTTGGAAAACCACCACCCCGGTTCGTGCTTTATGAAGTAGCCGGCGATATCGGTTGTCCAATAGGGAACGCCGGTCATACAATAATTCAGTCCGGCAGGGATCTGCATCCGAAATTCTTCCCAGTTCGCAGAGACGTCACCGCTCCAGTAACTCGCGGCGTACCTCTGCATGCCGGCGAATGAGGAACGGGTAAGAATGAACACGCGCTTCTGCGACGTTGTCGAGTGCCATCCTTCATACAATCCTTTGGTGTGCATCAGTGCATACACATTTATGTATCGCCCGCTGTTCATCAGCTTCCTGAGCACACCCGCATTGACTTCATTTAGTTTCAAATCAGGGAACTTAAAGTACGGCGAAGACCAATCCGAGTCGTAACCCTCGGAGCAGTCCGCCCAAAACCCGTCTATGCCGATTGAAAACAATGAATCGTTCACCTGTTTCCAGTACATCTGCCGTGCTTCGGGCATAAGAACATTCAGGTGCTCGTCGTCTGTAAACAGACCATGGATTTTTGCCAACCCACTTTGGTCAGGAGTCCCTTTAGTCATGTTAGGCCAGATGGAGATCATGACTTTTGCATTCATGTCATGGATGTCGTTCACCATCTTGGTGGGATCGGGGTAGTTCTTACGGTTGAACGATTTCTGCCCCCATTCTCCTTCCGGCCAGTATTGCCAGTCTTGCACGATCAAGTCAAGCGGGAATTTTCTTTCGCGGAAACCCTTAGCAATAGAGACGATCTCATCCTGCGTGTTGTATTTCTGTTTCGACTGCATATATCCGAAAGCCCACTTAGGATACATCGGTGCTGTACCAGTTAGCTGGCGGTAGGCGGAGACAATTGAATCAATATTCGCCCCATAGATGAAGAAATAGTCTATTTCGTCTGCCACTTCTGACCAAAGGTAGTAACTGCCGCGGGTATCGTTGAACTCGCTGTTCGAATAGTTATCCCAGATGAGTGCGTACCGATTGGTGGAGAGAATCATCGGAACAACGTCGTCACGATTCTTTTGAAGCAAACTTATTTTCTTGCCGTTCAATGCCAAGTCGGCGCTCTGAAAACTCCCAAGCCCATACAACACTTCGCCGGGTGAATACCGAAATGACTGATTGATGTTGTAGCAATCTTCTCCGACGACTGTTGCCGCTTGAGCGCTTTTTTCCCCTTCAGCCAGAATCGTCTTTCCAACACTGTCCGCAAATATAACTTTCAGTGAAGTTCTATCGACACGTGCAGAAAAGGATGACGTTGACACTGTGATATGATCTTCAGTTTCTTCCGACTTCCATTTGGGCGGCGGCGGAGTTTCCGTAATGATGAGACTCCCGCGTCTTGAAAAGTCATCAGTCGGGCTGGCAATTACCTGAATGACGTTATCACTCCAGATTTTCAGCCCCAGTTTCTTTATTCCATTCAGACTATGAGAAAGAGTGACAATTACTCCATCGGTCTCCTTTTGAATAGTCTGCCCCAACAACACACCGTGGTATACCGCCATAAGGAGTAGTACTGTAGATAGTTTTGTTTTCACGCTTGAACCTCACATTGAAATATCGTCAATTCGTTTCTTTTATTGTTTTTGTTCTAGCTGGTTTCACTAATCTTCAGCAACCTCGCACCATGGTTCCTTACGTACAGTGATAATTCATCTGTAAATTCTCCAACGTCTTTTTTTGCCCACAGGTCATGTACTTTGCATGTACCCTTGAGACCTAACTGCTCTGTCTTCAGTGATATTTTGACAGAATCATCGGGGGAGGAGCCCGTCGGGTATTCGGTAAAGACATGGAATCTGACAGTTGCTCCTTCGGTGTGGTTAATACATTCCTTGTCGAGTCCCACGATCGACGAAAAAGTATCGTACCCTTCGGGGATGTCATACTCGATGATTGAGTTGGCGTGTGTGCCAATGCCGTTCGCATATTCTTTGTTGTCAACGATCAACCGATTTCCCATAACACTCTCGCCCACTTTTGCTATGCTCCATCCCGACGTTGCACTGACCCATTTAATGCCGGCAAGGTTTAGCGAGCCTTTTGGGCCTTCGAGTTTCGGCTCAATCCAGTCGGCATGATCCCAATCGATGTTGTCTTTGCCGGGTGTAACAACCAGGTACAGTTTCCTCGCTCCGTCGATTTTCACATTCACACTATCACTTTGTTCGCCCGGCTTATACGTGAGGAGTTTGCTGCTCCATATTGCCTTGTTTTTCAAAATCGGTTTGCGATCAACATTGAAGAGCGCGACATATGTGCTGCCCGAATCTACTCCATCGGCCAACCACGCGATACGATCTCCGTTGTCGAAGAGGAGTCTGTTGTTTCTGCTTTTTTGCAGCACGCTCAGCGCTTCTCCATTCGTAATCAGATCAAGAGTGAACTGATCGTTATCGGGAAGATTACCGCCGAACATGAGCGGCGACCGGCAAATCAGAAAGAGCGACATCAGAGTGATCTGTTCATCCTTGGTGAAGTTGGTCATTCTCGGGTCGCCCTGCTCTGCACGTATACCGATCCTGCCTAACGGAAGCATATCGCCGTCGGGCCAATGCCGCGGACGCATGTAGGGAATCCATTTCTCAAAGAGGGAGAAATGTTCTTCAAGTTGCGTCCAGTTGTCCCAGAAATCTCCTATGATACGCCACATGTTGGCGTGAGTGCTGACATGCTCGGCGTCTTCTAGGGGCGTCGGCCCTGGCGACAGGCTCAGGACGATCGGCCGTCCACATTGATCAATTGCATTGCGGACCATTTCAATTTCATCTTTGTGATATGGCGAGGATATGTCGTCAACCTTAACGAAATCAAGACCCCACGATGCATACATTCTGAAAAGTGAATTGTAGTATTCTTGAGCGCCCGGTTTGATTGCATCCACCGTGTACATATCTCGGAGCCACGCGGATGAATTCTTGGTGCTGTAGATATCTCTTGCGGTCAGTTTCGTTCCGAGAATCGGCGTGTTTCTTTCGACTGCTAACCTGGGGACGCCGCGCATGATGTGAATGCCGAATTTCAACCCCAGACTGTGAACATAATCCGCAAGTGGCTTGAATCCCTTGCCACCCGCGGAAGAAGGAAACCGGTTGACTGCCGGAACAAGCCTACCATAGTCATCCACACTCATGACGGGATCCTTTTCGTTGTAACCATGCGCTTTGTCATTTTCAACGTACCAGCGTATGTCGACAACGATATATTGCCATCCGAATTCCTTCAGATGCTCAGCCATGTATTCCGCATTTGCCCTGACTTCTTGTTCAGTGACAGTAGGTCCGAAGCAGTCCCAGCTATTCCATCCCATTGGTGGCGACGATGCCCAACTCCCAAAATCCTGGGCATGAAGAGTTGCTGAAAAAAACATCAGTGCTGCAAATACAATGACCTTACGCATGATTGACATCGCACAGTCAAAAAGCTGACGAGTGACATATTCAAGGTCCTTTGTTCTCATATCTTTATGGTGGTTACTGTTGGCAGTTGTGCAAGACTTGATCTGCGAATAGGTCATGGCTCGTCTCAGTGAAACATGTTGCCTTGTCTCGAAGAGAACACCTTGGAGGGATTGCGGCGATGACTCGGGACATATCGACTGCAATCCTTGCTACTTGGGCGTGAGCGAGAAAGGGGAAAAGGATAGCCAATGCAAGAGGTGATTTTTCAGAACAGGCCTGGACAGAATTGCATAAAGAGTAAGAAGAGCCCCTTATTTCTGATAAATCATCTTTATCGTTTCGGAGAAATCGTTGGCTTCCATTCGGCATAAGTAGACTCCACTTGCAAGGCCTTGAGCGCTCCAGTGCAAACGATGTTCACCAGCAGGAACATCACCTTCGACAAGAGTTTCGATTAAGCGACCAGCAACGTCATATATTCTCAATGTGACTCGCGCAGTTCGCGGCAGATAGAAGACTATCATGGTCGACGGATTGAACGGGTTCGGGAAATTCGAGCACAATTGAAATTCAGAGGGCTGCAATGGTTTGAGATCTTGCCTCACAGACGTAACCAGGTTTGTGCCATCACCGACAAGCTGAATTTCGCTTAGTTGATTCGTGCCGATACCTTTTGCGTTGAGAAGGTAAAGGTAGTTATCGGTTGTGGACGATGTTGCTGTACCAACTGTTAGGGGCGCGGGTAGGGGTAAAGACTTTGCCTTAGGATCCAGCCCCATGATGTTCGCAGCGACGCTATCGGTTGCTACGGGGTCTAGTCCTGCAAGTAGCGCATGTTTAGAGCATGGCGTAAAATTCGCACACCAAGCCCCTTCCCCGCCCGTCGAATTCTTGATCCCATCGACAATGGCGAGGTGGACAGGACGAGCCGCATTCAGATCACAAATACTCTCGGGTAAGTAATTCCACTCCGCCGCCGTGCTTGTCGGATGATGAAGTGCTCCCCTGCGGCCGTTGTCATTGGTTATCGTGTACAACGATGCCGGGACTATCCCGACCTGATTCTTGAGCGAACATGAGAAACCAGCCGCAGAATGGTGCTTCAGCTTCGGGATTGAGACATAGACATCGACAGTCTGCAATATTTTGTTCAGCGTAAATGCAGAGAAGTTGTAGTAGTTGCCCCCCGTCGACATGCTTGTGATATTTGCAGCTGTGGTATCGTTGAGGTCAACCACGTTGCAGCCCAAAGCCTTTTGAGCTGCCTGATAGCCAAAACTGTCATTGGAGCCGAATGGGGCTGTTGAGCCTGAGTTCCGCCATGTTGTATCCCAGAAGGAATCCACGATGTAAAGGTCAGACGGATTCACACCAGCGTCAAGAATAGACTGACCAACAGCTTGAAGAACTGCCGGGTGTGTCCACATCGCCTCGGTAATTTTGTATTTGCCCAACTTTGGACTCGTGGCGTTGCCAGAACCACCTACCATATTTATCTTTATCGCAACCTTTTTCCCCTTGCTGAACAGCGATGAGACTTTGCCAGATTGATTTTGATCAAGCAAGTTGAGAAGGTATTTCACCTTCTGTCTAACTCCGCCGCCAACATCGTCATAGATATAGCTGTCCGCCGGCACGTTTGTCGTATCTGCAATTGCAACTGTTGCGAGATAAGAAGATGTTCGCTTAAGGTTGTAGGCAAGAACCCCAGACGGTTTCAAATACGGTACAATGAGTAAACCGGCGGCGGTGCCGATTTTCCTTACAAACTCACGCCGTGAAGAATTCACCTCATGGGAATCTTCTGTGCCCTTCTTTCTCATGCAATCTCCTTGGTAGTAAACTGAGTTTGTGAAAAACTCCAATCGTTATTCAATTGTCAAAGTCTTTTTCAACCGGATATCTTTCGACGAACTGCCAATTTGAATTTCCCACGTTCCCAGTTTTGTTTTGAGAGCGTTGGTTCTTGTATCGTAAAAGGAAAATTCCGATGACGGTATCTTGAATGTGAGTGTCTTATTCTCTCCTGGGGCAAGCGTCATCCTTTGAAAGCGCTTCAATTGATTGATGGGTACTTTGATAGATGCATTCATGTCACGGACATATACCTGAGCAACTTCATCACCTCTTATTTTACCGGTGTTTTGTACTGTAAACTGGATTTCAACCTCACCGTCTCTCTTAACTCTGTCAGAGTTGAGTCTTAGACTGCCGTATTCAAACTGAGTGTATGAGAGTCCATGCCCAAACGGAAATAGAGCGGGCTGATCAAAATACATATATGTACGGGGATGGTTAATAAGATCATAGTCAGACATAGGCGGAAGCTGTTGTGTCGATGCGTAAAATGTTTCAGGAAGTTTACCTCCCGGATTGACATCTCCGAACAACACATCGGCGATTGCTTTACCACCAAATTCTCCTGAGTACCATGCCTCAACTATTGCATCGGCTTGGTTTTCAGTCCCCGCAAGAGCAACGGGACCTCCATTTACAAGTACGACAACAATATGAGGATTAACGGATGCGACTTCAGCAATCAAATCTCTTTGAACTTGCGGTAGTTCAATTTCGGTACGGTCGAGCTCTTCCCGAGAGATGCCGGGAGAGATTCCAAGAACAAGAACAACAACATCACTTCTTGCAGCGACCTCTTTGGTTGCCCTAAAATCGTTTCGACCGAGGTCCCACGTTAATCTCGCACATGCACCCAAAGCATTGTTGTACTGGTCGAATTCAATCTCATATTCTCTGCCAGGCTTTAGTTCAACTTCTGCGCTATTCGGCTTTTCGCTATGATCAATCCAATCATCAATGAGTAACTTTCCATCTAAATAAAGGCGTGCACCGTCATCATTCGTAGTACCGATATGATGGACAGTATCGGGAGGAATTATTTTACCTCTCCACCGGATAGAATAATGTTCTTTAGGTAGACCAGGAGCAGGGGGATTAGTACCAAAGTTGAAATTCACCGTAGAATCAATGCGTGTAAGAACAGGTTTCCCGGATAGATTCATGTTATCAAAGTACTCACCCCTCAAGCCGGTTTTATCAGCTCCTTCAACCTTAACGAAATACTGAGGTTCAATGGGTTTTAATATTCCGCTGCCGACAACGCATCCCATCGAATAATCTACTCTTATTCCAAGAGCAGCAGCTTTGCTTGCTATTCCTTCAAGAGGACTGACCTCAACCTTAGGCCAGCCGCTATAAATTCCCAGTTGAGCTTCAGCAGCATTTGGACCGATGACTGCAATTGATTTTGTCTTGTCCTTTCTTAAAGGCAATATTCCATTGTTCTTGAGGAGTACGATTGATTTCTGCGCCGCTTCAAGTGCCAGATCACGATGCTCTTTGCAGTCAAGTTTGTCTCCTGCAATTGAACTGTAGGGGACCATTTCAGGCGGATCGAATTCGCCTAATTTGAAACGCGCAGAGAGAACTCTTTCCAGAGCACGATCGAGATCTTTTACTTCCAATAATCCTCCATCGAGAGCTTCTTGCAGGTATCGACGATACTCTCCTCCGCAATCAAGGTCGCATCCGGCAAGAATACTCCTTGCAGCAGCTTCAGCACCGGTCTTGAAGTACTTATGCCCATAGATCATGTCATTAATCGCACCACAGTCGGATACTACATACCCTTCAAAGCCCCACTGACGTCTTAACAGGTCAGTTAACAGAAATGTATTTGCATTGCAGGGGACATGATTGACCTCATTGTATGCCCCCATGATGGAATAAGCTTTACCTTCAACAATAGCTTGATGAAACGCAGGTAAGTAGTATTCGAACATGCTGCGCATGTCAACATCAGAAGAACCTGTATGGCGGCGTTCTTCCTCGTTGTTTGCCATGAAGTGTTTAGGAGTGGAAACGGTTTTCAAATAATAGGGATCATTACCCTGCATACCTTTGACAAACGCAACACCCATTCGGGAAAGCAGATATGGATCTTCACTATATGACTCCTCATTCCGACCCCATCGTGGATCACGTGCAATATTAATGGTGGGACTCCAATACGTTAATCCTTTACCTTCAATGACATGCAATGCTCGTGCTTCATCAGATATAGCAGTAGCCACGCGATATACAAGATCGTCATCCCATGTAGCTCCCATTGCAACCGCTTGCGGGAATGAAGTTGCTCCGCTTGCAAGTACTCCATGCAAAGCTTCACTCCAATAGTTGTACTTTGGAATCCCCAATCGAGGAATTGAATCTGATCGGTTGGTTAGTTGTTTGATCTTCTCATCAACTGTCATCAAACCTATCAGATCAGAGAGTCTTTCTTTACAAGAGTTTGGCTTAAAGACATTTACAATTGTGGAACTGCTTGCTGAGTCGTTGGCAGTTCCCTTGCTGGAGAGTACTAGTAGATAGTAACCAGGACGAGGGAACGTGACTTCTGTAACAGGGTAAGAAGCGTTTTTGAATAAGACTTTCAAATTTTGAGGACACGTCCACTCCACACTTATATTGTTTGAAGACACACTTCCTTTGAGTTGTGCAGAGTGTGTCTTTTCCCAATTTATAACCTGATTACTGCCGGCACTGATTGTAATAGTTTGGGCGACAAGAGAAGAAAAGTCTAGAAGGAAAAGAATGCCAATTATTGATTTGATGATTCTCCGTTCCATTAGGTCCTCCGAAATCAGTCGTTCTTCAGAAACCGTTCTTCATGGTATGCATTGGCGTACAGGACTCAAAGAATTTAAAACAGTCTTGCAGAGTGGCTCTGTAAAAGGAGGTAAAGAAAACACCCCCGAATGCAGGACTCTTGGGCACTGGACGAATAGCACCTGCAGTGCTACTTTGCAAGCAGCATCTTCTTTACTAGATCCACACCAGGTGCAGAAAGACGATAGAAATAGACGCCGCTTGCTAAACCGGTTCCCTCGAACCTGAGGTTGTACGTCCGAGGAGCCTGGTAGCCATCAAGCAGAGTCCCTACTTCCTGACCGAGGATGTTGTAGACCTTCAGGGTCACATAACCAGCTTTCGCGAGCGAGAAGCTTATCGTCGTGCTTGGATTGAACGGATTCGGGTAATTCTGCTGAAGCTGGAACTCGGCGGGCAGACTACCCTGATCGTGCACGGCGGTGACCAACCTGCCGGCATTCAATGCCTCATCGATGCTCTTATATTCCGCAGTTCTCTGAGCGAGCCACGCGGGCTGTCGCGTCGGGAACCAATTCAAGTCACCAAGAGGGAAACCAGACAGACCGGCCTTTTGTAGGCCAGCGTCACTGTAGGAGAGATCAGCCGGAATTGGCCAGTCGGCATTGATGTACTTGTCCGGAGTAGTATTGACCAATCGCCAATCGGGTAGAAGGGAAATACCCTGCGTATCTACTATTGCGAGAGCATGAGCTTTCAGATTCGCGAGCCGGGTTGTAAAGAGATCTTTTGAATCAGTGAAAGTCGGCATCTGGTTCTTCCACGTATCCGAAACCAGGTAAGGATAGTGGGCGTCATCCCTGAACAGACTGTCTGTTCTTGAATTCATGCTAATCTTTTGCGACCGCCAGTTCGTTACACCATCAACCTTCTTGGCGTTCAAGATGGAATCCATATTGGCAAGCAACGGATCCCAATAGGCAAGATTATTCTGACAAAGGAATCTTCTCGGTGTCTTGTTCGCAACATCCGCACTATCAGGATAAACATTCACAAGGCCCATGGGAAGCCAATCCGGATCCTGTTCACCGGTATCAATTGAATGAATGGCAGGATACGATTGCACATTGCTATTGACAAAGAGGTTATTGGTAAGGCTCACATTGCTCTGGTATCCGGGATTCATAAACACATAACCGGCACAGTCAACGAAGGTATTATGGTTGATAATGATTCTCTTGAATAGATAGTCCCTGAATCTGTACATGCTGCCCGCAGCCATAATGTGTGTACAGTTTTCAACAAGCAACGTGTCCAGATTGGCAAAACAATCGAATACACCTGCGCTACGCCTACAGGGCTGACCGTTCATATTAACAAAGTAACAATTCCTGAAGGTCACATTACAATTCGCGCCGTATGTCGCCACGAATACCCATCGCGTATGCTCAAACAAACAGTTGTTAAAAGTCATCCTTACATTTGCGCTATCCGTATAGACAAAGCACCAACCCAAATTTGCATTCGCTGTCGCTGGAGTCATGCTGCAGTTCTCTACGGTAAGGTTGCGTGCTGCATAAATGCCGCCTGTGTTCACGCCCCATCCCCATGAAGCTCCGCAGATCAGCGGAGGAGCTGATCCTGCATCGTGATTATTGACCAAAATTCTTCTGTCTTCTCCAACAATAACGGTGGGTCTTCGGGTAGTTGGGTTATTCATAAGAGGATAATATCCGTTTCTCTCTAGCATATAGACACGACCTGCGGGAACATTAACAGTATCCAGAAGCATAGCCTGATATAATGAGTTTTGTTGCTGCATGTCATTATAATCCTTGATAACAAGAGTATCCCCTCGCACTGCCTTGACATAATCACTCAAGGTCTGGGGAAGAGCCGAACGCAGCGGGATCAGAAGAGACACCACTGCAAAAAGCAACAATACCTTTTTCACGACAACCTCCTTGGACATATTGAGGTCAAATAAGAATGCGGCTATTTAAAACTTATCCAATCTATCTCGACATTGGCATTATCTTTTAGCAGGACAATCAGGTTCTTGATACCCGGTTGATATTCTGATAGCGGTGAAGAAATAATCTTCCATTCAATGCCTCTGGGAATTTCTATTTCGGCAATTACGGGGCCATTCACTTTATCCAACCGTACCTGTACAGTACCTCCTGTTTTTGAGGTTGCACGCACATCAAGCGTTGAGAGTTTTTTACTTCCGAAATCAACTCCATTGTATTGGATCCATGCATTGCTCGTGTCGAGTATTGCCTTCCAGCCTTCAAATCTATTGAGCGTATCAAGAAAGTCTATCGATGTCCCTTTCTCGCTTATGGAACTGTACCGGTCGATCTGAATCTTCCGGGAGGCGTTAGTGACGCCCACACCGCGTAATGTGGGAATCACCTTTTTGATTGTACCATCTTGGTTGAAGAACAGGCTATCAATCCTGACAGACCTGTTCTTGTCAAACTGCGGAGAGAGATCATTCTGATGATAGAACAGATACCACTGATTCTTGAACTCAATGATTGAATGCTGGTTTGTCCAGCAGCCAGTGGGGGATTCATCCATTATTACCCCCGCAACCTTGAACGGCCCCATGGGATTGTCGGCAATTGCATATTCGAGTCTTTCAATCTTGTTCTGCACATGCGGATACATCAAATAATAAATGCCGTTCCGCTCAATCATAGAGGGGCCTTCTTTGAGTCCCTCGTCGGGCAGACCTTTAATCACCTGAGGTTCACCAGCAAGTTCCAGCATATGTTCTTTCAGCTTTGCCACATATATATTTCTCGCCGCCCAGTATAAATATGCCTGTCCGTCTTTGTCAATAAACGGATTGGGGTCAATTCCGTGCACATTCTTCATGGGCTCAGGTTGTGGAATAAACGGTCCATAAGGCGTTTCTGATATAGCGACTCCTATTGAAAAACCTCTTCCATAGGTTGTATCTTTAGCAGGAGCAGGGAAGTAGAAGAAATACTTTCCCCTCCTGTAAATACAATCCGAAGCCCACATGCTGTATGATTTTGATCTAACCCAGGGAACTTTATCCTGGCTTACAATAACACCATGATCCCTCCAATCGACAAGATTCTCGGAAGAGAAAACGTGATAGTCCTCCATACAAAACCAACCGACACGGCCCCGCCCTTCGCCAGAGGGAATATCATGAGAAGGATAAACATACACCCTTCCTTCAAACACCCTTGCCGAAGGATCTGCCGTAAACTGAGTTGCGATAATCGGATTTTGAGCGAATGAATCGTTTGCAATAATTATTATTAAATATGACCAGCGAACCTCAAAATAACGGAGAAGATTACATTTAATCCTCATAGTACTGGTACTTGAAAGGAAAGCGTGTTGCGTTCTCAGTTCCCGGATCTAAGTAAAACAATTGGAGAACGCTACTTTCATCTTTCTGAAAGTATTCAATACGAACAGGATAAAAGCCTTTTTCCAGAGGAAGAATAAATGATTTTACACTTTCAGTAGAACGAACACCATCATTATCTATAATCAGTTTGTCTCCAAGGAGTAGCTTTGAGCCGTCATTTGAAACAATCGCAAAAAGATAATAACCATCCTTTGAAATTTCGAAATAACCTTCAAACAGACATGCAAAATTGGTTTTTCTCGGGAGTTCGCTAATATTGAAAACACTGTCAGCAATGCCGGTTTTGACAGGTTTCAGTTTTTTGAAATCAGGTAGTTTCTCCCAACTCCCTTCGTAATATGAATACTTTAGACCTCCTGAATTAATCTCTTTTGGTTTTGGAACTGAGGGCAGTGCTTCACCCAATTTAAAATTGCCTTTAGCCGTTTTATCATATTTTCCACTGTTTGAAAATGATTTCAGGACTAATTGAGCCGGGCCTGTTATTGTTAACTTTGAATCGACTTTTTGAGATGTCCTATCTGGTTCAGTACCATCAACGGTATATCTGAGTTCGGGGTAACTATCTACCCATATCGAAATTGGTTTGTCTTTTAGCAAAACACCATTCATCGGATGAAAACTGAGAGGAGCATTTGAATAACCTGAATAGGAAAATTTTATTCCGTCGTACATTGCTTTTAATCTGACGGAATTATGCTTTTCATTCGGATATGTAACCATATTCCAATGCAGGTTTTTGGGTGCTTTAAGCTGAAGAAGCGAATCTAAACGACCGATTCCCTGATATCTATAAGTCGATTCAATACCGGCGATCCACAAAACCTTATCTGATGGAAGATTTGCCAATTTCTGGTTTGCCATTTTAATCAGATAATCATCATTCCACCTGAAAGGAGTATCGGTTGCATAATATGACTCAAATAATTGAGGTTCATTGAGTAAAACATACATCACAAACAAACCGCCATATGAATGTCCATAAATCGAATTGGTTCTATAAGTTGGGTATTTATTATCGATATACGCGATCAGTTCGTTTTTTATAAAGGAAAGGAAATTATCCGCTCCGCCTGATATTGCAGGCTCAGGAACATGTACCGGTAAAAAATCCCTGTCGCGCTGGTTTGCTTTGCTAATATATTTGTTTGGAATTGCTACTATTATTGCAGGAGGAACATAATTTTCATCTTGCGCGAATTTGTAAATAAATGAAAATGGACCCATTGCCCACTCTCCGTCCGTCAAATAAATAGCTTCATATTTATCGGTTGACCCGGGCTTATAAGTTTCGGGCAATAGGATCTTAATTGATCGTTGTTCTTTTAAAACACTGGAATAGATTGAATCACTTATTACAGGATGTTCCTGTGCATGTACAACGCAAGAGACCTGTGAAATGAAGATTGAAACTAAGGTCAAAGACAACGATAGAATAGTTTTTTTCATGATTTCAGATCCTTTCAACAATTGGCAAAAGACGAAGTTTTGTTTCGCTTAATATCTTTGTAGATAAAGAGAGAATAGTGTTGGATCATAATTCGTTCCATTGCTATTCTATCCATATTTATTCATAGCGTAAGCTCTTAATCCCGACAAAAAATATCGGGATCTCGGCGCTACTCATAGCGTAGCGCCTCCACCGGATTTGCCATCGCCGTCCTGATGACCAGCCCCCTGCGCTGGTGCAAATGATAAGTTAGTTCGTTCAGCGATTGGCAAGCTGAGAGGATACCGTGCCTGTGGTGCTGGTGGACGATATCCCAAAGAGCTATGTGGTCTTACCGTGTTATACGTGTTCCTCCATCGTTCCGTGATGACTCTTGCCTCCAGGATCATGTCGAAGATCTCTCCGTTCAAAAGCTCATCTCTGAGTTTTCCGTTGAATGATTCAATGTAGCCATTCTCCCAAGGACTGCCAGGCTCGATAAACAGTGTCTTGACCCCAAGCCGCTGCAGCCATTCACGCACAGGTTGTGCCGTAAACTCTGAGCCGTTATCCGACCGCAAGTAGTCCGGTGCACCGCGTTCAACAAATAACTCTGACAACTCATAGATCACATCTGCTGCTTTGTGACATCTGATTTTCCTCCATTGATTAATTTAGCTTCAGAAATTCTCACTCATTTCACAACCTATCTTACTAGGATCAGTTTTATCGATTTGCTAAAATCTCCCGCAGTAAGTCTTGCTATGTAAACACCGCTTGCCAAGCCGGTTCCATCAAATTTGAGCTTGTACGTTTGAGGAGCTTTGAAGCCATCCAGCAGAGTCGCTACTTCCTGACCGAGGCTGTTGTAGACCTTCAGGGTTACATAACCGGCTTTCGGAATTGAGAAGCTTATCATCGTGCTTGGGTTGAATGGATTCGGATAGTTCTGCTGTAATTGGAATTCGACAGGCAGACTACCTTGACCATGAACGGCAGTAATAAGTCTGCCAGCATTTAGCGCGTTATTTATTGAATTGTATTCTGCAGTTCTTTGAGCCAACCACGCTGCCTTTCGAGTCGGGAACCAATTCAAGTCACCAAGAGGGAAACCAGATAAGCCGGCCGTTTGTAGATCAGCGTTACTGTACGAGAGGTCAACCGGAATCGGCCAGTCGGGATAGACATACTTGTCTGGACCAGTATTGACCAAACGCCAGTCGGGTAATACGGCGCGCCAACTAGCACTACCTGTATCCACTGTTACAAGAGCAAAGGTTTTTAGATTTGCAAGCTGGGCTGTAAATAGATCCTTTGGATCAGTAAAATGAGGCATCTGGTTTTTCCAAGTATCCGTAAGCAAATATCTATACGGTGTCGTATTGAAGCGCCCTATATGTTTGAACATACTATCCGTTCTTGAATTCATAATAATCATTTGCGATCGCCAGTTAGTCAGGCCATTGACTTTATTGGCATCCAAGATGGAATCCATATTAGCAAGCGAAGGATCCCAATAGACAAGATTGTCTTGTACCAGGAATTTTCTAGGCGTGCTGTTTGCAACATCCGCACTATCAGGATAAACATTAACGAGACCCATAGGCAGCCAATCCGGATCCTGTTCATACATATCAATGGAATGAAGACCGGGATACGATTGAACATTACAGTTTACAAATATGTTATTGGTAAGACTGATATTACTCTGGTATCCGGGATTCATGAATGCAGAACCGGCACAGTTAACGAACGTATTATGATTGAATATTATTCTCTTGAATTGATAATTAGGTGGATAAATCATGAATTTATACATGCTGCCCTGAGCCATAATGTGAGTACAGTTTTCAACAAGCAACGTGTCCTGATTGTTAAAAGAAATGAATACACCGCCATCACGTCTGCATGGCTGACCGTTCATATTAACAAAGTAACAGTTTCTGAGGGTCACATTACAATTCGAATCACTACGTATGAATACAAACCAGTGAGCTGTTTTTTCAAGTATGCAGTTGTCATAAACTAAATGCAGGTTAGAAGCAAATGTACCCGTAAAGCATATTCCTATTCTGCCATCATTCGCCGTATTTGAAAGTTCACAATTCTTTACGGTCAGGTCACCACCCGCATTAATGCCGAGACCCGATCCCCATGACAAATCATAAGTACATATCAACGGGGGGGCCGATGCTGCATTCTTATTGTTCACCACCATTGTAGGATCAGGTCCTACAATCACTGTGGGGTGGAGTGCAGAGCTCGTAGGCGAATATGTGATAGGGTAACCTCCTAGAGGGCTATTTCCTATAGGGTAAAGACCTCCTGCCTGTAACTTATAGACACGTCCCGCAGGAACATTAACAGTGTCCAGGACCAGGGCCCAATACAGAGAGTTTGACTGATTATTCATGTCAGAATAATCTTTAATAACAAGAGTGTCCCCTTTTACTGCCTTGACATAATCACTCAAGGTTTGGGAAAGAGCTGAACGCAGTGGTATCAGGATGGTCATCACTGCAAAAGGTAACAATACCTTTTTCATGGTAACCTCCTTGGATATCAAGTTAGTGGTAGAGGGCTATTTTAAGATTCCCTGCCTGACCGGCGGGCAGGCGGGGAGTCCTAATTATTTTCTTTTGTTACTTAAAAAAAGCCCACTACCAAACTTGTCTGGTACTTGACCGTTGAATAACAATGCCTCGTTATGTCTTTATCAAATTGTTTTTCAGGTTTTATTACAATCCTGAGAAAACATATTTATTTCCTGGTTTGGTTTCTATATCATACAAGTAAGTATTTCTCAAAATAGTTGTTTCCAATTTCGCCTTCGGAGATACTACGGGTTCCTTAATAAACGGAACCTGGTAAAATGGATTGTTATTCTCACCCTTCGCTTGAACAAGTACCGCATTATTATCCGCTTTCAACGGCGAGTAGGAACGAATGCGGCAATTACCGCCTAAATTGGATTTGATTACCAGCATAGAGATTTTTCCGTTTCTCCATTCCATTTCTTGTATTTCAAATCCGCCGCGAGCACGAAGACCCTTCATACTCCCATTTTGCCAAACATCGGGCAGCGCGGGAAGCACGAAGACCGCACCATCATCACTCTGTAAAAGCATCTCAGCGATGCCGGCAGTAAAACCAAAATTCCCATCGATTTGAAAAGGAGGATGAGCATCGAACATGTTTGGGTAAGTGCCACCACCAGCAGAAAAATCGATGTGCTTGTAGTCCAACGTTTCAACCAATCTTATTTGATCTTTGACTAGCCTGTACGCGTGATTGCCGTCTAAGAAGCGTGCCCACAAATTGATCTTCCAGTTCATCGACCAGCCTGTTGAAGGATCACCCCGATAGATGAGTGAGGTACGCGCCGCGTCAAAGAGCTCAGGAGTACGGAACGGAGAAATCTGATTCGATGGATAGACCCCGTACAAGTGCGAAACATGCCTGTGGTGGTCTTCGGGGTTATCCCAATCTTCAATCCACTCCTGCAATTGACCATACTGACCGATTTGCATAGGAGGTAATCGGTTCAGCGCTTCATTTACTTTAGCAATAAAATCTTTGTCTCTATCCAAGATTCTAGCTGCTCTTACGGTCTTTTTAAAAAGATCGAACAGCAGCTGATTATCCATAGTTGTGCCAGCAGAAATGGATGATTCGGGATGCGAAGACGGAGAATTTTCAGGAGAAACAGACGGACATACTACCAACCAATCGTGTCCGGGATACTTTACCAGGAAGCTCAGAAAAAACTCAACCGCAGATTTCAAAATCGGGTAGATGGATTCAAGATATTTCTTATCACCGTTGTATTCATATTTTTCCCATAGATGCTGGCAAAGCCATGCGCCGCCCATCGGCCACATTCCCCAGAATGAGCCATCGATCGGCCCATTAAATCGCCAAATATCCGTATTGTGGTGCAGTACCCATCCCTTTGCACCGTACATCGCTTCTGCAGTCTGTCTTCCCGTAGCGGAAAGTTCTCTTATCATCTGGATAAGAGGCTCATTCATTTCACTGAGGTTCGTAACTTCAGAAGGCCAGTAATTCATCTCCGTGTTGATGTTCACAGTGTATTTGCTGTCCCACGGAGGATACAGTTGATTGTTCCAGAGTCCCTGCAGTGTTGCAGGTTGTCCGCCCGGCTGGGAACATGAGATGAGAAGATAACGGCCAAACTGGAAATAGAGTGCTGCCAACTGCGGGTCGTTGCCTTCGGCAAACCTGGCAATTCGAACGTCGGTAGGATTCCTGACCGAATCAGTCACTCCCAAATCAATGCTTACACGATTGAAATATTTCTGATACGCGACAATGTTATCACGCAACGCCTGCTCGTACTTTTTCTTCAAAGCAGTTTGTAGATATTGATCTGCTCTGGCACCTGCATCTGCGCTGATATCGGCGTAATTCTTGAAGCTCGATGCGATGGAGACATACATGGTGGCGACATCAGCATTTGTCACTGACAGAGCTGTATCGGCAGCACTCACTGAACCGCCTTCAGTAAGGATTTTGACGTGAGCTTGAAATTGGACCTTGCCTTTTATGGAATCGCAGTCGCCTGTTATCCCCGACATGACGAGTTCGCTACTACCGTTTGTCGAAACTTTCACCGCTGACGGCCTGTTCATCGTGGCGGAGAAACTAATCGAGCCGGGTTTGTCCGCAGTAATTCGAATAATAATTACTTGGTCAGGGAATGAAGCAAACACCTTGCTCTCATAATGTACTCCATCAACCGTGTAGCGGGTCGTTACCACCGCCTTCTCAATATCGAGTTCTCGATAGTAGTCGGAATAGTCTTCGTGTCCGGGAAACAATAGATGAAGGTCTCCGACTGTTTGGTAAGGCATCCCGTTTGAAATTCTGCTGATGATCTTCTGGTTAACCAAATCCTGAGCTTCTATGTATTTGCCTTCAAAGATCAGTTTCCTAACCTCCGGGAGTGCCTCTCTCGCCTCAGGATTATCGTTACGATTTGGCTGTCCAGCCCAGACTGTGTTCTCGTTGAGTTGAATTTTTTCTGTGCAAGGATCCCCATATACCATGGCACCCAAGCGACCATTTCCCACCGGCAAAGCTTCGACCCATTGTCTGGCGGGATGGTTGTACCAAAGTCTTAGATGAGAATCGCTCTGGGCGCTTGCACCATTAATAGTCGCAAGACTCAGCGCGAAGAACAACGACGCTATTCTCACAATTGCTCTTATCATTTGTTTTGTGCGTCTCAGACAACGACTCGCCTTTTCAAAATCATATTTGCATACAAAGCCGATTCGCCCGCAGCAAAATGTAGATTTCTTAGCCAAGGTTTTCACCCGCCCCAATGCTTTTCGAATCGTTTTGCACCAAAACTACAATAACAGCGTAGAATAACAGTCCAACAAAGAATGAAGGAGTGAAGCCGGCAATCATCGAGAGGATAACAGCGACAACGGAGCCAAGCACCGACATTGTCCCGTTCACTCCGTACATCCATGGCACATATTGTTCCATATTATTCCGTTTTAGAAGCTGAATGGCAGTCGGGAAGGGGATTCCCAGTAGAAAACCAAACGGGACAATCATCAAGAAACTTAGAAGTGCCCGCAGGAGAATGCCGCGTTCCATAACGTTGTTGAGGATCAAAGGATACGTGATAAACAGAACGGTTCCTGCAAGAACTATACTGAAGCAAATAACCTTCAATCGCATGTGAATGTTGTCGGGGAAAATCTTTCTCCCAAAGAAGCTGCCTAGTCCCATACCAACCAAAATAGAACTCAGAAGTATTGATAAAGAAGTTGTCGGCGAACCGAGATAAAGGACCATCTTTTGAAATAAGGTTACTTCGATTATCATAAAACCAAGTCCGATACAAATGAAAACAGATAGCGGCAAAGTCACTCCGCTTAACCTGTTTTTCTTCTCTATTTTTCTCTTTATCCGGGCAAATGGGATTACAAACACAGCAAGGTTCACTGCTGACACTCCTCCAAGCAGCCATGCATAGTCCGGGGAGATCCCTCTCTTCAGCTTATAGAAGTACGGACTATCATCCTTGCATGGCTCAATGTTGAATTTGCTCTGATTCACGTATTCGTCAACCGACATCCTGTTTGTTCCTACTTCTAGTAGGAACTGATTTATCATAGTATTTGGCGATCCCGCTGGGTTTCCGGGTAAGTAGGTAACGTTGGGAAACATAGCCGGAATTGTTTTCACTACTTTTTGGATACGCTGGATATCGTCGGTGCTGAATGCACTCTTCTTTATCACAATTGTCGGCACATAGTCTTGTTCCAGGATTAGAAAATGATCTAGCGACTGATTGCTGCTTATTCCCATTTCGCTCAACGCACCCATTGCTGTAATTATCAGGCGCAATAGTTCCAATCTATTGTGAACCGTAATCACCAATTCACCTGAGGGCGTCAGTATTCCCAGATAATCTTTTACAGCTTCAACAGTAAGGAGATAATTCTCGCTCATGGCAAGGTTGTCAATATTCTGAAGCTGCTGAGTGGAGGGAAGCGACATAACCATTAAATCAAAACGACGATTAGTCTGCTTGACATAGTTTCGCCCCTCCCTTACCAAGATCTCGACATTCGGGAAGTCGTTATAAATGCCGCCGTTGAACTGTTTATGTTCCTTGACGATTTCTACGAAATCGGGGTTTATTTCAATGCCAGTAATTTCTTTTACGCCGCCGAATAGTCCTATCAGTATTTCTTTGCCTCCTCCCGGACCGATCACGAGCAGGTTATTCTTCTGCTGCTCTTCAAGAAACAGAAACGGGATTGCTGTTGTCTGACTCAGCAAAAGATTGTAGAGCGTGCTTCCCGGCTTCTTAACATCCCCGTTAAATCTGTACATCTGGGTGCCTGCCGCTCCGTCAACAAACAACTGCTTTACGTAATCCTGGTTGTCGTACTGAACGAGGTCGGCTCGTCCGTAGATACTCCAGCGGCTGTCAACAATTTGAGATATGCTGGCTGCATTGGGATAGACGTAATAGAAATCTTTTTCAGGGAAGTCACCGATTGGAACCCTGCCCAAGAGATTGGAACTCCCATTAAGAATCAGCAGAATGGCAGATAGAATTAATAATGAAGAAGAACCTATCAGCCCGAATTTCTTCATTCCACGGTAGCCGAAGACTAGAGCAGTACCGAAAACGATTACGGAAAGGAGAAGCACACAATTGGGAGCGCCAAAATGTCCCAACATATATATCGATGCAATTGAGCCGGACGCGGCCCCCGCGAGGTCCGACGCGTATAGTTTGAAACTGCTTTCGGCAAAACTCTTGAAGAGCTGGGAATAGAATACTCCAGCTAGGAAGAAAGGGAGCAGAAGAAGAAGGAAATAGACGAAAGGAACAGTAATCTTCAATTCTATGACAGCGGTGAGAAAAAGAGGCAGCGAGATCCCCATGAAGACCAGCACCGCTGTAAATGTCCCTGGTGCCTTGGAGACATCCTTGTTCTTGAATCTGTAATAGGAGAAAATTCCGCCAGCACCGATGCCGAGAATTGCCAGTGACAAAATTATGAATGCATAGTCATAGGCAAATATCACGGACGAAATGCGGGTCGATACAATCTCGAAACAAATGACCGTTGCAGAAATCAAGAATAGGCAAAGGAAGATTCTGTTATTCACAAAGATCGTCTCATTGTTCTGACTTTGGGTCGACGAAGTAATTCTGTCCCTGCGATTGCTGAATGTCTCATCGATTCGATCCCAGTCCAGGCACCGTCACTTCGATCTCACGGCCTCGAAACGTGACGGTGTCACTGACAATTTCGGATACCGGCGCTGGATCTGTGTCGATTGCGCCAATGACGCGTTAGATTCTCATGCAAATTGCCGTGTCAATTCACCTCAAGCGTCACGATGGATTTGGCGGGAAGAGAAACAGTGAGAATCCCATTTCGCAGTTGTGCGCCCGTGAACGGTCTTATGTTCACTGCTTCCGGCTTGCCAAAATCATTGTACGCATTCATAGACGCCGCCGTGATGATTTCACCGGAAACCCTTGATCCGGTTGTTCCCTTCACATCGCACCGCAGGTTCTGCGCTTTCGTCGGGTGGAGATTTGCAATCGAGACATGGATTCTTCCTTCCTTATCCTTCGATGCAGATACGCTTAACGCAGGTATTGACACCGCTCCGTTGGTGTATGATTCACTCTGCAAATCAACCGGCAGCATCGCAGCGTCCTGATGCACGGAATACATCTTGAAGACATAGTACGTCGGGGTCAGCACCATTTCGTCTCCTCGTGTGAGAATCATTGCTTGCAGCACATTCACCATTTGAGCGATGTTTGCCATTTTCACGCGATCACAATGCTTGTGAAAAATGTTCAAGTTAACGGCCGCAACCACTGCATCGCGGAGGGTGTTTTGTTGATAGAGAAAGCCAGGATCGGTTCCTGGCTCAACGTCATACCAGGTTCCCCACTCGTCCACAATCAGGCCGATTCTTTTCTGTGCGTCATACTTGTCCATAATTGCCGAATGCTTTGCGATTAATTCATCCATCTGCAGAGTTTTCGAAAGCGTAGCGAACCATTGATCCTCGGTAAAATCCGTTGCAGACCCTTTTTTGCTCCAATCGTTTACCGTATAGAAATGCAGAGAGTATCCACTCAAGTAACCCTGAAGCCATCCGTCTGTGTTTTTCCATTTCTTCATGATTGTTTCGGTCCAATTGTAATCCTCGGGGAGTCCACCGGAAGAGATTTTGTAAAGAGTATTCCTACCGTAGTCCTTGAGGAAGAAAGAGTATCGCCCGAGTTCGTTGGCATAGTGTTTGGCCGACATGATACCGCCGCATCCCCATGTCTCATTCCCTACGCACCAAAACTTCACCCTCCAAGGCTTCTCCCTGCCGTTTTTCTTGCGCAGTGCGGTCATAGGATTATCGCCGTCGCAAGTAAGATACTGAACCCAGTCTGACATTTCTTTCACTGTGCCGCTTCCGATATTTCCGCAAATGACAGGCTCAGACCCGAGCTGCTCGCACAGGTCCATGAATTCATGTGTCCCAAAGCTGTTGCTTTCTGTCACTCCTCCCCAATTTGTATTGACGATCTTGGGACGATCGGCGGAAGGACCGATGCCGTCCTTCCAATGATATTCATCTGCAAAACACCCACCGGGCCATCGAAGTGCGGCGACTTTTATTTTCTTCAGAGCGGCAACAACATCGTTGCGTATGCCACGTGTATTGGGAATGGAGTTGTTCTCTCCCACCCAAATGCCTCCGTAGATTCCGCGTCCGAGGTGTTCCGCAAATTGTGCGTAGATATATTTGCTGATGGTGTCTTTAGCGGCATCGGCGTGCACCACCAGCGTATTCACAGTTGATTGCGAGAGCAAGACACTTGGAATGCACAGAAGGGCAGATATCATCAAGATATGTTTTCTAGTCATTGTTCCCACTCCCGATATGTGTGTTCGGATTCGGAGTCTGCGAAATTTCACCGGACGACCGCTCTCTTCTTGTTCACCTGCTGTTTTCTCCGTTCAGGAGATCGTTGACGGCGTTTACGAGAAAAATATAATCGGCGCAAATATCGATGACACATTCATTCTCACCCCAAAGGAAAGGCCAATCCTCTTTGTTCTCCAGAAAGTCAGGTTTCAACAGCAGCACTCCAGGAACAACTCCCCCCGCAATAAATGAAAAATCCGCCCTGTTGCTCCCGTATGTTCTCTTCTTTGAGCGCGTTCCGACACCGGCGACAAATGAAATATTAGAATACGGATGGCAACCAAATACGTAGTTGAGTGCCTTGTAGACATATTCGCGCCCGATAATATTCGGGAAGGTCTTATTCAAATAGTAATTCGCAATAGACCAATTAATCAGTTCAGAATTTCCAGCCCATCCCCTTGTTCCGATGGGAACCCCGTAGGGATTTTGGTCGCTAAGTTTCTCAATGTCTTCTTTATATTTCAGAACATACTTCTCAAGTCTAGATCTATACTCTGAAGGCATGTACGGCACCGCCTTTACAGCGGTCGCAATATTCCATACTAATGCTGAATCCAATTGAGGCCATAGCAATTCATCGAATCTTTTGTGATACCGCTCATCCTTGGTTGTCATATATAGCTGTAACGCCGCAACACATTCCGCATTATTGAAGAACCAGGGTATCCTCCTGCCATCCGGGGACGGAGGCTCTTTATGCTCTTGATCCCAAGCCTGTTCTGCAGTTGCTAGAGCTTCTTCCGAAAGCTGTTTATTGCAACCGTTCAGTGCACGACTTGCAGCCGCCATTGCTGCGATTGCGGAATAGTTTAGAGGGGGAATCCTTAGTGTAAAGACCCATCTGTCATCCAATGTTCCGCTGGTTAGTCCATCAGTCTGATAAGGTTTTAACTTAGGATTATATAATAGATTGTCGGTTATTGTTGATGCATCTCCCAGGTGATGATATTGATAGAGGTGGGGAAAATTAATCCCCCGCACTGCAAAACCGATATTCTTGAGTTGCGCAACCAGCTGAAGAGTCCCGTGTTCAATTTGTTGTAGCATATCAGGTATGCCATCGGGGCGATGAATCTCAACAAACCTCGTCTTTTGATCCACAAAAGTCTCGTCGCGTTTCAGGTTGAAGTTCTCCCATGAATCCACAAAACTCAAAATGGTAGTACAGTGGTGCCAGGTTTCAATATCAAAATCACCTGCATCAAACCATCCGCCAACATCCAATCCGGGAATATGCTCCAGCGGTTTGTATTTTGTATGAGTTGTTGAATCCATCCAGTAGCCATCAAAATGTCTGATATTTACAGGAGCCTGTAGCGCATCGTCAAGAAAAGGAGCTCCGTGCCATATGCGGTATGCTTCCCTCACGAGCATGTGATCCATCTGAACAGGGAACCATACGTCAAGCGTCGGATGCCAAACACCGTCATACACCTGAATTCCGATCGCAAATGCCTCTGTCTGTTGGTCGCCATACTTTATGAAATACAACCCGCTGTCTTTCACTGCTGTGAAATCGAACGTCACGTAATTGTAGCGGAGGAATCTTCCCCACGGCTTTATGTCCGTTGTAAGTTTCTCCACGAATTTGCCTTCTGGCGTGACTTGATATAATGTTGCAGTCTTTAGTGGTGTGTCATTCTTGTCCAATTCTACAACTGCCATCTTGTTTTGAGAAGGATGATATCCGACTTGAGAAAATCCAATAACAGGTTTTCGATTCCAGTTCGGAATTGTATTCGGTCCGACGTACCATTCTACGACGGTGCCGGTTCTATTTGCCGGAATCAAACTGCGCACCACAAACCAGCCATTCTGTGCGAGAACACGACCATCATACAGCATCAAGTCTTCCCTCGAAGACTGTATCCTGACGTAACGCTCAGGATCTTCCGGAGCCAGAACCAAAGTCCTGCATTTCGCAAGAGGTTCAGGGACAAGAAATTCGTCTCTGCCCCTATCATCAAATGTTGAATAGCCACTGAATTGAGGTATTTTTTGCGACAGGGGACTAGCTTGCGCGTTGCTCGAGGGATACAGTGGAAGCACACCGGGCGCCCCATCAGCAAAAAATGTCTTTTCAAAGTACACAGAGGGAAGAAATTCAAGATTGAAACCTGCATTGCCGACAAGCTTCTCAGGAAGCGGCTTGTCGAGACTTACACGAATGATCACTCCCTCATCCTTAGCCGTTACAGTCACTTTGGAATCAAAATCGTAATCATTGTACCGCAACTTCACTTCGATAGAACTGGTTTTCCTGTCTACCTTGCGTTCAGACATAACAGGAATCTGATCCCATTGTTCGGGCGTCGGCTGCAGTCGAACCGCGCCACCTGTTGCCGTTCGCACACCGTGATGAATTAGTTCAATCCCCGCAGTTTTTTCATCAAAGAAGAATCCGTTGTACTGGTTACTGAAGACCAGGACGTTGAGGCCGCGTGCCTCGAAGTAACCAAGGTCGTTCAACCGGAGTTTCTGACAGAATGCAGCACTGGGCGATAGAGCCAAGAGCATGAACACAAGGATCCCTGCGATCTCGTTTCGTGCTTGTCTCAAAGTCCTTTCCGCGGGGATAAGATTGAATCCAAGCCATGTGAGCATTCGCTGCATGATGCCCTCCTTCTGTACGATCGAGAGGTTTCCTGATTGAACTCTGTTGGGGAGAAGTCTATTCTTTGATTTCAGAGATGCACTTAGCTCCGCACCGGTGGCAAACCGAAAGTGGTATCTTACGCCTGTATTCACGAAATCGGTGCGCCCTGGGGCTATTCCAGAGTTCGTCGATTCTTGCATGCTTGACGTTGCCGATAGAATAGTCGGGAAAATCCACGCAGAAATTGGCGTCACCGTTCGGCTGTATGTCAATCAGTTTTTCGACATTCATACACGTGGCAGATCTCACCTGCGTCGTTTGATCGTGAAACCATATCCTGTATTCATCTTCGGTGAGAGGCATGTACGGAAATTCATAAATATCACCGAGGCTCGCCCGATATCTACGCAGTTCTTCTTTGAATCTGTCGAACTCAACTCCTGATTCTTCGTGATGGAATCCTTTCCAGGAAAAGGCTGCGCAATGGAAGTTCTCTCTGAGCTCCGTGTCGTACTTTATTCCAACCTCATTTGAGAAATGATAGTAGGGGACAATATTGACGGATGGTATGGAAAGACAGCGAGTCACATCGGCCATTCTCCCCAATGAGCTGTAGTTGTACTTGCTGATGGTGAAGCAGATACTCTTACTTATTCTGTTGCCGCATTTCTTCTCCAGATCCGTGAGCAATGCAACATTCTGTTTTATCTTCTGAAAGCTTCCTTTCACATATCGTACTTGGTCATGGACTTCTTCCGGTCCATCCACTGAGAAGGTGATATGCATGTTGCTTATCTTACTGAGATCCTCAGCAAACAGATCGAGGATGGTCCCGTTGGTATCGACGGAAAGGAAAATTCCCTTGCCATGTATGTACTTCAGGAGCTCGATGATTCCTTTGAAGAGAAAAGGCTCCCCGCCACGCACCAAAATGAATCTGACGTTGTGATGAGCGATTTCGTCTACCAGACGTTTCCAGTCTTTCAGCGTCATTCGTTGCCGCGTGTCAATAGTGCGATTGAGAATGTATCCCTCTTCGCTCCACTGGCCACACATTTTGCATCGAAGATTGCAGGAGTTTGTGACTGTGAAAGAAATGAACTGTGGGAAGTCCGTTGTTGCCTTACTGCGTATCACTGGGGAATAATTCCGATGGACGAAAAAAGCTTCTGCAAGACATCCCTGTAAATCGTTACGCTATATTTTCTCTTGAGACGCTCTCTTACAGATTGAGCAATTCGCTCTCTATGATATTTGGCAAAATCATCCGCGATGGTTTTTTTCACGTCATCGTATGACAGCTGTTTCTCTTCTCGTGTTCCCACGCATTTGATCAGTGCATACCGCTTTCCCTTTGCCGGATCCAAGTATTCGATGGGCCCGGCAACTTCATTGAGCTTGAGCTTGAATGCGGGTTCGGCCAAGAATGGCGGTTCATCGCCCGCAAATGTCGCAAGTGTCCCGCCTCGCTTCCTTATGTACGTTTTCACAAGGATTTCTGGAGCAAGTCTTTCAAACGGCACGTTCTGATTAAGCTTCTCCTTCATCCCTTCAATAACGTTTCTAGTTGAATCTACGGCTGCATAGATATTCACCTTCGCCAACTGATAATACAAGGAATCTCTATTTGCCTGATAAAACTCCTTGAGCGCTTTCTCCGTTGCGGGAGGAATTCGTTCTTCAATCTCGTGGCGATCATAAAGCCAGACAATCCCACTTCTCAAAACAGGGGTTGTTGTTGCAGGAGTGAACACGTCTTTCTCAAGACCCAGTTTGATGGCTTTGTCCACGATCATGCTGGTCCGTACGGCTTCCAGAACAAACTTCTTCACTTTATCTTGATTCACCGAGACAAAATCTCCCCAAGTGAGCACTGCATTCAGGAAACGGAGATACTCCTTAAGATCGACTTGTACGTTCGAATACTTCAGAATGACAGTGTTACGCCCGTGCGAAATTGCATCGCGCAAGGTATCTGCATAGGAGGTCTGATAGAACCCTGGAATATTGGACCATTGTACAAGTTGTCTTAGCGCTTTTGGATTCCACTTCACCTTTCCTTCGTCAATGAGACCCTTTTTCGCCCGATCAAATTCCTCATAACTGAATTCCGCATATCGCTCGTCAAGAGCCTTTCGAATATCTTCCTTTACCTTTGCGTATGGCTGGACGTCTATCTTGTTGATCCTCACGATTTTGACAATATGGAATGATTCTCCACTATCTAATATCCGTACATCGTTGACCGGAAGATGAAAAACAGCGTCGTTCAAATCGTTTGCAAGACTCATTTTCCAGTTTACCGACTGCAGAGTATTCCCCGAGCGGGATTCAAGATCCTGAGAATATTGCGTTGCCAGTTTGACCCAATCTTCGCCTTTGCGTACTCTCATCCTGATCGTACTCGCGAGTAGTTTCAGTGAATCGGTATCTTTTCGTGAAGCGTTCTTGGGCTTTGCCAAGACAATTTGCTGATATACAACCTCCCTTCCCATCTCCTTATATGCATTCTGCATGGAATCTTCGTTGACATATCTTCCATAGAACTGGGTCTTATAATATCGAATGACTAATTCCTCGTTGATCGACCGTTTGATGCGCGGAAGCGATTCTGTGCTTCTATTCAGCCCCAAGTCAAAGAAATCAATTCTTTTCAGCTGGTCAACGATCAGATCATCGAGGGCCTTTTCGAAAGGCTCGGTGGGATACTTTCGATACCTGTAGGTATACTTATAATCATGGACATATTGCTCCAATTCCGCAAAGGTAATCGTGTACCCGTCAGCAATGCTCGCGATAGTATTCTGATGAGAAATGTTCTGTGCGTGACAGTTCATAAAAACTATCAACGCAACAAATATCCGAAGGGACAAACGAGAACGGTGTTCCACTCTTTGGGCCATAGGGAATACTCGTATCAATGAATTCAAGGGTGTCATCCGGATTGTCATTCTATCGCAAGCAATTGCATTTATGAACAAAAACAAACATAAAACCCTGATAAGTTACTATCAGGGTTTTATGAGGAATACGAAAAGATGAAACTACATCTCTACTTCACAAGCACCATCTTCTTCGTCTGCGTGAAGTTGCCGCTGGTGAGTGTATAGAAATAGACTCCAGAGGCAAATTGCGCCGCATCGAAGTGGACATCGTGTAAGCCTGCTGTTGTATATCCATTCACCAACGTTGCGACCTCCCGACCCAAAACGTTAAAGACTTTTAGAGTCGTATTCGCTGATTTGGCAAGAGAGAAGGAGATCGTTGTGCTTGGGTTGAACGGATTCGGATAGTTCTGGTCAAGCTGGAATTGGACTGGAACCGCTGAAACATTCTCAACCGCCGTTGCTATGGTTGTCTTTCCGTTGTCCAATGCAGATTGAATCGCCGTGTATTCAGCCGTCCTTTGCGCCAACCAGGCCGTCTTCTGAGTCGGGAACCAATTCAGATCACCGATCGGGTACTTGCCTGTAGCTCCCTCCATTAATGTTGCATTGCTGTAGGCGAGATTGACCGGAATTGGCCAGTCATAGTAGACGTAGTTGCCCGCGCCTTTGTAAACCAGACGCCAATCTGGCAACACAGCTGTGCTGCCAGTATCGACCGTCGCAATAGCGAATTTCTTCAACGCTACAAGCTGTGCAGTGAACAGGTCTTTGGGGTCTGTGAAAGTGGGTTTCTCGTTATATTGTTTGCCTTCAGTCAAGTACGGATACTTGGTGTTGTTGTCGAACATTGACTTCGTTCGAGTGTTCATAAGTATCATCTGTGATTGCCAGCCGGTTTTCCCATCTACTTTCAAGGTATTGCACGTGTCTGCGGCGTTGAGCAAGCCGGTATCCCACCACAGGTTATTCCCTTCAACCAAGAACTTCCTTGGTGTTTTCTTTGCTTCGAGCGCGCTATCAGGATACACATTCACCAAGCCCATCGGCTGCCAATCCAGATCCTGTTCGCCATCATCAATAGTCTTTATCCCAGGATACGGTTGAACATTACTGTTCACAAACATATTGTTTGTGTAGCTGACATTGACCTGGGTTCCAAGATCCATGAACTGGATGCCGGCATTGTTGACGAATGTGTTGTGGTTGACGATGATTCTGTTAGCTGTGTAGTTCCTCCATTTGTACATCATGCCTTGAGACATGACATGCGTGGTGTTCTCAACCAAGAAAGTATCCAGCGTAGCAAAACCATCATACACACCACCATTACGCCGGCACGGTTGACCATTCAGATTCACGAAGTAGCAGTTCCTTAAGAAGTATGAGCAATTGGCATTGAAGGCCCCTACCATGACCCATCTTGTGTGTTCAAAAAGACAGTTATCGAATTCAATTCGCTGATTAGCGGTGCTCGTGCCAGTAAAGAGCCAGTTTTCTGAGCCATCATTTGCTGTCGGAGTGAGCGCGCAGTTTCTGACTATCAGATTGCCTGATGAGCCCAAACCCGCCATGTTTGTGCCAGTCGCTCCAACGTTACCACATATCAAGGGTGGGGCATTGACGGCACTCTTGTTATTCACCAGGGGCGTTGGATCAGAACCCATGATCACCGTTGTACGATTGGCATAGCCATTCGGGTTATTTTGGACAGGGTAGGTACCGCCTGCTTTCAACAAGTAGACGCGTCCAGCAGGGACATTGATGCTATCCAGACGAATGACCTGATACAGGGAGTTTGCAGCCCCGCTCATCTCATCTTGCGTCTTTACGACAAGAGTGTCACCGCGTGTTGCTGAGATGAAGTCATTCAGTGTTTGGGAAAAAACTGGTGCTATTTGTATCAGAACAAATAACACGAGCAATGGCAACAATTTTTTCATACGACCTCCTGTTGTCTAGTTTGTTGTAGATAATGATTCAACCACTAACGCGATTAATCCCCTTAGACCATCCGAGCCTCCCTTCTTCTGTAGTATTTGTTTTTTGTCACTCGAAGCCTGGTTCAGTGACAAGGTTATTTGTGGTGTGGTTTCTACATAGTATATCTTAGAGACAACTCGAATATTGACGGTGAATAGGATGTGGACTGCAAGTTTTTGGACGGTACGTCGCTGCCAACCTTCTTGAAATTCTGGTATGTATAAACGGGATTATGAAAGATATTAACGCCAGCCAACATGATGCTTAGACCTTGCAGGAACGGCAACTTTTGTTGAAGAGTAAAATCCCACCTGTAGATGTCTCCTGTAAACTGATCTCCTGCACGATTCGCCGTGCTGGAGAGACTTGTGATTACGTTCCCTTGCATATTAAAAGAGATGCGGCCGGAGAAATCCTTGTAGTCGAAGCCCAACGCAACGTTGATCACATCATTTGCCTGATAGAGGAGTCTTGCGTGGTACACCGTGTCCGTCGAGATATAGTTATTCTTGTACACCGGCCTTGGTCCCGTCGTATCTCTATATGCCACGGCTCTGTTAATGACCTGATTATAAGCCATGTCCGACCATGACTTTGTATAGTTGATACTGAACACCACGGAATTCAGTGGTTTAGGCAGGTACCAGAAATTTGTTTGCCAGTCCACTTCAATTCCCTTTAAGTATCCGGGATTTGTGTTGTTGACGTAAGAGCCTATTTGTTGCGACGCCCCTGGAGGTTGCGCACCCTCCGTTAAGAAAAGGGCGGAATCCGGGAAGGATACGTTGAACATACTCAGGTTCTTGTAGTAAATGTTCGCATAGTAGAAGAGGTTGTCTATCCTCTTGTAGAATCCGCTCAGCGTCAACAGACCTACTTCGTCGCCATAGATCGAGAGAGAGAGATCATAGTTCGTTGATAACGCGGGTTTTAGCTTGGTATTTCCCGCATTCGCACCACCGCCTGGCTCAAAATACGTGCTCGGGACGATAGCCCTGTAATCAGGACGGGAAATACCTTTTGTAAAGGCAGCCCGGATGTCTGCCCAGTCGGTCAGTTTGTAGCGCACTTGAAGGTTGGGGAAGATATTGTCGTCGTTTCGGTCAACGGAATTGAGCGTATCCATCAACACCGCGTCCCCATAGACCGAGTGTGTGACATAGTCGAAATTTGCAAAGTACTTCATATTGTAGTGTTCAAATCTCGCGCCGCCAATAATCGTCAGTCGTTGGCCGATATTAAAGGTGCCCATCAGATAACCTGCAACGAACATTTCTGCGCCATGGAAGTCATCCGCCCATGACCTTGCCCAATGGATCGGATTTTGCCAACCGGTCTTTGAGAGCGTTAGGAAATCGTCATACTTGTCTCTGTTAAGTGCATTCAAAAACGAATATTGGCCCCCAAGAAAATACTGACCTCTCTGACTTTGGTAATTCTGGTCTGTAATATAGCCGAACATGAGGCGGTTTCTGTCGACTTGCGTCAGGTAATGGCCTGGAATGAAATCATGGACCTTGTCGTAAGTATCCGGATCGCTGGAACCGGTAAACCAACTCGTAACATCATTGTTGCGCGTTGTTCGAGCAAACTTGCCTCCCACTTTGAATTTCGACGACACATCCGTTGAGAATGAGACGGGAATGGTAACATCGAGGGAGGTGTTGTACAGGTGCTGGAAAAAATCCTCCGACCGCGCCATGATCCATCCTCCGAGGTATGCGCTATCCACATCGGTTGGATTTATTTTGATGTTATAAACATCTTCAGGTGTCAAAAGTGCCGTATTGAATATTCTGACCTTGCCTGATGCATCTCGTCCATATGGATCCTGCCACGGGTTCGTAAAAGCAAAGTTCTCTCCTGGGTCTCCGTATCTGATTTTGGTGTACTGATTGGCATAGGAATGGGATAACGTCAATTCGGCTTTAACATCGCCAATGGTGTACTCTCCCTGTAAGGCGTTTATGTAGAGATCCTTGCCAAACTTATTACGCAAGGCAGAATACGTAACAGTGTTTGGATTAAACTGAAGCTGAGTTGAAAAACCTATATTGTTGGTCAGCGTATGAGCATACGTGTTTTGAAAAACGATCTTACCATGTGGTAACACATAGTCCAAAATAAGACTCGCGCCGTTGTTATTAGCAATATTCACCTGGTCCGAAAATGTGAACCCGGTCATTTGGCCGTAATACCAGTCGTCGCCATACGCATTGACCCCTCCGTACGATGCGGAAGCTCTGTTATCTCCCAGATTACTGCGATCTGCATTTCCTTGAAGAAATACACCAAACTTATTGTCGAAGAATCGATCACTGACGCTTACCCAGAACTTATTATTGTCCATGTTGCGAGCCTGGGCATTGTCGTTGCCTTGTGCGAGAACATCAAACTGGAAATCTGCAGGAGCTTCCCTCAGTCTCAGATTCACAACACCGCCTATTGTGTTGGCATCCATATCGGCAGTAGGAGTCTTCACGACTTCAATTCCTGAAAGCATATTGGATGAAATGAAGCCAAGATTCGTAGAGCGATCGGTCATGTTCGTGGAGGGGAGCTGTATTCCATTGATCATTACTGTATTCAATTTAGCCTGGACACCGCGAATAACAATCTGATCTCCATTCATAAGCGAAACACCGGGCAGACGGCTCAGTGCCATTGCGGCACTGGCATCGGGGAGCTCGTGGATTTTTTCCGCCGAAACGACGTTGCTGATCGTAGGGGATGCTAGTTGCTGGTTGATCGCTCCTTTCTGGCCCCTTGCCTGAGCGGTCACAACGAATTCTGCACCTTCGATGGCTTGCACCGTGAGCGAGATAGTTTCCTCAAGGTTCACACCCGCCTTCACACTTATCGCGATCTCTTTGCTTTTGTAACCAATGTAACGGACGACAAGAGTGTAAGGACCCGGAGGAATGGAGCGTATCACGTACGCACCTTTAAGGTCTGTTGACGCTCCCAGACCTGTACCCTTCAAAAAGACATTTGCTCCAATCAAGAGATCACCTGATGTTGCATCCTTGACTGTGCCATGGATTTGTCCGGATTCCTCTTGAGCCAACAGGGAGGAAGCGCCCAACAAAAGGGCAGCGAACAAGAAGACATTCTTAGAGCTTCTCATGGTCGACTCCGATTACTGTCTGTTAGATGGCGAGATCTTTCAAAGGCGTTGTGGAGTGGACGAGCATAGGCACTCTCTCGGAACAACAGATAGCCTTAGGAGGTAACGGTTTTCGAACCGTTTCAACGCTAATTAAATCCTTTCAAACATGCAAGTTCTTTTGGCGGTTGCATCCGCAGAAGGGGAGTGTGTGTTCAACGTCCGATGGACAGATTCCCAATCTTGGCAAAGGGTGATTTGCGCATCGGATTGTGCCAGATTGTAAGGACCGTTGGTGTACGTGGGCAACTGCGCGCTGTCCCTGGGACTGATTTTCCCGCCTGCTGTGCTTTGTTGTGCTGTCGTTTGACACGCTTACCACAGAGCTTCTTGAAAGATACCCTATATACGACACCTGAATGCTGTACGTTCCCGGCGGGACATTGGGGAGTGTATATGCTCCATACAAATCCGTCGCTGTCCCGATGCTTGTTCCTTTAACGGTGACATTGGCGCCGGGTAGCGGATCCTTCGTTTCTCTGTCGAACACTCTTCCCTTGACTGTCCCGGATGCTAGGAGCGATTGAGTTGCAAAGAGCAATGCCACTCCCCCAATGAAAAGGGCTCTTACGCCGAAACGACCACCAAGGTGAATAGGGATCGACCGAATCGCTGCTGCAATAGAACCAAGAGAGTTCTTCACAAGAGTTCTCCTTTCATCATAAATCGAGTCTCAGCGTGTCCAAACACAATCGGGTGATTGTCCAGTCTGGTAAGTCACCCCGGATCGCACAATCGTTGCCAGCCGAATGCCACTTGGGTCAACAACGTGATTTTCAGGAATACGACCCGCAATCGCCTGTAACAATTTCAGCATCGAGACTAGAATTGATGTGTGAGGTATTTATTGGAACAATGGCACGCGAGACCTGTGGAACGCGCCGTTATCAAATTTACGTCATGAGCGAAAAATATACGAGTTGAGAATATTCTCGAGCATTTCTTGCCGGCCGCTCTCGAGCTCCGGTTTTCCTTCCTTGATGATCCATCGTTCGAGGTCACGGAAGCCGACTTTTCCAGACATGATCTTTGCGCCAATGCCCGAGTCAAAACTGCTGTAGCGCCTCGCGATAAATTTGGAAAAGACTTTGTCCTCGATGATGTCGTGAGCGATCAAGAGGCCCCGGGCAAAAGCATCCATGCCGCCGATATGGGCGTGGAAAAGATCGTACGGGTCGTTTGAACTGCGCCGGACTTTCGCATCGAAATTGAGCCCGCCCCTACCCAAACCATTCTGGTTCAGAATGATGATCATTGCGAGAGTCGTCGAATAGATGTCAAGCGGAAACTGATCGGTATCCCATCCGAGCATGAGATCCCCCCGATTCGCATCGACGCTTCCCAGCTTACCCGCCGCGGAAGCAACCGCAAGCTCGTGCTCGAACGTATGTCCTGCGAGCGTCGCATGGTTGGCCTCGATGTTGAGCTTGAAATGATCGATCAGATCATATTCCTTGAGGAAATATAGGGTCGCCGCGGCGTCGGTATCGTACTGATGTTTTGTGGGCTCCTTCGGCTTCGGTTCGATGAGGAACTGACCCTTGAAGCCGATCTTCCGTTTGTAGTCGACGGCCATATGAAGAAATCGCGCCATCTGTTCCTGCTCTCTTTTCAGATCGGTATTGAGCAGTGTCTCGTACCCTTCGCGACCACCCCAGAAGACATAGTTTTCTCCACCAAGTTCTTTGGTGGCATCAATGGCATTCTTCACCTGTGCAGCTGCATGAGCCATCACATGAGCGTTCGGGCTTGTGCCCGCTCCTTGAGAGTAGATGGGACTGCCGAACAAGTTAGCCGTTCCCCATAACAGCTTGACGCCTGTCTCTTTCTGCATCTGCTTGGCAAGACCGACGATGGTCTGCAAATTCTTGATTGACTGTGAAAAGTTGCCGCCTTCGGGAGCGATGTCGCGGTCGTGAAAGCAGTAATAGTCGGCACCCAGCTTCTGCATGAACTCAAAAGCGGCATCCAGCGTCTCCTTGGCGCGGTCCATCGGATCGCTCGATTGTCGCCAGCCTCGTTCGAAGCTCGGACCGCCGAACATGTCAGCGCCGTTCCCGAGAAGGGAATGCCAGTAGGCAACCGAGAAGCGAAGGTGCTCGGCCATGGTCTTGGAACCAACCCGCTGATTTTTGTTGTAGTACTTGAAGGCTAACGGATTCTTGGAGTCTTTGCCTTCGTAGAGAATCGCTTTCTGGACTTTTGAGAAATATGTCTTGGCCATTATCGTTCCTTCATAAGTGAAAGTGGAAAGGTGCTCGTTGGTTCTGATGTCAACTGAACTGCGCTATAGCCCTCTACACAGTCTGATTTGGTGTCATGGCGCCGCGGTCGAAAAACTCTTCCGTCTCTCTGCCAGCTCATCTTGAATTTGAAGATTGAGTTTCTTGCTGATACCATAGAACGAGAGCGCAATGACGGCGATGAAAAATGTGATAGCCGGGTAGATACTTGCCGTCATCCGGATGCCAAAGAGAGCGTCATCGGTTTGAACCGCGTTGGGAGCGTAACCGTACGCCGCAAGCAGCCACCCGCAGACAGCTCCGCCCAATCCTAATCCTGCTTTCAACGCAAACACAATACCCGCGAAGACAACACCGGTAGCACGACGTTTTGTTGTCCACTCAGCATAATCAGCTACATCGGCCATCATTGCCCACAGCAACGGGATCGTTGGGCCGTACGCTAACGATTTAAGAATGTTAAGAACGAACGCGAGCCCGACGGCATCGGCAGGCAAGAGAATGAAAAGTGCGGTAAACAGCGTTGCAAAGAACATACCGACAAGATAAACACTTTTCTTACCGAAACGCACTGCCAGTGCTTTTGAGAAAACCACTCCTATGATATTACATACCATTCCACACATATTAAACAGACTGAATCCAACTGATGCGACATTGCTCGTGTCTTCCTTTGCAACCAATCCAAAAGCGTTCAGGAGATCATGCCACCAACTTGATGTTTCGCCTGCGGCAGTAGCTACTAAGTTCCACGATCGCAGCGAATCGAACAAAGATACCTTATCAACATAGTATGAGAAATAATAAAACATGGCACTGCCCCATAGAGCCAGCGTAATAAAAAGGAACAGGGTCAATACAAACATCGAGATCCACGGTGGGTTCTTTAAGAGATCGGCGAAGTCTTTCTTAGGTGAAGATTTCTGTTTTGGATCAGGCTGGATGCGTTCGCGCACACTCAAGAATGTGATCACAAAGCAGATAATGCTGATAACCGCAAAAAGTCCAATTGTCAAAGACCACCCTTTCACATTATCGCCTTGTCCGAATTTGCTGACCAGCGGCAGTGTCAACCCTTGTACGACAAGAGATGCCGACATAGCAAAGAAGAAGCGATAGGAAGAGAGACTGGTGCGTTCATTGACATCTCCGGTGATGACTCCGTTGAGAGCAGAATATGGAAGGTTGCCAACGGAATAAACCGTCATCAGGAGGATATAGGTGATGTAGGCATATATAATTTTTCCTGTCGCATCGAAATTTGGAGTCGTGAACGCAAGGAAAAACATCAGTGCAAATGGAATTGCCGCCCACAAAACCCACGGGCGGAATTTTCCCCATCGGGTATTTGTTCGATCTGCGACGACACCCATAAACGGATCAAACACTGCGTCCCAAAAGCGTCCCACGAGCAATAGTGTGCCCGCCGCTACTGCCGTAATACCGTAGACATCGGTATAGAAACCTAATTGAAAGATCAGCATCGTTTGGAACACAAAGTTGGCTGCAGCATCTCCAAAGCCGTAGCCAATTTTCTCTTTAACGGAGAGCTTCTGTGAACCTGTTTGCACTATTCGCTCCAAAGATTATCTAGCGTTCTCGAATGTCAATGGGTGGGAACATCCCGCTTCTTCCGTGCATATCACGCATATTGAGCGACTTCATCTCTCTTGTATTTCTTGGCATCTTTATGAAGAAACCAATGGAATCACTGCAGGATCACCCTGAGGTTCCATAAACAAATCATTGACGAAAGAACTCAACTGCTGAGATTCTATTTTTGTCCTCTTTGTTCGCTTTTGAAGCTCTTTAATATGCTGTATTACGATTTGTGTTAATACTGCGCCCGGCCGTGGATAAGCGGCCACAATATAATGGGGCCCTTTGGTCAGTTCTTCCCCCTCTTTTTCGAATTCAGCCCTGAGATTATCCGGGCTTATTAAGGAATTGGCATGTCGGAAGATAACCTTATCCATTGCCTTATAAACTTCTTTGCTCTCTTTGACCAGGCCATAATAATCGAGAAGCTGCGCAAAAACATAATTGGATGTTGTATAGACGTCTTGCCCCTGTTCGGATTCCACTGCTTCCCCGTTCTCCGTCCGGCACATCGCCCAGCCCATAGAGGTTTTGTTGTTCTTATAAATCGTTCTAAGGATCTTTTTCGCCCTATCGTCAGATATGAAAGGTTCTTCTCCTATTGCAATGAGATACCACAACGCATCCAATTGATTCGTCCAGACATCTTTGTTTGTTTTTCTTATAAGAGGATCATAGCAAGTAACATAATACTGCAATCTTGTACCTTTTTTGTTCTTCGCATCCCTCCACAATTTTTCGAAAGCCTCAGAAGCTCTTCTAAAGCTCGCTTCATATTGCTTTTTTGCCGAATCGTCTTGCATCATATTGGCCATCAAGATCATCGCCTGACAGCCGGCCATGAAAGTGGTCGCATCATAGCTATCTACCCCGAACAAGGTTAAGTTATCAAACGTATTCTTAACTTCATGAGGATTACCCTCGGGGATGCCATCTCCATCTATGTCAAGCTTCTGCAAGAACTCAAACCCAAATCTAAGCGTCTGCCAATTCTTGGTTAACAAATCCGTATCACCGGTGAATTTGATATTGCGCAACACTCTTAGCGCTAGCTTTGGGAATAGATCCACCCAATAGTTGTTGTTGTACCAGGCATAATCACTGACATTGCGTAAGGCATGGCCCTTCGGCAAAGCGCCTAAATCATGCGCGACGCTCCCCTTAATCTTGAAAGCATCTCTTATCTGGATTAGCGATCTGCCTTCGTATTCCTCTGGGTGCTCCTGAAAATGCTTTCGAGCTTCAATAAAAGATGAGTGATGATGATAATAGCGATGTGTGAGATCTTCTGCCAGAATCGAGTCGATGAACCGTTGGCAGAGCTCTCGTTCTATGTCGGGAAAGAGCACCAGCAGCACCATTGAATACCAATCAACATCTGAAGGATCTATGTAGGCGTAATCAAAGCATTCCAGAAACCTTGCTCTATCATTTCCATCGTCGTCTTCAACCCAGACTGCAGCATTCGACAACGGGAAACTGAACTCATTTAGAATCAGCCGCGTTAATCTCAAAGCACCATTCTTATCATTCTTATAGGAAGGACTTTTCTGTATTGCATCAAATATCTTGCTTTGAATTGTTATCGTACGATCCAGCCAGGCAGAATAATTATCCAAGGCCAGCTTTGCCATCTCGACGGCCCTGGATCCCTTATCCTTGAAACTCTTCACATACTTACGCTCAAAAGTCTTTCCATCTATATATCGTTGTTGTGGAAAATCTAGGGCAAATGTAAAAGGTATTTTGATGGTTGCTTTCGGGTCCAATGTAAGAGTGAGACTGATCGCTGCCCCATAATCTTGATTCAGTATGGGCTTTCTCTTCTCATAGAAGCTTCCGTCATCATTCAACAGCAAATCCTGTTTGAGTCTGTTCAGGCAAAAGTATGGCTGTGTGTCAATTCTTGCTCCACTTATTTCAGGTACAGCGATAACCATCCTGTCTTCACATTCCTTGCTCCCCATCGCAACACCTTTAACACCCTGTGAGCTGAAATCTTCATGCACATAGCCCTTCACCGGTGTCGAACACACATAGACAGTGTCCTGATCAGTTGGCTTTAGTTCTTTTTCCTGAAGATTGACCAGCGATGGTCGGGGAATTACAAGCGTAATTTGTTGCCCTTGGCTTGATTTGTTCTTTATCTCATATTCTTCTACACCGGCAGGCATCAGAGCATGTTTACTCCCTGATAAGAAGGGAGAAATCAATCTTCTTGTTACCCTAACATCCCCCAATTCATACGCCATTTCCGCTAAGGGCGTAGCAAGAGAAACTGAAGTTTGTTTCTCAGACACTGGAGGATGGTAATAATTCTTCAGGGCGGGTACATCATCAGGACCTTCCACCGCCTTGGGATCCTTCGTTGTAAGCATGACCGCTTCCTTATCACCAACGCGGACAAACGGTGCGGACCCCAGTTGAATTGCATTTTGATTCAACAATATCAATCTGCCGGCATTGTTCAGTCTGTTATATAGGCCATCAGGAGAGATGCCTATCGAACAGGTCGGAGCACCCTGAAGAGCAATAGTATGGGGGAATGGAAGGGTCTTTGACATTCCCTGAAAATGCACCCCCATCTTGTTCTTGGCATAGATTTCGGATATTTGTGCTCCTGAAATTGTAAAAACGTCGCTTATTTTCAGTCTACGAGGTGCTGGCATGTTCTTTCATCTAGAGGATTGTACTTCTTGATCTCATGCTTTCCAGAACTATTCATAAACCAGGATATTCAAATGCTCTTCTCACCAGTGCCGCTTCCACAAAGTAAAATTGTGTTTTCGAAGTCGCGAATCCCCGGTGGAAGCAAGCACCAGTGCCTTCTTGATAGGCTTGGAGATGACAACACGAGAATTCCTATTAAAAGTGGCACTAGCAATATGATATTTCAAGAGATTGCTTCCGCGACGCCGGCTTTTTCACTGGAGTTTCTGTTTGAACGCCCAGACTAATCGGCAATTTGGTTTTTGCTGAAGGCTTGACTCTTCCGAACAGAACCTGAGCTGAAATTCTAATGGAATCCGGTGTGCCGCTAAAGATACAAACTGCAGCATCCGCTTCGCTTGTCGTACCCTCGACATAAGGATAATTCGTCACAACAACTACTCTGTGCCCGGCTTCTTTCAGCTTTTTGGCAAGGAATCTATTGTTCCCGGTTTTTACAATGCGCGCGTAATAGTTTGTCATAACAACGAGATCTGCCTGTTTGGCAAGCTCGAGGCATTCTTCCACTTCTGGCTCGGTTGCAGCAAAATCCGTGTCAACAAGAATCAGATTCTCCGATTGCTCCACCATTGCTTCGCAAAACATGTGCGAGTGCATGTAAGGATCTTTTCCGACAAATTCATACGGAATGCGCTGCTCGATAACCAAGATTTTCCTGTTCTTCTCTAACGGCAACATTTGATTATCGCGCATGACGATAATTGCTTTCTTCGCAACATCCCATGAAAGATCGATCACTGGCTTGCTCATTGCGTAGGCCTGAGCTTTTTTGGGATCCTTCTTGCCGGCTGTTTCAAACAAGCCCTGGTCGTACTTCATTCTTAACAGACGAGTCACGGCCTCATCGATTCTCTTTTCAGAGAGTTCACTCGACTCGACAGCCTGTTTGATTCCAAAGAAGCACTGTGATCTGGACTCGTCATCGGCCTTCAAGAGTATCGTATCGCATCCTGCTTTGATGGCTAGTGCGCAAGCTCTCGGGAGAGGCCATTGTTTTAGAATCGCCGCCATACCGATCGCATCGGAAACTATAACCCCATCAAAACCTAATTCTTCCCTCAAAAGTCCTGTAAGAATTTTCTCCGATAACGTCGTGGGATATGTATCGTCATATGCCGGATAAACAGAATGTCCGGTCATGATAGCTTTCACCCCCGCAGCTATCGCGGCCTTGAACGGATACAATTCAACTTCCTGCATCCTTTGTTTATCCGCTCTTATGACATCGAGGACGTCATGGGCATCTGTACCTGAATCACCTCTGCCTGGAAAATGCTTTGCAGTTGCTGCAATACCGCCGTCTTGAAAACCTTTCAGCAAGGCAACAGCATGGATTGCGCACGTCTCAGGATCATCACCAAAAGACCTCACTCCGATTTCAGGGTTCTGTGGATTTATGTTTACGTCACAGACCGGCGAATACATTTGCGTAACACCGATAGCGCTTAACTGTTTGGCGATTGTTAAGCCCACTTTATACGTCAGTTTAGGATCACCGATAGCAGCCAAACCCATTGGAGGAGGAAATTGTCGTATACCGCCGGACATGTAATCGTTCTTAAAATCGCCCTCAAAATCGATGGTCATATGAAGAGGAATTCCGGAAGGTCTCTTCAATGCGATTCTCTGCAGTCTATTCAGATCCTTTGTGTAGTCCTCCGGCGTTATGCTGATGCCAAAAGTCTTGCCGGCAAAATATGTATTCGCTATGGTAAAATAGTCAGCTGGCTTTTTGAAATTCCGGTCTACCTGGGAATTTCCCCAGTAGAGATTCTTGCAGGTCTCAAGGGCATATGGTTCCAGGCAAAGACCGCCGCACTGCAATCTTGTGATCTGTTCGATTCCACTCGGCGTTAACATTGCCCCGCGTCGTGTAAATGTAAGAAGCTGACCGACCTTCTCCGACAAACTCATCTTTGCCAGTTTTCTACTGATGAATGCGTCCCTGTTCGCATTACTTCGTTTTGTCATTGTTCAATCCTCTATCTCGAGCTTGTCTATGACTCCCATTTCCCACGGTTGTGAGGCCCTGCCCAGAACTCATGGTCTTCTTTCCAGCCAGGCTCCTCAATCTGCAACTCTTTTGTTTTCCACCCCGCCTTGATGCGTCTTGTCAAGTCATCGAATCCCTTGTTCCACGTAAGCCCATCAGGAACCGTGACGTTCATGCTCCCCGCGGCGTTTGCATATCTCAGACAGGATTCAATGGTATGGTGCCAGACAAACGCAGAAAGAAATCCTGCAATCGCTGAATCACCGGAGCCCAACGCTCCCACAAATCTCTCTTCCTGATAGACCGGGAACCAGAGCTCCCGATTGGCCCAGTTTTCAAGATCAGAACACACTGCCGCACCCATCTTTTCAAATCGATCCTTACCGGCAGTCCGAACATACAATCCCCTATGACCGCATTTGATCAGTGCAATTGCTGCACCCATTTCTACCAGGTCATTTCCCATGGTGGCAATCTCTCTCACGGTCAAATGGTCAAGTATGCTTTCCTTGGGACCGAGTTTCGCCCTCTTTTGCAGAAATTTCTCCTTATAAAGAAAATAGAATATTTCTTCTGCACTCGGCATCATTATGTCTGACAGCGGTACCCAATCCTTGAGAATCGCGAGCCAATCGACTTGGTCTCCATAGCCATCTATATCGGGGAGTGAAAGGTCTAGTGCAGTCGTAGTACCGAGTTCCTTTGTATGCTTCAGGATCCTTGTCAACTCAGCGCCTTTGTTTTCATAGAGCTTCCTCATCCAAGGCGGGTAACCAAAGAGTAGCAGTTGCGAACGTCGCACAAGATCGAAATCCATGTCATCGTAGCCAAATGTGTCATTCGCACCGCAGTGATGCAGATAAAAACGATCTATCCCGGGTATGCAAATCGCAATGGTATACGATGTGGATTCTCCATCCACTGCTCTGATGCCTTGAAAATGCCCTTCGTGCTCTTCATACCAAGTCAGTATCTCTTTACCAAAATCATCGTTGCCAACCTTGCCGATCAATTCAGTTTTGACGCCAAGTCTTCGGATTGACACGCCGGCATTCGTAACAGGTCCTCCGCCCACGACAACGCATTTGCCCATATTGATCATTTTGCCGGGCACGAGCAGATCTGTAAGCTTGTCGACCTTGCCGTTTATCGTGAAAGCGGGTATCAAGTCCAGACAGGTATGCCCTGCAGCCACGATTTCAATGTCCTTCTCGTTTACCACATTCAAGCTCCGTATGATATTCTCCCGGCAAAATGCTTAGCTCATCCGCCAATGTTTCCGCTTTTTGTCTGAGCTGCTCTAACGATGGCATCAAAGGCCAGCTTTGGTTTACATTGACGGTCGAACAGCATGGGATATTCGGTCCTTCCGCGTACGGGTATGTAATTGCGCCAAGATTGGCCGTCGTGTACCCCCCAAAACGTCACTCGACCTAGTCTGTCGCGGTGCTTACGAAAGAGCGAGAATAATTCGGCATAGCGATTCGCAAGATCTTTTTGAACAGAGTCCGGCAGGCCGTTCGGATATGGATTGTGCTTCTTCTGCGACTCCGGATCAAAAGAGGAGAGCTCAACCACCTTGGAATCGAGAGGATAAAAAGGCAGCACGCCGACGTCCAGTTCCGTGACCATTACTTTGATACCTGGGTCGGATAGAGCAACGATGGAAGTCTCAATCTCATCGAGACTCGGAGAATCCAGGAACCAGTGTCCCTGTGTGCCAATGCCATCTACACGGATACCTTTTTCCTGCAGACCACCAATCAGCCTAATGGCGCCTTCGCGTTTGGATTGCTTCTCCAGATCGTAATCATTGTAATAGAGCTCAGCGGCGGGATCGGCTTGGCGAGCAAATTCAAAGGCTTTGAGTACATAGTCTTCACCGACAATGTCGAGCCATTTGCATTTCCTGAATTGCCCATCAGGTGCGATTGCTTCGTTGACAACGTCCCAGGCCTGAATTCGTCGCTTGTAACGTCCCATCACGGTGAAAATGTGGTCTCTCATTCGCTCAAGCAACGCCTCACGTCCTATCGGTTTGCCTGACTCGTCCTGAAATACCCAATCTGGTGTTTGATGGAACCAGACTAGAGTGTGACCGATTATGTGCATATTGTGCTTCTCGCCAAAAGCCACATAGCGGTCTGCCTCTTCGAATCTATACTTGTCTGGCTCTGGATGGACCTCTTCCCACTTTAGAATGTTTTCCGGCGAAATGCTATTGAACTGTCTTTCTACAACGGAGATGGCTTCTGGTTCATTACCGGAAATCTGATCAAGACTGAGAGCAACACCAACATGGAAATCGTCCTTGAACACATCTTTCAAAGCCGGCTGGCCCGCGTACTTGTCATTCACTGCAGCGATGTTCCCAGGGAGTTTTGAAAACAACGACGACGCAAATCTACCTGTTGCCGTTTTCATTTCGTTCCATTTGCGATTCTGTGCGATCAGATTAGAAGCCATCTTGTATATTGCATCAAGCGTCAGAAGTAGTCACATCGAACAAACGCAACATTGGAATCAATAAGCCTGAAAGCCATCTTCAGTATGAACCACGTTTTTGAGATAAGGCCGGTTCCAATGCTTTCGATGACATAGAACAGTGTCAAAAGGCTACGAGCCTGTATTGGCAAGAGACTATGAAGCGAAAGCAGTTGCGGTTGATCAAATACTTCAGCCGATCGATCCTGCAGCGAGGTAGAAGCGATGAGCTTGATGCCGATCCTCAAACCCGTTCTCTGGATCGATTCTGCTTCAAAGTTGCGATGAATCGGACATATGTAACGTGTTAAGCCGCATTATGCTGCCACGCTGCCGAGGCATAGCCACCTGCTGTGCTGCGCACAGTGGCGGACCATTCAACGTCGCGATAAGCGGGAACTGCAACGGTGAAGCCTTCGGCAATCCTGCGGAGAACGATCGCTTGATCCGTGATGACTCCAATCTCATGGAAAGAGTTGGAAACATCTTCAGGGTCTTTGCTTGGTGCGGAGAGGATGGACCGGCGGTTCTATTTAATTGGTTAAATAATGATTGAACCGTTTCAATAATAAAAATTGACTTTCAGAAAGGCAAGAAAAAAACAATATTCTTAAAGCGTCCAGCCTCACCTCTCTCAAAGCGAAAAGGGCTCACATTCAATAGCAGGGCGGCGTCAACCGAGGTCTGAGTCTGGCCTTCCTCGGCATTGTGAGGGGCTTAGATCCGACATTGTCATATTCAAGAACGTGACGCCCCATGCGGAAGCTTTGCATCAAGTCTATGCTCCAGCTTGGCTTCCAGATCGGACGAACGACCTGTGACACCGACAGAACTGGGGTGCAACCCTGATCGGGGTGAGACTACTTATGACGATGGCAGAGCCACAACTTCAGTTCGTTGGAGGAAAGAGTAAATGGCATTAGAACAAACGTGGAGATGGTTCGGTCCGAACGATCCCATCACACTAGAAGAAATACGACAAACCGGGGCGGTTGGAATTGTCACCGCACTGCATCAGATTCCCGTTGGTGAAGCTTGGCCTGTTGATGAAATCCTGAAGCGGAAACGATTGGTGGAAGAAAAAGGAATAAAATGGTCGGTGGCCGAAAGTGTTCCGGTCCACGAGAATATCAAGAAGCGTAAGGGCAATTATCGACAGCTCATCGAGAATTACACGACCTCCATCAGAAACCTGGCACGATGCGGCGTCGATACAATATGCTACAACTTCATGCCCGTCCTCGATTGGTCGCGCACGGATCTTGAAGTCGAATTCGAAGATGGATCAATCACCACGAAGTTCGAAGCAAAGGTGTTTGCTGCGTTTGACATTTTTATTCTGAAACGCCCTCACGCCGAGGACAGCTATGGAGAAAGTCTGCTCCGTCAAGCCAAACAATATTATGAGGGGCGAAGTGAAGTTCAGAAGGAGAGACTGATCCGAACGGTGCTTCTCGGTTTTCCAGGCTCCGGACAAGCTTACTCGATGGAGAGATTAAAGGTCGCCATCGAGGAGTATCGCGATGTTGGCGACACGGCGCTTCGAGATAACCTATCCTCTTTCCTCAAAGCGATCATTCCCGTGGCGGAAGAATCCGGAGTGCTGATGGCCATTCATCCGGACGATCCGCCATGGTCACTCCTCGGCCTGCCAAGAGTCGTGAGCAATAAACGAGATGTTGAGCAGTTGCTCGGTGTACTCGACTCGCCATCGAACGGCATAACCCTGTGCACAGGGTCCTTTGGCGCTGGAATGAAGAACGACCTTCAGGATCTCACGGAGCTGTTCGCGCAAAGAATCAAGTTTATCCATCTGCGTAATGTTACCAAAGGTCGTCAAGGTGATTTTGTGGAAGATAATCATCTGGAAGGGGATGTCGACATGTATGCAGTCATCAGGACCCTGTTTCCGGAGCAGTAACGGCGCGCCGAGGAGGGAAGAAAGGACATCCAAATGCGATGCGTCTGGATCACGGCCATCTCATGCTTGCCGACCGGAACAGGGAGGAGGTGTATCCTGGTTATTCGCTCTTCGGAAGAAAGCGGGGACTGGCTGAATTACGAGGCTTGGAGCTGAGGATACGTCGTTCGCTAGGGCTGTAACCGCGACGAGAGAAGGTATTGTCAGTCCGCCTCACCGGTATTACGGGATCCATGTTTTTCGGCATAGGCTTGCCATCTTGAAAGTCAGTTCAACAAGATTTGGGCAAAAGAAGCCCAGGATAATCTCCAGACGAAACCGAGTTTTCTCGTTCGCAGAGTACGTGAAGCTTTTTTCAGAGTGATCAGAGCGATGGGAGGAGTAAACCTGTGGAGTTAACCACAATTGCTCAACTATTCCGCCATTCCATTATTCAATCATCTCTCTCGACGCCGAAGTACGCACTTCGCGTTATACCCACTACAGAATCCGTCTGTCCTCACCTTGGCACTGCAAATCCCCCTCGTTTCACCGGTAACCTCAGCCGAAGACCACCGGGGGAATTATGAATTCCCTGAGCGCCCCGCCGTACAAACAGCAAACCCACACACAAAGGTGTGGGTTTTGTAAGTGCCCGGATACTGCCTCCGCAATGTGCACTTCGGCGGGTGGTCAGGGTCTTTCAACTTTGCTCAGGGCCCTGACATAGAAACAAAGAAGGGTCGCGCAAAACGGGACCCTCTCTAGCGCCCAGAACAGGATCCCGCACAGAAATCGTGCGGGACTTCGGCCCGATGAAAGACGCATTGGGGCCTCAGCTTGAAATCAAAGTCAATCAATGAACAAGAAAGCGGAAGCACCACCTGCGGTGGGACTTCCGCTTTCAGTGCCCGGGATCCCGCCAGACATCGGCGGGATCAACAGGACTGAATTTCGGTTGCAATGACAGGTACAAAGAAAAACTCCCGCGAAGAGAGTTTTTCTTTGTAGTGCCCGGAACCCCGACTGAAAACGTCGGGGCAAGCAGGACGGAAGTCTATTTCCAATGACATGTAGAAACAAAAAACCTCCACAAGGGAGGTTTCTAGTTTCTAGTGCCCGGAACAGGAACTATACAGAATTCACAACACTGTACCGGGTATTTGAAATGGCATTGGGTCCTGATCACTAGGCCACCATACTGACATCCCCGGGCAGGAGTGCCTTGCGCCTCGGCACTGATGCCTTTCGCTTAGGGATTGGGTTTTTGCCTGTGATTTCGGACGTCTATCTTGATGATGATGCAATGGTCTTAGGTCAGCGATTTGGCTAGTAAAGGAACGGCTTTGCGAATCTCTCTTTCCGTAAAGGCTGCAAATCCGAGCAGCAGACCTCGCTCGATTTTCTTTCCCATACAATATTGGGAAAGCGGGTGGGCAACTACGCCAGAGAGATTTGCCTTCTCACAGACACACCGGTCATCAACATTTCGTGGAAATCGTCCTACCAGATGCATGCCACACTGCATCGGCTTGATCGTCAGCAAGCCGCCGAGCTCCCGCCTTGCAGCATCCAGGAGCGCTTCCTGTCGCTCCTGACACAACACCCTCACGCGGCGGATGTGCCTCCCAAAATGTCCCTCTTCGATGAACCGTGCGAGCACGATCTGATCGATGATCGAGCTCTGTCTGCCGATAGCGACTTTCGTAGCGGAGAGAGGACCCACGAGAGCGTGCGGAACAACCATGTATGCGAGATGCAGGCTGGGGAACAGAATCCTCGACAGCGTACCCAGGTAGATGACGCGGTTATCAACATCGAGGCCCTGTAATGACGCGAGGGGATGCCCGACGAAACGGAATTCGCTATCGTAGTCATCTTCGAGCACCCACGCTCTTGATGCCCTCACCCACTCAAGCAGCTGCAGACGTCTTGCGAGGCTCATCGTACTGCCGAGGGGATATTGGTAGGATGGAGTAATGTAGACTAAACGGGCCTTCGGATCCTTCTTCTTGCCCACCTCGACCTGCAATCCTTCAGCATCGATTGCTATCGGCGTGACGCGGTAGCCTGCATTCAGAAACACCGCCTGAGTTTCGATGCAGCCGGGATCCTCCATCCACACGCCGTCGCCAGGTTCGAGCAGAACGCGAGCGACGAGATCAACCCCCTGCTGCGAATTGTCGATGATGATTACTTGGTCAGGCTCGCAGTGCGCGGCTCGATGCATTCGTAGGTACTCAGCGAGCGCTTCACGTAGCGGCTTGTACCCTTCGGGGTCGCCATACTCAAGCGTGAGTCTTGGATAGCTTCGCCACGCCTGGTTTGTAAGTTTCATCCAGACGTCGTATGGAAAGGCATCGAGTGCTGGGACGTCGATCTGAAACGGTCGAATGTTTTCAAGTTGCTTGTTGTAGAGGGAGAAGACCCTGGAGAACACCTCGGCGCGATTTGACAGCTTGAGCGGTCTCGGACATGGGAGTGTGACGCTCGGTTTGCCGATGCTAGCCTGAAGCAGCCTCTCGGGCACGTCGTCGCTCACATAGGTACCGGAGCCGATTTTCCCTTTCAAGTATCCCTCGATCACGAGCTGGTCAAACGCCAGGGTGACCGTGTTTCGGGAGACATTCAGTTGCTCGGCGAAGATCCTCGAAGCAGGCAGACGTGTCCCGTTGCGCAGCTGACCTTGGAGGATCGAATTGCGGATCTTGTTGTAGAGTTGCCGATAGAGCGGAATAGATAAGCGCTGATCAAGTGCAATGCCTGCCAGCGCAATCTCAGCGGATTGTCTTGCCATGCACACCTCCCTGAAAGTGGCACCAACAAGTTAGCAAAAAATGGATCTTTTGCAAATGCCAACTTAGACGTACTCTTTACTGTGGACAGGCCTAGATAGTTGTCAATAATTGGGAGACAAGACTATGAACAGCTGCGGCAGGTCGGAAGCAGGGGTCATACCAATGCAGGCCTTAGTCAAGGAGCTCTTGCAGATATCTCAAGATATCCGTCACGTTGCTGTCAGCTGCAACGGGGAGCTGGTAAGGGCTCGGGGACCGGATCTCAAGAATGGCAGTTCCTCGGACGAGGAAACATTCGAGGAGCTCGTTCTCGGTCCCACATTGCTCACGATGGTGAGGCAGCATGGCCGGGCCAACCGTGGCGGCTGTGTTTCCGTGGTAATCCGGTACGCTGACATCGACGTGTTACTGATACCTGTGACAAACGGCTATGTCTCGCTCGAGCTAGAACTGAACGCACATCCGATCGATATTCGGGAAAAGGTCCGCCGAATTCTCGATGAAAGGTTTCACCCCTCAGAACAGAAGCGCTGGTTTCAGTGGCCGTTGGTCGCAATAGAGTAAGGAATTCAAGCGAGCATGGGGATCGGCCCGGGTAGTGAACCTGAGAGGACGAACGCTCGACTCTTCAAAGCGACGCTAGTCGGTGCGTTTGCTGCGATCTACATCATCTGGGGGTCAACGTATCTCGCGATTCGTTATGCCGTCGAGACAATCTCGCCATTTCTGAGGATGGGCCTTCGATCGGTGGCGGCAGGGACGATACTCCTTTCCCTCAGTTATCTTCGAAGAGAGGATGAACTGAAGCGTGAGCATTTACTGGGGATCGTGATCATCGGCATAAGCTTCTTTGTCATTTGTCATGGTCTGCTGGCTTGGTCGGAGCAACGGATTCCGTCCGGTTATGCTGCGGTGTTGCTGGCATCAATTCCACTGTGGAGCGCAATGATCGAGGGGGCGGTCATCAAGGAAGGGGTTTAGGGCGGGTTGGCCTGATTGCCGTCGTGCTCGGCTTCGTCGGTATCGTTCTGCTCATCGTTGCAAAGCAGGGCATAGGATCGGATCGGGTTGATCTGATGGGTGTCGGAGCTGCACTGGTCGGTTCCATAGCTTGGGCCGTGGGAGGGGTCTATTCGCGACTAGCGAGGCTTCCGACCTCCCCCGTGTTGACTGCGGGATTAGAGCTGATCGTCGGCGGATCGTTGCTCCTGGTGGTGGCGCTGCTGGTGGGAGAAATGCGGGGTCTCGATGCTTCGGCGGTTCAACTGCGGTCGGTTGGGGGATTAGTGTACCTGATCGTATTCGGGTCGGTCATAGGCTTCACGGCCTACATATGGCTTCTCAAAGTCGTGCCGGCAACGCGAGTATCGACATATGCTTACATCAATCCGGTCGTCGCAGTGATTCTGGGGTCGGCTCTCGAAAACGAGCGTCTGACATTGAATACGATACTCGCTTCCAGCCTGATAGTGCTTGCTGTCTATCTGATGCTTTTTGATCGCTCAAGGACAAGAGCGGAGGCGGGCAGGCATCCGAACATGTCGAGAAATCCATCACAGACTAGATTCAAGGAGGAGGTCGAATGATCGCACGAATGTGGCATGGTGTTGTGCCGGAGGCACGAGCAGAGGAGTACCTTGAGTACGTGAACAAGACCGGAGCGGCCGACCTTCGGTCGACCCGTGGAAATCAAGGAGTTTTTGTCTTCCGCCGGATCCAGGATGGTAAGGCCGAGTTTATGCTTATCTCGCTGTGGGATGGATATGGATCGATCAAGCAGTTCGCAGGCGAGGATTATGAGAAGGCACGGTACTATCCGGAGGACGAGAAGTTTCTGCTCGCGTTGGAGCCGCACGTCGCGCACTACGATGTACTGGTGAAACCGTAGCCTGAAAGGCCATGCGAGAAGGAAATGGGCAGTTCATCGATGCCGCGATACGTCAAGTTGATGATTAAACAAGTTATTCATCCATTTCAAGAGTTGTTCCCGCCTCGTTGACCACGCGTGCAGCTTTGATTGGGGACGAAGGTCGTTGGGCTGGTAGAGTTACCGCGGCGCGATGCAAAGGGCTAGTGCCGCTCAGTGAATGATGTCATCGCTGGTCGTTGGTTGCAGACGCTGTTCGCGTAAAGTGACACCTCCTCCTTCGTTGTTGGGAGCGGAGCTTGCAAATCCTTTCTCGGTTACAGCGTCGATAGCAGCTTCTTGAGGTTTCCAGCGTTCGGTGTGACGCTTTCTGTTGGTGATGCTGCCTTCATCTTGACAGGCGAATTCCGCTGTCCTTATTCTTCTCTGCGAGCGATCGTCAAAGTCAGCAAGGCAGATTCATACTTCTGTCGCATCACCTGTTGCACGGGTGGGCTGAGTTTGCGCCAACTGCGTTGTAGCTTCTTTCTTACCCACTCAGTGCCCTCGTCAATTTCCATGTTATGCTGCACGAAAGCGAGGTGAAGAAGTGAGGGCACGTTTTGAATGTGGCTCATCGCATCGGCGTTTGCGAGACACTCAGCCTCGGCGCTTCTTCTCTTCTTGGCCACACTGGCACGGTGGGACTCGATGCAGTGTTTCACGGCCTCGATCTTCTCTTGTGGGTAGCCAACTCGTCTAAGGATTTTTTCCGCTTCCAACGGCCCGTGGATGTGATGGTCCTGATAGAGGCTCTTGTCTTTGACGCTCGCGTAGTCGTGCAATAGGGCGGCAAGCCGTACGATCTCCGGAGCGGCTCTGAACGAAGGGGCTAATTGCTCTGCATTCCTGGCGACCTGAGTGATGTGGTGTGTCCATATGCCATAGCCGAAAATATTCGAATCGCTGGCGCACGCTTGCCGGACAATTTTCTCGACTTCTTTGATAATCTCCATGCTTTTTGCCATTTGAGTCAACGAGTGGTGTGGTTGCAGATGCAGGGCTCGAGCACTCTTTCGTATTGTGATCGATGAAGCATACAATTCGTGCCTGGACTTTTTTGCCCAAAACCGGAGGCCAATTTGCTGAGGTGTGGTAGCGATGTCTCGATGGTCGGCACGTGGATTCCGGTTCTTCTGGTGTATCTGCCGAAGAGGTCCGAGCTTTTATTGTGCAACCGCAATTCTGTCACCATGGCTTTTCGGCGAAGAGATCACGATGAATCGTGCATCTAGCGAACTCAGGATTCACGACCTTATGTGCAATCTTGCTGGGGACGTATATGCTATCTCCCGCCGATAGGACGAGACGAGCGCCTTCTGCCTCGATTGTGATTTGGCCTGAGAGGACATAGAAACATTGATTCGACCGCTGGTGGTAGTGCTTGACCTCGGTCGTATTGGGGAGCATCCTTTCTTCGATAACACTGAGATCATCGGTTGACACGAGATGCCAGCCTTCGCAGTTCTGACCCCAGAGATAATGCTGCGCATTGTTCCTATTTCTTATTTCCACAGAGTATGCTCCTATGTGCGCTGATTGATGGATGGAACTCCTCAAGTCGTTTGATGCGTCATCGCCCTGACAATTCGACTACCAACTACATGCATCTGCCCCAAATAAAGGGTGGATCGTTGCAGCTCTTGAGTTGCTAGATCTGCATTGGGGCAAACGCAGCGTGAACGAGAGTTCTTGGGGGCAAGACGACGACGAACAACACAAAGCTAGATAACTTCGCGTGAAAGTCAACGAGGCAACTCTGGTCGCGTTCCAGGAACGATTCCGAGCTCATCATCGTGACGGATAGCGGGTGATGAAGTGGTCTGGAGCGGTTCTCGAGATACTTTGCGTACTTTGGCGGCGCGTTGCACAACACAGGATTTGGTTATTGCATCCGGGGCGCAACCAACTGGCGCGGATTTCGTTTTCATTACAACACACACGATGGACCGATTAGATGCCCATGAACGAACGTACGAAGAACCATGGACCACGTGCAGCACGATGACATCAGTGAAGTGATACGCAGCGCGCTGGCGGAAGATATCGGAGACGGTGACGTTACGAGCAGCGCGATTGTTTCGCTTGGAGCATCTCTCAGCGGTCGCTTTGTCGGGAAGGAATCTGGGATCGTTGCTGGAATCGACGTCGCTGCGATGACATTCGTAGCGGTGGATGAGAGCATTCGATTCACGCCGTGGGTCAGAGATGGCGGTTGGATTGTTGAAGGGGAAGTGCTTGCAGCGGTTCAAGGACCTGCTCGGGGGATTCTTACAGCTGAGCGCGTGGTTTTGAATTTCCTCCAGCGTATGTCGGGCATCGCGACGATGACGCGAAAGTTCGTCGATGCCGTACGGGGTACGAAGGCGGCAGTGCTTGACACGAGAAAGACTGCTCCTGGGCTCCGCGTACTGGATAAATGGGCAGTGCGACTCGGAGGTGGGCAAAATCACCGCATGGGACTGTACGATATAGTGTTGATCAAGGAGAACCACATCGCAGTGGCCGGAGGAATAACGGAAGCCGTCAGTCGAGTGCGCAGGGCATTCGAGCGGCAGCTCATCGTTGAGGTCGAGGTGAAGAACCTGCAGGAGCTACGCGAAGCGCTGGGACTGCGTGTCGATAGAATTCTTTTGGATAATATGAGCACTGAGGAACTGGCTGATGCGGTGAGGATAGCAGCCGGGCGTATACCGCTTGAAGCATCACGCAGAATTACCCTGGACAATGTCGCAGCGATTGCCGCCACAGGTGTTGATTACATTTCAGTCGGAGCGTTGACGCGCTCTGTGAAAGCGTTGGACATCAGCTTCTTGGTCGAGTCTTCGCGATGAGAGCGTAATTCTGAGGGAGTCGAGGTTCGGGTCGTTTCTTGATCCCGGCCTTCGCTGGTATGACGGGTGAATAGACAAAATGTTGAGACGGGAAGAAATCTACGAGGCGTTACGAACGAACCTGAAAGACATTGTGCCGGAAGTCGAGCTGCGGTACAAAGCTGAGCTTGCGTACGAGATCAATCGGCTCAAGAAGGAGAAGAAAGCGCTTATTCTGGCGCATCATTACATGGGACCAGTGCTCTATCATTCAATTGCTGATATCAGAGGTGACTCGCTGGAGTTGAGTCGCGCTGCTGCGCAGGTCGAGAATGACGTGATTTTGTTTTGCGGGGTTCGCTTCATGGCTGAGACAGCGAAGATCTTGAGTCCTGAAAAGACAGTGCTCCTGCCCTCGGAAGAAGCTGGATGCTCCCTCTCCGAGAGTATTACGGCTGAGGATGTACGACGACTCAGAGAGGAATTCCCTGGAGTTCCGATTGTGTCGTACATCAATACAAGCGCCGCAGTGAAAGCGGAGTCCGATATCTGCTGCACGTCAGGAAATTGCGTGGCTGTCGTTGAGTCGCTCGACGCTGACACGGTGATCTTCCTGCCGGATGAGTATTTGGCAAGAAATGTGGCAAGGGAAACGAGCAGAGAGGTTGTCGGTCTTATGCAATCTGGCTCCGATGATCACGCGAGGCAGGAAAACGGGTGTAAGCTGATTAGTTGGCGTGGGCGTTGTGAAGTTCACGAGAAGTTCTCGCCTGAAGACATTGGAAACGCTCGGAGACAGTTTTCCGATGTCCTGATCCTAGCCCATCCCGAGTGCAAGCCTGGGGTTGTGGAGGCTTCGGACTTTTCAGGAAGCACGTCAGCGATGATTCGGTTCATTCAGCAATCGAATGCTCGTCGTTTTCTTCTTCTCACAGAGTGTGCGATGGGGGAGAACGTAGCAGCCTCATTCCCCGACAAGGAGATGCTTAGACTTTGCAGCGTGCGATGTCGATACATGAATCAGATCACGCTTGAAAAGGTGCTTGATTCGCTGCGGTTGCGGCAGTATGAGATTGAAATACCGGAGGAGACAAGGATTCGAGCGGTGCATGCACTGGAGAGGATGCTCGCGGTCAGTGCGTCTGTATCGCCAGTGCCGCCGAGGACTCCGCATATGAAGGTGGAGTTTTGATTGATGCAGTGGCGAGTAGGGGAGGTGTGGGCAAGGAGCCTGAATGTGCCCGGAAGGATCGTTCGACCGCAGTTGATTGTGCCCTTCGTTAACCGGCACTTCGTCGCTTCGGGCACTCTTGTTTCTCATGACCAATTGTTTCACCCTGCACCTCGGCTAGTCTGTAATATTTCTCCTGCCTCTATGTCTTCTCTGAGAACTCTGTGATATGTTTTCCTTCTTGAGTACGAACTAATCATGTCCGCTCGTGCACTTCAAGGAGCAGGCTACGGGAGCATCAACGATGCTCATATGACCTCCATGAATCGAGACAAGATCAGTCTGCAAAGTGCCTTTGCACTGACATGGCCTTTATTAGGGTCGATCGGCAAGCTTGTGGATCAATGAGAACGCATATCGAGCAACCTTTTCCATCTTTGTAGGTGAGAGCCTATCCCACGTGTCGCCAAGAGCATGCTGAAAACCTCCACCGCCATCATGGAGAAAGACCACGGGAGTCTCTTTGAGCATAAATGTGACCTGATCGCTGCTTCCTAAATGCCCGTCGATGTTCTGCAGTGTAAGTCCGAACTCCCTGGAACCATCACAAAGGCTTGATTTGAGCGGTTCCGGGATTCCTTCTGTAGCCAATCCTATGCTATCAGGGTCGTTTCTTCCTATCATATCGAGGCAAACCATAGCTCTCGTTTCCGAGAGAGGGATAAGAGGATGGTCAACATAGTATTGTGATCCAAGGACACTCCGCTCCTCGCCTGTGAAGGCAATGAACAGAACGCTCCGTTTCGGCTTCTGATCGGCAAGAGCAAATGCCCGAGCGATTTCAAGGAGAGCAGCGGTGCCTGATGCATTGTCATCGGCTCCGAGAAGCAGATAGCCGGTTGTTCCATCTTGACCGATGTGATCATAATGGGCACCGACAATAACCACCTCGTTCCGCAGTGCCGGATCACTTCCCTCCACAAGGCCGACCACGTTTCGAGCGGTTCGGACATTGCGAGTGAGCGTGGTCTGCATCTTCACTCTGGTGTGGAGAGGAAAGGACTGCGGTTTGCCAAGCTTGTCAATCTCCGCTTTGATTGCTGCAATCTCTTTGCCCGCGGGTCTCAGAAGAAGCTTGGCGATATCTTTCTCCACATATACAAAGGGAAAGCGGAACCATTTCTCCGAAGTGTCGCTAGTCCACTGGATAATACCCGACTTCTTTCCTGCCTCGAAGAAAAACCTGAGTTCAGCGAGTGAGAGATCGGATGGGATCTCGAATTTCCGCCTGTTCGGTGACGTCCCGCGGATGAATATCATCCCCGCGGCTCCGTGCTCAATGGCATTCGCTGCGAGTAGCTGAGGCAAGCTCGGCATCGAACCACTCTTGCCCGGGTAGTTGCCTTCGAAGACGACAACGATTTTGTTGTTTACGTCAACCCCGCTGTAGCTGTCGTGCTCTTTGACCGATATGCCGTAGCCTACGAAAACAGCCTCTGCATCAATTGCGTTTGAGCCCACTGCAGCAACGCGAAAGTCCTTTCCTTCAAAGAGTACATTGCCGTCGATTTCTAAGACACCTGGGCTTTCCACGAGGGAAAATGGACTCGGAATGTTTTGAAAGAAAGTGTGGCTCGAATCGATCGGTTTCAGGCCAGCGCGCCTGAATTCGTTGGCAATATAACGCCCTGCGATGCGATTCTCATGCGTAAACGTCTCTCGTCCCCGGAGTTCTTCTGAAGCAAGGAACCTTGCATGATGAAGGATATCGTCGCCCTGGATGGTTTGAAGCGCGTGAGGATCTTGTGCCAGGAGTCGCGTGACAAGGAACGAGCAGAAGATGACGACAGAGTGGAAAGGGAAGTGGGCCTGATTTGCTGTGGTAATTAGTCGCATGTGAAATGCCTCCTTATTCAGGTTTGAGTTCTATTTGCTTCCTGCTTGCAAAGCCAGTGAAGGATCTCGGTAACAATTCTTCGTCTCGCATCGAGGATCCAAGTTACCTATTGCGAGTTGTCATTTGCCCGCGCGATGCGCCATCCACACAAAAACAGACGTATTGAAGAACTTGACTCTGAAGGATGAAAATCCCCGAGCCTCTCTACAGGTTGACTCGCGGATTTCGAATGAGTCATGGCATAGGCTACGTCGGTCGAGGCAAAAGGTTTCGCAAATTGGTCGGTGACAGCTTCGAGGAGAAGTATCGCTTGAGGAATGTACGACGAGTACGAAGCATCCAGCTGCATGAGCGCTCGATTGATCGTGATCGATCCGGGACGTAACAGTGGTTTGAACGTCGATGTCATATCGAGGTGGTATAACGCGTTTTCATCGAAAGTGGCTCTTGCCGACGCGAGTTGAAAGAAATAGATTCGAAGCGTCAATGGAACAACTGCTCACGCGGTGAGCGACCGCGGGATGTGTTTGTCTCCCCCGCGGTTCTTTTTTCGCTGACTGTACATGCTTTGGGCGGCGAGCTATGGACAGAAGTTTACCCTGCCTCTTGTCAGAGGCCTGGATCTGCAATAGAGAGAAAGAAGCGTCTGGTGTCCGCTGCGTAGGATAATTCTTCCGCCTCGACGGTGGCTTCTCCTCCTTCTCCCACCGTACGACGTGCCTTTGCCAATTCGAGGGCGCGGCGGACATCGCTTATTCTGCCTAACTCACTAGCCCGGGGTGATACCTGCGAGCGAGACAATGAGAGGTGGTAGAACATCCTTTCGGTTGACACCTCGGAGAGAGATTCGCAATCGTCACGCCTGGGTCATCTCAATAAAATGTTCAGCAGAAAAGGAGGTGATGACGGGGATCGAGCCGCCGAATTACGTAGCTCGGTCAAATGGCATGTTGATTACTCGTTCATCCGTTGGAGTGGTCGCTGGTGTTTGTCTCAGAAGCACCCTACATCGACAATATCAAGAAACAGTATCCGATTGAACCAAACATTCGGAGGTAGCATATGTCATACAAATCAATCCTATGCTTCGCTCTGCTTATGCTGTTGCCCGGGCTTGCTCTAACGCAGGATGGCAAGTTGCGCGGGAAGGTGACGGACCGGGAATCGGGCGAAGCGCTCATTGGTGCAAACGTCGTTATTGAAGGGACCAGCCTCGGTGCTGCGACCGACGTGAACGGTGAGTACGTCATCCTCAGTGTGCCGACGGGAGTTTACTCGGTGAAGGTGACGTATATCGGGTACTCCCCGGTGACGATCTCCAATATCCGTGTCAGCTCCAACATCACGACCACGCAGGACTTCCAGCCGTCGAGCTCTGCCGTTCAGTTTCAGGCAGTTGAGATCGTCGCTGAGCGACCGCTGGTTCAGCGCAACACCACCAACACGGTCCGCATCGGCACGCAGGAGACGATCAGGAACATGCCGTTCCGCGGACTCCAGAATATCGTTGCCCTGGAGGCCAGCGTGGTTCAGCAGGGTGGTAATATCTACGTTCGCGGTGGCCGAGCCGGGGACGTCAACTACTATGTTGATGGTACGAACGTCACAAACCCGGTCCTGAGGGCTGACGCGGCCAATAACACCAATGTCAATCTCATCCAGGAGGCGTTGGAGGAGTTCCAGATGCAGGCGGGAGGATACACGGCTGAGCTCGGAGGCGCAAATTCCGGCATCGTCCGGTCGACGCTTCGCACCGGCGGTGAGAAGCTGAAGTTAACGGGTGACTATCAGACGGATGATTTCGCGAAGCCGGGCAGAGAGTTCCTCGGGACGACCTCGAGAGGCTTCCGGAATGCTGTCTTGACACTTGGTGGCCCCGTGCCGTTGCTGGACAAGGCACGTTTCTTTGTGGCCTTCCAGCACAACTACGAGCGAAACCGTCGTGCGATGTTCCTGGAGCCGTTTGTGTTTGAGAACCTCGTGACGGACGCAGTGGGATCGTATCCGGCAGGCACACCGCTTCCGGGACCGGTTGAGTTCAAGAAGAACTATCTCCACAACAACTGGACTGAGAGCAACGTCCTGCAGGGGACGTTAGTGTATAATATTCACCCGTTCAAGATCCGCTTCACGGGCAACTACGAGAAATTCCAAAACCCGAACGGTGGCAACTGGCCTGGGGCGCTGGAGGAGTATTTCAACCAGAAGCGTAACACCATAACCGCGACAGACCGCCAGCTCGCGAGTCTGCGTGTCACGCATATGATCGGCAAGGAGACATTCTATGAGATTGCCGTGTCGTATCAGAACAGCTTTGCCACGACGTTCGATCAGGATTTCAAAGACGACTGGTACAATTACGCTGACAGCCTGAAGAATGCCGAACTCGGATACACAGGATTTGTCAGCAGGTATGGGGCGCCCTATAACTACAGTGTGATCAATGCTTTCAATTTCACACATCCAAACTTCCCGAACAACAGCTACAGCAAGAGGTTGCAGCGTTCGATTTCCAGCACAATCGACCTGACGAGTCAGGTCACGTCGAATTGGGAGCTCAAGGCTGGTGGGAGCATCGAGAGCTGGATCAGCAGGAACTTCAATGTTGGCAACATCAGTATGCTGCGGCAGTATAATGACTCGAATGGCGATGGGATTGACGATAGGACGTTCGAAAGCGGGCAGGCCAAGAGGGTGAACTGGATCAAGCGGGGTGCCATGAACAACTGGGGGTATGATATCTATGGCAATGAAGTTGAGTCGGGCTTTGATGCGCCACGCAAGCCGTTGTTCGCTGCGGCCTACATTCAGAACAAGTTCGAGTATGATGATCTTGTGCTGAACTTCGGCGTGCGGTATGAATACTCGGACGGCGATGCGCTGCGTGTGCCGCAAGAGAAGATGAAGGACCCCGATGCGGACAACAACCTTGACGTGATTGACGAGACCAAGCTGATCGAAACAGATCCGATCAGCCTGCTGTTGCCGCGGGTGAGTTTTTCGTTCCCGGTGACCGACCGGACCGTGTTCTATGCGTTGTATGGCAAGTATGCTCAGTTCCCGTCGTTGAACCAGATGTATATCAACTCCGTTCAGTTGAGCACGGAGCTCTTGCCGACTCAGCGCACGCCATACTGGCTGGGCGGCAACTTGATCGGGTTCATGCTGAGGCCGGAGCGGACGACGCAGTATGAGATGGGTCTGCGGCAAGCGGTGAGCGACAATTTTGCCTTCACGCTGACGGGATTCTACAGGGATCTGAAAGACCAGATCCAGGTGCGGCGCGTGTATGACGAGAATGGGAATCCCTACACCGTAGCGTTGATGAACGAGGACTTCGGAACGACCAAGGGCGTTGAGTTGACGCTGGAACTTCGGCGCACGAACAGGCTGGCTGCTCGAGTGAACTATACGCTGTCCGATGCTCGGGGAGCCAGCTCTACCTCTACCTCGTCGAGCTATTCGGTTTCCGACGAAGTCACTGCGCGGTTCCCGCTCTTCATCAATCCGTTTGACTACAATCAGGCGCATCGAGGATCGGTGATGCTGGACTACCGGTTCGCGAAAGATGAGGGAGGACCGATCCTGGAAGGTATGGGTGTGAACCTGCTGCTGAGCTTCAATAGCGGTCATCCGTACACAAAGATTGAAGAGCCACGGAACCTGGGGCAATCGAATCCGTGGACTGTTGGAGTCCGCGCTACAATTGACCTCCGGTCGAGGAATCCAGTTGAACCGATCAACTCTTCAACGACACCGTGGGTGTTCAACATCGACCTCAACTGGTCCAAGATGTTCTACTTCGGCGGTTTCAATGCTGAGCTCTATGTGAACGTGCTGAACCTTCTCAACACGAAGCAGATCCTTGATGTCCATCCGACGACAGGTACGCCGACGGACGATGGTTGGCTGAAGAGCCCGCTGGCTGCGCAATACCGCGAGACTCCGATGTACGAGGAGTTCTACAAGGTCATCAACCTGCAGAACCGGTGGGCATGGTTGGGGATCGCAGGGAAAGCTGGTTCTGATTTCTACGGTTCCCCGCGACAGGTTCGCGCCGGTGTGCGCCTGGAACTCTAGCTCACAGAGAACGTCTTAAGGATCCTTTAAACGAAGGAGTAGCTACTATGAGGCAAACAAGAATCCGATTCTGGATGACAGTGCTAACGTTGTTTGGTGTCCTGGCGTGGATCGGTGTGGCAGGAGCTGAGGAGCCGGAGAAGGGGAAGAAGGCGCGAACTGCGACGCTGGAGAAGACGACCGGGAATCCCATCTACGCGGTGCTGAACATCAACAACCTTTCTTCGTGGATGAGGCATGACGGTGTTTCGAACTTCTCCGCACACGGGGAGGGATTGATCTATCCCCGGTTCACAGCGGGGGTCATCTACAAGGACGGTGTCGTCTGGGGTGGCAAGATGTATCTGAATGCGGCCAAGACCCAACCGGCGCCCAAACAGCTTGTTCGAGCAGGAGGGAGCACATACGGATGGGGGACCCAGGCTGGTCGTGTTGTTGGGTTCGGAGCGACAGCGGTTGCAGCGGACAGGAACGCTCCGGAGGTTCGCATCTATCGCATCCGTCGTGACTATATGTCGATGAGCACGGATGAGTTGCGGAAGGATGCGGCGAACACCAATGAGGTGAATGTGAGTGATGTGACGGATGCTCAGATGGCAGCCGTGAGGAACCAGTATGACAAGGACTGGAAGGAGTGGCCGGTGAGCCTTGGGGCGCCGTATGTGGATCGCAACAAGAACGGCCAATATGATCCTCCGCCGGCATTCAGTGCAACGTTTACCGTCGATAGTCTGGTCAGTCAGAACCGTGATGAGCCCGGGATAGCCGGAGCCGATCCAAACTCTCCTGGCGACCAAGTGATCTGGACGGTGTTCAACGACTTGAACCCAAGCTTGACGCAGGGGTTCCTGAACTCTGAGCCGGTCGGCATTGAGGCACAGGTGACCATCTGGGGATATAAGCGCAGCGATGCGTTGGGGAACCTGTATTTCAAGAAGGTGAAGCTGATCAACAAAGGGGGAGTGGATATTGGAGGCGACCAGAAGGGAACGTTCTACATAGACAGCATGTATGTCTGCCAGTGGTCCGACCCTGATCTTGGCAATGCGGGTGATGATCTGGCGGGATGCGATACGACGCTGAACATTGGATACATTTACAACGGTAACCCGGTGGATATCACGTTCCGTGTGTTCAGCTTACCTCCGCCGTCGGCAGCCTACGACTTCCTGCAGGGCCCGATCATTCCCTCGCCTGGAGATTCAGCGATCTTTGACTTGAAGGTTCGCAAGGGTTTCAAGAACCTTGGCATGACGTCGTTCGCATACTTTTCAGCCGGCAGCCCGTATTCCGATCCACCCAACCGTCTGCCGGGTTCATACTCGGTGACGACGGGACAGTGGTGGAAGATGCTTCGGGGGTTTGCACCGATCGGTGACCTCGCCGGGGCAGACATTCCGTATGAGCGAGGGCCGTGGCCTCCGAGCAAGTTCCCGCTCTCTGGCGATCCGGTGGCAAAGAGAGGATTCACTGATGGAGCTGGCAGAGACTATTCGTTCATCCCTGGTGACCGTCGTATTCTGTTGAACACGGGACCGTTCACGATGGCTCCCGGCGACACGCAGGAGATCGTGGTAGGCACGGTGGTGGGGTTGGGTGCTGACCGATTGTCGAGCGTGGCGGTGATGAAGTTCAACGACCGGTTCGTGCAGAACACGTATGACGCCCTCTTCCAGGTGCCGAAGGCTCCGAAGGCGCCGAATGTGAAAGTCGCAGAGTTGAACGGGCAGATCGTGCTGGAGTGGGGGAGCGACGTTCAGAACGTGGCGGACACGGAGACCAAGATCGGTCAACCGGGATCGTTCAAGTTCGAAGGATACAACCTCTATCAATTTCCGAGCGCACAGACCCGGTTGTCGGAGGCGAAGCGGATCGTGACCTATGACCTGGAGAACGAGCACACGGTGGTGTTGGATGAGACGTTCGATCAGGTATCGGGACAGGTTCTGCGGCTGCCGGTGCAGTTCGGGCCGAACACCGGGATCCAGAGATACTTCAACTTCCGTCGGGATTATCTGTTGGACCAGGACAAGATCTTCAACGGTCAGGAATACTACCTTGCAGTGACGGCCTATGGGGTCTCCTCGATTGCCGGCTACCTGCCGTATGTTCTGGAATCTGATCCGCAGGTGCTGACGGTTCGTCCGAAGATACCGTTCGGCAAGGTCTTGATGACAAAATTTGGCGATACACTCACGGCCACGAAGAGTGGAACGAGCGACGGTTCTGTGCTTCCGCGGGTGTTCGACCCATCGTCCAGCACGGGTCACACGTATGAGATCCGTTTCGACACAACTGGCGGGAAGGATACGTGGAGGATGAGCGACAAGACCCTGAACAGGACGCTGCTGACGGGTCAAACCAACCAGACGGGGGATGACTTGTCTCCGATCGTCGATGGGATCATGGTGAAGGTCTTTGGAGCTCCGAACGATGCGAAAGACTTCCAGCATGTTCAAAACCCGGCAGGCAAGATCACCCCACCCACCTACGTTGGATTTTCGACGTTCAACAGTGCGGGTTTCCCCGATCCCGACCCATCACGCGGTGGTGCAGCAGTTGCTGACTTTGGTGATGGTGGTAGGTGGGGAGTCCATACGGGCGGAAGCTCGACTGATTTCACCTATGAGGGACGGTTTAAGCCTCGGACGTTCCGCAATGACAATTTCACGCGGTTTGTGCCGTATGACTTCGAGATCCGATTCACGGCCGCCGGCGGGAAGGCCTACCTGGCGTTTTCCAGCGGTGCGGTGATCGACGTGCCATTCGAGCTGTGGAACATCGGCATGGGCACACCGGATAACCCAGCGGATGATTTCAGAATGATCCCGTGGATCAACGACGAAGATGGCAGCGGGAAGTTCCAACTCCAGAAGCTCGACCATCAGATTTCGGGCGGTGACAATGATCCGTACACAAGCTGGATCTACTGGATGGATCCGGATCCCAAGACACCGGGTTCAGCCGGATACAATGCTTTTGTTGCTGCGGGTGCCGCATATGACGGATCACAAGGTACGGGAAGTGAGGTCATGGCACGCATGGTCCTGGTGAACATCAACGGTGGAAGCATTTCTGCTGCAAACTGGCCGGCAAACGCTAATTCTCAAATGCCGAAGACGGGGAATGTCATTCGGATATTCAGCACGAAGCCGAACAATCCGTCGGTGACATTCACCTTCACGGCGCCGGCGCCGGATGAGAGTCTGGAGCGGAAGAAGGAGAGTGCGAAGAGGGCCGGTGTCTATCCTAACCCATACTACACATCGAATCCAGCGGAGACGAACCGGTTCGACAGGTTTGTGACGTTCAACAACCTGCCGCCGAAGGCGACGATCCGTATCTTCACCTTATCCGGGCAGTTGATCCGGGTGCTGGAGAAGGATGATCCGAGCCAGTTCTTGCGATGGAACCTGGCGAACAGGGACAACTTCCCAGTCGCCAGCGGTATGTACATCGCCTATGTGGACATGCCGGACATCGGCGTCACGCAGGTGTTGAAGCTTGGCATCCTGCAGGAGCAGGAGATCTTCGATGTGTATTAATGCCATGCAGTGTAACTACCAGGACCTTATTGTCAAGGAAGGAAGAAGACTATGAATAATAAACCCTTGATTCTCAGCCTGTTCATCTGCGTGGCACTTGGGTTGGTGATGAGCAGTGCTGAAGCACAGAACAAGAGAACCGGAACTGCGGGGGCTCAGGAGCTACTGATACCCATTGGAGCCCGCGATCTTGCTCTGGGAGGAGCGAGCATCGCTACGTCCTCGGGTGTCGAAGCGATCTACTGGAATCCTGCAGGACTTGGCCGGTTGCAGGGAGCCGCCGAGGGGATGTTCTCGTCGATGACGTGGATAGCGGACATCAATGTCAACTACGGCGGAGTCGCTGCGTCGTTTGGGACATTCGGTGTTCTGGGCTTGAGCGTGAAGTCGCTCAGTTTCGGAGACATCCCGCTGACGACGAACGACGATCCCGAGAACGAGATCGGACGGTTCTACTCACCGACGTTTGTCACTCTGGGGCTGACGTATTCTCGAGCTCTGACCGATGCGATCTCAGCGGGAGTGACGGTGAAGGTGATCTCGGAGCAGATCGATCGAGTCAGTGCCTCGGGGATCGCATTTGATATCGGTGTTCAATACAAGGGGCTCATCGGTATATCGAACCTGAGCCTTGGGGTGACGGTCAAGAACATCGGTCCTCAGATGAAATTCGACGGGCCAGGCTTCTACAAGATGGCACAGGCGGCTGACGATCGCAGGCCGCAGCAGCGGTATCGGTCTGAATCGTCTGCGTTCGAGCTGCCGTCGTTGATCGAGATCGGCATCGGCTATGACGCGAAGTTCGGGGACAACCTGCTGTATGGAGTGAGCTCATCGTTTACGAACAACAATCTCTATCTCGACGAGTATCGTCTTGGCGGAGAGATTGGCTACAAGCTTGAGTCACTCCAGCTGATGGGTCGTGCAGGTTACAGTGCCGTGCCGCAGGCCGATGAGAACATCTTCGGGGCGTCGTTCGGCGCTGGGATATCGTATGCCGCGCCGGGCATCAGCATCACGATCGACTATGCCTATCGGCAGGTTGATTTCTTCGATGCCAATCAGGTGGTCTCGTTGAAGCTCGGCTTCTAGATTCACGCAGTCTGCACCACGAAAAGGCTGTCTCGAGCATATCGGGACAGCCTTTTTCTCTACAGGTCAAAACACAGCGGGACAACGGAGGAGTGATCTGTTTATCACCGCACCGCGGGTCGACGGACCACGTGGCAACAACCTGCAGATATCGGATCGGAACGAGTGTCGCGGTCGTCACAGATGCTCCTGTATATTCTGAAGGTCGCGATGGAGTGCTTGGGGGATCCGAACTTGCACAGTAAAGAGCTTTCTGTGATGAGCGACTCTGGGTCGATTCTTGTGTTCGGCCATCTTTGTTGCACGTGAACTTGGGAGATACCCAATGAAATCCTTCTTGAAGTACACCTTGGCAGGTTGGTTATTTGTCCTCGTGCTTTCATCGGTCGCGTGTCGACAACAGAGGGATCTCAGCTATGAGTTGAGCGTGGTTGCAGAATCAGGTGAGCTCTGGACCGGCGTGGCCGTGTCGAAAGGGGGGAGGATTTTTGTGAACTATCCCCGTTGGACGATGGCGGAGACGACGTCGGTTGCAGAGCTCATCCGGTCAAATGAGCGAAGGCCTTTTCCGGATGAACGATGGAATGTGTGGGATCCCACGCTCTCCCCGAGGGAGCACTTTGTCTGCGTACAGAGTGTGTACGTCGATGACGAAGATAATCTGTGGATTCTCGATCCGGCTAACGCGGAGTTTCGGGGAGTTGTGCCGGGCGGCGCGAAGCTTGTGAAAGTGAACCTGCGTTCAGATCAAGTGACGCAGATGATTCCCTTTGACAGTTCGATCGCCCCATCCGCGAGTTATCTCAACGATGTGCGCGTGGATACAAGAACACGATTCGCGTACATCACGGATTCGGGTCTTGGAGCAATTATTGTGGTGGATCTAAGAACCGGCCGTGCCCGCCGAGTGCTGCATTCTCACCATTCGACAAAGGCAGAGGACACAACCTTCGTAGTAGAAGGCATTACGCTGCGGGCGAAGATCAACAGCGATGGGCTGGCTTTGGATCCAAGTAGGGAGTATCTCTATTACCAGGCACTTACAAGTCACAGTTTGTACCGCATCAAGACAGCGTGGCTGCAAGACTTCTCACTCTCGGACCTGCAACTCGGAGAAAAGGTTGAGTTCGTCGCAAAGACCGGCATTGCTGACGGCCTCGAGTTCGATAGAGACGGCAACCTCTACTTGACCTCGCTTGAGTACAATGCCATCCGGCGATACACCCCTGCGGGAAACATCGAAATCGTTGTGCAAGACTCAGCGCTTAAGTGGCCTGACAGCTTCTCGATTACAGCCGAAGGGGAGATCTACGTGACGACCTCGCAGCTGCATCTAGGTTCAGGCCGCACCCAGCCGTATCAGATCTTCAAGCTGCAAGAGATGGACTGAATGTGGTATGTTGGCGCCAGGGCGGACGATTGCTGTCACGGCAGGATGGACTCTCATCGGAACCGCGGCGTCCTGTTTGTGTGGAACCTCAAAAGTGTCTTGTTGAAAGGGAGGCTGCTCATGAGACATATCCTCACTCTTCTTGCTACCACTAGTTTGCTGCTCTTGAGTAACTGCGGACGAGATAATTCAAGCCCGGTGGGCTCTTACCCCGTGGGCTTACCCACGACCCAGCCGATCACCCCTGTTTCTTCCGTCTCGCCTTATCAGGATGTACGATGGAAAGACCTTCGTCAAGCTGAAACACAGCTAGACACGAACATAGTGAAGACCTTTTTGTTCAACGAAGGGACCGTCTGGCCACCTGGATTCAAAGCCTACGCGGAAAGTCTCTTGTCAAAAGGCAAAAACCCGGGATTGGGTATCCGAAATATTCATCGACAAGGTCTAACCGGTAAGGGAGTGGCTGTAGCAATAATTGACCAGAATCTCTGTCGAGCTCATCCCGGTCGAGATCATCCCGAATTTGCTGGAAAGATAGTGGAATACCACGACGTAGGATGCAATCAACCAGTCACCGAAGGCAGTATGCATGGTCCAGCTGTAGCAAGTCTGCTAGTTGGGAGCACAATTGGAACGGCTCCTGATGCCAGAGTCTATTATGTGGCAGCACCTATGTGGAGAGGAGACGCGGAAGCACTTGCAGATGCTCTAGATTGGATCACTGAGAGGAATAGTGGTTTATCGGACAATATGAGAATCAGAGTTGTTTCAGTATCAGCAGCTCCATCAGGACCTGGATCGCCGTTCAGAAATGGTGCAGCCTGGGATTCAGCGTTTGCTCGAGCGACAAGAGCTGGCATCCTCGTTCTAGACTGTACTTGGGATCACTGCATCACGACTCCCTGCTACTATGATCTCAACGATCCCGAGGACCTCTCGAAATGCACTCCCGGATTCCCGGGCGCGGAACAAGCGTTCGACTCTGACCGACTCTGTGTTCCGCTCCGTCGAACAACAGCAGAGCAATATCACTCAGGATCTTACTCTTATCAGTATACAGGACGCGGCGGCTTGAGCTGGACCGTTCCGTATGTTGCAGGTGTCCTCGCGCTTGGTTGGCAATTGAGGCCTGACCTCTCGGGAGAGCAAGTGATGCATCTGCTACGTGCATCCGCATACTCAAAGGGCGATCAGATCAAGGTCGTCAATCCTACTGCTTTCATTGATTCTGTCAGAGCCCATCCGCATTGACTCGTACATACGGGTGTGCGAGCTTGCGCACGAGAAAAATGGCCAGCAGCCCTGCAGAGATAGCGTAGCCGAAGACTTCAAAACAGAAGAGGAAGACAGTCGTGAGCCGTCTAGTCGTTTTCTCATTCCTAGTGACATTGTTCTGGTGTAATGCGCAAGTTAAGCAGCCTGATTCTCTCATGTCGCAATTTGACAAGTGGATAGGGGAATTCCTGGGCGTTAGCGGCAAAGATCTCACGGGAATGAATCTTCGCAACGTCGACCTCTCGAAATTGGTTTTTGATTCATTCACGAGATGGCCCAGTGCCGAGTGGATGCCTGAGAGGTTTGAACCTGAGAAAGTGATCGAATGGGGCAAGACACCGGGGCTTGGCATCAAGGCTCTTCACGCGAGAGGAATCACCGGAAAGGGTGTGCATGTTGCGGTCATCGACCAGCCCCTCTTGAAAGATCACATTGAATATTTGAGCCAACTTCTTCAATATACTCTCATCGATTGTGAGGGCGTAGGTCCGCAAATACACGGCGCTGTGGCCAGCTTGTTTGTGGGACAGCATTGCGGTGTTGCGCCAGGTGCTCTCTTACATTATTGGGCTGAGCCGATGTGGAAGAAAGAATATCGAACTCGGTGCGAAGCGCTCAGCCAGATCATTCAATGTAACAAAGATATGTCCCTGGCTGACAAGATCCAGGTCGTTTCTGTCTCTCTCGGTTTTCGTGAGGGAGAACCGGCGCTTGATGAATGGAAACATCTTCTGGACTCTGCGAAGTCACAAGGCATATATGTTGTTCACTGTGATGATGCTATGCACGGTGTCGGCTGTCCCGTGTTCTCAGACAAGGATGATCCGGGATCGTATGATCTGTGTTACTTCTCGCTTGAAGGCGGATCCAAGGGAGGAGACGCTCTGTACGCTCCCATTGATAATCGCACAACCGGTCATTTCAAACACAAGGAGGGCTACATCTTTTGGTGGAACGGCGGCTTGTCCTGGGGAGCGCCATTCATCGCTGGTGTCGTTGCGCTCGGTTTTCAAGTGAATCCAAATCTCACTCCCGATCAGGTCAGGGAATGTCTCTATTCCACGGGAACTCCATTCAAGCGCGGACGTATAATCAACCCGGCGGCGTTTGTTGCTAAAGTGGTCAGCTTGAAATGAGATCTACGACGCCGTGATCGCGCCGCCTTGCTGGCGGTAGCTAAGACAATTTCCCTAGAGGTTTCGACTATGGCGACAAGATCGTGCTCGATATGTTTGATTATCGTCATAGGCTTGACATTGGCCCTCGCGTCGTGTGTTACATCGCGCGAGGTTCAGATCATGTCGTACGAGCAATATGCCCGGATCCCGGGACCCCATAAAACCCCCTACATCCTTCGAATCCAAGGATCCAAAGGGGCTCTCCTGTATTTCGGCGCAGATCATTCGGTAGATCCCAACCATCATCAGGTACCTGAGCTTGTGCGACTCTGGGATGAGTTTCGTCCGACTGTCGCCTACACCGAGGGTGGCATTCCGCCTTTGTGCCAGAGCCTGGAGGAGGCCGTTCGGCGCTATGGTGAGGGAGGGCCGGTGAGAATCTTGGCTGAACGTGACAGAATCCCCGTTGGAAATCTAGAGCCGGCGATGGAGACGCAGGTTGAGATGCTGCTCGATCATTTCTCACGGGAGCAGGTGAAGCTCCATTACTTGCTTCGGCAGGTGATGCAATACAGAAGGGAAAAAAGGGGTGATTCGCTTGAACTGTACTTGGAACCATTGATGCGCGAGCTCAACAGCATCCCTGAGCTGGAAGGGCCACCGCGAATGGTCGCGGAGATAGGAGAATGCGTCAAGAGCGTTCTTCCGGGGTTGGCTGACTGGACAAGAGTTCCACAAAGTTGGTTCGTTCCGACGAGGTCAGAGACGCTCACTAACGAGATCGCGCGGAGACTGAGCAGGTTCAGAGATGAGCACATGGTGAGCGTTTTGATCGAAGAAGTTGAGAAAGGCGAGCGAGTGTTTGCAGTTGTTGGATTTAGTCACGCGCTCATGCAGGAACCAGCGCTGCGGAGCGCGATTGAAAAGTAGGCCAATGTAGGAGGGTGCCGTCGCCCTCTATATTTCCGCTGAGCACGCAAACGATCGCTTTCGCTACACCGCTGACCGATGCGAAGGGGTCAGGTTATCACTGTCACCTATGGCGGTCAGTCGACCATAGTGAAGCAGACTTACGCTTCTGTTCCTCAGGACGTTGGCTCAGTTGTCTCCCTCTGAGAAACCACAAGACTTAAGCCAGGCATTTACGGCGTTATCAGAATCTTTCTGATGCGCGATCGCACTGGTCAGTCACTGCCGGATTCGCTGACATTTGCTGTGTTTTTCTCGGACCTTTCCGCGGCCCTCCGCATCCTTCACCTCCGGTGTTTGGTCTACTCAGCATCGCTCGGCTCGAGTGCGCGCCAATAGAATGGTATGGCCGCTTCAGCGCAAAGTGGCTCTTGTTGAACAACGGCGGGGGACTTAGATTGTTAAGATGATAGTGACCGTAGGTGGCCAAAGAAGGCGTGGCCTGCCTGGACTTCTCAAACGATCCAGCCAATTCTTAGAAACCTTAGATAGAAAGCTCTTATGCGAACCGTCTTCTGCTTGTTGACTGCTGTTCTCATTTCGGCTTGGGGAGATCCATCTCAATTCTCGCACAAATCGCAACTGAAACCTTATGTCGAGTTCCTCAGAATCCAGAAGACATCAGCGAAGCATTACATCCTCCGCCTTTTCGATGATCACGATATCGTCATCCTCTGCGAGCGGGATCACCGCGATATCACGCAGTACGAACTGTTCCTGAGCATCATCGAAGACAACCGCTTTATCGACTCAGTCGCGAACATCTTCACGGAGATTGGGGTAGGCACCTTGAATCCCGAGCTCAACAATTTCCTCCATCGTCAACGACTGTCTACCGACGCTGTCAAACTGATGGTTATGGATTTCCAGAGGGACTGCTCGATTTTCCCGATCTGGGACAAACCTAACTTTTCATTCTTTGTCCACAGACTTTACGAGCTGAATCAACGACTCGCACAGGAGAAGAAGGTGAACCTGTACCCGTCAGATATGCCGTTTGACTGGCACACGATGAGCGTTGACCGCCTCAAAGACTTCTGGGATCGTATCCGGACCCGTGACAGCGTTATCGCATCACAGATAATCAGGAAGTTCGACGAGATCAGCAGGTCGCCTGCAAAGAGGAAGAAGGCTCTGGTGATCATGAACTACAGGCATGCTTTCGGGCACAGATTCGAACATCCCGTGGGCGTCAAGCCAGACAACGTAGGAAGATATCTTTTCGAGCGATACGGCGAGCGGGTCGCAAATGTGTTTGTAAACTATCACGCCATCTTGCCAGGGAGTACAGACAGGAAGGCTGTAGCTGCTGCAATCCAGAACGGGAAATGGGACGCTGCGTTCAAAGCGCTTCAGCTGACGGATGTCGGATTTAGCTTCGACGGGTCTCCGTTTGGAGAAGATCAGTTTGACATCTGGCCTCTCAAGCAGCATTTCAAGTACAAAGACGTCTTTGACGGGTTTGTGTTTTACAAACCTGTCGATGAACATCTGTTGGTTGTCGGAATACCAGGGATCATCGATTCTGTCTTTGCTCCGGAGATTCTGAGGCGCTATGCTCTATACAACGAGTTGCCCATCCAAACGACGAAACTGACGTCAGATCTTCATTCAATCAAAACGCTCTACAATGTCAAGCGAGAGTTCCGGTACGAGATGCTTGACTCATTGACGGCACAAATTCAGCAGTGGCTGCGATAGCATGACGACGACGAACCGTGATCTCTCGGCGGTCGTGAGCGCGGGCGCGATGGTCCACTTGGTGATGGGCGCAACTTTTGTACGCCGAGGGGCAAAGATCGGGGACCTTCTGTGGCGTGAGGGGTCCACACAAATCCCCGTGGGGGCTTCTTTGGCTTAGATTCCATACGCACAAGAGGCACCGCTTCCTCTTTCGGAATTGGATCGGTTGAGCGACATGCATTAGACGGTTCGTTCGTGATCAAAAGGGATAAGCAATCTTCCGTTCCTTCAATGAATTGAATGAGGTGGAAATGAAGACAGTCACACATGTGCTCCTGACTTCCTGGCTTTCGGTCATCTTCGCTGGCGGCATGACTGCTTCGAAATCTCCGACGAACGAACGCTGGCAATTCCAGGAGTTCACCTCGGAGGAAATTCGACAGCAGGCTCGAGAAAAGAAGATTGTACTGATACCCGTGGCTCAGATTGAGAACCATGGTGTGAGTCTTCCCGTCGGGACAGATCAATTCCTTGCCGCGGAGATTTGTGAAAGAGCAGCGCGGAAAAGCGGCACCGCAATCGTCGGACCGTCGATCACGCTAGGCAATTGCAGTGACTTTGCCGCGTGGCCTGGCTACGTCGTCGTCACCAATAACACCTTTCTTAGCATCGTCGGTGACTATCTGACAAGCTTGAAACAGCAAGGATTTGAAAAGGCCGTGTTTTTCTTGATGCATGGTGGGCACAACTTCAACACACTCGACATCGCGGTATCGGAAATGAACAGGATCCTCAAAATGAAAGTACACATCGTGTCGATCGATCACCTCTTCAGCACCTTTCAGGAAGATGTTGCGAAGATCCGCGAAGGTGGAGTCCATCCAGAAGTGGCCATGATGCTTACCGTCAAACCCGAGCTGGTGAAGAAACATGATCGGCCGGAGGCGCCACTCGTTCCATCGTGGCCAGCTTTGATGCGCGTTGGGCGGTATTATGATCCTGGGTACACACTTGACAAAATAGCTCCGAGGGGGCTTGTCTCGTACTCGGAAAGAGCGACGCCGGGGATAGGGGAAATGCTCTTGGATAGATCTTCCACCGCACTTTCTGAAGAGGTACTTAACAAGATGAACGACTGATCACTCTTGTGAAGTGGAGGGTTGGGGAATGCGGAAATGACGCCGCGCCAAAATTGCAGGATTGAAAATAGTATGACACGATGCGGCCCCGTCTATCCGGTTGGAAGCCTTCAGGAAGGGGTCGCGCGAAAATCCGAACGCGAGCAAAAGGGATCGTGGACAGCTCCCGAGCGCTGACACTTGACGAGTCCTATCCGTTCCTATAAATGGTCTAGGCCGTTTTCGCAAAAACTGGTTCTTGTGAATAAGCCACATTCCCTCTAGTTTTTTCGCGCAATGGTGCAGTAGTTTTCGATCTGAACGAAGGCTTAGCTCAAAGGGATTGCGAAGTCAGAAGGAAGAAGCCATGCAGCTGCCGACGTACGCGTTTTTCAATGACCAAGTTCTCCTCTACTCGGATGCAAGGGTTGGCGTGTTGACACATGCCCTCAATTATGGAACCGGTGTGTTCGGGGGAATTCGAGGATATTGGAATTCGGATGAGCAACAACTCTTCATCTTTCGCCCGTTCGATCATTATAAGCGTTTTCTAGAGTCAGCAAAGTTGCTGTGGATGACCCTGCCGTACACAAGAGAGGATCTGGTCGATGCAACAGTCGAATTGATTCAGCTCGAGCAACTCAGAACTGACTGCTATATCCGGCCGCTTGCTTTCTACTCTGATGAGGTCATCGGTGTTCGACTTCACGACTTAACGCCTGCCGTTTCCATCGTTGCTATCCCATTTGGGCGATATATTGAAAAGGAAGAAGGAGTGCACGTAGCCGTTTCTTCCTGGACTCGAATTGATGACAACATAATTCCGGCGCGAGGCAAGATAATCGGCGGATATGTCAACTCAGCGTTGGCGAGGACCGACGCCCATCGGTCGGGCTTCGATGAGGCGATCCTGCTCAATCAGGATGGGCATGTGTCGGAAGGTTCGGTAGAAAACGTTTTTCTTGTACGCAGAGGCAAGGTGTTCACGCCCCCCATTTCCGACAATATTCTTGAGGGAATCACCCGCGAGTCCGTGATCGTCTTGCTCCACGATGAGTTGGGAATGGAGGTTGTGGAACGTCATATCGACAGAAGTGAGCTGTATCTGGCAGAAGAGATCTTTCTGGTCGGGACAGGTATTCAAGTCGCCGCTGTGACGCGCATCGATCATCGTCAGGTCGGAACCGGCGAGATGGGATCCCTCACGAAGAATCTGCGAGAGCTGTTTTTCAACGTCGTGAGAGGACGAGTTGCGAAATATGTCCATTGGTGTCATGCGGTCTATGCGTAGTGCGGATCACACTCGTTTCCCTGACAGGCGATGCCGTGACGTCAAGAAAAGAGAGTGAGCGAGCGGTCGAGTATTTCGACAGCGGATTCAATTGTGCTGAGTCAGTCCTCCTGGCCGTCGCTGAGGCGATGCAGCTCGATGGGTGTTCGCCCCAGAAATTTGCCACGGCGTTCGGGGCAGGCATTGCGCGTCACGGCGGAATCTGTGGTTGTCTCGCCGGAGCTGCGGTGGCCGTGGGACTTGCCGTAGGACGGGTCAGCAGCGATGACCAGGATTCAAAGGAGTTGGTCTATGCGATTGTCAATGCGATCTTCGAGTCCTTCGCTGCCAGACTCCACACCGTGGAGTGCCGAGAGCTCACGGGCATCGATTTCAGCGACCGCGAGCATCTCCGAGACGCCCTCTCAAGAGTCCACAGCCAAATCTGCTGTCCACTCGTGTCATTCACGAGCGAGCTGACTGTTTCGCAGCTGGAGGCGATTAAAAACCAAGAACGCCCTCGGGGCCGAAATGGATGAGCTGTCAAGCAAAGTGCTAGGAGGATTGAAGACAAGAGGGTGGGACGGTCGGATTGTTTCCACCCTTCATGTAGCGGAGTTGAAGGCAGAGATTGAATCATTGCATGAGCGCGCGGATTTCTGTGAGGACTTCTTCGAGGAGCGTTTGAAGTTCTTCGCATTTTCGTTTCCGCCTGGGCTGCCAAACGCCGTATCACTGATCGTTGTCGCCGCTCCTCAACCTCGGGTGGAAGTCGAGTTCACCTGGAATTGCAGGACGAGACGGTATACAATACCTCCGACATATGATGAGTCGACCAACGGAGAGGTGCGAAACGTTCTGCGGGGTATTCTCGAGCCCGAAGGCTATCGCGTTGAGACGACGGCTCTTCCGCTGAAGCTGCTCGCTGTGCGGAGCGGACTTGCCGCATACGGGAAGAACAACATTACCTATATCCCCGGGATGGGAAGCTTCTACCGGCTGATGGCTTTCTACTCAGATCTTCCATGCAGCAAGGATACCTGGGGATCATCGACGATGATGGAGCGGTGCGTCAAATGCTCTGCCTGCATCAATAAATGCCCTACACAAGCGATTGATTGCAGACGCTTCTTGCTTCGGGCTGAGCGGTGTTTGACGTTTCACAATGAACGAGCTTGCCCCTTCCCCGAATGGATACATCCGAAGTGGCATCATTGCATTGTGGGATGCATGCAATGTCAAACGATCTGTCCGGATAATAAGAATGTCGAACACTGGGTGAAAGTAGGAGCGACGTTTTCGCAGGAGGAAACGGCTCTTCTTCTCGAGAGCAAGCAGCCTGGGCAATTGCCGGAAGGGGTGAGAAGTCAAATGGAGCAGCTGGGATTAATTGAGTATCTGGAGATTCTCCCGCGCAACCTCAATGCATTGATGCAAAAGGAAGATCTCCCTGTAGGTACGATTTAGCCAATCAGACCGATGCAAGCACGCTCAGCCGAAGGACAATGAAATGGCAAATCACCGAGCTTCACTCTCTGCGTTAATGCTCCCCTTTTGGTTTCTTATCATCGAAGTGAGCTTTGGTCAGGTATTCGAAATGAATTGTGAGGTTCGTACTTCTGGGGGAGAGCTGGTTGCGAAGCTTCCTCTCTTCCGACCCGTCCTCGTCTTCAACGAACTTCAAATCCCTCACCCGACGGGTTCTGAACTCTGGCAACCTTTTTCGCTCAAAGGACCGATGGTGCTTGTCGGCTATGGGATCACGACGGAGGAAGGCAGGTGGGATGACTACCAAGATGCTAAGATTGACGGCAAGATCGCCGTCGTGCTGAGCGGTGTGCCCTTCAATGACACAGTGAGGTTTCGTCTCCCTGATTGGACAGCGGCACGGAAGATAGACAACGCAGCGAATCGCGGCGCTGCTGGTGTAGTTTTCATAGGGAATCCGCTCCATGAACGCGCAGACGATCCTCATCGGAGCCGTCTTCTGCGGATGAGGGATAGGCCTCAGTCGAACATTCCCGCCATCATCCTTGGAACCGCACAGTTGGAGCATATACTTTTCCGGACCTATTCTGAAACGATTCGTGGTTGGACTTCCCCCGCGAGTATTCCTGAGGCTATCGCGTACGTGTCTGAGGAGGAAGGGAAGCCTTACGGACCCGTTGAGCTTGGACTGACACTCAGTGCGAGCATCATGCACGATCCCCTGAAGAAAGTGGAGAGTGAACATTATGTCACCTACTATTTTCAGAATCCGAGGACGGAGGGGCAGATCGAGAAAATTATCAAAGCCCATGAAGAAGCCTACAAAAGAATGACAAAGGATATGGGGGTTGAGGCACTCGGCAAGATCATCTACGTCAGTTTCCCAGACTGGAAAATGAAGTGGATCCTCACAGGTCACATCGGTTATGGATGGGCATCGGAGGGATTCATTTTCGAGGTGGACGATGGCACGAATTACATCGATCCGTTTCACGAAACATGCCACTTGCTGCAAAAGAGGCTGAATCCTCTCTATAGAGGGCCCCTGAATGAGGGATTCGCGACGTATTGGGGAGGTTGGTGTGGGCAGGATGTCCACGAGCTGACACGAGAAAATCTAAAGAGGATAAAAAAGGGTCTCTTCCCTTTCTCGGTGCTCCTTGGGGACACTGCTTTCGACGCTCAAGCAAGTGCATATCGCTGGTGGGGATATGAAGAAAGTGGTTCCATTAACAGATATATGATTGATACATGGGATATGACGAAATACATCCAGTTCTGGAAGCTGCTGAGAACAGGGGAGTACGAGACAAACCTAAGAGCCTTGAAAACAGTCTACGGAGAGAGCCCCGAGGAGATCGAGAAGGAATGGAGAGAGTTTCTCGCTCAGGGGAAAAGTAAGTAACGCGTACGTCTGCACTCGGTTGTGCGCTGTCCGTCTATGCTAAGCTAGAGGAAAGAGAGATGGAATCTGACGACGTTAGGAAAATGATCAAAGCAGGGGGAGTCTGCGGTATTGTCGGCATAGCCATTTTCCTTGGAGTCGCCTTAGTTCTTGAACAACTGTTCTGGCAAAACCTAGGGTTGAGCAGCACGGAGCAATTTTTGACCACCCAAGGAAGTCCTCCGTACTACCAGATAAGCATTGCAGCGCATTTACTTGTGGGCATAGCGATGCTCTGTCTGCTTGTCGCGTTCATCGGACTCCACCAGCTCTTGGCACGCGAGAAGCATCGAATCTCTGCGGCCGTTGGGACCGTCTTCGGCATTGTCGCATGTCCAATTATGGTCATTCAAGGGGCTGTTCAAGGAACTATCATGGTCAAAATGGGGAAAGCATTCATCGCGGCGGACGATGACCTTAAGCGGCAGAGCATTGTCACCCTCTACCGGGGTCTTCGGCTGTTTGATCAAGGGATTGATCTTGCGTTCGACACCTTCTTTTTCTTTGGCTGGATCGTCCTAGCATTCGCGATGACGTCCGACAAGCATTTTGGAAAGGTTCTCGGCTCTCTCGGCATACTTCTGTTTGGGATTGCGGTCATCGTTAATGCGTGGTCGGCTCCGCTCCCGCCTTCATTCGAGATGAGCCCAATTGTCAGTTTGTGGGTCCTAGCAGTATACATTCAGATGCTGCGGGCAGCGAGATCAGTTCCTGGAGTTGATGAAGTACGATTGAATACTCGTTCTGTTAGTTCTTGATCTTACCAAGAATTCTACAGGTAACTATGATGATTGCCCGGATCTGGCATGGAGTGACCCTTGAGTGCGAGAGTAATGAGTTCCTTGAGTACATAACAAGAACAGGTGAGAAAGACTGCCGTTCTGCGCCAGGAAATTGCGGAGTCTACGTGTTACGTCGTGTGGAGGACGGTAAAGCTCATTTCCTCTTCATCTCTTTCTGGGATTCATACGATTCAATCAAAAGGTTTGCGGGCGACGAGTACGAGAAAGCAGTGTACTACCCAGAAGACAAGAAATTCCTGCTCGAGCTTGAGGCGACCGTTACGCATCATGAAGTCCTGAAAGGGCCTCAGAATCCGGGATGCCTCCAGAGTTAGCTGGCAAGATATTAGGCTAAGAATGCAGAGCCGCGTCGTTGAAGACTGGCTTCTTTGGCGGATAGAGATGGGGCCAAGGTCCTTATGAAGCCAGAGTTAGGGAAACTGACAGACGAGCCCGTCTTATACGATTTTGGGGTTTGGAACAGCGAGACGAGCCTCTTTCGCTAAGTCGAAGCGGATGGCTCATCTCGACGCGCAACACGCGCATGAGTGATCGTACCCATAAGGTCGGAAGAAATGTCCTGGTTATTACTGTCACCCATCATCGTTTGTTCGGTAATCGTTCTCATGCTGCACAGGCAGAGGGCAATAACGTTTCTAAAGCATGCCGGGGTGATCGGACTAGCGTCGGGGGTGGCACGGCTGTGGTTCGCACGCGAAAACGGGGATCCAAATGCTTCGCTCGTCTTCCTGGAGTATGGATCGCTCGCCTGGCTTACGGCACTGGCAGGGCTATCACTCGCTGCGCACCTTCAAATCCCAAGCTTCGTTGTGAAGCAATCAATTCTGAAGCAATCAGTTTACACGGCTCTCTTTGCTCTGGCAGTAGTAGCCCTCAATAGCATGATGCTTCTGCAGACGGCAAAGGCCGGAGCGCTGCCGCAATGGCTCCGGAGCATATCAAGCATATCGCATCTCTCTGCAGTTGCCCTGCAGGCAGGTCTTGTCGAGGAGACGATTTTCCGCTTGTTCCTCTTACCGCTTGTTATCTGGATCCTTGTTCTGCTCGGATGGAAAACGCAACGGCCGCACGTGAGGCAGCTTCTGGCCGTACTGGTTGCAGCAATATTCTTTGGCCTGATGCATGGGCAAGGGTTCGCCGGCGCCTTCATTTTTGGGATTGCCTTTGGGTATTTCTTTCTCCATTTCGGCTGGCTCCCTTGCGTCGTTGTGCACGTGCTTGGTGACTTCATCCCTTTCCTGATCGTATTGCCACTCAACGAAACCTAAGGAATCAATATGAAATACAGGCAGATTCTCGAAATCCTCGCGCCGTGCGGTCTGAGCTGTCAGAAATGCTTTGCGAACGCGTCCGGCGCGATCAGACGACAAAGTGCGCAACTGCGAGAACTGTTAGGATCGTTCGATATCTATGCACAACGGTTTTCGCAATTCTTGCCGGTCTTTGAAAATTATCCGCAGTTCAAGATTCTCCTGGAGTACTTCAGTCAAGCCGATTGCCTCGGATGCCGGGAGGGCACCTGTAAGCATCCGGACTGCGGCGTGATCCGATGCTTCAAGAGCAAAGCAGTTGACTACTGCTTTCAGTGCGACGAGTTTCCCTGTGACAAAACGAACTTCGATTCTCATCTTCTCCAGAGATGGATTGACATGAACATGCGGATGAAATCAATCGGGGTTGAGGCTTTCTATGAAGAGACAAAAGATCTGCCGCGGTATCGATAACCCGTTCAGGCGAATAGTCGGGAGGTCGTTTGAATCGGAGCTGAGAGAAGACGGGTGTCTCTCTTGCTTCTTCTGGACCAACGCGCTTGACAGTGCGGACGGACCGCGAATGCTCAGCCAGCAATCAGAGAATCTTGGTCAACCGTCACGATCTGGAACAGAGCACGAGAGGGCGACCGTTTGCGACAATTGTGATGGACGAGCAGTGCCGCGACGGATCCTTTTTTTTCCCTTTGAATAGATCGAGCGTTCGAAGGTGAAACAAGCACCACAAACCGATTGAGCACGCGCCCGGGAGCCACCCATGGTATTCCATATTGAACGCGCGAACGGAATCCCCCTCCGTGATCAGATCAAGAACTACCTTGCAAATCTGATCGATGGAGGCGAATTGAAGCCTAGTACGCGACTTCCTTCGACTAGAAGGCTAGCCAGGCTGCTTGGTGTAAACAGAAACACGGTGCTCGCTGCTTATGAAGAGCTTGAGGCGGAGGGAAGCATCGACTCGAGAGCTGGCAGCGGATCGTTTGTTTCCGAACTGCAGAAAATGAGACTTAAAGGTCTTGATGCAACCGTGTCAAAGCCATCTTTGTTCTGCGCCTGCTTTGCCAGAGGGTGGGCGGATGAAAGTTCAGGTTCCCTGTTGACATACGCGGCAGAACATTTTTCTCCTACTGGAACTATACCGTTTTGTATCGCCACTCCGAGCCGGGCAAACTATCCGTTGCGCGACCTCCAGAACTGCGCGTGGCACGCTATCCAAACATATGGAACATCGCTCTTTGATCTCGGCGCTGTTGAAGGGTTCAGGCCATTTCTTGAATATCTGCCAACTTTCCTGCTCCGTCGTGGCATTCGCGCAAGTGCAGAATCAATCCTTGTCACGAATGGGATTCAGCAGGCTGTCGATCTCACTGCGCGGATCCTGTTGGAGCCAGGCGATACGGTGGTTATGGAAGAAACCAGCTTCCCGGGCGCGATCAGTATCTTTCGAAGTTACTGTGCCAATCTTGTGGGTGTACCTGTTGATCAGGACGGAATGTGTGTCGATGCCCTTGAGCGCATCTTAAGGCAACAACAGCCGAAGCTGATTTACACCATACCGACATTCCATAACCCGACAGCTGCAGTCATGGCGCTCGAACGACGGAAACTGCTACTCGAGTTAGCTCTGAAGTATCAAACGCCCATTATCGAGGATGACTACGTCAATGAAATACGATATGACAACCGTGACATTATCCCGCTCAAAGCGCTCGACGAACAAGGGATTGTTATCTATGCTGCGACTCTTTCGAAAATGCTCCTGCATGGTATACGTCTGGGTTGGATCGTTGCCTCGGGACCTCTCTTGAAGAAACTGAAAGCTGCCAAGCGGGTGAGCGACATCCAGAGCAATTACGTGATGCAGGCAGTGATCTATGAATTCTGCAGACACGGGAAATTCGACCATTTTTTGAAGAGGCAGATCCGGTCGAACAAGGCGAAACGCGACATCCTCAATGCTGCAATCCGGAACTTCTTCCCGGATGTGGTCGTCCCGGGAGAAGTCCCCGGCGGGTTGTTCCAGTACGTTGAGCTCCCTCACACCATTGAAGCGACGGATATCCTTGCTGAGACGAGAAGGAAGGGAGTCACATTCTTTCCTCGCAAAGCATTCGCAGTACGCGACAGGGATGATAATGGCTTACGGCTAAGCTTTGCTGGATTGGAGAAAGAACAGATTGAGCAAGGGATCGAGGTAATCGGCAGAGTGCTCCACAAGACTCTTGGGCATCGAAGCAGAAGGGGATTGAGGGGGAAGAGGATCAAACGTTCTGGTGCGCGTTGAGCGAAATGTACTTACCCTCATCAATCTGGGCATTGTGGGGATGCTGACATGACTCGTCAGGAAAGATCCAATTCCCTCGAAGTAGCGCTCGTCGAGCATCTGCGGGCCTTCCGTCTTCGAGGACCTGCACGGTTATGCTTTGTTGCTTAGCTATGACATAGGATTTCATCGGGAAGCCAGTCCATTGTGGAATAATGCATTCACGACAGAAAGGAGACAATGATGACGGCCTATAGAGCGATCACCCGTGGCGATTGGCTAAAGACCCTTGCCTACATTCTTCTTGCATTCGCGGTTATTGCAGCGAGCGGGATATTCCTTATCTCGCAACATTGGCCCTTTGGGCTGATTCTGTGGCTCTTGGTTTTCGTCGGTGGCGTACTCAGTTTTCTTGTTCGCTGGCATGCACGCACAACCGCATATCGATGTGCTCACTGCGGGCACGAGTTTGAGATCTCAGCGTTGACGGATTTCCGCTCGCCCCACTTCCCTAGTAGGAAGTATTTGAGATGTCCGAGCTGTGGAACTAGGTCTTGGGCTGAGATTCTTATTAAGCAATAACAGGTGGTGCCAGCTGTCATCTTCTTCGCATCGTTGCGTAAAAGGGCGACTGGGTCAAGCGATGGTAGATGGGTGCTCGCGAGCTCTCTGTGAAGGATACTGGACGCGAGGCATACCTCTAATAGCGTGAATCGAGGCACAGGTTGAGCAGCTCGATCCTGACTTAAGGCAGAGCGTATCCTCTTACCACGGGATAGTAAGGTGTCTGTAGCGACATCTGGTAATTGCGATCGTTTCGCCAAGGTTTTATGTCCCGTTGTCGGACAGGGCTCTCGTGAGTCAAGGCAAAGGTTTTAGTCACTCTGCGAACTGTCCCATAGGCCTAGATCGCGGGTGCCAAGGGAAAGCCTGCTTTGACCACCATATTAAACATGCGAGCAGCTTCTGTGGTAGCTGATAGTGGACAGGGGACAAGCTGAGACAGACATTGACTTGATAACAGTCGAGTCGAGAATGAGAGCACGACTAGCACTATATATTGTCACGTTGATTTGGGGTGCTACATTCCCTGTTATCAAGAGCACACTGGCGGGGATTTCGCCGATGGCGTTTCTGTCCTTCCGGTTTGTCACTGCGACGGCAGTTTTCTGGCTCTTGACACTGGAGCACAGACCGTGGGTTTGGTCCAAACCTCCGCATCACGGTCGGCCTTCATCAGTGGGCTTGCCGTGGTCTTCGTCGCAATCCTGGCGATTGGAAGTCGGCGATCCAATGTGGACTTCTTGACGCTCTTTTCCGTATGTCTTTATGAGCACGGTTTCGAGTTCCTGAGGCAGGAACATCAAGACAGGTGGATGGGATTTCGGCGTGAGGATATCAAGGAATGGTTTCGGTCCGCAGGTTTAGAAAATGTGATTGTCGATTGTGTCGGCGAGAATTGTTGCACGAGATCGAGCAGCGGATCAGAGCACGCAAGGAGCAGCATTTTCGTTGCGCGAGTTGAGAAGGGCGCCACTTAGTAGGCGATTGGCAGGATAAAGGAATCGGAAGCAATAGGGAGAGAACGTGTGGTCCGGACGGCCCGGCGCAACCTCCGGAGGAATCTAATACGATGGATTCTGGAGAACGCGAAGCTCATCCGCATCGCGCGGGGGCTCCCGAAGGCTCAAACTCTCAAACGGAAAACAACCATCAACATTTTCTTCAAAGAAAGGATTAGAACCATGAAGAGCGTTGGGCTCATTGGGGCGCCGTCGAGCGCAGGCGCCCGCCAGACAGGCCAAGAACTTGCTCCTAAACTTCTGCGAACCATGGGTATCTGCGAGGATCTGCACTCCGCTGGCCTAAGAGTCTTGGACTACGGCGACATTCCTCTCGTCGGATTCGAACCGGATACAAATCATCCCAAAGCCCAAAATTCAGCGAAGGTTCTTGGCGCCGCGCTCATGATTGCCGACAAGGTCTCGAAAGCGGTCCAGCAAGAAGTGGCTCCATTGGTGATTGGCGGAGATTGCACTGTCACACTTGGCGTCCTGGAGGGCCTGCGGCGCCACTACGATAACCTCGGTCTCGTGTACTTTGATGGAGATGTGGATTTGAACACTCCCGAGACTACGAAAACAGGAATCTTGGACGGGATGGTGCTTGCACACATCATCGGTAAGGGAGTAGATGCGCTGTCCCAGATCGGCAATCACTCTCCTCTGGTAGCGGAGAGGGACGTCATATTGTTCGGTTACAACGCCAGGGCAGGTTGGATGGATCCCGCAGAAAAGGAATTCCTGCTGGACTCATCGTTTCTCCAGTATTCTGTGACTCGGATTCGCGGCCGGGCGAGCCAAATGGCAACTGAAGTCTTATCAAGCCTAAACAATAACGTGAAACATTTCCTGGTACACTTTGACGTCGACGTAATCGATTTCAGTGATCTTCCTGTCGCAGATGTTCCGCACGAGAGGGGCCTCAACCTGCAGGAAGCGGCAGATGCCCTAGGCGTTTTCGTTTCGAGCCCGAGGTGCGCTGGATTGGTTGTGACCGAATTCAACGCAGAGCGCGACCCGGACGGCGTGCATGCCAAACGGCTGATCAAGGAAATTGCTCGGATTCTCGCTCCTTCTCAAATGTGATGCGGAAGAGGGGGCATGGGTGATTGCGGGGCGAGGGCGAGCAGTGGAAGCACTCACGCAAAGCCGCTGCAACGTCCAACATCACGTATATCATTATCGAGGTTAGAAATAGAAAGAATTCCCTCGTATGAAAGGATGCCAAGGATGCGATTCAAGGAGAAGGTTGGGATCGTCATTTATGTGGCGAGCCTTTCCAAGATGCTCCTTCAGGTATCCGACTCGGGTGGCTTGTGGCTGCGAAGCCGATTCTCAACAAGCTCAAGGCAGCAAAGCGAGTGGCGGATATTCAGAGTAGCTATCTCATGCAGGCGACGATTTATGAATTCTGCAGACAGGGGAAATTCGATCATTTCTTGAGGCGACAGATTCGAAGTAACAAAGCCAAGCGCGACATCACCGGCAAAGCTATCGAACGATATTTCCCTGACGAGGTCATTCCTGATGAAGTTCCGGGTGGTCTCTTTCAGTACGTGCAGCTCCCCTCAGGAGTTGCAGGATCGGCAGTGTTGTCAGAAACCAGGAAAAAGGGAGTCAGCTTTTTTCCACGAAAAGCGTTTGCCGTTCAGGATCAAATGGACCATGGAATCCGCCTCAGCTTCGCTGGTCTTGAGCAGGACCAAATCGAGAAGGGGATCGAGATCATTGGGAAGACTCTTCATAAAATGATTGCTCGCTCGCCAAGGGCACGGCAGAAGATTTCGCAGGAATGAGCCTGAGGACCTTGTTGTTTCTTCATTCGATCTTGAGAGCGGCGTGCTTGTTGTGAATGTGAGGACCTCGAATTCACAATTACTCTATCATCTTCCACGTGCCGGTAAACCTCCGCACCGACGGTTCCTGAAGAGCTGGGCATGAAGTGGAGCGGTAAACTCGAGCACAGGTGAGTTGTCTCTGCTAGGGCACACCGTCATCCTCTAAGGGCAACGATTCTTGACCTTGCCCAGCCTGGCATCGATGGCCGGGCATAGCAGGATGCTGAAAAAGTCTGACAGCGAGTGGTAGAGACCGTTCTTTGCCACCGAAATTGTTCGAATTCCAATGGACAGTAATCAGCTCCCAACGGTCGGGTTCACCTATGTTCAGCAAGCGAAGGCGACAAAGATGAAATACGCATTAATGCTTTCTTGCCTTTTGTGGCTCTGCAGTGGCACAGGACTTGGTCAAAGTAAGGACCAGATAGAGAACAAGTTATTCTGCTCAGAATTGGGAAACGTTTGGGATGCACTGAAAGAATTGCTTGTGCGACATCAATGGCGATTCGATGTGGTAGATCGGTCATCAGGTTTCATCCGAACCAAGGCCTACAGTTTCAGGCAGAATGACTTGGTGTACCCCACGTATGTGCAGGTGATGCTGACGAACATCGATCAAAAGCGAACCAAGGTACATATCAGCTTTCAGCTGGACAAGGAGTACAGAGATGCGGTTGATACAGATTTGAGAATTGGCAGGCTTACCATAGCGCAGAAAATACATCAATACTTTGCCGAGCTAGACAGTGTCCTCGAGCAGTCTCGCATACGTTGCCTGGAGAGGCAGGACGAACGAAAGGAGATCCTGGGCATACTTGAGAAATACGTTGATGCGGAAGAATCACACGACGTGGAGGGTCAGGTGCGTTGGTTTCATTTTCCGTACACATTTGCACGAGACGACAGAGCGTTTAAGACTCTGACCGAGCGAGAATTCCGAGAGGTTCTCAGAGAAAAAGCAAGGAAATATCACGAGCGATACGGGACTGACCGAGGAATCATCAGTCTCTTCAACCGTTGTGTGAAGTTTTTCGGACAGGCATTTGCGGTGGCTAGCTTCGACTGGGAATATGCGCTTCCCGATGGAAGGATTCACTACGGTCGGGGTGACACTTTTTTTTCCAAACAGGATTCATCCTGGATGATTGTCATGCAGTACGATATGGATAAGTGACTTGTGAAGCCACTCGCCGGACAGTTCAAGAGTCGAGTTGAGAGTTACTGAGAATTGGAGACGTGAAGATTGCCGTTTGGACTCAGAGGCGTGCCTGTTGATTGGTCGAGCGTGGAACCGAGACGATCAGAGAAGCCGGCTCAATAGCTGAGGGTGAAATAGTCTTCGGGAAGATTCGAGGTGACATTGGTGAAGAATGATTCATCGCCCGATGTGTGGGCGACCAATGAAAGCCACAGCAATCGGATGGAAAAGACAGTGAGCGCGGAAGGCTTCTTCAGAGACGACGCCCACCGGAGGGAAACGAAAGGGCAGCGAGAATTCTGCATTTCTCAAAGAAGGGGCGAAAATCGATGACAAAAACCATGAGCCAATCTGAGGAGACATTTCGCCAGGCGTGGGAAAACTCCGTTGACGGGATGCGCATTTTAGATGGGAATGGCATCATTCTCATGGTCAATGACGCTTTCTGCCAACTGGTGCGCAAGAAAAAGGAAGCCCTAGTCGGGAATCCTTTTTCGATCGTCTACGCCGAACCGGATAGAGATCGATTGCTGAAGACATATAGGAAGAAGTTCGCTCAAGGTTCGATAGAGCGTCATTTCCAGAGAGAGTTAACGCTTTGGGATGGAACGAAGGTGTCCTACCAACTAACGAATTCCTACTTGGGCCGAGATGGCGGATCCAAGAGGGTGTTGAGTATCGTTCGTGATCTCACCCCGCGCAGGCAATCGGAAGAAGGGGTTCGGGAATCGGAGGCGCGATACCGCCGTTTCTTTGAGGAAGACTTCACTGGAAACTACATATCAACGCCGGATGGTCAGATCTTGATGTGTAATCCTGCATTTGCCCACATATTTGGCTACCAATCTGTCGAAGAAGCAGTGAAAGACAATGCGTTCAGCTTCTTCGAGACCCGCGAGCAACGACGAGACTTCCTTCAGCTCCTGAAGGACAGAGGGAGACTGGAGTTCTTTGAGCATCGCCTTCGTCGGAAGGATGGCCGAGCAATATATGTCATCGAGAAGGCGATCGGCAGGTTTGTTGAAGGGAAACTGGTTGAGATGCAAGGATACATCTTTGACAATACAGAGCGTAAGATGCTTGAGCAACAAGTCATTCAAATGCAGAAAATGGAGAGCATAGGCACGCTTGCAGGCGGTATCGCACATGATTTTAACAACATTCTTGGCATCATTCTCGGGCATGCGACGCTCCTCGAGCGCGTAAGAGATGACCCCGGCCAATCTGAAGAAAGCTTGTCATCGATCAAACGGGCAACGGAGCGGGGCGCTTCGCTTGTCCATCAAATTCTTACTTTCGCACGAAAAGCGGAGGCGAAGGTCGGACCAGTTGATATCAACAGCATTATCAAGGAGTTGGCGCGGCTGCTGGAGGAGACGTTTCCGAAGGCAACTACACTCACGCTGCACCTGGAAAAGGCACTACCGTCAATTCTTGCGGATCAAGTCCAGTTCCACCAGGCACTCTTGAATCTTTGCATCAATGCTCGCGATGCGATGAGCGGAAAGGGAACCCTCACGATCGAGACGGCGCAGGTTTCGGGGAAGAAGTTGATGATGCGTTTCCCTGAAGCAACGACAGAACACTACGTTCAAGTGAGTGTTGCCGACACTGGAGTGGGGATGGATGAAGATACCAAAAGATGCATTTTCGAGCCTTTTTTTACGACGAAGGCACCAGGCAAGGGAACAGGTCTGGGGCTATCAGTCGTCTATGGAGTCATCCGCGCGCACAATGGGTTCATCGATGTGCTAAGCGCTCAAGGTGTCGGCTCAACATTCCACCTCTTTTTCCCTGTCCGAGATGACAATCGAATTCAAAACAACGCGAAAGCCAACGGTGCTGGCGCAAAATCTCGGGGAACAGAAACAATTCTGGTTATCGAGGATGAAGAGATGCTCCGAAAGCTCTTGACGACAACTTTGCGGACGGACGGATATGAAGTGCTCTCAGCGAGCAACAGCGAGGAGGCATTCAGATTCTATCAAGATCACAAGGATAGGATTGCACTTGTCCTGTCAGATATGGGCTTGCCAAAGCAGAATGGTTGGGACATATTCAAGGTGATGCGTCGGGAGAATCCCAAAGTACGGTTTCTCCTTACAAGTGGGTACCTCGATGTGAATCACAAATCAGAAGTCCTCCAATCTGGGATCAAGGGCTTTATTCAAAAACCCTACAGACCGCATGAGGTGCTGAAGACTATACGTCAGATCCTGGATGAAGTTGACGAGGGGTGATATTTGATGAGAACTTGGGATATCCGACTGCCTCTTCTAGCGGAGTAGGGTAGAGAAGCGACTTTCTAGAGCTTCGCCGTCATGTATGATAGAAATTAGCATAGGAAAGCAATATGAAGAGAGTTCTTGTCATTGATGATGACGAAATGTATCGCAAAATGGTTGTCAGCAATTTGAAGCAGGCGAGGTTTTCAGTGCTGGAAGCAAGTGACGGCGCCAAAGCGATCGAACTTGCTCAGACCAATCACAGTGATCTTATCATCTGTGATGTGATGATGGACAAACTGGATGGATTTGGTGTGCTGGAGAGGTTGCATATGGATCCTTCAACGTGCACCATACCATTTATTTTCATGACAGGCTTATCAGACAAAGAGAGCATGCGAAAAGGCATGACGTGTGGAGCAGACGATTTTCTTGTCAAGCCTTTCACCGCGACCGAGCTCATGTCCGCTGTTGAGGCGCGCCTCATCAAGCACCAGGAAATGGGCGATGAGGCCGAGCGGAAACTCGCTCAGCTTCGGACCAGCATTAGTCTGGCATTGCCTCACGAACTCTGTACCCCGCTGACTGCCATCCTTGGTTTTTCAGAGGTAGTAGCCGACGAAAACAATGGTCTTTCCCTGGCAGAGATTGCGTACATGGGGAAATCGATCAATGAGTCTGGATTACGGTTGCAGCGAATCGTTGAGAACTTTTTGATCTATGCTCAGATCGAATTGATCGCAAGCGATTCGAGGAAGGTCGAAGTGCTTAGGAAATGCCGACTCTTAGATGGGTCAAAGCTCATCAAACTTTTGAGTCGGAAGAAGGCTGAGTCATACAAGCGGTTAGCTGATCTAACACTGGAACTCACTGAAGGTCCGGCTGCAATCTCGGGACAATATCTGACGAAAATATGCGAGGAACTCCTTGATAACGCCTTCAAGTTCTCTGATGCCGGTACTGAAGTGAGAGTAAGTACTTCGAACGACAGGGACGAGTTCATTCTATCAATCAAGGACCACGGGGGAGGTCTGTCAAGGCAGCAGGTAGCAAATGTTGGTGCCTATATGCAATTCGAGCGCAAGTTTTACGAGCACAAAGGGACAGGGCTAGGTCTGACTATCGCTAAGCGTCTGACCGAGCTGCATGGAGGCAGGATGCACATTGAAGTCACTACAGGGCATGGAACAACCGTCCTTGTGTTTCTGCCGCAGCGTTCAACGAAGCCATCGTCCTAGAGTGTTCGGAGGTGGCGAATACTGGCGTTTTCAAATCAGTCAGCCGAGTCGTGATCTTGGGCTTCCGACACTGATTGCTTAGAATGCTGGGCATTGAATGGACCGTAATCTCGGGCACTCGGTGACTTCTAGATGCCCGGGCATGACCTCCTCCCCCAGGGCAGCGGTTCATCATCGTGTCCAGCCTGTTTCTTTGCAGTATCGTTCAGCGGTCATGGCTCTTTGGCTTGTTCCAGGAGTCAATGGGCGAGCGGTGCGCGCTGGTGGAAAGCGCGGCGTGTGATAGTCAACTGGGAGATAGGGGCAGGAAGGTACGATGTTGTCAAGTGATTTCATACCTCTCAATCACTTGCCGACAGCAACCGGTCGAAGGGGACTGCGATTGCGAATTCAAACCAGGAAAGGACAAAGGACATCACATATCAGTAACACTATGGCACATGGCTCGCGGAGTAGATCCATGAAGAACGTCGTTGCTCTTCTTCTGGCTGTTGCAGTTTTGTCGGTCATTCACGAAGGGATGCATGCAATTTCTGCGGCGATTTACGATGAATACCAGTCGTTCCACATCAGGCCTTACGGCTTTGAAGTAGAGTACGTGACACCGATTCCAGAGAGGCTGGGCATCAGGTGGGCCCTGATTTCAGGGGCGAGTAACCTTTTAACGTGTTTTCTGGCATACGTCCTCCTTTTGCAGGAAAAGAGGTTTTCTCGGATGCCCAGCCTATTTTTCCGCAGCTTGGTCTACTGGCTGACCTTGCTGGGCCTCTTACTTGATCCTTTCAATCTTTCCGTCGGACCCTTTGTCTATGGCGGAGATGCCAACGGAATTGCTGTAGGGATGGGCGTCGATGTTCTTGTGGTTCAAATAATGTTCCTAGGGATACTGCTGCTCAATCGAGAACTCGTAGCACAGAAGCTGATACCGAGCTATGGTGTTCAAACCAGGCACCCACTCGTTCGTCCACTCTTTCGATTGCCGTGGGAAAGAAGTCGTTCTGACGTCATCAAGCGAAAGGAGGAATGACAGTGCGATTCAAAGACAAATCGGTCATCGTGACAGGAGCCGCTTCGGGCATAGGGTTGGCCACTGCGCGTCGTTTTGCGGCTGAAGGCGCGAACGTCGCTTACGTTGACATTCGGGATGCTCGCAGAGTGAAAGACACCATGCGGGAGGGGCGGGGGAAGGCAATCTTCATACGCACGGATGTAAGCCGAAGCGCGGCGGTGGAAAGGATGGTTCGGGAGACCACTGCAGCGTTTGGTCGCATTGACGTATTGGTCAATAATGCCGGCATAGTGCTGGCAAAGAAGATCACGGAGACCAGCGAAGCCGAGTGGGATAGGCTCATGAGCGTAAACCTCAAAGGCGTTTTCTTGTGCTCGAAAGAGGCGATTAGGGTCATGAAGCGTGGCGGCGGTGGTGCCATCGTAAACGTGGCATCTGAGCTTGGACTCGTCGGAGGGGCAGATATCGCGGCGTACTGCGCGTCGAAGGGTGGGATTGTGCAATTGACAAAGGCGATGGCCATTGACCATGCGTGCGACAATCTCCGGGTCAACTGCGTTTGTCCAGGTCCAGTCGCGACACCGCTCCTCGACTCAATTATTCGGCAATCTTCGGATCCCGTGGCTGAGCGTAGACACATGGAGGAGAGTTCATTACTGAAGCGGATTGGCCAACCGGAGCAAATCGCGAGTGTCATCGCATTTCTTGCTTCGGATGATGCGTCCCACATGACTGGGGCTATTGTAGCGGTCGATGGCGGGTGGTCGGCTAGATGAGGATCACTTTTCGCATCGCCCATGAGCACAATAAGGTTGCTGGAGGAACCTGTGAATTCAGATCCAGATCGTTCCGAAGTTGACCCGGTTTTGGAAAAAACCCCTTGATGATTATCGCGGGCGGTACCCGACAAAGAAGGAGGATCATGATTGCTGATATCGAAAGAATCGTTGAGGAAGCCTGCGCTCAGGACACAAACATCTTTGGCTACGGAATCTGGACTCATCATATCACCCAGGTCGTGAAGCATGGCAAACGCTTGGCCCCGATCTTCAAGGCTGATGAGGAGATCGTCCAGCTCGCCGCTCGCCTGCACGACTACGCTAGCGTCAAAGACAAAGCGTTATACCATGATCATCATATACATGGCCTGAGGGAGGCTGAGCTCTTGCTCCAACGTTTCGGCTACCCGCTCGAAAGAATCGAAGCGGTGAAACAGCGTATCGAAGGTCATCGCGCGGCTGTATCCCGCGAGCGACGAAGTGCCGAGGCTGAATGCTTGACGAACGCGGATCCTATAACTCATATCGAAAATGTGCCATCGCTTCTACATTTAGCGTTTGTTCAACACAGGCTTGGTATTGACGAAGGCGCGCAGTGGGTCAGGGGTAAGCTCGAGGGTAGCTGGAAAAAGCTCAGTCCGTCAGTCCAGGAGATGGTGCGACAAAAGTATGAGGTGGCCCTTCCGGTGCTGACGGTGATCACCGCCGACGCCTGACAAGTTGAGGATTGGCTGGCAGAGAGAGAGGAAGGAAGCAATGGATCGAAAGGTCGAGATTGAGGCAAGAATGAGAGCGAAGTTAGCGCTTTGTCTCGTTACGCTGATCTGGGGTGTAACATTTCCCGTCGTTAAGAGCGCATTGTCAGGGATTTCCCCGATGGCTTTTCTGTCTATTCGGTTTGTCGCTGCGACAGCGGTTTTCTACACTCTCTTCGGAAGTCACATCACGCTGAACAGCGCGAGGACGTGGCGTCGCGGCATCTTGCTCGGAGGTTTTCTCGCTTTGGGGATGGGAGCGCAGACCGCGGGTTTGGTTCACACTACCGCCTCACGATCCGCTTTCATCACCGGGCTCTCTGTGGTCTTCGTAGCGATCCTTGCGATAGGAAGCCGCCAATCCAACCTAAGCTTCTTGGCACTCTTGTCCGTATGTCTTTCCTCCGCCGGGCTGTATCTGATGACGAACCCGGAAACGGGAGCCATGAACGCCGGTGATTGGATGACACTTCTCGGCGCAGGCGCTTTTGGCGTTCACATTTTTCTGATCAATCTTTTCTCGGAGTCAGATGTGTACACTCTCGTTCTTCTCGAGCTGGGCATGCTTGGAGTTGTTTTCTCTATTGGGGCAATGCTGAGCAGCAATGAGCACATCCACTGGTCGCTGGGACTCATCCTATCGTTCGCCTTTTTGATCATCTTTGCGACAGTAGGGGCATACTTGCTGCAGCTTCACTTTCAGAAACAGATAACACCAATTCAAGCCTCTTTGATCTATGCGACTGAGCCGGTATTTGCGGCAGTGCTCTCGATTCTTGCGCTTGGAGAGATTCTAACGGTGAAAGAGGTCGCAGGAGGTCTGCTACTCGTCGGAGCGATCTTTGCGTCGGAGCTTCGCAGAAGCGGCCGGGAACAAGAAAGGCGTCCCAAGTAAGCGTTTCAGGAGAGCTGCAACGCGCAAGCTTTTGTCGCCGATCTATCAGTGACGAGCTTTTTGAATCTCGACGCAGGGAGGAGTTCGGATGGAATTCAGATCGCTTCAACTTGAAACAAAGGGTTCTGTGGCAGCCATAAGGCTAGATCGACCGGAAAAACTGAATGCCTTGAACGAAGAACTAGCGAGAGAGCTCATCAAGGCGATTGAATTGTGTGAGGAGGACTCAATCGTTCGCGTGGTGGTGCTGACAGGTGCCGGACGAGCATTCTGCGCCGGAGGAGACATTCAAGAAATGATAAGATATTCGGAAGAAACGGGCGATCCGTCGGGTTTCTTCTGCGGGCCCCTCCGAGCAATTCATGAGGCAGCTCTGAGGATAACAAGGACTCCTAAACCGGTTCTCGCGTCCTTGAGGGGGTTTGTTTCGGGTGCAGGCTTTAGCTTAGCTCTCTGTTGCGACTTTCGTATCGCGGCTTCCGGGACGAAATTCAATCAAGCATTTGTCAACATAGGCTTGGCCCCGGACACTGGCGCTACCTTTATCTTGCCAAAGATCATCGGAGTGGCAAGGGCAATGGAGCTCACATGCACTGGTGATTTCATCTCGTCTGAGCAAGCTCTAGACTGGGGTCTGGTGAACAGAGTCGTCCCTGATCACAGTCTTGAGAACGAGGTTCAAACATTTGCGGAGATGCTCGCGCACAAGCCAACTTTGGCGGTTGCACAGACAAAGAAGTTGATCCATGGATCATACGGAAGGTGCCTGGAAGACCAATTTGAATGCGAACGATTAGCGCAAGTGGCTCTGTCTGACTCGATGGATTTCCGGGAGGGAATTAGAGCATTTGTGGAGAAGCGTACGGCTGCGTTCAAAGGGGAATAGCCTGGAAGAAGCCTTAAAGCCCTCTAAATGTTTCGCAGGGGGGAGTTGATTTTTCAAAAACCTTCTGGTGCAGGCAATGTCATCAATGAAATCATATTAGAGAAAGGTCAGCAAATGGACAACAAAAAGTATTTTGACAAGGTATCGGAACAGTGGGATGCGATGCGGTCGAGCTTCTTCTCTGAAAATGTAAGAGAGAAGGCCTTCGCTGTTGCTCAGATTCAGCCTGGGAAGTTGGCTGCCGACATCGGCGCGGGCACAGGTTTCCTGACAGAGGGGCTTGTCCAGAGAGGTCTGAAAGTCATTGCAGTCGATCATTCTGAAGCAATGCTTAAGGAGATGAGTAAGAAGTTCTCCGGCCTGGGAGAAATTGATTATCGGCTGGGAGAAGCTGAAAACCTTCCTATCGAGGGAGGAGCCGTCGATTATGTGTTTGCCAACATGTATTTGCATCACCTCGAACATCCAGCCGAATCGATAGTGGAACTTGCGCGCATATTAAAGAAGGGAGGAGTGCTCGTTCTGACTGATCTGGATGAGCACAATTTTGAGTTCCTAAGAAAGGAACAGCAAGATCGATGGATGGGATTCAGGCGAGAGGACATAAGGGGATGGTTCGAGAGCGCC
>Ga0315291_10000019_pt1 | contig 174058 bp, 208 predicted proteins | sample YL17G12_20_MG_FD_203070 | JGI IMG/M metagenome (GOLD analysis project Ga0315291, IMG submission 203070) | Sediment microbial communities from Yellowstone Lake, YNP, Wyoming, USA - YL17G12_20 | ecosystem: Environmental > Aquatic > Freshwater > Lake > Sediment | place: USA: Wyoming | collected... | reverse complement strand
TGGCAAAAGCTTCGCCGTGTATGCGCGCGCGCCGTATCTTGCGTAGCATGTCCTGATGCCGAGGGCTTTTGCAGGCGCGATGTCGCGCTCGATGCGGTCGCCGACCATCAGGGCTTCTTCGGGCTTTATTTTCAGCTGTTTCAGCGCGGCCCTGAAGGGCGCGGCATGCTCTTTTGTCCTTCTTACATCGCCAGCTGTTATGACTGCATCGAAAAAATCATCGAGCTTCATCGTGGCCAGCCTCAGATACGCCTCTATCCTGGGCGCATCGCTCACTATCGCGAGCTTGTATTTTCTCTTTAATGCTATCAGCGCGGGAATGACGTTCGGATAAGGCGCGAGATAAAACTCCTTGACTTTCCTGTATGCTATCACGCCGCGGGCGAGAACCCTGTAGTCTATCTTTCCATCCGCTTTTTTCAGGAATTTCTGGAAGATGGTCTGGTACTCGATTCCGTATTTGTCGTAAAGCTCGAACAGGATTCTGAGGGCTTTTTTTCTTTCGATTTTCAGGCCCGCGCCGATCATCGAATCGATCGCGGCCTCGCAGCACTTGCGCTTCATCGTCATGAAATCTATCAGTGTATTATCCAGATCGAACAAGATTGCCTTTATCATCAATAGATATGTGCTATTTGATTTAAAATCCTTATGCTTGACTCACGTTTGCACTGACGAAGCAAACCTCTGAAAAATAGGTTGATATGGAAACGCGGCCTCGCTTTTTATGCGCTTAAAAAAACCCTTTTGACCCTGATGTCGGGGGTTATCCCCTTCATTTGGCTTACGAATATATTTTCATGCTCGGGAAGGACCTCTATCAGCCCCGGGCCGAGCAGCTTTCCCCCGCGCTCCCTCAGAATCCCGTATTTTTTGCCTTTTCCGTTGAGCAGATAGTTGAATCTCACCTTGCCTTTTTTTTCAAGCCCGCTTAAAGAGTAAGAGATATGCAGCCTTGGAATCATTCCGAATGATTTCGAGAAATAATCGCCCGTTATGATGCTCTTGCCGTAGAATAATATCGATTCTCTCGCAAAATTCCCCCTGTCAAGCAGCGAATACAAATCATAGGATTTTATATGGATGGGGAGATTGAATTTTTTTTCAAGCTGTTTTTTGATGCCCTGCGAATGATTGAGCTGCTCTTTTACAGGGATTTTTTGGTAGATTACGGCCACATCTATGTCGTTTGGCGCATTGCCCTCTATGGCCGACGAGCCGAACCTGACAATGTCGACGACTATGCCCTTGTCATAGCTTAATTCCGATTTTTCCTGCGATTTTCTCGGCATCTTCCTTTATCACCTCCGCAAACTCTTTTGACATCAATATATTGTAGCTATCCTGATAAAACGGGAAATCCTTGTCAAGCAGATCATAGATATCCGGGAATTTTTCCTTTGTCATGCTACAAAAAACCTCCGGTTTTTTGAGCGGGTAAAAAATTCATATTTTTTGCCACGGCGAATCTTTCGGAATGGGACGAAGGGGTCTCGCCTGTTTCAATCAGCAGGCGCAGATCGGCCAGAGAAACCAGCGATTTGAAGAACAGGACTGCGGCTGAATTGTTCCTTCCTTTTGAGAGATCCTCTTCCGCAGACAGATAATATTCCTTGGCTGTTCTTTCCAGTATCTCTTTTTTGCCGTCGTTTTTCATGGATTATAATGCCCGGTGCTGTTTATAAATCTTTCTTACTAGGTAAGAATAAATATGTTTTAAGCCCCTTTTTTCTTGTCAGGTAAGAAAAATACATGTTAAATCAGCTTATTTTCTTACTAGGTAAGAATAAGATGGTCTTCGCTCGCCGCGCGGCCTGATGGCCGCGCTCAAATTTATAGCAGATATAGAATTCGCTTCTAGTAAAGCACCCTGTGCAGATCCTTGAGATGGGCGATATGCTCGTTCCTGAGCTTGCTTAAATTATGCTTGCTGAGCTTTTCGATCGTGTCGAAGCTGGATTCAGCCGAGATGACCAGAGGGACCATGACATAATCTGCGCCAAGCTCGTAGAGCTGCAGCGCCTCGTGGATCTTTTCCGCGCGCAGCGCGAGGAAAAGCCCGGGTTTAGCTTTCCTGAAATATTTCAGAAGCAGGAGATTGTCTTCGAGGCGGGGGAGGGTGGAAATTATGGTCTTCAGATTCTTGAGATAATCATCCTTGATTCTCTGCAGGAGCTCGGGATTAGATACATCGCCGTAAATGCAGTCGATGCCCTGCTTTTTCAGGGATCTTGTGATGTCGGGGTTGAAATCGACCACCAAAAGCCTGGATTTGTTTTTTTTCAGCTGCTTCAGGAATACAGTCCCCATAAGATGGGATCCCAGAAGGATAACCTCTTTCTTTTCCAGGATCTTTTTTTCTTCCTCATGGCGGGCGGGCAGCTTGATGAATGAGAATATTCTCGGGAAAAATCTCGCGATCGGCTCGTTAAGCCGCGAGGTGTACTGCGTGAATGCTATGGAGACAACCGCTGCAAGGACAGTGACATCGAAGGCTCTCTGGCTTATCAGGCCTCCGCTTAAAGCGGCCATTATCAGTATCAGGCTGAATTCGCTGATCTGCGCGAATGAAAAGCCGACCTGCAGCGCGGTTCCTGTCTTGTATCCTCTGAGCCTTATGACGAGCGCGGTTATCAGCGGCTCGAATATTATCAGTATCGCGAGGACAGGGATGAGGAGGAAAAGCATGCTTTTTGTTATGCTTGTGAGAAGCATTCCTATTGACACGAAAAACATGACTGAGAAAAAGTCCCTAAGCGCCTTTGTTCTCGTAGAAATCTCAAGCTTGTGTGGATTGTTCGCAAGAGTTATTCCTGCAATGAATGCGCCGATGGCTATCGAGAAATCCAGGAAATAAGCGAGCCCTGCGAAAAAGAAAAGCAGCGCGATCGACACAATAAGCAGCAGCTCGGGCGAGGATGCAGAATGCTTGATCAGCGGCTTAAGAAGCAGGAAATGCATAAGCAGGGCGACAGAGGCGAGTATCGCAAGCTTTCCAAGGACAATTCCCACATAAGACAATGAAAATGTCTGCGAAAGCAGCGCAAGTGCAAGGACTGCGATGATGTCTTGGACGAGCATTATGCCCAGGATAAGCCTTGAATGAAGCGCGTTGATTTCATGCCTGTCTATCAGTAATTTGGTGACCACGATTGTCGAGCTGAGCGCGATTGCAATCCCGACAATCGCCGCCTCGGCCATCCCGAACTTGAATGCTATCAGCACGGCAACAGCCAGAGCCATGACCGAGACAACCTGCACAAGCCCTGCGATTGCCGCCGTGCCCATGGTTCTTTTGAAGCTTTTCAGGCTCATCTCTAGGCCTGCTGTGAAAAGCAGGAACGTTATCCCTATCTCCGCCAGTCCCTTGATCAGGCTCACGTCCTTGACCAACCCGAAATACAGCGGCCCGATAAGTATTCCTGTAACAATATATGCCAGAATGAGGTCCTGCTTCAGCATTTTCGCGATGAACGCGATCGCCGCGGCGATGATCACGACAAGAGCGATGGAAACCAGCATCGTCTGGTCTGCAATGGCTGCGCTGAATGCCGCCGAGAATCCGCCGATATTGAACACCATCTTTTTATCCTGATATCAGGGTTTCACGATATAAAAAGATTTGCAAAGATATTCGAAAGTAGTTAAAAAACCACGACAAACTTTATAAACACTACATCTTGTTCTTTTATGAAAAAGGAGGCACAAGATATTGTAAAATGATATGTCCGTTCTGTTCTGCTGAAACAAAGGTCATTGACAAAAGGGATGTCGAGGGCATAACGCGCCGGAGGCGCGAATGCCTGAGTTCTAAGTGCAGCAAAAGATTCACGACATACGAGAGGACAGAGATAAATCTCGTCGTCATAAAAAAAGACAGCAGGAGAGAGCACTTCAACCGCGAAAAGGTGAGGGCGGGGATAACGAGGGCGTGCGAGAAAAGGCCGATAAGCACAGAGGACATCGAGAAAATGATAAACGAGATAGAATCGAGGCTGCGGGGCTACGGCACGGAAATCAAGAGCAGCACGATCGGCGAGCTTGTGATGCACAAGCTCAGGAAGCTCGACAAGATTGCATATGTCAGGTTCGCGTCGGTCTACCGCGATTTCCAGGATATCGATGAGTTCAAGAGGACGATAAAGGAGCTGAAGTAAAATGACTGCCAGCAAATCAACAGCGCGCCGTGTCACAGATGAATTTTCATTCATGCTCAAGCCATCAAAGCACGGCATCGGCGTGTTTGCCGCGCACGACATAAAAAAAGGAACTTTTTTGCGTTTATTCGGGGATGAGAAAAAAATCGAGAACAGGGCTGCGATGAGGGATAAAAAAGCAGTTCCAGAACCATTCAGGCAATATTGCATGAACAGGGGAGACAAACTGATATGTCCTAAGGATTTTGGAAATATGTCTGTCGGATGGCATATGAATCATTCAAAAAATCCGAATGCGGTGCACAAGAATTATGATTGGTATGCGTCTCGCGATATTTCCGCGGGAGAAGAGATCACAATAGATTATAACACATTGGAAGAGCCGGAAAAAGCAAGGGAGGAGTATTATAAAAAATGATGAGCAAGATAAGGAAGAGAGATGGAAGGGTTGTCCCGTTCCAGCAGGAGAAAATAGCAGAGGCGGTCACAAAGGCGCTCAAGGTGACGAATGTTCTTGATTCTGACAAAATAGGCGCGGAGCTTTCATGGGATGTCGTGGCGATCGTGAAAGACCAGCTTGCGCCCGGCCAGATCCCGAGCGTCGAAGGCGTCCAGGATGTTGTTGAAAGGGTTTTGATGAAAACAGGCTATCTCGACACCGCGAAATCATACATCCTTTACCGTGAACAGCACAAGGAAATCCGTGATTTGAAAGGGCTTTTCACGAACCTGAGCATTGTCGAAAGCTATGTTGAGAAATCAGATTGGCGTGTGAAAGAGAACGCGAACATGGAATACTCTCTGCAAGGCCTGAATTTTCACGCTTCTTCCGCGATCTCGACACAATACTGGCTGAACAAAATCTATCCTGAAGAGATAAGGAACGCGCATTTGAATGGGCAGTTCCATATCCATGACCTCGGCATACTTGCGCCGTATTGCGTCGGCTGGGACCTTCACGACCTTCTTCTGAGGGGTTTTACAGGAGTCAAGGGAAAAGTCTGCAGCAAGCCGCCCAAGCATTTCCGCTCTGCGCTCGGCCAGATTGTCAATTTCTTCTTCACGCTCCAAGGCGAAGCCGCAGGAGCGCAGGCGATCTCGAATTTCGACACGCTTCTCGCGCCGTTCATAAGGCATGACAATCTCGATTATGAGCAGGTGAAGCAGTGCCTGCAGGAATTCCTTTTCAACATGAATGTTCCTACAAGGGTAGGATTCCAAACGCCCTTCACAAATGTCACGCTCGACCTGAAAGTCCCTGATTTCATGAGAAACGAGCCCGTAGTTTTAGGCGGCGAGCTGAAGAATGATACGTACGGCCAGTTCCAGATGGAAATGGACATGTTCAACGATGCTTTCGCGGAAGTCATGACAGAAGGCGATGCGACAGGCAGGGTTTTCACTTTCCCTATCCCGACTTACAACATCTCGAAGGATTTTGACTGGGGAAGCGAGAGCTACAATAAAATCTGGAAAATGACTGCAAAATACGGGATTCCTTATTTCTCCAATTTCATCAATTCAGATATGAAGCCCGAGGACGCGCGCTCTATGTGCTGCCGCCTGCGCCTGGACAACCGCGAGCTGAGAAAGCGCGGAGGCGGCTTGTTCGGCTCATCGCCTTTGACAGGAAGCATAGGTGTTGTGACAATAAATATGCCGCAGATAGCTTATCTTGCAAAAGACGAGAAGGATTTTTTTGCAAAGCTCGAGAAACTAATGGACCTGGCCAAGGAAAGCCTGGAGATAAAGAGAAAAATCCTAGAGCAATTGACTGAAAAGGGCCTCTATCCTTATTCAAGGTTTTATCTTTCGCAAATAAAGGAAAGCTCAGGCATTTACTGGAAAAACCATTTCTCGACAATAGGCCTGGTCGGCATGAATGAAGCGTGCCTCAATCTTCTCAAAGAAAACATCGCCTCGCCGGCAGGGAAGGAGTTTTCGGAAAAAACCCTTGTTTTCATGAGGGACAGGCTGGCAAAATATCAGGAGGAGACAGGCAACATCTACAATCTTGAGGCAACGCCTGCGGAAGGGACAAGCTACAGGCTTGCGAGAATAGACAAGAAAAAATTCCCGAACATCCTTGTAGCTGACAACGAAGCAGGAATAGCGCCATACTACACGAACTCGACGCAGCTGCCTGTTGGTTATGAAAATCTTTTCGATTCGCTGGAGATTCAGGATCCTCTGCAGACAAAATACACAGGCGGGACTGTTTTCCATATTTTCATCGGAGAGAAAGAGCCGTCCCCCGAAGCAGTCAAGACGCTTGTGAAAAAAGTGTGCGAGAATTACAACATGCCTTATTTCACCCTCACTCCTACGTTCAGCATATGCCCCGATCACGGCTATTTCTTCGGCGAGCAGGAATTCTGCCCGAAATGCAAGGCGCTCGGAAAAGAAACGTTATGCGAGGTATATTCCCGCGTCGTGGGCTATCTGCGCCCGGTGGCGCAGTGGAACGAGGGCAAGCGAGCGGAGTTCCGCGAGCGGAACATGTTCGACAGCGCGTTCAAGCAGCTTGAAGTTGCAAAAGTGCGCGCCTGAGGGCGCGCTCTATATAATGCAGTGTAATTAGTGCCGCGGATCGGGAAATTTAATAAAATTTCCCGCGCCACGAAAATCTAAGGATTTTCGTGGCATGACTTCCCCGCGCAAAATAAATATAAAGATATAAACAAAAATAAAATGAGAATCGGCGGTTTCCAGGAGCTCAGCCTGATTGATTATCCGGGCAAGGTCGCGGCAACGATATTCACAATCGGCTGCAGCTTCAGATGCCCTTTCTGCTACAATCCCGGCCTGATCGAAGGGACAGCAAAAGAGATTTCTGAAAATAACATTCTTTCCATGCTTGAGAAAAGGAAAAAAATCCTCGATGGCATCGTAATCTGCGGGGGCGAGCCGACAATCCAGCCAGACCTTCTAGAATTCTGCGCTAAGCTGAAACAGCTTGGCTTTTCCGTGAAGCTTGACACGAACGGCTCGAATCCGGACATGCTGAAAAAACTTGTAGATAAAAAGCTGATAGATTGCATTGCAATGGACATCAAGACATCTTTCGCGAAATACGAAAAAGCGGCAGGGATGAAAACAAATATTGAAAACATAAAAAAATCAATCAGCATCGTGAAGAATCTCAAGGATTATGAATTCAGGACAACCTGCGTTCCGGGCATCGTGGATGAGGCAGATCTCATCGAGATCGCAAAATATCTCAAGGCAAACAATGCGAACAAAAAGTTTTTCATCCAGCAGTTCAGGAACAAGAATCTGCTGGACAAAAGTTTGGAGCGAGCGAGGCCTTATCAGGAGGCCGAGCTCGAAAAGTTCAGGAAAAAGATTGAGCATTTCTTTGACAGAGTGGAAGTCAGAAAATAAAAAAGAAAAAAGAAAATCCACGAAAACATCAGTTTTCGTGGCGAAATCAAAACATTCCTTCTATATCTTCAAGTTCTGAATCATTGAATTCAGAGCCAAGGTCACTCACAGCTGTTGATGCGTCATCGAATCCGCTTATTTCCTGATCGAACTGTTGCACATCGTTGGCTGTCGTTTCTGTTCCGGATTTTTTGCATCCTGTTATTGAAACAGACAAGGCCAAAGCCACGAGCACCACCAAAAATATTGCCATCAATTTCATTTTTGAATTACTCATGGCTTTCGTTGTTTTCTGATGTTTCATTCATCAGCTCGCTTTCCACTTTCATGTCCTTGAGCGCCTGAACTATCTGCTTCAAATCAGTTTGTGCTTCTTTTAGCTGGGCCTTTGCATCAGTCATCTTGTCCTGGGCCTGCTGAACAAGCTCAGACTTTCCTTCTGTTGTCTGATTTGCAACTAACTCAAAAAACTGGTCCCAAAGCTCCCGCGCTTCATTGTATGAAGCATTTGCCGACTCAATGTGTCCATTGAACGAATCAATCTGCTCTTGCAACTCGGAAATGTTATATCCTTCTGCTTCCAGCCTGTCAAGAACCTTGTCAAGCTTTGTTTCAAGATGCTCTGCCCTTACAACCACAGTTCCTATGCGCCTCATTTGCACGATTTCAAGAACCTTGTAATGGATCGCCTTGGATATATTTCTAAGCTCCCGGGCAATCTGCTTGACTTCTGCAAATGTGCCTGCTTCATCAAGTTCAGTAATTATGATGTCGAGCTTGTCTTTTTGCTCTTCTAAAGCTGCTTTAATATCAACTTTCTCGTCATCAGTCAGTTTCTCCGAAGCTTCAATTCTTTCATTGACATTATCAATGTATCGGGAAAGCCTTTCTATCGAGTTTTTCAAGACTTCTTTTGCCATCCCAATCGCTTCTTCTTTAACCTGGGTGCAATTTCCAGCAGTTGTGTTTTCTTTGCATGCCTTAACTTGCTCCTTCATCTGTTCCCGATATCCGCTGGCATTTCCAACGAAATTCTTGGCTTTCTCTTTCCATTTTTCTGCTGCCGCATTATCGGCTGAGACTAATGTTGTTGAGACCAAGAATACTGCAATTACCGCAAATGCCATCAAAGCCATCAATTTATTTTCCATTTTTTTAACCTCCTGTTTAAATTTATTTTCAAATTTTTTGTCCACTTGACAAATTGAATTTTCCATAAAAACATGAGGTCTTTTTTATTTATAAGGATACTTTCGGCAGCATTTCAAAAAATGCCTTTTTAAGCTTTATATCTCTTGTTTTTGATAAAGTATTTTCGCAAAGTATTTAAAATTCAAGAACCAAGGTATTTTATGAAAAAATTAATTTTCGCAATACTTTTGCTATCGCTAATTGTCTTGCTGCCGCAGGTTCAGGCGGCAAAAGTTTATGGAAATATCTACGGTCTTGAGCTTGACCTGGTGAAAAATGCAGTTGTTCAGGTTAACAGCACGCCGCAGCAGACAATTGTCGCTGCTGACGGAGCATATTCATTTGAGCTTGCTCCGGGAGATTACACTATAGAGTCAATTTCCAAAGACGGCTTTTACACAAAAGAGGAGATAAAAATAGAAAGTGAAGGAAGTTATGTTCTTGACCTGATTCTTTTTGACATCCCTGAATTCAATGAGACAGATTTTAATGATTCAGATATCGTTTTTGTTGAAGACTTGTTCAGGGAAAAAGAGCCCGCTTCAAAATTAACTTCAGTTATCACAACTATTGCGGTTATAGCCATTGTTTTAGGAATAGCACTGGTTTATCTCAGGCATAAACACAGAAAATCAAGGAAAAAAACAGAAAGAAAAAGAAAGCAGAAGAAGGAAAGGATTTTCAGTCCTGATGAAACCCTCAACAAAGTCATCAGTTTCATCAGAAAAGAAAAAAGGACAACCCAGAAAGATATCAGGAAACATCTCGGTATGAGCGAGGCAAAAGTGTCGCTGCTCATCACAGACCTTGAAGACCGCAAGCTCGTTAGAAAAATCAAGAAAGGCCGAGGCAACATAATAATCTGGCAGGGAGACTGACATCTTAAGTTAAAGAAAAAAAGAAAAAGAAATTAAAAAATCACCTGAAAAGCTTCACTATGCCTTTCTCGAATATGAGCAGGTAGAAAATCGCCCCGCACACTATTATTGTCCCGATATCTGCAGCTGCAAAGCTCCAGATGTTCCATACCGCCGCGATTGCCACAAGCACAAGCTGTATTGTTCTCGCCCAGTTCTTGAAATTGAGCATGCCTCTTGACACGAAGAACTCGAACACACCGAATCCCATGTAAAGTATTCCTCTGACTATAAGGTTTCCGAATAGCGAGGAAAACGCAGCTCCTGCCTTCAGGCCCAGAACCGTCATCCTAAGCCCTGAAATCACCATGACAGCAGCCCCGATGAATCCGAGGATGGCCATGACAATAACGCATGTCTTTGCCGCATCTTTGTCCATCATTTTTTCTTTTTACCTCCTTTCAATGTTTTTCCCTTGGATTTTTTTATCATCTTGATTTCCTTGAATCCTGTGTATTTCTGAAGCGCTTTCGGGATTTTTATCGAGCCGTCTTTCTGCTGGTGATTCTCGACCAGCGCGACAAGCGCCCGCTCGGTCGCTACCGCGGTATTGTTCAGGGTGTGCAGGAATTCGCGTTTTCCTTTTTCATCATATTTTATGTTGCTCCTTCTTGCCTGATAGTCAAGGCAATTTGAGCACGAGCCAAGCTCCCTGTATTCTTTCGATGAAGGAGACCATCCCTCTATGTCGATTGTTTTTGAAGCTGTTCTTCCCATGTCCCCTGATGACAGGGCGACTGTCCTTATCGGAATTTCAAGCGCTTTGAAAATCTCTATTGTGTTGTTCAGCAAAAGGTCAAACTCTTTCCAGGAATTTTCCGGCCTGCAGAAAACAAACTGCTCGACCTTCTCGAACTGGTGCGTCCTGAAAATCCCTTTTGTGTCCTTGCCGTGGCAACCCGCCTCTTTCCTGAAGCACGGCGATATTCCCGCGAATCTTATCGGAAGCTGTTCGGCAGGAAGCGTTTCGTTCATGTAATATGCATTCATGGCATGCTCTGCAGTTCCAATCAGATAAAGATCCTCGCCTTCAATCTTGTAAATCATTTCCTCGAAAGCGTCAAGCGTAAGCGCTCCTTTCAGCGCATTTCTGTTAAGCATGTAGGGCGGCTGCATCAGCACGAATCCTTTTTTTCTGAATAAGTCAAGGGCAAGATTGATTATTGCAAAATTCAGTTTTACAAGGTCGCGCTTCAGATAATAAAAGCGCGCGCCGGAAACTTTTCCCGCTCTCTCCATGTCAAGGCAATCCAGGGCAACAAGCAGTTCCTCATGACCTTTGGGATTGAATGCTAATTTTTTCGGCTTCCCTATGATTTTGAGAACCTTGTTTTTCGAGGCATCCCCGACAGGAACGCTCTTATCCACAATATTCGGCATGTTTTCAAGAATAATAGATCTTTTTTCTTCTGTCTCTTTCAGCGCTTTCTCCAGGGCCGCGATTTTCCCGGGAATCTCGCGCGCCTTTTTGATTATGTCGTCGATTTTTCTGCCCTGTTTCTTGGCAGCATTGATGCTCTCACTTATCTTGTTTCTCTCAGCCCTCAGCTCTTCTGTCTCTTTAAGCATCTCACGCCATTTTTCGTCAAGCGCAAGAAGCTCGTCGACCTGTTTCCAGTCAAGCCCTCTTTTTTTCAGGCTCTCCTTCACCTCTTTCGGCTTTTCACGAATCAGCTTTATGTCAAGCATGCTAAAAGCAGGAAAAAATTGTATTTAAAGATTTCTAAAAATCTTCGGGCCTTTCATAAGCCCATTTGTCTTTGACTGAAGCGTCATTCAAGAAACCGACATAATCTTGGGCGACATCAAGAATAAATACTTCATCAGCGGGATTTGTATATCTGCACCATGCATGGCCTCCGAGATGGGTTGAGTTCCTGTCAACGCTTATCTTGCTTTTGCTGTCTAGAATACTGTCTTTTTGGTAGAGCTCGAGCAGCACAGCGCAGGCAAGAGCATGCTGCCTGCAGACGCCGATTCTTTTGTTTATGAAAGAGCTGAGCGAGATTTTCTTGTCATTTCCGACGCCCCGCTCAGAAACCAGCTTTTCGACAGCTTCATTATCGTATCTCATGGCATATTTCACAGTCTCAAAAACAGCCCTTAAAACCTTGATTTCAGGGGTTCCATTGGCATAGTTTTTTTCTTTTGCTTTCTGGTAAAGCTCCTTGATCTCAGGCTGTTTCTCAGAATCAACGACAATGGCCTCTCTTTTGCCCTGTCCCAGATAAACCCCGCAATCTATGGGTGAATCCCTGTGAATTATGTGCCTTCCCTTGAAAGTATCATCTGCGCCGAGCTTTCCCTCTAGATTTAAGCGCTTTTTCGAGATTATTGTTTTGTCCCAGTTTGCTTCTTTTGCCATTAAAACAGCAGGCTTCTATTATTTATAAATGTTACTCTTTACAAGTGATTAATATTTCTAACGATATATATATATATATCAAATTCCGTTGGTTTTTCTATACTCAATATAATTGAGTGACTTCAAGCCGAGCGCCCTCAGGCGCGAGGCGATGAAAGGAGGTATAATAAAAAAAGAGAAAATGGAAAATCATCATTTTTGGATGATATTTATAGTCGCATTGATCGCAGGAGCTGCGATTGCGATGACAGTTAGCAGTTCGATGACTGGGAATGCGATAAATTTGTTTTCAAAAACACCTACAGCGACAATAACACCTGCTTCTGATGCGATAACTCTGCTGAAGAACTCAATTGTTTTCCATGTCTATCCTGGAAATACAAATACCTCAAATGTTACGACAACATGCAATGATGTTTGCGCTGAAAGGAATGGAACATGTGTTGATGCAGAGGTTGAGGAAACCGGACAAAATAATCTTAGGCCAGTTGAATGCAGTTATGCTGTTAATAGCAGGCAAGATGTTTACTGCAGATGCGCTGGGAGTTCGGTCATGAGAAGGACTGCTTATGAGACATACGCGATGAATGAAATCGATGCTTGGGTTATAAAAACATACGGAAGCTTGGCGAATGTTCCAGCAGGGACATTAATTAAAAGAGACAGCACGCAGGGAAAGCTAGTCAAATCAGCAGGAACTGGGATAAAGGCAATTGGAACTGCATCTAGTGATGATCCAAGGAACATACCATTGGCTTATACCCCTGGTAGTGGAGTTGGTGGCGCATGTGCGATGTATACGCGCAACGAGCCTTATGATGAGTATCTGCATCGTTACACAGCACTACATTGGACTGGGAATTATTGGGATCTGGTGAGATATGATCTTGTTTGGAATTGGTAGAGGTAAACAATTTTTCTTATTTTTGCGCGCCTGATGGCGCGCCTTTGATTTTTATTTGATAGCTGAAAAGCTCGCCGCTGATGCGGCTCTTTCGAAAGGTTTAAATACTATAGCCAATAATAATCTATTATAATACGCTATAAAATGCCAACAACAATACAGATTTCAGACAGGACAAAGGAAGTTCTGGAAAAAATGAAATTCATGGACAGGGAAACATATGACGAGGTTATAGAAAGAATGATAGAGGACAATCTCGAGCTGAATGAGAAAACAAGCAAAGAGATAGAAGACGCGAGAAAAAGGATAAAAAGCGGGGAATTTCTTACACAGGAGCAGATTGAAAGAAAGCTGAGAATATGACTTTCAAAATAATCTGGGATAAAGGGGCGTCGGATGAACTTGATAAGCTTGAGGCTGTTGTCGCCAGAAGAATAGCAAAAAAAGTCAGGGAGCTTGAGGACGACCCTTATTCGCTGGATGTCAAGAGATTAAAGGGGAGCGAGGCATTCAGGCTCAGAGTCGGAGATTACAGGATAATTTTCAGCATAGAAAAAGACACCCTTTTCATATTGAAAGTAGGGCATAGAAAAAACATTTACAGGAGATAGATTTTCTTTGAGGCGCCAGCATAATTAGCACTGCAAGATATAAAAATAAAAAGTTGGCAGGTTAGGAACTTGCTTTTACGCTTGCTGATAAGCTGAACTTGCCTTTTCTCCGCTTTGCAACCCCGCAAGCACCTTAACCATAATTTAGGGCTGCCTCCTTCCGGAACTGACCCGTTTCGTTACAGCAAGATCGAGCAGGACAAAACATCAACGTCCAGGCAAGGACTTGCCAGCAGGCATATAACGCATTCTTTGCAGCCCGCCATGAAGCCCGTTTGCGAACGGCACAGGGCTAGTGTGCCAGCTGAACCTGCCGTGTTTGGGAATGCAAAAGGGCTTTTAAAATTATCGGGCTGGCGCCGGGAGATAAAAAACAAAAGAAAAAAAGAATTTTATACTACAGGTCCCCACCAGGTGGTTGTCCACGATCCTTTCTCAAAATGGCGATTCGTACCGTAGTTAAACTCGCCGATTTGCTCATAAGTTGTTGTAGTCTTGCAGTCGGTAGCTTTTCCAAGAGGCATTCCTCTTGGGTCTGTGAATGCTCCTGTATTTACAACTGTTGTGATTTTTCCAGGGGTAAGCTTTCCATCAGTGCTTTCCCTTACAATAACTGTATTTTTAGGAATGTTTAGCCAGCCTCCTTTTGATTTAACAAAGTTGCTCATCTCAGTATTGGCATACTGTTCGTAAGCGGTCGTCTTCACAACCGAACCAACGCACCTGCAATAAAGGATTTGTCTGCTGTTGGCCGCGTAGCTGCATTCAACAGGCCTCAAGCTGCCACTAACTCCTCCTTCCTTGACTTCTGCATCAACACAAGTCCCGTTTCTGTACGCGCAGACATCGTTGCATGTTGTCGTAACATTGGAAGTGTGGTTGAATCCAGGGAAAGCCTCGATAACAACCGCTTTGTTCAGCAGAGTTATCGCATCAGAAGTCGGTGTCGGCATTGGTGTGCCTCCGAATACCGCATTCCCGGTCATCGAATTGCTGCTTATGACAAAACCGATTGAAACGCTTGCAATCAGAGCTATTGCCAAGAGAGCCCAAAAATGATGATTTTCCATTTTCTCTTTTTTTATTATACCTCCTTTCACTGCTCTTCGCTTAAAGATTATAAGTATATCAACAGAATCCGGTTTATATATATTTTGAAGGGCACGGCATGCAGGGCTTTTAAAAGTTATCTTTATGCTGAAAAAAGGAAACCGCAATCTTCAGATTGCGGACTGATGTTTCCTTTTTTCAGCGCCACAAAATTCAATTCAAACCGCACACTTTAGTGTGCGGTAACGTAATTTTGTGATTTGCTTTTCTTTACAGAATTTCGCCTCTTTTTCATTTTTGTCTCATTTCTCCGTTCCACCCTGACGACGAGATTGCTCTTATTGCCTGCTGCCAGTGGCGGTAAGAGGTGAGACAATAGCTGCTCTGCAGTCATCCTGCGGATTATGCCTTTTGGGCCTGTTTGCGTCCAGCCGTCGTTATCTTTAAGATAGATTTGAGTATAGCCCCGTTTGGTTGCAATGTATATCACGCAGTCTGTGTTTTTCATGTTTTTTGCTCAATTGGCATCAAGCCGCTGATGGGGATTGAACCCACGACAACCGCTTTACGAAAGCGGTGCTCTACCAACTGAGCTACAGCGGCGCAAAATGCAAAAGAAAAAAGGGGTTATAAATTTAATCAGTACCTGTGATAAAACTTCCTCAAGGATTTTGGGAATTTATCCGCTTTAAAAGTCCTGTAAACAGAGACCTTTCCCGTGACCGGGTGCTCATAATCCATTCGTTTGACATTCTGGTCCGGGCTGTAAATTATGTGAGAATTTATCTTCAATTCAATATTGGGGTTGCCTGTTAAAACATCAGACACTATCTGCTTCAGATTGCTTAGTTTTTTTATTTTGTCAACAGAAATCTTTTTGATTCCAAGGCTTCTTATCCTTATGTAAAATCCGCTGGTTCCATCAGGGCATTTCCATTTCTTAGAATACACATTTATGCTGGCATCCATGAAATTTTTAGAAGGCTTTTTCTTATAAGGTTTATTGCATTTCAAACTCTATTTTTAACCCCTTATTGCTGCATATACTGCGGCTCTTCCTCGAACTTGTAGAAATCGTCTGTGTTGAGCTTCTTTTTGTCGCCGCGCTTTTCCAGGTATAATTTCGCGATTATGTAGAGCGCGAGGCCTATGCTTTTCTCTGTCTTGTTGTTGCCAGGGATTATGAAATCGACGTATTCTGTCGGGTTGTTCGTGTCGCAGAGCGCGACAACAGGCGCGCGCATCGTGACCGCGTCCATCAGCGCGTTCCTGTCAAGCCACGGGTCTATCACGAAAACGACCTTCGGCTCGAAAAAAGTCTCGAGCTTCGGGTTTGTTATCATTCCCGCAGGATATTTTTTGAATATTCTTGCGCCTGTCGCATTTGCGAATGACTCGAGCGCGTGCCATCCTGCCTCTCTCTTGCAGCAGACGACTATGTCCTTCGGCGCGTATTGCGCGAGGAATGTTGCAGCTACCCCGATTTTCTCGTCTATCTTTTTTGTGTTCAAAACCGCGATTCCGTCAGCCCTTTTCTTGTAGACAAACTGCCTCATCCCCGGCGTTATCGCCTTTGTGCCGAAATGCGCAGCTGCCTTGATATAATCATCCAGCGGAACAAGCATGTTCTCGTCGTCTTTTTTTCTCCTGACTTCCGGCTCTTTTGAGACAATATCTTCCTTGGTAACTCCCTCAGATTTCTTCTTCCTGCCTTTTTTTGTCTCTTCGGCTTCCTCAGCTGTTTCCGCTTCTATCTCTTCCCCTGCAATTTCCGCCTCGGATTCCTCTTCCGCAGATTTCACTTCAGTTTCGTCAGTTTTCTTCTTTCTTGGCATCTTTCTCTAAGATAAAATTCATTTAAAAACCTTGCGAGCGATGCGAGCCGCCCGCGGGGCATCGAACTAATCTATCCTCAATGAAAATAAAGCAAGAGAATTATGATTTTTGTTCTTTATGGCAGATATATGTCTTTGTATTTTGAGTTCTTCCCTACCGCATTCTTGCTTATTTCGACAAATAAATCCAAAGAATGGCTTGGTTTGCCGTAGTGATTTATGCAGACATCCTTGCAGCTGCTGACCTCACCTATCGTACTCCAGACATTGCACGCTTCCTGGCATTCGGCGACAGTATAGCCCGAATCTTTGGACCATAAGCTTTCGTTGACCGCATTCTTGTTGGCTGCGCTATCGTTAGCCACGCTCTGGTTGCCTGCTGCTTGACCCGTATTATCGGCGGCCGCGGTTTCATCACTGTCGCATATATCATTGCTGTTTTGGTCCAGGCAGCAGCTTGTTCCCACGAGAATATATGGTGAATTGCAGGTTGGCTGTGCTTCGGGGCATCCGCTTATGCCGCATATCAGCGTAAGCGCCAGGATCATTCCAAGAAATGCGCCCAATACACCTGATTTTATCATATTATTTCCAAGAATTTATAATTTAAATATCTTTTTAATGAGCCGCCGCAGCGGCGAGCGATGCGAGAAGCAGGATAATCTCAACGCTCAGCGAGGAGTTCCCGCTATCTTTTAGAAAAATAAGCAATAGAATAAAAGAAAATTTCTCCGTTATATCAGATAGAACGCTTACTCGACTTCTTCAAAATCTCACACAAGAAAAGGCTATTATTCGAGAAAGGCACGAATATTCAATAAATCCAGAGTGGATTAGCAATCTTGATAAATTTAAGGAAAAAGTAGTTAAAAATTATATTGGGGGAAACATTGCCCAAAAAAATAAATCAAAGTTCTATTCCCTTTCAAAGCATAAATGCTCTTGCGGGAAAGGGCATTCAGAAGGATTCTGTTTTGTTTGCAATGAGCCTGTCTGCTCCGAATGTGCAGAAAAAACGTTTATGCATTATGACTGTTCAAAAAAATGCAGACATGAAGAAAGTGTAGTTGGAAAGTGTGAAAATTGCCATAAAGATGTTTGTATCTTGTGTGCAAAAGAAGTCTGGACTCATTTTTCAGAAAACTGCACCAAAGAATCTGAAAAGATTGTTTTAGGGATTTTAGAAGTTGATCACGAATGCTGGTTTGCTGATCTAAGTGAAAGAACAGAAGCACCCATTGCCTTGAATTCTTTCTGCGATTCAAGAGATATGGGTCTAGGAACTCATAGCGGGCAAATCATTATCCAGTCAGCAGATCAAGGGATGGCAGTTGGTCAGCTATTAAGAAACAGGCAAATTGTCGAGGTCAAGCCGATTTATGCGGACAAACAGGTTATTCTCAGAACAAGGGCAATCTTCAATAAATCAGTTGATGATTTGGTCAAAAGAAACAAATCCATCCTGCTGAATCCTATCGAAGCGAATGACACAAAAGAGAGAAATCTGATAATCTCTCCGAGCCTGAAAGAGATGCGAAATCTTGTGAAAGTCTTGAATGAGTTTGGAAACTGCAAGCTTGTCGCCTGCGAGGAAATCACGGCAAATAGAATAGATTCCTCAGGTTCTAAAGAAATAAGAAATTTTGTCAAGAAAGTCAATGAGAATGACTTGAATTCTGCCATTCAAAAGATCAGATTGATAAAAAGGTTTTATGAGTAAACGCCATTTTTTGGCGGTCTTCTTACCACGAAAATATATAACAATCTGGGCATTCTAACATGCATGGAAGCGCAAATCCTGAGGCCTGTCAACAATGCCATTAATATTCAGGGAAAAATTTTATACAGCCAGGGAGACCGTTCCTGGAATATGATCAGGATAAGGAAAGATATTCTTGATGAATTCCCCCAGCTCAGGGAAAAACAGGCCAAGTTTTCCTACAGGATGATCCTTCACAAGAGTAATAATGAGCTTGAAAAGGCGATAAGAGCGCTAAAGAGAGATGGGGGAGCCATGCCGATCCTGCTGTTTTTGTGCAGGGAAAAAATAACACCTCAAGAAATTAGATCAGCCATATAGTCATATTTGTATTCTTGAATCACTGGAGAAACTTCGAAATCCTTGATGAATTTTGCAAAATTTTTTCTTATATCTCTTGTGATATCATCTAAATCTTTGTAATTCTTCGCACATACCCCTATTGCAAAATCCCACTTTCCCGAGAATTTTGCCACATAGATTATTTTAGGATGCTGTTTCAGAAAAGCGATAAATCTTTCTTCATCCACTGGTTCAATGTTAAAAAGTGAAAAGGTTATGTAAGCATATAATGGATATCCTAGTTTAGAAGGATTGAGAAAAGCATGATAAAACCTTATTACCTTTTCTTCTTCTAACCTCTTAATCCTATACTTTACAACATCTCTTGGAAGTCTGGTCTTTCTGGCAATATCACTAATTGACTGCTTTGCATTTTTCTGTAGCTGTTCAATTATCTTTTTATCTTTGTTGTCAAGCTTGGCTTTTTCTCCAAACTCAAGTTCATACTTTTCTTCCATATTTACACACAATGGATAAGATTATTTAAATCTTTCTCTTTTATGGGTAAAATTTAATAGATAAGCATATTAATTGTGCCGATAACTACTCCATAATACTCAATAAGGATAAACAAAATGGAAAATCGAATAATCAAGGAAGTTTACGGAACAGGTGCCAAAGTTTATGAGGAAACTATGAAAAAATACTGGCATTTTGAAAGGGGTTCTTTTATAGGTGCTCTTGGGTTTCAACCAGGACAACGAGTTCTTGAGGCGGTTGTTGGAACAGGGTTGGATTTGCCCCACTTTCAAAAGGGAGTCTATGTCACAGGAATAGACATCACTCCAAAAATGCTTGAAGAGGCAAGGAAAAAACAATCTCCCGCCACAATAGAATTGAAAGGGATGGATGTGCATTCAATGGATTTTCCTGACAATTATTTTGATGGGGCTGTTTCCGCTTTTACATTGTGTGTTGTTGAAGATCCAAAAAAAGCTCTGGAAGAAATGCTAAGAGTGACAAAATCTGGGGCAAAGATTGCAATACTCGATTATTGCAAATCAAAAAATCCAGAAGTTGTTAAATGGCAGGAGCTTATTCATTATCATGCTGGGAATATTGGTTTTCCGAAAGATGTGATTGTATGGGATTCTTTGATGGATTATGATAAATTAATCTATGATTCCAGATTGCTGATAAAAGTTGAAACAGATGAAAGATTTGAAAACGAAAATCCATTTTTAACTGCGCGCAAGATAATTCTAAAAAATAAAAAATGAAAATTGCTGGCATTTTTCCAACAAAAGTAAAGCAAGATATAGAGATAGATTTAAGCACAGAACAGCCTCTTGGCATTGCTTATGTTATTGAAAGTACAAAAAAAGCAGGACATGATGCTGCTTTGTATTATGGAACCCCACCCCTAGAAAAATTGCTCAACTCAGATGTTGTTGCTTTTTCTCTACTGACAAAAGATGTTCCAGTTGGATTGGACATAGCAAAAAAGGTTAAGAACTCAAATCCAAATATAGTTACAGTGGTCGGCGGTCCCCACATCTCAGGGGATCCGAATTTTGTTTTAGAGGATTCAATAGATTATGGTGTTATTGGCGAAGGAGAAGAGACATTCGTCGAATTATTAAGAGGGATAGAACAAATAAAGGAGCCAATCGATATTAAAGGAATAGTTTACTCAAAAAATGGAAAAGTTGTTTCAACAGGAAAAAGAGAAAGAATTGATAATTTGAATGGATTAAGACCTGTTAGAGTCTCTGATTTCTATAATGTTTATGATGCTTCATTATATTATCCGGCTCCATCTGAAAGAAGATTTATCCCTATATTGGCTTCAAGGGGCTGCACAATGGATTGTGAATTTTGTGGAAGTAAACTAATTTGGAATAAACAAATCAAATATAGAAGTTCGTCTGATTTTCTTTCTGAACTGGAAGAATTAACAGAAGACAAGAGCAAGGATTTGTTTTTTCTTGATGAAGAAAACTTTTTTAATAACCCAGGTAAGGCAAGAGAAATAATCACCTCATTAATTGGAAAAGGCCATAATCTGGCCAGTTGTGGAGATACTCGTTTAGTAGATTCTGAAATGTTGTCTTTATTAAAAAAAGCAGGTTGGACATCTTTGTTGTGGGGTATAGAATCTTTAAATCCAGAAATTGTCAGTAAAGAGAAAAAAGGCTCTTCTCCAGAACATGTCTATGAGATTCTAAAAAAATCTGAGAGCTTAGGGGTGTTCAATCACGGACTTATTATGATTGGTTTTGATTATGAAAAAGAACAGGATATCTTAAAATATGCCCAGGAACTTCCCTATTATCCGATACACCAATTAAGAGTCAGCATAGCTACACCATTTCCGGGAACGGCTTTTGAAAAAAGATTAAAACGGAAAGGAATAGAATTTGATTCCAATTTATCAAATTATGATACAGGACATCTAGTTTATGAGCATCCATCTATATCTCCAGAGAGAATGATAGAATTACAGCACAAGATAATCAGAGAATTTTATCAAAGCAAACAATGGAACAAAAGAATTACTCAAATGGCTAAAGATTTTCCGCATTTGAAAAAATCCATTGGAGAATTTAGAGAATATATTCTCCATCGATTATGATCAGAGGCCTATTTAATTGATCTTATCTTAATGTCCTTCCTTCGCCTTTTCATGTAGTTTATTTGTTATCTCCAATATCTTTTTCATCTGCTCTTCCATTGCCGAAAGCCTGTCCTGTAAAATCTCTTTCTCTTTTTCAGATTTTTCAAGCCTTTTTTCTATCTCTGTCTTTGTAACATCAATTAAGATGTCCTCTTCTGAAATTGTGTCTTTCATGCCCAAAAGCTCGGAATAGTAATGGATTTTGTCGCTTTTCTTCCAGCCGAAGCGGTATTTTAAGGCGCTCTCGCTTTTGTATCTAGGAAGCCAATAGCAACAAGAGATGTGCCTGAAGTCATACATTGTAAGCTCAGAGTATTTCTGCCCTGCAGGGCTTACTTGATCGCCCAAAACTTTTTTAGCCATTCTCTGCAAACAGCGATTTACATTTGATGGGCTTATTTTAAAGAGATAGTCATCAGAGGACAGGTTCTTGTCTTTGACATAATTATTTATTAAATTAGAGCAAAGTATCAGTTTTATCCTTCTGCCAAATGTCTTGCTGATCTCTTCCCTGATGTTAAGCTCCTTGAAATTATTGTAAAAATCAGAAACCTTGACATTCATCAGCTCTGTTGGGGCTCTTATACCTGTATCAAACAAAAACATCATCAGCACCCTATACTCATATTTTGCATTGTCGCACAGCTTTTTTACCTGCTCTTCTGTAAGATAAACCCATTTCGGCTTGTCCTGCCTTGAATCTATGTCTATTGTAATATCTGGAATTTCAATGCCTTTTCTTCTGTTGATTTTTTGATGCCAATGCCAGAATGCCTTGAAAACATTTGAAAAAGTGCTTATTGACAGATAGTTAGTGCCATCCTCTCTTCTTATTGCCCCGTTTTTCAGATCACAAAAAAAGCTGATTAATTGATCTTCTTTTACATCAGTTATCCTATCAATATTATAGCACTCCTTAAACCTTTTAGAGAAGAAGCAGAGCCTGTTTCTTAGCGTGTTAAGCCTTATGTAACTTCTTGCGCCTTTTACATTTTTAGAGGAGATATTTATGCCCTTCTCCATGTCATTTAGATATTGAAGAATAAGATCTGAGTTTTCCCTGCTTATATCCGGGATTTCATCCTTGACTTTCTCCTTCCAGTTCAGGTATCTTTCCTTATGCTTATAGGGGTCTATTTTCATGGTATTTTACCAAGAGTTCTATGTATAAAAAACACCCAACTAGCTTTTCCATCTGTTAAAACATGTGTTTTTTTCAGTTGGGCTGTTTATATAGCACTCTTGGTTTATTACCCTACCAAAAGGCATGCTTTGGAGCATGCCCTTAATATATCAGAACTATTCTCCTTATCCTAGGCCTAAGTTATCCGCATTTCTCATGGTTTCCTATGAAACGCCCACGAGAAATGTCATGATAGCATTACGCCGCGACTGGGAATCGAACCCAGAAATCCTTTCGGAAACAGGATCTTTGCGCTTTGCTTAAAGATTTTCTAAATCTTTATTAGCAATCCTGCGCCTTACCGTTGGGCCATCGCGGCTCGATTAAGGAAGTTCTTGGAGATTTTTAAACATTTACTAATTGAGATATTCAAAAAGATATTTAAAGCCTCTTTTTGTGGAAAATCGATGCACCACACATATCAGAATACCAAAGGAACCTGGAGCCAGCGCATGTCTGACCTATACTCTTCAGTCCTAAATTATGTAGATACTATCTATGGTACGGGGGATCCTCGCGAGGCGTTTAGAATCATTTGGGAATTGGATAAGCGCTTTTATAGCAAATTAGAGAAAACTCTTAAGTTGGTGAAAAAATCATGAAAAACAAAGATTATGACGGAAAAAGCGTTGTAAATGCGGTTAGAATGGCATACGATAACAACCATTTGCCTGAAGACGTTTGCTTCCACATAGCCGAAATAGACCACACTATCGAAGGAACGACATCTGTAGAGGAAACAAACGCGAAATATAATAAATATAAACCCCTTTCTCCTTGATTATCCAAGGGGCTGTGGTCCAGCTTGGTAAGATTCGTGCCTAGGGCGCACGCGACCTGGGTTCAAATCCCAGCAGCCCCATTTTTTTTATCGACGCTGTTTGAAAAAGCGGTGATTCGAGCAAAGTGGGCGGCCTCGCTACTTTGTCACAATAAAATTTATATATTGATTTCATTTGAATCAGACATGACAGAGAAAAAACTGGAAAATATGAATCTGGGCGAACTTGTGGAAGCCATGATTTCAACGGCTGTAGAATGCAGCAATAGCTTGAACGTATTGGATGGTAAATATTCTCCCGATACTAAACAAAAATTAAGAAATGAAATGAAATCTAACTATCAAAAGAGTATAACTCCTCTTAAAGAAGAGCTTGACAGGAGAGAGAACAAATACAAGATAGTTACTGAAATTTCGATTATTAAAGCCAAAGTCGATTATCTCGGCGGCGGAGGTGCGCATATCAGACTGCCTTCGAAGAGATATAATGAGGCATACGATTTGTTGTGCAGAGAAAAAATACCTTTTGAAATGAAATTATATGAGGTTATCCGCGCCCCTGAATTTGTGGCAGATCACTTCAAGTCAAACGGCATTCCTTACAGGGTTATTTCTGAGGATAAATACAAGGAGATAGTCGCGCAGCATAACACTCCTGAAAAGCGCGCAAAAAGAAGAACTGCGCTTGAAAGAAAATACCCTTTACCTAAAAAAGGATCAGGCAAGGGATGTAGTACTTTGCGTTAGTATCCTATAATCGCCAACCGGGCGCTCGTTCGCTCGCTGCCTTCGGGCAGCCTCGCTTCTGAACACGTTTAAATCGCCAAAATTGTATCTGAAATTCACGACTCGCAGCAGCCCCATCTTATCGGGATTTGAACTTCATTCTGAGAGAAAAAAATAGCGGGGGCGGGAATTTCATAAGCCAGAATTTTCTGGGCTTAATTTGAACCACGCGACCTCAAGGTTTCCTCAATTAAGATTTTTTCTTAATTATATGGGCCTTGCGAGCTAACCAGGCTGCTCCACCCCGCTATTGTTTGTTTAGAGAAATATCTCTTTTAAATGTTGCTTTTCTCACGGGCTCTTTTTTGAATGATTCGAGCAATTTGACACTGCCGAATCTTGGAATTGTCAAATACCAGCTATCGTCGCAATTTGGGCCAGTGATGTTTGAATTTATATCTAAAGAATCCAGCATTTCCTTAACATCTTTTAATCCGTTATTGTTCATGGATTTAATCTTTAGTCTGTCATACCTCTTTTCATGATATGCCTCATCTTCAAAAAATGCCTTAAGCCACTCCAATTTTACATCTTCTGAAGAATCTTTGATGATTTTTGAAATTCTCCACTCTCTGGAATTGAATTTCCCAAATTCACTGGTCAGCTCTTTGAAGATTCTTATGCTTCTTATAGAGACATCTCTGTTGTTTCTCATCTTCATTTTAACTCCAAATATCTTGCTAAAATCTTTTCTGAATTTTTCAAGCAATTTCTGGTTTTTGTTGTAGTAACCTACTATGGCTGTAAAATTCCTGTCTTTTTCTTTGGTTTTCCAAATACAAACTGAACCATCTCCGCAAAGATGCGCATGAACCCGCGCAAGCTCTACATTCATCTCTTTTTCCATTTAGAAATTATACCCTCTAACCTTAAAAATTTACCTTTAGAACTCTCGCCAGCTCTTTCCTGAATTTCTCGTCTTCTATCTGAAGCTCGCCGTCAAGCTCTGCGTGCAGTCCTATCCCTTTGTAAAAATTGACCAGAGGCAGGGTTTTTTCCTCGTAAACCTTGAGCCTTTCCTTTATGACATCCTCTTTTTCATCAGACCTTTGGACCAGCTCGCCTGAGCAGTTGTCGCAGACGCCGTGTTTTTTCGGAGGCAACGTTTTTACATTGAAAATTGCCCCGCAGCCCTTGCATGTTCTTCTTGAAGTCATTCTCTCGATTAAAACATGCTCCTGGACAACCAAATTGAGGAAAAGGTCCAGTTCCGCGATTTTATTGAGCATTTCTGCCTGCTCTATTGTCCTCGGGAATCCGTCAAGAATGAATCCTTTTTTGCAGTCATCGTCTTCAAGCCTCTTTTTCAGCAAATTTATCACGAATTCGTCAGGGACAAGCAGGCCTTTCTCCTGATATGCTTTTGCAAACTTCCCTATCTCTGTCCATTCAGCGACTTCTTTTCTGAATAAATCCCCTGTAGAGATGTGCGGAATCCCCAATGTCTGGGAAATCACCTTGGCGCGCGTTCCTTTTCCTGACCCAGGCGGTCCTGAAATAGCAATCCTCATAGAGATATGACAAAAGGCATCTTTTTAAAGTTTAATGTATGATTTATTGCATGTTGTACATAGGAATTGACGATGCTGGCCGGGGCCCAGTCATAGGCCCGATGATTTTGGCAGGTGTTCTAGCAGATGAGGATCAAGTCGCGCAGCTGAAAAAGCTGGGCGTGAAGGATTCCAAGATGCTGACGCCCAAGCAGCGCGAGTTTCTCGCTTCCAGAATAAAAAAAATAGTCGCAGATGCCAAAATTGTCCAGGTTTCCGCGGCCGAGATTGATGAAATGCTGGGAAGCGGGACAAACCTCAACAAGGTCGAGGCCCAGAAAATGGCTGAAGTCATCAACGGGTTGAATAAAGGCGCAAAAGAGATTGAAGTCATAATCGACTGCCCTTCTGTGAATATAGAATCCTGGAAAAATTATCTTGCGCAGTATATAAACGCGCCTGAAAAAATAAAGCTGAGATGCGAGCACAAAGCAGACGTCAATCATGCAATTGTCAGCGCGGCGAGCATCCTCGCAAAAGTCACACGGGATGCAGAGGTCGAGAAAATCAGGAAAAAATATGATGTCGAGTGCGGAAGCGGCTATCCTGCAGACCCTGTCTGTGTGGCGTTCCTCAGAACGCCGAAGGCGCGCGAGCTCGCGCGCCTGGGATTCATAAGAACGTCGTGGCAGACCTGGAAGGATATCGTCGGGAAGAAAGGCCAAAAAGGATTGGGAGAGTTCTAGTGATACCACCTTTTCAAATCAAGATCATACAGCATGGTTCCGTGTTCATATAAATATGTCTGAACCCTGTTATTTATAGAATCTGGGAATATTATCCCTCTGCAGGTCCATTGTACTTTTTTGGCGGGCATATCACTTCTAGGAGGGAACTTGCCTTCAACAATCACACGGGTTGAAATATTTTCCGGATCTTCTGTTATAATTTCTAGAATAGACAGCAATTTGCCTTCCATCTGAAGATGCTTTTTGCATTCTATTATATCTCCCATTTGTTTCTCATTGTTATTTTAGTTTTAAATATTTATATTCTTAAATGAGATAATCAGAATTCACCCAGTTTCTTCTGTTCTTTGCCTAGCAATTCGTCCTTTGAGATGCCGAAAACCTCGAGGATGTTTTCGACAGCTGGAACAATCTGATGCTCTAAATAATATTTTATGTTGTATTCGCCTTTTTCGTCTGGAAGCTTGACCTTTTCCCGCACAAGCTTCTTTGTTTCATGGGTCTCGGCAATGAAATATTCTATGAGCATGCCGACATCGACAGGCATGCCTGCCTCTTCCATTTTCTTTGCTGCAATTACATGCGGAGTTATTGATTTGTATTCTGAAATGGGCTTCTTGAGTTGGGTTCTGATTAAGATTTCTTTTTTGTCGGCCTTTCTATCTTTCACTTTTTTTATGACATTTTTCACATATTCAAGCGCGGATTTTTCATTCCCTTCTGTAAGAATCTTATGAAGAACCTGGTTCTGCAGCTCTCTTGCAAGCCTGCACCAGTCCCTGCGCACTGTCTCAAAGCCGCGGATTTTCAGCTTTCCTTTCTCGGTTATCAGCGCGTATTTTTTCTTCGCCCCGAACTCACCTGTACGTTTCGTGACCCAGATTCCGCGCTTGTAAAAGTCCTCGAGCTCAAGCTCCATTATACCCGGAAGCTCGGAATTCAGTTTTTTCAGGAGCTCAAGGGCCTCTGTTTTTGTCTTTTTGCCGAGGGAAAAAGCCACGGAGTCCGTGTCCGCGTAAATAACTGGATAGCCCGCCTTGTTGACCTTGTCGATTATCTCTTTGTTGTATTTCCTCACGAACGCGAGGGTCGAGGCCGCGGCCTCGACGCTGTAATATCTTGCCCCGAAGAACCCGAGATAGCCGTAGCTTGCATTTGCAAGCAGCTTGTACGCGTTGCTTCTCGCTTTTTTTATCGGATCGGGATTCTCCTTGAGCTCTTTCTTGTATCCTTTTCTGATTTCGAAGATCTCTTTCAGCAGGGCTGGGAAAAATGCCTCCTTTTTCGAGAAATAAAACCTGGTTTTCTTGCCCTCAAGCTCAAGCTCGGGCGATTCATAGCAGTTCTTCTCTTTTTTGTCCAGCAGAGTCGATTTCGACAGGTTGAAGGAGATGATTATGCTTGAATGCATTCCTGTAAAATCGAAGAAAGCGAGGTTCTCATAAAGCCCTGGCGTCGGCTGGAAAACAAACGCGCCCTCGTATTTCTCCCTGCCTCTCCTGTGCTCTATCTCGTCATGCAGCGGCCTTTTCTCAGCAATCTCGTTAAACCTGTCCAGGTTGTGCAACAGATGGTTTTCGACAAGCTGCGACATGCCGTCCCTTGTTATGTCAAACAGCGGCTCCTGTATGATTTTCGAGAATTCAAGCATGTCATACCAGAATTTCTCGGCCAGCTTGTATGTCAGAACCGAATCCTGCAGATTGTACTCGAAATAATCCTTCCATTCGTGCTCTTTTATTTTTCTTGAGTGCTTGAACTCAAAATTTTTCTTGCTCTCGCCAAGAAGCTCTGTCGCGACCTCGTTCAGGCTGAGCGTTTCTGACTGCAGATACTGGGAATAGACCGTCTCTATGAATCTCAGCAAGTCGACATGCACTATCCCGAAGATTTTTCCTGAAGGAATCCGGCCTCGCGCAAATGTCGGCTGCGAGCCATCCAAGCCGAGCGCGAGTTTCACCCTGTTGTGCTCTGCCCTGGCACGCAGATAAGGGAGGTCAAAGCCGTCGCTGAAATAGCCCACAAGCAGGTCAGGAGATTCTTTTTTTATGTGCCCTGCGAATTTCTCAAGCATGTCTGCCTCGTCTTTGCAGTATTCGATATAATCCGTCTTTGCAGGGCTTTTTTTCCATGTAAGGACTTTTTTGAAATTCCCTGAAAACATCGAGATCATGACTATCTCGCCTTTGCCTATTTCAAACTCATCTGCCTCGATATCGTAAGCCATGATTTTCGGTGAGAATTTTTTGTCATCGCTTTTTTCTTGAATCTCGATTTTCTCCGCTTTCAGGCAGATATCGACATCAAGGCCTGTCTCAATCCCTCCAAAATCATTTGCGCCAACAAGCTCGCCAGATATTTTGTGCCATGACAACGGGATCAGTTTCCTTTCGATTATGTACCTCGTTATGAAGGAAATGTCATATTCCCGCCTTGCTTCTATCTCTGGAAAGCCCATTTTGTCCGCGACAGCGTGCGCGTCCTTGTAATTCGTGATGAAAACCTTGATTGCCTGGACATCATTTCCGAGAAACTTCTTTTTGCAGAGCTCTGTTTTTTCAACCACAGTCGTCCTTCCGGGCATCTCGACTTTTATTTTCTCTATTTTCTTCTGAAGTTCGTCTGTTTTTTTACTGGAAACGCCGTCTTTCAACACTGCCCAGAAATAGGGCTCAAAGCTGTCCACGATACACGCCCTTTTTCCTTTGTCGTCCCTTCCGATGACCGCAACGTAATTCCTGCCCTGCCAGTCAAAGCTGCTGTAGTCAAAAGGGATGAAACTGATTTGCATCTAATGGATAAGCTTGGCCATTTTTTAAAGCTTATAGCGCGCTTACAGAAAGGTTTTTAAATAGATAATTACTCTTGAATAGTAACATAAAATGAGCAAACTTGGGAGAGCAATCAGCAAACTTGTATTCGCATCGCTTATTGTAAAAGGCGTTGACGCGACACTCTCTGGAGCGTATTCGATAAGAGGGGGCTGGAGGCAGAATATAGCTGCAGAAACTGTTAAAAAGCAGCGCAAAATTCCAAACCTTTCAGATATAATCTCGAATCCCATAGACACAGTCGTTTGCAGGATTCCAGGGCATCTGATCAACACCAAAGAATATGTCTCCCCTGAATTGCACGCACTGATAGAGCGCAAAATAGACGAATACTGCCCAAGCTACATCAGCAAGGCGAACTACCGCGCGGAGATGAACGTCCTCACAGGGGATTCCGAATCATTCATAAAGTTCCCGATATATCCTTTGATAGCGGAGGCGTGCAGATAAAATGGCGGAAAGCAAACTTTACAGACGGGGAAGGAATTTTTTAATAGGCACATATGCGCTTGCAGCTCTCGCAATAGGATACGGCCATTTCAGCGGAAATTTTGCAAAAAGAGCAGAGCAAAGAGAAGAGCATGACGCCAAACTTGAGCAGATGGTTCGCGATATGAATACAAACTTTCACGATGTGGATCTTTATGCCATGGAGGAAAAACAATAAAATGGCCCTTGCAGAGCTTCAGGAAAAATACTCTCAAAATCCATATAATTACTATCTATTTCATAACGTCAGCGGGCTTCCCCCCTCTGATAAGGACAGATTTGAGATAGGCAAAAGAATGCATGAAGAGCTTTCTACCGATGCACAAGTCAAGAATGAAAGATCTGTATGGCTGGAAATCTACAGATCAACCGAGATAGGATTCCCAGAAAAACAGCCAGAATACAGTCCTGGACAAGCCAGTGATCCGCAAGTTCCGGAAACTGCAGAAAATCTAATGAATGTCGGGTGTAATCAGATTTCACCAAGATTGGAATCAAGGATAGACGTCACTTTTCTAGAGCCCGCAATTGCTGAAAAAGCCAAAAAAAGCCTGCTGGAATACCACCCCATATCTTCAGACCATTCTATTTATTCAAAAAGCAACATTGTTGATTCCATCACTTCTTATTTGGGAGTTTCATGCGATAAAGATTTTCTTTTGAAAATACCTAGAAAAAGCCTAGAAAAAATTGCAAAAGGCATTGAAAGCATCAAACCCACGAATCTGCCCACGGAGCTCTTTTATTGTCTGAGCCGTGAGGAAAAAATATTTCTTCTCGCAGGAGTTTCTGAAAAATGCGAAAGCATAAATCCCGATGAAGTGCTGGAAAATATTGTAAAAAAATATATTACGATAGGAAAAAACAAACTAGAAGAAATACACTCTATAGAACAAGAAAAACACCGCCTGAAAAAACCCCTTCCATTTCAGGTTTAGATAATTATTTAAGTTCTGATTTTTTGTTATTTCCATGGGCTTGCAGATAAGCGACATAGTCCCGAAAAAAGAGATAAAGCTCGAGGATTTGAAGGGAAAGATCATAGCAGTCGATGCATTCAACGCGCTCTACCAGTTTCTGGCGAACATAAGGCAGCCTGACGGAACGCCTTTGATGGACAATAAGAAAAGGATAACATCCCATCTTTCAGGATTGTTTTACAGAACGACAAATCTGATGAAGCTCGGCATAAAGCTCGTTTATGTTTTTGACGGCATTTCGCCTGAACTCAAGGCAGAGACAGTGAAGGAAAGGGTTGAAAGGAAAAAAGAGGCGCGAGAGAAATATGAAGAGGCGAAAGAGCGCGAGGACGAGGGCGAGATGTACAAATGGTCAAAGCAAACATTGCATCTGACAACTGAAATGGTTGAGGAAAGCAAAAGGCTTCTTGGCGCGCTTGGAATCCCCGTCGTGCAGGCGCCTGGCGAAGGCGAGGCGCAGGCCGCATTCATCGCCTCGAAAGGAGATGCATATGCGGTCGCGTCGCAGGATTACGATGCCCTGCCATTCGGCGCACCCAGATTGATCCAGAATGTCACGCTCGCGAAAAAAAGGCGGACAGTTTCAGGCGCATATGTAACAATCTCACCTTCGCTTATTGAACTCGATGCTCTGCTGAAAACCCTGGGCATAAACCGCGACCAGCTGATCTGCCTAGGCATTCTTGCAGGAACTGACTTCAATCCTAAAGGTGTGAAGGGGATTGGCCAGAAAAAAGCCCTTAAGTTTGTGCAGATGCACAAGCAGCCGGAAAAGATTTTCATAGAGATTGAAAGCCAGATCAAGGCCGGGAAATTCCCAGAGATGGATTTTGACTGGCAGGAAATCTTCAAAATCTTCAAGAAGCCCGATGTTGCGGCAAAATACGAGATAAAATTCAGGAGCATCGATGAAGACAGGGTCAAAAAAATCCTCTGCAGCGAGCATGATTTCTCTGAAGAGCGCGTCGAGAGCGCGCTCGCAAAGCTTCGCGCGCACGAAAAGGAAAAGAGCCAGAAAGGGCTTGGCGACTTTTAGCGTTTCTGGCTTTTTTGTTTAGAAATTTATATCCTGTATCTGTATTTCAAGCGCGCTGACGTCAGGCGCTTGTTCCATATCATTCAATTATAGAAAAAATCAGTGGATAAGGACTTCCCTTCTCTTGCATCCGAAAACAACTCCGACAATGGAAACCAGCATTATCAGCACAAGATAGGGTGTCGCTGTCTGCGGCAGGTCTGAATCCTGCATTTTTTCCGATACGCTGAATCCTGAGATTGAAATGTCTGTCTGTTCAAGCAGGGGAAGGACGCTTGCTATCAGCGTCAGAATGCTTACAACAATGAGGATTGTTCTTGGAGTTATCATATTAAAATCCCATATTTCTATTAAATAACGAGCCGAGTGCAATCAGACCAGCAAGCAGGCACGCGCCGAAATAAATCCTCAAATCGCTTGGAAAAATCCTGAATATTCCCGATGTCATATTGAACGAGATTGCCAGGCCGATTATGCTTGCCAAAGTCGCGATGATTCCGACAATGAATAAGATCGCTTTTGCTTTCACCATCTTTTATATTTATTTTATGGTTTTTGGATTTATAAATATGTTGTTTAATGGAGAACGATTCCGGCTTTTCTCGCCTCGTTCTCTATTGCTTTCATCCTTCTTATGTTATTGTTCCAGCGGACATAATCTGCTTTTTCAGCAGACTTATTTGAATTTTTTGCAGGAATGTGTTTCCATCTGGACGTTATTCCCCTGATTTCATTCGAGTATTGTGTGTACAGTGCCTGCCAGTTTTTCGCAGGGCGTCCTCCCCATGCTTGAGTGTTGAACACCGCGACTGCATTCACATTCCGCGTTAATCTTATGTTTTGAACAGGACCGCGCACAGTGCTTCCGTCCAGCAGCCAGTGGTCAAACACGCTGCCTTGGTCTGGGATTGCCCTTATCATTGTTGTAACGCCTTTTCTGAATGTCTGGTGAACTCCCGCCCTCGGGATTGTTTTTCCTCTCCCTGTTCCGGAAGAAGCCATTGCAAGAACGACTGTTTGTCTTCCTGGCTGTGTCGGAGCTGCTCCGAACTCAGCCACGGCATTGTAGTTTTTGTCCATCCTTATCGCCTGATCAGGGCTTCTTAAAGTGGCTCCATTAATGGTCCAGTGGTCGAAGTTCGGGCCTATTGCCCTTAATCTCATTATTGAATTTTTCCCTATTTTGTATGTTCCAGGCCTAGGCATTGTATTTCCGCGCCCTGCTCCAGGCCCTGTTTTTGATATGCTTAATACATTTGTCTGCCTTCCTGGCCCTCCGCCCCCTCCTGGCTGCGGCGCCGCGGCGCCGCTGAACACCGCAGTCAGCGTGTGATCTGTATTCATCATGACAACTATTGTGCTTGTATTCCATATGCCTTGCCTGCCTGACATCCGCCCTCTTCCGAGGTTGCTGCCGTCCAGCACCCAATGGCTGAATTGCGCGCCAGAACTCGGCTGCGCCTCGACTTTAACCCTTCTGTTTAATTTGCACGGATAGTCGCGTCCCTGCGATGGCTTTGTTATCCCTCTTCCCTGCACTGCGATTCTCAGTATAGCTCTTTCGCCGCCTCCGCCGCCGCCCGATGGCGGCGCGTTTCTCCAGCCGGAGAACAGCTTGAAAAGAATTGTGAAGAATGCGATTATCAGGATCGCTGCTGCAACCATGTCAATCACGAAGCATGTATCTCCCGGAAGGCTTGCGCACCATAACTTTCTCCCGAAGAAAAACCATAGAAGTGAAAGTATTGAAAGGATCCATAAAAGCCCTTTCTTGTTTGCGCTCTCTCTTGTGAGATGCCAGAATATGATGCATACTACAGCCAGCGCAGCAATGACTATCCACTTTCCTATCCTGGGGATGATCGGCCCGTAATAATATAGCAGGCCTAAGCTTCCCATTATCCCTACCACCATCGATATGATGACTGCAGAGCCGTAGCTTTGCTTGAAAACATCCTTCAGGACAAGAAGCACAAATGCGAAAACAAGCAAGAACACGAGGAAAAAATTGACTGCCTGGCTTGTTGCAAGCTCGCTGAAGTTGATCTGGTGCGCATAGTTTCCGAAGCTGAACTGCGCGGACGCAGTTCCTGCAATGGCAATGAAAGCGATCAAAGCGAATAGCCACAGCCCCTTTTTCATCACTATAGCAGGTTTTTCTGATTTAAAAATCTAACGAGAAAGTTATCTCTTGATCCCTGAAAGAGGGGCTTCCATGAGGCAATGCGCAGTATATCCTATATCTCCATTTTTGCTCATAATCTTGTGGATTTCCGTCTTGGAAGTGTATGAACCCATAATGCGCGTTTTTCCGTCTTTTCCATAAAGCTCTTTTATTTTGAGCCTTCCGTTAAACTCTGCATCATCCCTTGCAGCACTTTCTGTCGAATGAGCCAGGCTGTAACCAACAACGAAAGCGGTATCTCCCTCGATTTTCGGATAATTGCATTCATCAATCAGATTGCTGTTTTCGCAGCCAATCTCTTTGAAGCCGTGTTCTGATCCCAAGACCTCGCTGGAATAAACCGGAAAATCTTTGGGTTTTTCCATATAATTCATTTGCGCGCATCCTGTTCCGAACAGCAATGCAGCCAATCCGAAAATATTCTTTGATTTCATTTTTTGTTGGTATTTGAATCTTCAGATTCCATATAGTGAACTGTCTTGTAAGGTTGTCTCATTTTATCATAAACTAATTGAATTCCGAATGCAATTCTTTCAAAGTTCTCTAAAGCAGGTTTATTGTACTTTTTGCAATTCTCGCCGTAGACCTCCCAGTATGTCTTAAGATTATCTTCTATATTGTTCAGCTCCAAAACATCCGGCTTTTTGCTTCCGGCAAGCATTGAATCGAGCTCGGCGCTTGCCCTGTTCTGAAATTCAGCCACTTCTTTGGATGTCTGCGAATTATACACTTGTGAAAGCGGAGCGCAGCCTAAGCCGAACAGGAATGCCATCAGTCCGAAAAGATTTTTATTTTTCATGCTTGCTGAAAGAAAAAGATATATTTAAATCTTTCTGTTTGTAACTATTGTTCAGTTACAAATAATCATATCTTCGGGTTAAGCTCGAGCACGAGCTTTTCGTCCTCGAGATAGTGCTTTTTTATCGGCAAACTCAATGGGATGAGCTTGAAATACGCCCTGTCCTTCGCGAATGCCTTTATCTCGATGCTGTTCTCGAGCCTGTTGATTGTTATGCTTTTGTTGTCCTTCACGCCCGGAAGCGCGATTTCGTAGATAATCCTGTCGCTTAATCGTCTTATGTTTGTCTTCGGCTCTTCCCTAGGAAGTTTTGAGAACTTCTCGAGTTTTTCCTTGTCCTCTTTTGACAGAGTTTTCATCTTCTCCTGCTCTTTTCTTATGTCTTCTTTTTCAGGCTTGTTACTGATATTTTTCATTTCTTTCATTCCCTCGGGTCCGAACTGCTTGACTTTTATCGTGGGCATCCCGTTCGCCGAGTTTATCGAGATGGAAATCCCCTGGGAGATGCTCCCGGGTTTGACAGAAACATCCTCTTTTCCGATTTCCTTGTCAAGCTCGACCATCTGCTTCTCTATCTCTCTCACAAGCTTTTTGAATGGGAATTTGAGCATGAAAGGCATCTGCGATTCGATGTCCTGGATTGAATCAAGGATATTGTCCGGCTCTTTCTGCACCCCTGTCTGCGCTCCGCAGAAAGGGCAGAATGCATACTCCTTGCTGATTTTCTTCCCGCATCTGCATCTTACGCTTTTCCTGAACATGGTTAGATTATTTCATTCTATCTTATAAAGTTTTATATTTATCAGCGCGCCAGACGTCAGCGCGCGCAGTAGTGCGCCAGTTATGTAACATGTAACCACTGACACAGGACAACAATCGAAAGATTTATAAAGTCCATGGGGCTATAGAAATCATAATAAAATGGCAGCACAAAAATATAATAAAAACGAAAAATACGACACTTTAAACAAGTATTTACTCTCTTATGTTTCTAAGACTGCATTTGAGGGAAAAGATAACGTAACAGGAGCGGCTGCCTGCAAGGCGCGCTTGGGTGAATTTCCTGATCTTGTTCAAAGGCTTGATGTGGAAAAAACCCCTTTAGAGTCTATTGTTGAACCTGAATTCGATATTTGCGAAAGAGTGTTCAAAGAATTAAAGGTTACGGATGCTTTGCAGTATGTCAAGGCGCCCAAGGAAATAATTGATGGCTTCAAAGGATATTCGAATAATTTAACAAGCTATCTTTTTGATGGATGTAAAAAATATTTGGAAGCCAATAAGACAATTGACAAGGCAAAAAACAAGAAAGAAAATGTTTCAACAAGCGAACTTCTCAAAGCAGTCAAAGAAATGCACAAATATGAAAAAACAGCTACAGACTATAAGGTTCTGCAGGACTTGTTCTATACGCTTGCAACAGAAAAAACAGCTTCAAAGATAGCAGACTACAAGAGAAAACAGATGGGATTTGACTATAAGAAGCAAGAAGAGCAGAAAAAATAAATAGCTCTATTTCTCTTCGCTTATAATCTTGTTGACTATTCTGGCCATTTCTCCGATGAATTCATCGGCGCGGTCCTGCCACTGCTGGACTTCCGAGCCTGACACCGAGGCCATTGCGCCGTGAAGTATCTTGTGCGCCATGGAATATATCTCCCTGTACCATGAGACATATTTCGGGTTGAGCCATCTTGTTTTTGCGAATGTCTCGTCCAGAAGATCTGCAATATGCTCGGGGCTTGGCGGAACGCGCTTTGCCGCGATGAGCGCGGCGTGGCTTGAATCGACCATCGCCCAATAAAGGCCTTCGATACTATTTAGGAGAGAGGCTCTTGTCCTTGCAATATGCAATGGTGCGCGCTGAAGGACTACATAAATCGCCTCGGGCGTGCTTTTTATTTTTCCCTGCGATAACAAAACCTTTAATGGAGTGAAAAATCCCCCGAAATCAATCAATGGCTGTCCCCATCTTATTATGTTTATTACGACTGGCTCGCCCCGCATCATCTCTGTCCACCATGTGCTTAGCTTCACAGTATTTATGTGCAGAGGCATGTTGTAGGGATTTGCCCTTATCAGTTTTCCAAGCTCCTCGCGGTACCACGCGATAAGCTCGGCATCCCATAGAATGGTGCAGTCGTCAAGGATGATTATTATGTCAACATCGCTTCCTTTTACTGCCTTGCCTTTTGCAGAGCTTCCGAAAAGCACAATGCTTTTGATGACTTTCCCGAAAAGCTCATATGCCTTAACCGCAAAATCATATGCAATGTCCTGCTCGCTTTTTAATCTGAGTGTTGGAAACTCTTTGTCTACCTTTGCCATGCTACAAAAAACCTCCGGTTTTTTGAGCGGGTAAAAAATTGATATTTTTTGCCATTCTCTCTTTTTTATCTTTTTATAAGAGCAATGTGTTTTTTAAATCTTTTTAAAGGCAGAGCTGGCGCTATAGGATTAAAATAAAAAAGAAAAAGTAAAATTTCTAATTAATAGCCCCTTAAGAGCTGTTAAGGGACATCTCAGTGCATTTATTCCCATCAAAGCATCTGTTCTCGCCGCATTCACAGGTTTTTACTTGGTGAGCATATTGCGGATCAGCTCCGCATGTGCACGCGCCTATTGGACCTTCTGGGCAGGTGTTGAAAAAATCTGGTCCAGACCCAGAACAATAACAAGTTATTGTTGTCACATTGCCACCAGAATTAATACATGTCTGTTCCTTGTCTGTTGTCTGTTGCTGGCATCCTGCACCACTGATCAATAAGCTAACAAGAAACACTGAAAAAACCAGTGCTATTGTTATATAATTTTGTTTTCTCATTTTACCTCCTTTCACTGCCGAGCAAAGCTCAGCTTAATGATTATAGAAAAATCAACGAAATTGGGTATATAGATCTATACATTTCTGAATTTTATTCCATCGGCGCGCCAGCGAATCTCTGGCCTTTGCCGGGCATTGCCCCCCCGATTTCCATCGGCAGGGTCGAGAAGCCAGAGCCGTAAGTTCCGAAGTGCTGTTCAGGCAGCATCATTCCGTATCCGCCGCTGTAAGGCGCAGGAATCCCGTATCCTCCTTTGACCTGGTTCCAGAAAGGCTGCATCTGCATGCTGTACATCGGCGAGCCGAGGGCTTCAAGGATGTAAGGTGTAGGCGAACTTTTGAATCCTGCGACCCAGCCTCCGGCCTCGACTATTTGCCTTCCGCTGAATCCTGCTTTCTCCAGCTCCTTCATCATCTCCTTTATCGGAACCTCACCCATGCCGGGAGGCAGATGGCTGTCTTCAAAGCCGAAATTGTCTGTAAGATGAACGTGCTTCACAAATGGCGCGATTTTTTTTGTCTCTTCAATGACTTTTTCTTTTGAAAAGCCGCTTTTCCTCATGAGATTGATGTGCCCGACATCCCATGTCGCGCCAATCAGTTTCTCGGCAGCTCTCTGCGCCTCTGATTCTGAAAATCCCGATTTTGTGGCAGTATCGACGAACTGCTTCCTGCTTGCTTTGATCAGGCCTGCAAGCTCCTCGCCTTTTGCGAAAACAGTTCCGGGGAAAAAATTCTCGAGTGATATAATGGGTGCGTTTTCACCGTATTTCTTGTATGCATACAATGCGGAATTCGCGATTGTCTCCTTGCTTTTCTCGAGCGCGAATTTCTCCGCAGTGACATGGGTTTCAGGCGTAAACTTGCGCAGCTCCCCTATCAGTGAATGAAAAGCCTGCGTTGCCGCCGCCGGATTTACAGCCATAATTTTCTGCGCGTTTTCGAACTGCTCCGCCCTTTTTTTTATTTCTTCCCTTATTTTTTCTTTCTCCTGTTCCGTTCCCGGTGCATACTTGTATGCCCTGTCATACAGCGTTGCTATGTGCTTGTTGATTTCATTGTAGTATTCCTGGGCCATCTGCATCTTGTTGAAGTAAGGCTGCAATTCAGGCTCTATATTCTCATTAAGCTTGTTTATCATTCCCATTGCCTGCACATCATTTATCTCCCTGTTCTCGAACCTCTTCATTATTTTTTGCCTGCCTTCGGAAATCTCGTTCCATTTCGGGGCGACTATAGGCCATGCGCTTTCGATAAACCTGTCCGCCTCTTTCTTGTATTCTATCAGAGGCAGGGTGAACTTGTCCCAGTCAGTGTCGTTTTTCATCTCAAGGGCCTTTTCCGCAGTTATAATCTTCTTTCCTTCCGGTAAATTGAAATACGGGAAAAATCTTTCCTCGCGCTCGACTCCTGTGAGCGCGCCAGTTTCCCTGTCGACAACAGCCAGGGTCTGCATCTGCGGCTTTCCCTCGACCATCCGCCACTCGCTCGAAGGCATTCCACCTGTGGCGTGCATTGTTATGGGAATATTCCCTTTCGGGCTCAGTTCGTGCGCGCGATCAATGAAATTTTTCAATCTTAACTCGGATTCCTGCCTGTGCGTCTCGCTCCATCTTCCCTCCTGGTTGAATCCTGCAGGATCTATCAGCGGCGCGTGCAGCGAGAACTCGGCGCCTGATAATTTTCCAAGCCTTTCGACTTCCTTGAGATGCTGCTTCGGGATTGAATCAAAAACACCCTGCGCAATCGGCTGAAGCTCGACTGCTTTTATTCCCTCATTCAGCCTTGCGCCCACTTCTGTCAGCTGGTTCGCTGTCTGGGGGGATGTCGGAGCCCCGATTCTCGCGAACTGCGTCCTGTAGCCCGTGAAAACGTCGCCATAATTCGGATCAAGCGGGCCGTAGCTGCCTGCATAAAAAGATTCAGATCCTTTACCGTATATGCTTGCCATTTTGAATTCAGTATTCAGACGTCATCTTGTATTTCCTTTCCTCTTTCTTGTGGTCATGCCACTTGGACTGAAAAGGAACGTCCTGCAATTTATTTTCATCATGCTTGTATTTCACGACTTCCTCTGAAAAACCCGTATTATGATCTTCCTGAATCATGTGAACAGGCCTTTCTCTCCTGCTCGGCGCCCATTTGGTGTCCGGCCTTTCCATTACAGGCGTGATGTTTCTTCTCGTTTCCCTGAAAGTCCTCTCTTCCTGTATTTCGAACGGCTCGGGCGCTTTCTGCTCTGCATATTTTTTCGGCTTCTCGTTGTATTTGAACTGAGCATCGTATTTGAATGGCTTTTCCTCATGGGGGGCTTCCCCCTCATGACCCCGAGGCGCTGTTCCGGCATTCTTGACGGCGCTCTCGAGCGTCGGCTGCTCGGCACCTGTGCCTTTAAGCACAGGCGCTGTCCTTTTTCCAGTGTCCTCGATTTCTATATTTTCCAGATCGAGAAAACTTTTTGCAGCAGCGAATTTTGGCTGCTCTTTTTTTTCCTTTGGAATGAGCTTGGAAATATCAGGAATTTTCAATTTTTCGGTTTTCTTTTTCTTTACCATATTTTTCATATTGTTCTCATGTCATTTATCGGCGCAACGTCAATTCGCTCGCCGGCCTGAACATCCGCGTCTCCCGATTTTACGGGCATTATAGGGCGCGCCCGCGGGCGCGCAATTAAAGCCGCCATCTCGGCGAGTAATCCCATTCAGGCTCTGCTGTGCAGGCCATTCCGTGCGCTTTCTTGTACTTATCGTAAACCGAGAAGCAGTTTGCCGCTGCAACCTGCTCTGCTAATTTTCTCACAATGCTTTCCTCGAAGCTGTCTTTTCTTATCGGCTTTTCTACCTCTTTTTCCTTGCCTTTTTTCTCTGCCTTTTTTTCCTTTTTCTTCTCGCCTGTCTCGGCCTCTTCCCCGAGGAAGTGCGCTATATCGTCTGAAATCTGCTTCAAACTCTCACCTGTGACTGTCTCGACAAGCTTCAGCGATTCCTCGAACTCCGATTTTTCCAGCGCGCCTTTGAATTTTTTTATCTCGTCCTCATTCAGCGCAAATGCCTTGAATTTTATGCTTGCCCTTCCGCCGAACATGTATCCGCCCTGCTGGGACTGCAGGCGCGAAGGGATTCCCCTGAACATGAAATCGACAAGGATACACGAATAATATTTTCTTCCAAGCTTCAATGTCCTGAAGCTTTTCGGAAGGTTTCCTAACTCTGCCGCCTTCTGCACATCAATTGATTGTTTTCCGAACAGGCAGAGCTCTAGAATGACTGTATTGAATGCCTTGACCATCTCAGGGGCCCGGCCTCTCTCTTTCATCGCAAGCTCTTCTGCTGCTTTCAAGTAAGGTTTTGCCCATTTCGTGTATAATCTGAGGCTTGCAACCTGTCCTCTTAGATAGCTTTTCTCAACTTCAAACCTCGACCTTAATTCTTTCTCGCTTCTTTCCTTCCACTCAAAAAACTCAGCAAGCCTCGGCTTCAGAACTCTCCTGACTCTGTCGTTCAGATCAATCCTGTCGACATCCTCGACGCTTTTTGCAACCATGAATGCATCGCGCAGCGTCGTGAATCCAAGCTCGTATGTCATTGCATTTATGCTTCCGCGCCCTTTCTGCAAATCGACTTTGTCCATCCATATCTGCTTCAGCGCAAGAAGCCCTGCTTCCTTTTCATAGGGTTTTTTGCTTTTGACAAGCTCGTACTGCTGCAACCTTATCTCGAATTCTTTCATGTCATAAAGAATGTTGATTACGCTTTTGATGACTGTGTTCACAGTTCCAAGGATTTTCATCCCCTCTTCCTGCATCTTCGTGGCGCGCGCGCCAAGCTCCGCGAAATATCCCGAGCCAGGGCTTGCGGAGAAATTGTCGACTATCTTTTCGCTTTCAATTTGCGCATCATTCATGTAATCAAGAAGCCAAAAATAAATAGGCTCAAGCGTTTCCGAGGAGCTGTCATAAATCAGCTCGTGCTCCCATATCGGCTTTTTGAACTTGGGATTGACTTCTTCGACAAGCTTCATGATTTCCTTGGCGCTGTCAAGCGCCGGCTTTTCCTCTTCTTTTTTCTCTTCCTTTTTAGGATTAAACATCGTGCCTCTTCTTTGAGATATCAACCATCAGGCATTTTTATTGCTTTCGGTGACAAAAGTTTTGAAGAATTCTCTTGAATTATCATGGTGCAATTTTGCGATTACCTCATCTCTTGTAAAGAATTCAACCTTATCAATTTCTTCATCTTGAGGGGCAACATCAGAACCATCCCCGAGATATTCCACTAAAAAGATAGTAGTCTCTTGTTTTTCAAATCCAAGCTTCTTTTGAATATAGGGTGGAAAAGTAAAGCAGATTTTTTCATCAAATTTTTTAATTATTCTATACTTATTGGAGCTCGTTTCTTCCTTCAATTCCCTCAAAACAGCTTTTGAAAAATCTGTCTCGCCAGGTTTAACGCCCCCTATTGAAAAATCCCACTCTCCCTCAATTTTTTCAGGACCTTCCTTTCCATCCATAATTTTGACTTTATGAACTAAAAGATATTTGTCATCTTTTCTTACTATTGCTCCTACTGCTTTTCGCATCATATGGAGATTGAACTCCTTCAACTATATAAAAATTTATACATATCTTGCAACAATTAATCAAGTTCATACAAAAACAATTTTTCAAAGAAAAGGCTCTCTTTGTCTATCAGCTTGAACTGATACCTACACTTCTTAAACATCTTCTCGATGTTTTTGTTGAACGAGCTGCACAAAAGAAGGATTTTCCCGCCCTCGCTCAGATGAGCTCGGGCCTGTTTCAAAAATCTTTCGATGATTTCTGTCCCGTTTTTGCCCCCGTCAATCTCGATATCCTCGATTTTCTTTGACGGAAGGTACGGCGGATTGAAAATGATGAGATTGAACTTGCCTTTCACGCGCGAAAAGAGGTTTGAATGCACAAACCCGACATGTTTGCGCTTGAATCTTAATTTTTTGTTGATATCAACCGCGACAACATCTTTGCAGTATTTCGCGGCCTCTTTTGCCAAAATTCCAGAACCTGTCCCCATGTCAAGCGCTTTGCCTTTTGCATAGTCTTTGATGTGCTTCTTGATTAAGAAAGAATCTTCGCGGGGGGAGTACATGAGTTCGTCAGGAAAAACAGGGTTTTAAAACTTTTCAAAAATCAAGCATGAAGATAATATGATGCATCAAAATTAAATACGTGAAACCAATAGGTTTAACAGAACTAACAAAGACAAACAACTCTAGATTTCCTAAAAGACAGATTTAGAATAATTTTTCTATCAGTTTAACTAATCCACATGCTACACCAACAGTAGTTACAGCATGATAAACAGCGCTTCCATAATATCTTATTGGATGATTTGTAGGGTCATTATCTATTGCTGGTGCTTTTTCTACAAAGTTGGCTCTACAAATTTTATATATTCCAAATACAGGTATCCATTGTTTCCAATCTGGTTTCTCTGATTCTTTTTCTAAAGATTGTGGTTTGTATTTTTCCATTTTATTAAAAAATAGAATTTTCCCAATACTCATTGTTGTCTGGAGTATGTGAAAAATCGTTCGCATTCACTTGAGAGTTTTTTATTTCTTCATTATATTGCTTATTTCTTTTTTCGTCAGAAATTTTTATTGCCTTCTCAAGTCCTTTTTCTAGGATTAATTCTAGTATCTCTTTTGTCTTTGACCCAATTCCCTTGACATGCAAATTCTTCAAGCTCTTTTCCTTCTCGTATAATCCTGCAATATTTACATCTGCTTTTTCCACATATGATTCTCTTCCATCATTAAGAGGATAGTACCGCCTGGCAAGGATTCCGCGATCATTAGCTAGTTGTTTATTAGTGTATTCTTCTTTCATTTTAATCTGCTTTTCATAAGAAAATTTACCTTATAAATCTTTCTACTTGTTATCACTCACAAGTAACATAGAAAACTTATCTTATCTGCACTTCTTTTATCCCGAAGAAGACCTCGACGGCCTCGGCGAGCTCGTGGACTTTTACTTTGCCCCTGCCGATAAGCAGGGCTTTTATCTTGGGGTTCGCGTGGACGATGACGAGGTTGTTCTCGAACGAGAGGCTGTTGACATGGTACGGGTAGATTATCGAGTTGATGAAATTTTCCAGGTCCGCCTTCGAGTTCGGGACCGCGATTATCTTTATGCGCCTGTTGATTTTCCTCATCAGCTCTCTTATGTTCGAGGCGTTTCTTCCGACCGCCCTTGCCAAGAATATCTTCGGAACCGCGAATACGACCATGTTGCTGTAGTAGAAGCATGTTTTTGCCTTGACTCCTGTGGTCTGCTCAAATGCATTCATGTACTGCATCTTCTGTATGTCGAATTTCGCGAGAATCCTCATTCTTTTTTATCCTCTTTCTTCTTTTTTCTTCCCTTTTTCGGCTTTGTTTCTTTTTCTTCAGACGTTTCTTCTTTCTCGGCTTTTTTCTTCCTGCCCGGCTCTGCAATAACTGAAACAACTGAGACAGGGAACGGCTTTTTGCACATTTCCTTCATCTGCGCCGATGTCAATGAGATCTGTTTTATCTCTGTGTTTTTTACCTCGCCGACTATTTTCTCGACATGTCTGCAGTCAGATGAGATGTAAATCGCCTCGATGCTCCCTTTCTTCGCCTGCTTCAGCGAGGTTTTCTCCCCGAAAACAAGCTTCCTGTCCTTTATTTCTTTCTCGAATTCGAATGCCATTTTTGTTTGTTGTTTTTCTATATTCTGATTTTATTTATCGGCGCCAAATCAGCTGCGCTCGCCGGGATGGGAAATTTTATTAAATTTCCCGCGCCACGAAAACCCTTGGTTTTCGCGGCATGACGTCATCCCGAAAACGCACGCGTGCGTTTTCGGGGCGCTGAAAATCTGATGATTTTCATGCATCCGCGCCTTGACTTGGTTTAAGTGATATCCCTTTATATTATTATTTCTTCTTTTCCTTCGCTTTCTTAATCTCTACCGGCGGCCTCGCGAGCTTTTCCGGCTTGGTTATCTTGACCAGCAGGCCAGGCAGGCCTGTTCCTACAGGAACCGGCTGGTTGAATATCAGATTCTCGATGACGCTTATCAGATGGTCTGAAGAGCCTGTAACGACGGCGTTGACAAAGTGCTTTATCGGCGTCTCGAAGCTTGCCCTTGCAAGTATCGAGCCCTTGTCCTGGATGATTCCTGTCCTTGTGACCCCCTTTATCTCCCCTGTGTGAGTCATCGCATCTGCAATCAATTTTGTGTGCCTGATGTCTATTTCCTGCCCCTGTTTTTGCAGTGTCTTGGCAATCTCATTCATTATCGCCTGCCTTGCGGCTTCTATTCCAAGGATATTTGCAACCTCATGCAGGTCGTTTGTTGTTGTTTTCTTCGCGTCGACCCCTTTCGTCTTCAGGACATCCTCGAGATTGGAGCCGGCTGTAAGTATGACATACCCTGTCTCTTTCTTGACAGGCAGGACATCTGTTATCCCTTTCACTCCCGTGATGATTATTTTTTTCAGCTTTTCCTTGAGCTTGTAGAGCTGCTTGAAATTCCCCTCTTCTATGTCTTTTGATTTAACCTCTATCCCCTTGTCTGTCGCTTTTGCCTTGAGGTGGTTTTCCTCTAGCGCGGAAATAACTTTTTCAGCGCTGATTCCCAGGTTTGCAAGCGTTTTCTTGTTCAGGGCGACTATGATTTTCGCATCGCTGAAATTCACTGTTATCTCCTCAGCAATGTCATCGAGCTTTATCTCTTTTATTCTAGCGGCCATTTTTCTTGCCGCTTCCTGGTTATTATACTCTTTCTCAAGATAGATTTCCATGCTCGGCGTTGCCGGCTTTTTCCTTGCGTCGAAAATCTCTATAAGCCTCGGAAGTCCGACTGTGACCGCCATCTCGGAAACTCCTGAGAAGTGGAACACGTTCAGGGTCATCTGTGTTGACGGCTCCCCGAAGCTCTCCGCAGTCACGACTCCGACAGCATCTCCCGGCACAGCTTTGTTGTTTTTCAAGTGCTCTTTTGAAACAGATATCCCGTCCTCGCCGTACAGGTACTGGATTATATTGTAGTTTGAATCCCTGACAGTTCCGTCATACTCGACACGCAGATCCTGCAGCGCATTCACAAGCCTTCTGTACAGATATCCTGATTTGGGAGTTCTCAAGGCAGTGTCCATCAGGCCGTCCCTTCCCGTGATTGCAGTGAAGAAAAATTCATCAGCTTCAAGGCCCTTCAGGTAATTCGAATAAATATATCCCCTCGCCCTTGGGCTCAGGTCATTCTCCTTGAAAAAAGATAGGGATCTGTTCGCGTATCCCAGGCTGATTCTTTTTGCCCACAGTGATTGCTGTCCGACTGTGCATGCCATCTGAGTCAGGAACAATAAACTTCCCCTTGCACCGCAGGTCGCCATGATATATGCAGGATTCAGGACATCGATTTCCTTTTTCAGCGCTTCGCCCGAGAGCGTTCTGATTTCATTGAGTATCTGAAGCAGCTTTATCTCCCTGCTTTCCTCGAGCGTTTTGCCGGGGATGACTTCCAATGTTTTGTCATAGAATGATTTTATCACGTCCCTTGATTTTTTCTCAGCTTCCTCTATTATTCTTCTCACTTCCTTGTCGACAACTTCTGTTGTCTCGATGTCTGCAAGCGAGACAGTGAATCCTGTTCTTGTAAGATATAAAACTCCCAGCATGAATGCCTTGCTCAGGAAATTAATCGTCGCTTTTCTTCCTGCCTGCCTGTCAAGCTCCCTTATCAGCGTGTTTGTCTCGACGCCGATTATTTTCTCGTCGATGACCCCTGAAATAAGTTTTCCGTCTTTTATCAAGACATATGCCTGATACGGGCAGTTTTCTTTCTTGCATTTGCTGAAATTAGGGCAGTCTTTTCCCCTGCATGCCTTTGTCTTGTCCTCGAAATCGACTTTCGGAAGTATGTATGAGAGCACTTCTCTTCCGCTGAGTTTTTCCTTCATCCTTCCAGGAATCTCGCAGTTGACCTGCGCAAGAATCTGCGACGCAAGATCCCTGTCAATCGAGCTTTCCAAAGTGAGAAGGTATAGTCCTGTGATCGCGTCCTCTACGCAGCCGATGACGTTCGCATTGAACTTCGGCGACATGAGGTTTTCGTCGACATTCAGCAGGACTTTTGCTTCAGCCCTTGCCTCTTCTGTCTGCGGCACGTGGATGTTCATTTCGTCCCCGTCAAAGTCCGCGTTGTACGGGAAGCAGATTGCAGGATGCATCCTGAAAGTTCGTCCTGGCAAAACTTTTGCAAAGTGCCCCATTATAGACATTCTGTGCAGGCTCGGATGCCTGTTGAATAGCGTGATGTCCTTGTCCTGAAGCTGCCTCTCGACAAGGTAATTCTGTGAGATTTCCTCTATCATCTGCTCTCTGGTTTCCTCTGTTATGTATTTTCTTTTTCCGTCGGGCCTGACTATCGAAACAGCGGCGGGATAATCGCTTTTCCTTGCCATGTCCTTGAGCAGATCAATATTCGCTGTTGTAACCCTCTCAGGAACAGTCAGGATTGATGCGACTGTCTCGGGAATTCCGACTTCATTAAGCATGAGATACGGGTCAGGCGAGATAACAGTACGCGAGGAGAAATTGACTCTCTTTCCTGCAAGGTTGTGTCGTATTCTTCCCTCCTTGCCCTTGATTCTCTCGACGATTGTCTTCAGCGGCTGTCCGCTTCTGTGCCTTGCAGGAGGAACGTGCGGAACAGTGTTGTCGAAGAATGTCGTGACGTGATACTGGAGAAGATCCCACAAGTCTTCGATAATAACCTCAGGCGCGCCTGCATTCAGGTTTTCCCACAGTCTCTGGTTTGATCTCACAATGTTGCTCAGCTCATGCGTCAGGTCATCCTCGCTTCTCTCTCCTGTCTCCAGGGTTATCGAAGGCCTGACAGTGACGGGCGGAACAAGAAGCAATGTCAGTATTGACCATTCAGGCCTGCATGTCAGCGGGTTCATGCCCAGAACTTTCAGGTCTGCATCTGTTATTCTTGCGAGCTTCTCCCTTATTTCAGTCGGAAAAACCCTTCTTTTCCCGATATAGAATGATGTCGGCTTTTCAAGCTTGAATTTTTCCTGTTTCGCGTTGCACCACGGGCATTTTTTCGCGTTTTTCGCCTTGTCTATCCTGCCCAGCTTGATGTCTTTCTCATCTATCATTATTCGCCCGCATTCCTGGCATGTGCTCTTCAGGCAGAATTCCACCAAAGGAACGAACTTGATGTGCATAACCGACCTCGCCATCTCTATGTATCCGAAATGGCCCGGGCATTCCTTGAGCGAGCCTCCGCATGTTCTGCACCTGACTCCAGGCGTGATGACTCCGAGGTGCAGGTCCATCAGACCGCCGTCGACAGGATAGCCATCCATATCATAAAGCTCGGGCGTGACTATTTTCTTGCCAGCGATTCTCTTTATGTCCTCCGGCGAGAACAATCCGAACTTTATTTCCTTAAGCTGTTTTATTATTGGTTCCATTTTTCAGTTTTAATATTCATATTTGTTTTTTAGTATGAATTTGGGGAAAATGTGCAAAGACATCAATTCCTCTATCAAAAGCTTTGACGCGTATGATATTTCGATTGGATCAAGCTTCTGGCCGTTGCATATCGGGCACACTTCTCTCCTGCGGATCTTGTCGTGGATTCCGAATGCCCCGCATTTCGGGCATACATGGACTACAACGTTGTCTGATGAGAATCTCTCTTTCAAAAGCAGCGATGCCCCATGGCCGACGAGCGCATCTTTTTCCATCTCTCCAAGCCTTAGCGCTCCGCCTCTCGCTCTTCCTTCTATCGGCTGCCTTGTAAGCAGCGTGACTTTTCCTGTGCCTCTTGTCTGTATCTTGTTCGCGACCATGTATTTCAGCTTGAAATAGTATAAACTTCCGATGTAGATTTTCGCCTTCAGCGGCTTTCCTGTCAGCCCGTCGTAAAGCGTCTCCTTTCCATCCTGCCTGAACCCAAGCTCAAGAAGCTGCTTCTCCAGTTCCTCTGTGCTCTGCGCCTCGCCGAATGCTGTCCCGTCGATTGTTTTTCCCGACAGGCATCCGACTTTTCCTGCAAGAAGCTCGATTAAATGTCCGACCGCAAGCCTCGAAGGAACTCCGTGCGGGTTGAAAATCAGGTCAGGCCTTATTCCGTGCGCAGTGAAAGGCAGGTCCTCTTCAGGGGCGATCATTCCGACAATTCCCTTCTGTCCGTGAGGCGATGCAAATTTGTCGCCAAGCTCAGGAACTCTGTCGTCCCTCGCCCTGATCTGCACTATCTTGTGGCCCTCTCCGTCGACAGTCAGGAAAACAGAATCGACTATTCCTGTCTCGCTCTGTTTTGCGGCAGTTGAATTCTCTTTCTTCGCCCTTGCAAGCGAGATTCCCTCTGTTTCAAGCATGAATTTCGGAGGGGAAACTTTTCCGATTACCACATCGCCGCCTGAAAGCTCTGCCTCAGGATAGATTATGCCGTCCTCTTCAAGATATCTGTATGCGTGCTCTGTCCTGTAGCCGCTTACGTCTTTTTCAGGAATGCAGATCTCGTCTCTCAGGTTTCCCGTATAGTGCAGTTCTATCGACGTGTACGGCCTGAAATAACTGCTTCTTCCCACTCCTCTCTCGACGCTTCCCTTGTTCAGGACAATCGCGTCAGACATGTTGTATCCCTCGTAGGACATGATTGCGACAATGATGTTCTGCCCGACAGGATATGCATTTGCAATGTCATATGTGAAGCTCTTGACCACTGGCTTTTGCGGATAGTGCAGAATGCTGACGTCTGTGTCAATCAGGTCGTGATAGTTTGCAGAATATAATCCCAGCGCCTGCTTGTTTGACCTTCCGACTTTTCCAAGTCTTGAGCTCTGGTCGTGGTTTGCATAAGGGATTGTGCTCAGGGCGATGCCTGTCATGGCTATAGGATCGATATCTATGTGTGTGCAGTCATCAGGATTTGAATGCGACATCGAGACAAGGATGTTTTCCTCCTCGGCAGCGTCGATATATTCGATAACCCCCAGGTTTATCAGGTCATTCCAGCTTATCTCTCCTGACTTTATTCCCTTGAAATGGCTTTCCTGGAGCATTGACTTCCCGTTTTTCGCGATTATCAGCGGCCTTAAAACTCTTCCGACATCAGTTGTGAGGAAAATCATGTCGAATGTCTTGTCGTATTTGACGCTAAGCTCAGAAGGCAGCTCCTGCGCCCTTCTTTTCTCCCTTATCGCGTCTGCGAAGGATTCCGGAGTGTCCGTCTCCCCTGCAAATTTCCCGTTCAAAAATACGTCAGTTGTCATTTTTGTTTTTATTTTTTGATATTCAGCAATTTAAGCCCGTTTTTCTCGAGCACGTTTATGATCTCTTTCTCAGGCATCTTCTGCGCTGTGCTCACTCTCGCGAGCATCGCGAGGTTCTTTCTGAGCCCGATTGACGTTCCCTCCGGGGTTTCAATCGGGCAGAACCTGCCGTATTGCGTAGGATGCAGCGTTCTTGCCTTGAAATTTTCCTGCTCCGCAGGAAGCAGCGAGATGACCCTCTGAAGCTGCGATATCATCGACATCCTGTTTGTCTTGTCCATGTTCTGAGTCACTCCCGATCTCTGGCCTATCCAGTTTCCTGTCGCGAACGCGCTCTCTATCCTGTGCGAGAAAAGCGTTGATTTTGCAAGGCTTTTCAGCGAATAGAATTTCTTTTTCTTTGCGATTTTCTGCAGGTTGTGCTGCAGGTCTCTTATGAAAATCGTCAGGTTTACGCGGAACAGGTCAGTCAGCAGGTCGCCGCTCATCCTGACTCTCTTGTTTGAATAATGGTCCTTGTCGCTCTCGATGTTGAGCTGTTTTGAAATCAAAAACTGCTTGATCAGCTTGCAGAGCATGACTCCTTTGTCCATCCTTGATTCCGGCTTTGTTCCTATGTGCGAGAGGAAAGCCGAATCAACCCTCAGGCGAACTCGGTCCAGCATTTCCTTCTTCGGGCCGTCTATCCCCATCAACTTTGCTATCTCCAGGACAGCATCCTCGCCGTCCTGCACCTTTGCCCACTCATACAGATTGATGATCAAAACATCCTCGCTTGTTTTTCCGACAAGGGACGCGATGTTCTCGTCTTTTACAACCCCGAGCGCCTTTACCAGAAGAATCGCCGGGATGTTCTTGAATCTTGAGAATGAGACAAAAATTATCCCCTCTGAGTTCTGGCTTATTGTTACAGGAATCCTGTAGCTTCCCCTTGAAGAATACAGCCTCAGCGTCAGCCCTTTTGAAGATATTTCCGTGAACGGCTGGTTCTGCGCGAGGTCCTCAATCATGACAAGCGCGCGCTCATTTCCGTTGATGATGAAATACCCGTTCGGGTCAGAAGGATCCTCATAGTTCTTTATCAGCTCTGCCTCTGACATTCCGTGCAGGTTGCATATCTTGCTTTTTACCATCACAGGGATTTTTCCTATCTCGAAGCTGACGCTTTCTTTGTTGTCTATCCCTATTTCAAGCTCTATCGGAGCAGAGTATGTCAGCTTTCTCAGCCTCGCCTCTATCGGAAGGATGTTCCTTATCGAACCGTCTGCCTCTATGATCTGCGGCTTTCCGACTTTTATCTTGCCGAGCTGGATATTGATCTCTTCCCTCGGAAGCTCCTCGTTTATCTCGTTCACGACATCCTGCAGCCTTCTGTCTATGAAATCATTGAAAGAGAGGATGTTCGACTCGACAAGCGAATGCTCTCTCAGATATTTTGCAATAAGCATGTGTATGTCTTTTTTATCATACCCCTGGGAATGGCCTGCAGAAAAGCCTTGGTTTGATTCCATCATGGCACAACAACCCTGTAATAGCTCGTTATTTTGTCGTCTGTTTTCCTTTCGATTTTCACAAGGTCGCCGATTTTAGCGTCGTCGGGAAGAACAGGATCGCCTTTTTTTATCTTCGGCAGCTGCGCAGGCGTTATGTTGAACTTCTCCAGAAGCGCCTTGGCTTCCTCAGATTTCAATTTAACGTGTCGAGGCTGTAGAACATGCATTTTCTGTTATTTTTTTTGTTTTTAAAGCTTTTTAAAGCTTTCTCATTTTCCGGTTTCCAGGGTGGCTTTAAAAAGCTTGCAGTGTTTTTGTAGTCACTATACAATAGCCATTATCCCGAAAGGTTTATAAATGGCTTTGTCTTGCCAAAGTAGTAAAAATAAAATGACAACGGCAAAACCCGAACTGATAAAGAAAATACAATATCATTTTGATCTGAACATCTACGAGAGCAAAGTATGGCTTTCCCTTCTCAACAAGAACATGGCCACTGTCGGCGAGATAGCCGAGACAAGCGGCGTTCCTAGAAGCAGAGTCTATGATGTTCTTGAGTCGCTAGAAAAGCGCGGATTCGCGATCATAAAGCTTGGCAAGCCCATAAAATACATGGCAGTCAAGCCTTCTGTGGTTCTTGAGCACATGAAAGGCAGCATGCTTAAGGACGCCGAGGACAAGGTAGGCACATTATCAAAACTCAGGGAAAATCCTGAATATCAGGAAATCGAGCTTCTGTACAGCAAAGGCATAAAGCCGGTTCAAGTGGAGGAACTTAGCTCAGCCATCAAGGGCAGGCAGAACATTTACTCTCATCTTAGAAACATGATAGAAGGTGCAAAACAAGAAGTCACTCTTGTCTCGACAGTCGAGGCGCTGAAGAAAAAGACAAAGATGCTCAAGCCTGTTTTCGAGAAGCTGAAAGGAAACGGAGTTTCCATACATCTCGCGTCAAATGCGGGAAATGACGAGAAGGAAAAATCCGCGCTCGTTGCGCTTAGCAGGGAACTGAACGCACCCATCAGAGGAATAAAGATCAACGCAAGATTCTGCATAGTCGATCATGCAAAAATGCTCATCTTCGTCACGCCTGACACGACAGATGACGACAAGGATATCGCGATATCCATCGACAGCCCTTTCTTCGGAAAGGCCATGTCGACTTTCTTGAACCCTGTTTGGAGAAAGTAAAATGGCATCTCTCAGACAAATTATAATGAGTGCATGCACTCTCTTCATGCTCGGCGGATGCAAGGATTCCAGCTATAAAAAAGAGATAGTAAATCAAAATTATGAAGTTACAAGCGTGTATAGCGAACCTGATGGAAAAAAGATTATCGGGCTTGTTGGAAAAGACGGCCGCAATCTTTGTTTTAATGAGTCTTATTCCACCAGCAATTTTGAAATCAAGCATGAAAACAGGAAAGACATGACCTTTACCTTTGACTCCACTACCTTTTCAAACATATTTGGCAAAAACAGATACTTTACCCTTCACTTGCCAAATGGATCAAAAATTCCTGAGGTTCCTTTCGAAATTCCGGTAAAAAGCGATTTCTAGCAGGAGTGAATATGCCTCCTCTCATCATGTCTGAAAAAATTAATGAGGACTATCTCTCAGGATGGCAAGGTTTTTCGGAAAAAATAGGCTATGCGATAGCAGATTACGATAAAATCCAAAATTGGCTTGCCGTACTGCACAGCATAAAAACAGGCGAAGGGACTTTTGGAAATGTTGAGGAAGAAAACCTGGAATTATTCGGAAAACTGGATCTATTGAGAAAAAAAGAATACGGCGCATTTGAAATCATCCCAGCGCATTCCCATCCCGTTATGGGGGCAAGCACCAAGGATGAAGAAAAAATGAAAATGATGTCAAAGTTCGGATATCACAACTTCATCATTATCTGTCCATCGGAAGTGAAAAGCTACAATATCGAAAATGGCAGAATAACCCCCAACACTATTGTGGTGCTTCCTCGGGAGAAAATAACTCAGAAATACAATGGAAGGATAATCCAGCTTGAAGGCGTTCTTAAAAATTTGGATTTAATTGAGTAAAAGAAAATAGAGATTTCTCAATAAGCAATAAAAAAGAAAAAAAGAAAAAAAGAAAAAAACAAAAACACACTTAAGCGCGCGCTTTTGCAAAAATAGACTTAAGGGCCACGATTATTGTTGCTGGCACGAATACTACTAGCATGTTATACAATATCGAACTCAAGAATGCGATATTGCCCAGCTTCAAGCCCTGGAATATGCTCATACCGGATGCGCTCACGAATACGAGCACGAAACCCGCAATCAAGAACGGCTGGACTTCTGAGTCTGCGATGTTAAGCAGTCCGATTAAGAGACCGATAACAGCCAAAACCCATGGAAGCCATGTCATTGACGTTGTGTCGAAGAATCCGAACACTACTGCCAGGATTACTCCAATCAAGAACGCCCATGCACCCAATAGATTTCCTCCGCTTTTTTTAGGCATTTTTTACCTCCTTTTATATTTAATTTGATATTTCTATTTATTGAATAGTCTTTTTAAAGCTTTCGCGCCGAAGGCTAAAAGTTTTAAGCGAACCTTTAATTTTGCATAATATAACGTTCATGCTCTTCCAAGAACTCTAAAAATTTTTCGCCCATTTTCTTTATTTTTTCAACATGATTGTCATTTTGTTTTTCAGAAAGCTGTTTCAAAAGAACATCTTTAGTAACATTTACAATATATTTCGTTCCGCATCCGCTTTCAGATATGAATTTTCCTATAGAGAAACTGGTTAGGATATTATCTAGATGCTGCGGACAGGGAAATTCCTCAGGCATCTGTCCGGCAAGCTTCTCAAGAGCATAGCGCACGCCATTTTCAGAAATGCACACATCGTGTGCTGCTGCATACATCAGAACCTCACGCACATTGCCGCCTGTCTTCAGCTCGTCTTTCGGGAATTTTATCATCTCTGGAGATAAAAAGAATGCTTTATTAATTTTATCAGAAGCGAGCGCGCCCGCGGGCGCGCGAGCGATGGCGAGGAGCGAAGCGACGAGCGTCAAGCACGGGGTGTCTTTTAGGGACCCGTGCTTTTATTTCTTTTTTGGGATGGGGAAACAACCATGTCCTGGTTTATTCCGTTTAGGTATCTTTCTTGAATTTATCCTGCTCGGCTGCGCCCTCGACATTCTCGCCGCCCCTGCCATCGCTGATTTTTTCACTATCACCTTTATGATGAGGATGACAACAAGCAGCATAGTTCCTATGGCAAATACAGCCACTATTCTCTCCCCTGTGGTTGGGACAGATGTTTCCACTTGCCCTCCAACTATAGAAGGTTCTCCCATGGCTGTCCTGAACAGGTTTCTGAATCCGTTTCCAAGCACAGCAGCATAATCGCCAAATGTTTGGGGATTGGCGGTGTTGAATCCGGGCGTTTCTTGATTTAAGTTCTGATTATTCTGATTCTGCTGATTGGTTTGGCCAGTGCATTCTGGAGATGTCGGGCCGCAGATTTTGCACGGATCTGCATCGCAAGGACAAGATACTGCTTTTCCAGAGCAGTAGCACGTTTGTGTTCCAGTGCATACGCCCTGAATAGCAGAAACAAATGAAAGTGAAACTAACAAAATAATTCCTAAAAATAATGCTATCACCCACTTCTTCATATATGTTATTAGAAGGTGTTATTTAAAAACATTTTCAAAAAGCCCTAAGCACGGGGCGCCGAGACAGAAAATTATAAGCGTTTTCTTGAAATCGGATAATCCCAGAAATACCATTTCCTTGCATGAAGCCATTTCATGACTGGTTTTATGAACACTGCAAGCATCAGCACAATTGATAATAAGCACCATACTGTCGGCCTTTCATTGATATTGCTGGTTAAAAAGTATGTAGGTATCAGCCCGAACGCCACGCCGTACAGAACAATTCTCCAGGCGCCATAAATCAAGGGCAGGATAAACATCGCAAACATATATGGTGATAGCAAAAATCTCATTGAAATTCTATTAAACGGTATATTCCATGCAAGATGCCAATTTCCAGATACAGAACAGATGGTTGTGCCGCACATCCCATCAACACCGGGAACGCAGGTGCCCGCCCAATCAAACGGATACAATTTGATTAACATTAAAACTGTGCAAATAAAACAAACAGCATAAACATAGCCATAAATTTTATCCCTTGTTTTTTTCGGAATAAAATACATTGTAAACATATTTATGAAGAATGGCTGAAACACAACATGGATGTAGCCCAGAAACGTCAATAGCTGATTTGCAGGAGAACTGCAGTCGTTCAAGACCAAGTAGGTGGCTGCCTGAATCACTTCCATCAAAGCAAAATACCCTATCGGAACCCATAATGACGCGCTGCGTTTTTTAAATGCCAGATACAAAGCAACGGCTAGCCCGATAATCGCAAGTATTGCAGACGCCCCGAAACTCCAGCACATTCTCTCTCAAAGACCGGATTGTTTATAAATTTTTAGAAAGCACGGGGAGCATATATGATTTTAAAGTTTGCCGTGTCGCTCTCTGAATTGTTTCATCATTTCTTTTTTGATTTCTGGCCGGATGTCTTTCATGAACTCCTTTGAACGCTGCATTCCCCACAGGATAGCGGCATTTTTCCATTCCTTGTAAAAACGGGATTTTTTGAGAAACCAGTAAAGCAAAATCGGGATATATATGATATAAAAAAAGGGCATGACAAAAAGTAGACGAGGGGCCAGCAGCAACATTTTTGGGAGAAGCAATAAAAAAACCGCCATAGGCAACATGACAAGCAGCATTAAAATCAGTATGGGCTTATAGTACGCCCATAAATAGTTTGTCTTCCTTTTGGTCTGTTTTTCTTTTTTCTCCATGCTGCCCTCGGTAATGCTATGTCTGCTTGGTTTTAAAGGTTTTCTTCATGGATTCTGTTAAATTTATCTTCAAGAAGCCCTAAGCACGGGGAGAAATTCGAAAAAAGTGTTGGTGCTTTGGATAGGTTTATCTGCAGTTGCAGATCTTCCAGGGACCGCCAGGCGCCACTACATCAGTAACTCCTGAATAATATGTGTCGTTCGGGCATTCACAGAAATCTCTTACAAGAACTCCGGCTGTAACAGGGGTTATGCCATCAGTAGTTTCCCCTGCCTCTCCGCAGCAGCTGCCTGTACCACATGATGTTGCAGGGCAGGTATATCCTGGCGTGTTGTTTAAATTGGTGTTGTTGCCTGCAGGATTCACATTCAAATGATATGTTCTGCATGCGGAATGTCCTCCGACATCTTTCACACAAACCTCAAACTTGCCGCCCTTTCCTGTTGGCGTGCCATGCAATTTACCGTCAATGCCAAGAGTAAGCCCCATCGGGGGAAATCCAACTCCTGGACCGAGATAGAAACTGTAAATGGCAGGATCAGTGCTGCTCTCAGGCCCCAGCAAAGGAGTCAATTCATCGAAAAAATCATAACTATACTCTTTGCCAATAGTTGCTTCTACTGGAACTTCATAAACACCTGAATTCCCGAAATGAGGAAGAGTGATAAGTCCTGCATAATTTAGAGCTATTATAGCTACAACGCCTGCAAGAATCACCAAAGGAATCCATTGAGGTGCGTGACGGATTGGCTTTAGCTTGGGTTTTGCTGGTTGTACCATGTTTTTTCCTCTTTTTCTATATTAAATTTAATTTTGCATCGCTTTTAAAACTTTTTGGAAATGTATCTTCTATTTCTATCTCTTATAATTATCTTTCTTCGTTTAATCTTTGTTGGATAAATCCTGCTCGGTTGCGCTCTTGACATCCCTTTTCTAGCCATCGACATCTTTGCGATTATGGATTTGATGATGGCAATAAGCGCGGCCAGTAAGGCTGCCAAGACTGCTGCAGATATTATTCTCTCCCCTGTGCTTGGAAGTGAGGTTTCCACTTTTCCTCCAACAATATTGGGCTTTCCCATAGCTGACCTGAATAGATTATTGAATCCATTTGCAAACACAGCCATATAATCGCCAAATGTCTGGGGATTAGCAGTGTTAAATCCCGGGGTCACGGAGGTTCCAGGAGTTCCTGTCGAGGTTTGTTGGCCCCCAGCTTGGCTGCTCGTGCATTCAGGAGATGTGGGCCCACAGATAATACAAGGGTCTGCATCACACGGGCAAGATACTGCTTTTCCAGAGCAGTAGCACGTTTGTGTTCCAGTGCATACTCCCTGAATAGCAAGAACAGGATAAGCACCACTTAATAAAATAATTCCTAAAAATAAGATTATCACCCACTTCTTCATACATGTTATTGGAAAGTGTTATTTAAAAACATTTTCAAAAAACAAGCACGGGGAGAACAAAGGACTTTTTGTCTGTCTTGATGAGACTCGATTTGCTCCAAATTTATCTTGATGTTATTTTCAAGACGAGCTTGTATTTATATTTTTCTGTTTTCTGTATCGGTGGAACTGGATTAGCCCATTGACGGGAAAGGATTAAGTTTTTATAATAAGGGTTCTTTGAAGAGTGATGGTAACGAAAGAGGAAGCGAAAGAGAAGATAAAGCAGATTATTGAAAAATTTGAGAAATTAAATTCTGAAGGCAAACTCAAGGGATTGAATGAGGAAAATACTAAAAGTTGGTTTATTGAGCCATTATTTAATGCATTGGGGTGGGATATTCATAGCGAAGAGGTAACTAAAGAAGAAAGAGTATCTAAAGGGAGGGCAGACTATGCCTTCAGATTGAATGACGTGATAAGATTTTTTTTAGAAGCCAAAGCACTAAAAGAAGATCTTAATGAATTGAAATTTGCCAGACAAACAATAGAGTATGGCTGGAATAAAGGGATAACCTGGGCTGTTTTGACTGATTTTGAAGGAATGAAAGTTTTCAATTGTGAATGGAATGAAAAAGACCTCTGGAGAAATGTTCTTTTTGATTTGAATTATAAGCAATTTTTAGAAGAATTTGACAAGCTATGGCTTTTGAGCAAGGAAAGTTTTCAAAATGATGAAATTGGCAAATATGCGGATAAAATAGGGAAAAGGATTCCTAGAAGAAAAATAAGCGATTATCTTCTCTCGGAATTTATTGACTGGAGAACTAAGCTTTTGAGCGGCTTAAAGAAAGAATATCAAAAATACTCTGAAGAAGAAAGAGATGAAATCATCCAGACTTTTCTAGACAGGTTGATTTTTATCAGAAATTGTGAAGACCGAGGATTTGAGGAAAAGAAACTCGATGCCGCCTTGAGGGAGTTTATATTCAAAAATAAGAGTCTAAATAAATCTCTAAAGGAAATCTTCAGGTATTACGATGTAAACTATGACAGCAAGATTTTTGAATTAAGGGAAGTGGATAAGGTTGACTTTTCAGACCATTTGTTAAGAAACATTCTTGATAGAATCTATAAGACTCAAGACCAGAATATTGCATATGATTTCTCTCTAATTGATGCGGATATCTTGGGCAATCTATATGAGCAGTATCTCTCCCATATCTTCAAAAAATCAGAAGAAAAAAATAAAGCAAAAAGAAAAGAGCAGGGGATCTATTACACGCCGACTTACATTGTCGATTACATCGTACGAAACACCTTGGGAGAGTTGCTTAAAGACAAAAAAGTAAACGCTGAAAAAATCAGAGTTTTAGACCCTGCCTGCGGTTCAGGTTCATTTTTAATCAAGGCCTTTGATGTTTTGAACGAGCATTATGCCAAGCATGACAAGAATTATCAGCAAAAAACCTTGGCAGAGGATGGAACGACATACTCAGTAAAAGAGAGAATACTAAAGAATAATATTTTTGGCGTTGATTTGGATAAACAGGCAGTAGAAATCGCTCAGCTTAATCTCCTGCTGAAAATTGCTGAGAAGGGGCAGAAATTACCTTTGCTTCAGCAAAATATCAGATGCGGAAACTCCTTGATTGATGATGAAAGCATTGCGGGAGATAAGGCTTTCAAATGGGGTGAGAGATTTAAAGAAATAATGGATGAAGGCGGTTTTGATATTGTTATTGGGAATCCGCCTTATGGCTATCGTGGAATTCCAACTCCTGAAATAAAAGGGGCATATAGCAAAAAATATGTAACTAGTGAAGGTAATTTTGATATGTATCGCTTCTTTATCGAGCGTTCGATTAGTCTTTTGCGAGAAGGGGGAACACTAGGTTTTATCATTCCTAACACCTTTTTAACTGCAACATCATACAAAAAATTACGAAAGCATATCCTTGATAATTGTAGCATAGAAGAAATTGTAGACGTAGGCTTGGCCGTTTTTGAAGGAGTTACTGTTGAGAGCACCATACTGATACTTGAAAAGAATTCGGTCAAGAATGAAAGAAATAAACAGAATGTCAGCATATCTATCTGTCGCTCAAGAGATAAGTCTATAACTGAACCCACTAGTACTTATTTTATATCTCAATCAAAATTCAACGAAACTAAAGACAACAACCTTAACATTTATCTAGACTTGAAGGCAAGCCAAATAACTAAGAGGATTGAAAACAATTCAGTGTCTCTTGAAAAGATAGCCCATGTAACTGTGGGGATAAATACCGGTTACATAAAAAACGTTTTGGTGGCCGACAAGAAGGTAGACAACAGATACCATAAACTTCTAAGTGGAAGGGACATATCTCGGTACTTCCTTAGGTGGCCTGGGCAATGGGTATTGTATGATAAAAAAGTTGTGGACAGTTATGGGGACAAAGGACGAACATTGCCTGATGAATCTATCTTTAAAGAAGATAAGGTGCTTGTACAAAGAACAAGAAGAGGTATGGCAAGAAAACTTATTTGCACTCTTGATGATGAGCAGTACTACAATCTCAATAGGCTTGGCAATATAGTGATGTTGAACAAAGATTTTTCATTAAAGTATTGTCTAGGTATCCTAAACTCAAAGTTAATGGATTACTATTTCCAAAAAACGTTTAACGAATATGAAGTAAAACCTGCGCACTTACGGCAGCTACCTATTAAGCAAGTCACTCCGTCTGAACAACAACCCATAGTTAAACTCGTAGACAAAATGCTTTCCCTCAACAAACGCTTAAACGAAATCGGCGAGAAGAAGACCGATGAAAGGTCAAGAATTGAAGAAGAAATTAAGGAAACTGATGCTGAAATTGACGAGCTTGTCTACAAAATTTATGGCATTACTGAAGAAGAGAAGAAAATCATTGAGGAAAGCTTGAAATGAGAAGTATATACTAACAAAACAAATATTTATAAAAAACAGAGTTCTTAGGAGCTTAGGAGAGCTTGAAATGGACGGCAAAATTAAAGAATTGATAAAAATATTCATGTCTGAAGCTAAAAAGATAAACGACATTCGTTCAGGAACAAAACCTGAATTAAAATATGCTGTTGGATTGGTAGAAGTTTGTGTTGCATTTGAAGCTTTTATTAATGATTTAAAATACACTAATGATATAAAAGAGAAACGTTGTATTTTTTCAAGCACATATCAGCATCTTTGGAAAGAACAAATTCAAGTATTTAGTCAACAAGCATCATTACTAAAAAAAGAATTAGATAGATTGCCATTAGAAGATATGACTCCAAATACGAAGAGAGATCCTATCTTTATAAGAGACATCAATAATTTATGCGAGCAAATTGAGGTTATATATAGAATTAGAAGCAATTTAGTGCACGGGTCTAAAACCCTTACGGAGGAGAGAAATAAAATTTTAATTGAAAATTCATTTTTTATTTTATATAACTTATTGGAAATTGTTTTGAAACAAGAAAAAATTGATTGAAAGTTGGCAGGCCTCTTGAAATTGATTACAACAAACTTTATAAAAAACAGGGTTCTTGGGAGATAAGACTAAGGAAAATGGATAGCACAAAAATTTTAGGAAGATGCCTAGAGGGTATAGGAATAGGTTTTTTTAGTGGGGGAATTATTGGATTTATGATAACAAATTGGAAATTTTGGTACTTTTTAATTATAAGTATTATTTTTATAGCATGGGGGGTTATATTGCAAGAAAGAAAGCCCAAAGTAGAGGCGAAGAAAGGGGAGATAAGGATAAGGAAAAAATGAAATTTGAAACTTTTGGACAATGGAAAAGTGAAATGAATGAAGAATTGAAGAAAGAGTTTTGTTTAAAATTTAAAGAAGAAGAACCTTTAGATGTTGTTTCTGCTATTGATGACAGATTTCTTCAGATGTATGCCTCTTACAAGATGGAAATGACTAATAGAAAACTTGTTTGGGCTACTTGGGCTTTGGCCATTGGAACCATTATTTTGAGTATTTTGACTTTATTTTTGAGGAGAGCTTGAAATGATTGAAAGTCGGCAGGCCTCTTGAAATTGGGGTTAGGTTGTATAATTGATTAAGAACTTTTCTCTTAATGACTCCTGAAGAAACTAAAGAAAAAGGAGTTTCTAGACTTACTCTTTGGAGATTGAAGAAAAGGATTAATCAGGGGAGAAAGATTAATTGGAAGACTCCAGCTATAAAAAGGATGATTAGTTAGTCTCACTAAATTCTTTTTTAATAATTTTGTAAGTGGCAAGTTTTAATATGATTAGAATTAAAAGTAAATTATTTTCTTTAGAAAATTCTTCTATCTTGCAAAGGCTATGTGCAACATCATTTCTCAAGTTATCTCCTAAGCTATTATTTAGAAAAGCGTCTATCAATTTAATAAGATCCTTATCCATTCCATCTATTAAATAGATCTTTTCAACTATACCTGAAAATAATCTCGCCTTCATTTCATTATCTTTAAAAGTAAATGTTGAGACGCCCATTCCTTCTAATAAGTCTCTTAAAATTCCCTCAACCTGAAATAAAAGAATATGAATTGATGCAGGATAACTTTTTTCCTTAAATGACTTTAAACCCACGAGAATTAAAGGAATTCTATCTTTATTTATAAATGGGCAATTTTTGATAAGTTCTATAATCTTTGAGATATAATCTGAATCTAAAGACTCAATTTTTTCAAATATTTTAGTTAAAAATAAATTAGACATCATTTTATAGCCTATTTGAAAATTTTTGATGCTATTGAATTCAAGTTTTTCCTTTTCTTCAACTAAAGTTCTAATGCATAGGTTTCCTTTAATTACAGACATGGGGAAGATATATTGAAGCACGAATTCTTTTGCTAACTTCTCGGCAAGCTCTTGACTTTTCTTATACTCTGGAATTAATCCACGATCTGTTGCAATTAATTCAATAACTTCAGTTGTTGATTTCCCATTAAATTTTGATAAGTAGTCTTCAACTATCTTATTTGGAATAGATACTTCAGTCTTTATTACTTTAAATGAGTCTTGAAGGGATTTATTTAATTCTTGTAATATAACCTTAATTTTCTCAGTCTCCCCTGGATATTTCCCAAGATCTTGAAAGACTTTTAATGCAGTCTGATAAATTGATGAGGCAACTAAATTTCCATTAGGGTAGTGAGTCTTCTTCCATTCGGCTTCTTTGATTAAATTCTTAGCAATCTCCAAGTCAACTATCTCTTTTTTTGAAGTATCATTAACTAATTTGAAAATTATAGATAATAAGCGCAGAAATTCTCTTTGAAGATTATAACTATCCTCTTTATTTTTTGTTAGATAATCAATGGCTTCTTGAATCGAGGAGATAATTTTTTCTAGATTTAATAAATCTTTTATTCCATTATAATTCTCTAGTAATCCTCTAAAAATGTCAATTAAAAAACGATAGTCTTTCCTTTCCTTTAATTTATCGCATGTAATTAGAATGGTTTTTACCACCTCACTTTGCAATGGTTTGTTATTTATTGAAATGGCTATCTCCAATGCCCTTAAAAGTGAATCTGCTAACTCAATTCCCCAATTATTTGCCAGATATGTTGAAGAACATTCGACATATCCCTCTATTGCTTGTTTAGAATATTCAAAATCTTTTTTATAAACCCATAGAAAATCACAATATCTCGCTTTTAGTATTGGATTACTAGTTTTTTTCGCTCTTTCTTTGTAATATTCTATTGATTCTTCTGAAAAATCGGTCTTTAGATCAGGGTACTCCCAAGGACTTCCATCCTCCAGAGTTCCAGACATCATTGGATGAAATCGGGGTATTCTATCATTTAATGGAGTATGTAGATCTTGAACGAGCAATTCCTTTTTTAACTCCTCAAATCTTTTTTTATCTTTAGTTTCCTTTAACTTATTTAATATTTTATTAAGAAGATCATGACGGCTGAATCTAAAATCAGCAGTAGTTGTTTCTAAAATATTGAACATTTGGTCTGGAGTAAGTTTTTCAAAATCTTCTTCTTTCATGAGATAATAAAAAAGCAAGAAGTATATAACCTTTATTGCGTTGCCTTTTTCATACATGTAATATACCTAAAGATAGTTTGCTCCTGTTTAGATTCGAACCCCCCTTTATTCTAATCCTACTACTTGTTCCCATTAATAAAATAGAACAACAAACTTTATAAAAAACAGGGTTCTTTAAGGAAAATGGATGAAGAAATAGGACAAAAAGTTTTCCAGCAAACAATGGATATTTGGGTAACTCCTGAAATAGAAAGAAGAAAGTCATCTAAAAATATAGGTGATAATTTTTTATTGTCTAAAGCACAAATTATATTTTCTTTATATGGGGGAAATAAAGTCAGATTAAATGATGAAGTTCAAGCTATTATAACTTGCAAAATTAATAAATCAAAAAATAAGGGGGAAGAAGTTTATGATAATGATATTGATGATATTCAGAAAATTGAATTGACAGACAAAGATCCAAACTGTGCACATATAACCTTATTATTGTTTAAAAATAAATGGATAATCTTTTTTGATTCTAGATATAATAAAGAGATAATTCAAGAGCATATTAAAGCATCAAAGGAATTTTTTGAAAGTGCGAAAGATAATCTGACTAAAAATAGATTAAGACCATTTTTCGAAAATGCTTTTGCTTCCGCTGAATTGTCTGCAAAGAGTATTTTATTAATGTTGCCTAATAAAAAGATTCTAGAAGGTAGAAATCATAAAAATCGATTGTCTGAATTTGATAATTGGGCAAATTTAGGAAATGTAAAGATTAATTTTAGTACAACTCTATCCAAATTAGATTCTTTAAGAGACTCGGCGAGGTATTTGCATTCTGAGAATTTTAAAAAAGAAAATCCTAATGAAATTATAGAAAATTTAAGTGAAATGATAAAATCTGCTGAGGAGAGCTTGAAATAATCGCGCGCCCCGCAGAACCTAATTCTTAAAACGGAACATTTATAAAGTAGGAAAATCTTACTTTCTTACAATGACAGAACTGACAAGAATAAGCTCAAAAGGGCAGATTGTGATTCCAATCAAAATCAGAGATCAATTAGAGATGAATGAAGGCTCGGTGATTGCCATAGACACGACAAAGGATTTGATCATCTTGAAGAAAGTGGATGTAGACTTGGTCAATCAGTTCAAAAACAGCTTGTCGGACTTGAAAGCGGGAAAAATAAAGAGGGTTGCTTAAGCCGATTATTATGCTTGAAAACAGAAAACTGCAATTTTTAGATTGCGGACGGATGTTTCTTGTTTTAAGGCATCAGCCTTTTCCTTAAAATCCGGTATTCTTTCAAAATCAAGTCAATTGTCGGTCTCAGATTATGATTTTATGTGGTCACAATTAGAGATCTTTCTATTTTTTTGCCTGCAATATTCCAGAATTGCCTTAGAATCTTACCCCTACATTTTGTATAAAATAGAAAGATTTATAAATATGTAGAGGTAAGGTATTCTATGATATTAAAGAAAAAACAAATCGGCGGGCAGACCTATTTTTACCTGGAGCATAGCTTCAGGCAGCAGGGCAAGGTCCAGAAAAAGGAAGTCTATCTTGGAAAAGAAGTTCCCAATAATATTGAGGAAATCAAGAAGAAATTCATTTTTGATATTTACAAAGAAAAATGGTTCGAGATATTCGGCAAGATAAGGAAAAATTATTCCAGAGAGGAAAAGGCAACGCCAAAATCGGCAAAAGAAAAGGAAACCGAGAATTTTGCAATAAAATTCACATATAATACGCAAAGGATAGAAGGCAGCAAATTAAGTTTGCGGGAAACTGCCAATTTGCTTGAAAATGGAATAAGCCCGAAACAGAAACCGCTTAGGGACATAAAAGAGGCTGAAAGCCATAAAAAGGTGTTTTATGAGATGATAAACCACCCAAAAGAACTGAATATGCAAATTGTTCTTTATTGGCATAAAAAACTATTCCAGGAAACCAAGGAGGATATTGCGGGCAAGACAAGGGATCATCAGGTTAAAATTTCCGGAAGCAAATTCATGCCGCCTTTGGCCACAGAATTAGAATTTTTATTAAAGGAATTTTTTGAATGGTATAACAAGAATCGGGATAAGATGAATTCTGTTGAACTGGCTGCCCTGGTTCATCTGAAATTTGTCACAATACACCCCTTTTCAGACGGAAACGGGAGAATATCCAGGCTGATGATGAATTTTGTCCTGAACAAGAACAAGATGCCTATGCTAGATATAGCCTATTCAAACAGGGACAGTTATTACACTGCCTTGGAAAGAGCCCAGACAAAAAAGAATGAACTGGTCTTCCTGCAGTGGTTTTTCAAGAGATATTTCAAGGAAAATAAAAACTTTGTTTAAACTTCTTCAGTCTTGATCTCTATTGGTTTGAGAGTCTCTCAGAAATGGACAAAAAGCCCTAAGCACGGGGAGAACTTCTAAAAAAGTGCTAGTGCTTTATACTTTTTTACTTTCTTTTAATCATTTTTAAAATATAATCAATGGCGTCATCTGCTTTATTAAAATACCTTGTCTTTTTTCTAAACTTTTTAATGCAAAGCTCTATTTTTACCAAATAATCACTGTCAAATTGATGATTCCATTTAAGCAGTTTAAAGAGATCCCTAAGGTTTTCTTTCTTTGACCTGACAAGCCTAAGTTTGCGGGATATAAATCTTTTAATTATCCTACAGTCCCTAAGATAAACATTTGATTTTAGGACTATGATGCGATCCGCTTTTATAAAACCGTCATGCACCCAGTCGTAATAAACACCTTCAATTATCCACTTGTCTTTTTTTAGAATATTGTTCAATTTTTTATCTCTTATATTTTCGGGCGCTCTTATCCCGTACCTATTGGCTTTTCTACTCCACTTCAATTCATCAAGGTCAAAATAGGGAATTTTTAACAATTGCGATAATCTTCTTGCGGCATAAGACTTTCCACTACCTGGTCCTCCAATTATGCTGATTTTACTCATCTTATGGTTCATATTTTTAAAAATGGGTAAAAAGTATTTAAACATTTTTAGGAGGGGTTCAAAGCACAGGATGGGAATTGAAGCACGGGGAGAACAAAGGACTTTTTGTCTGTCTCGATGAGACTCGATTTGGTTCAAGTTTATCTTGATGTTTTATCGAAGGTGTTTAGGTATTTATATTTTTCGTTTTTGAGGCATGTTCAAGATGCAGAAACGCGTCGAGGGAAAAACTTTTGTAACATAAACCTTACATCATCATGCTAAAAAGCACACCAACCTTGTCTTCAGAGAGTGCCAACACAATAACTGCCTATTGCTAGATGTTTAAATTTCTCTTTTAACTTATCTTCTCTTTCAAATAATCTTTCTGAACTCAATCCCGCTTTATTGTAACAAAAATCTATAGCCAAACCACTTATACCGAAATGTTCTTTCACATCCCCTGTATAGCGCATAGTCGGAATTAGTGTGGTGAAAGTCTTCACACCAAGTGTATTTTCTACTGGTTCTGTTTGAACTATTGAACCAGCATTATATGCCCTAAAACCATATTTGAATGCTTCCTTAATCATATAATCGCCAACTTTTAGAAATGCTTCTTTCTTTTCTATTCCTTCTGTTTCTTTAAATAGATTAGCTAATTGAGTTACGTATCCCTCAATCTTTCTTTCAAGATTTTTTATTTCTTTTCTATAGTGGTCTCTATTCCGCGCATTCCATGTTAATGGAACCATATCAACGTATCCTTTGATATGTTCCTTCAATTCTTTCACTAATCTGTTTTTCTTTAACATTTTAACCACTTACTTAAAGCATCTACAAAAATTTAATATTTAAATTATTGTTGTCTAAATTAGACATCATACAATAAGATTTAAAAAGCTGAAAAGATACCCGCTTTTATGGAATATGCTGAATTAAAACAACTAGGTTTAAGCGAGAATGAAATAAAAGTTTACGTAGCACTTTTAGAGCTAGGGAACTCGAAGGTAGATGCAATTTCAAAGCGCGTTCCTTTGCCCAGAACGACAATTTATGGCATTTTAAAATCATTGCTTGAAAAGGGGCTTGTTTCATTTGTTATTAAGGCAGGAATCAAGCATTATGAGGCTACTGAGCCCAAAAGACTCTTCATTACAGAGCAGGAAAAATTACAGGCACTTCAAAAGATAATTCCTAACTTGGAACAAATCAGACAAACAGTAGTCAAAAAACCCACCATAGAGATGTATGAGGGAGGGGAAGGAATAAAATCAGTCTATGAAGACATACTGAGAGCAAAACAGACTGTTTTTAGTTTTGGCAATACAAGGCTGCTTTTTGAATTATTGGAATATTACATCCCGAATTATATAAAAAAAAGGATAAAGGAAAAAATTAAATTTTATGCCATTACAGAAAAATCTGAAACATCAATGGAGCTAAGAAAAAGAGATAAAAAAGAGCTCAGAGAAACAAGATTTTCATCTCAAATAGAAACAATGGCCAGCGCCACTTATATCTATGGGAACAAAGTCGCAATTTTGACTTTGTTAAAAAAAGAACCCGTGGGGGTTATTATTGAGAATGAAGAAATTTCCAGCTCGCAAAAGATCATTTTTGACTTGCTATGGAAAATGGCTAAAAAAGCTTAAAAGTGATAAATGCCTAGAAATTAATAAAAAGAGGCTGAAATGAAACATCCGAATAAAGAAATAATGAAAGAGGCCATAGAGTATGGTCTCAAACATCGCACTGTTGGTGTGATCATTGTGAAAGGTAATAAAATTTTGGTCAAATGCGGAGGAATTTTTTCAAAATATTACGCAGCAGGCCATTCTGAAATTAATGCAATAATCAAAGCATCGAAGAAGCTTAAGAGTGAGATGTTAAATGGTTGCTGGTTGTATACAACTTTTGAGCCATGCCCAATGTGCATGTCTGCAATAATTTGGGCTAAAATAAAAGGAGTTGTCTATGGAGCGAGCATGAAAGATAGAAATGGGGAATGGACACAGCGCATATTAATCAGAGCAAAGGATGTTATCAAATATGGAAATCCAAGGCCAAAATTGATTGAAGAGTTCATGAGAAAAGAATGTAAAGAAATTTTAAAGTTATGAAATAAAAAGAGGCTGAAATGACAAAAGAAGTAATTTATGACGGATTTGAGAAGAAATCCTTAAGTGATATATGGAGCCAGAAGAAGATTGAACCCAGCGCAATAGAGATTCAGTCAAAGATTGTTCGCAAAGGGAAAAATGCCTTAAAGATCACCATTCACAAAGGCGATTGTTTCCAGCCAGCAGGCGTGAATAGCAAAGATAGCGAGCGTGATGAGTTGCGGGAGCGAAAGAATCTCTGGCCGCATGAAGGAGAGAGCCATGGCTATTCTTTTAGCATATACATCCCAAAAGATTTTCCGATTGTTCCAACGCGCCTGGTTTTGGCCCAGTGGAAGCAAAATGATGAATTTGACAAAGCTTCGGTAAACAATCCCATTCTTGCGTTGAGGTACGTTGGAGGAGAATTATTTATTACATTGCAAACAACTGAAAAAAAGAACATTCTTTTCAGCACTCATAAGGAGATAAGAGGAAAATGGCTTGATTTTGTATTTCATATAAAATTTATACGAACAAAATCCGGCTTTGTAAGGATATGGATGAATAAAAAGAAGATTATTAATTACAAGGGTGTGACTGCTTACACTGAAAGATATAATTATCCAAAGCCAGGACGTTTTTATTTCAAAATGGGGCTTTACCGAGATCAAATGGACAGACCAATGACTGCTTATTTTGATGAATATCATAGAAGGAGGATGAAATGAAAAAAGATTTAGAAAAATTTCATAAATTGGCTTAAAGACAGCCTGTCGAAATTTTCTAATCTTGCTACGCTTCTAGCTATTCCTTTTTTCAATTCATTGGCCTTGTCAGGATATATTTTTATATATTTCAAATACCAATAAAGCACTCCGATAAGCCTGTATTTAATAAGAAAATAGAGGGCTTTCTTTTCTTCATCATTTAGCTTAACATATTTTTGATATACTCTTAGAAAAAGCCTTATTTTATCCCTATAAATCGTTTCACTTCTTACAAAACTGTGTGCAAGGAATATGGCAATTTCATAGACTATAGAATTATAATCGCTGTCATCCCAATCAACTATAGCCTTTAACTTATTATTTTTTACCAACAGGTTAACCTCAGAGATATCGCCGTGAATTCTGGTTTTTCTTAATTTTTGCTGATTAATCCTACCAAGATTTTTAAAAAGCTCGTTTTGAAGTTCTTTAACAATCGGCTCTTTTATGCTTCCGGACAAATCCTTTCTTTTGTAGGTGTGGTTTTTCTTGTCAATGCCTTTAATCTTTGACTTCAAAAGAATTTTGTGCATTTTTCCGATATTTTTCGCGATATCTTTAATCAGTTTGTCGCTTAATCGCTCTGGATGGCTTCCCTCCACAAATTTTTGAATAACTATATTTTTTCTTTTGTATCTTATTATTTCTTTTCCATCATTATTTGCAATATTCTTTACAACAGGAATTCCTTTTTTATACAAAAAATCAATTAATTCCAGCTGTTGTTTCATAGTTTTAAGATTTACATTACTCATTAATTTTAGGATGTATTTTCCTTTATTTGTCCTTAGAATATAAACCTGATTTTCTAATATCCAATTCATGTATTTATGACTTTTATATTCTCCAATATTGAAGTTTTTTAAGATTTTATAAAAGTCCCCTTTTTCTAATTTGGTTAAAATCACCATCTTCATAATAAACAGCCAGATGCCTTTATTAATTTTATTAATTACTATATATGGCTCAATAAGGGATTCTCAGAAAAAACAGAGTCTAGTACCTTTTATTGACTTCTCATCAACTCTTAAATCAATTAATGCCCAGTGCAGTTTACGCATCCAATGTATTCAGAAAGAGGGGTTTTTGGGAAATATGCTTTCTCCTTTTGCCTGCGCTTTGTAACAACCATTCCGTCTTTTTCAAGAGCTTTCAGTAGTATACACGGCATACGTCATTTGATCTATATTCTTTAGTTGTTTTTAATCTTTTCTTTCTTATTTCTGTTTAATCGCTAAATCTTCAGTATGAGGTAATCCTATATACATGTGGTGTTAGTTTACTAACAGTTGGAATTTTTATCCGTCGAGCACCCGCCCTGGTTTAGTCAGAAAATCGCGATTTTTCCATGTAAGGACTATCCCATTTTTTCACATACCTCTCCATATTTTTCATCGCATTTTTCCTTGTGAATGTTCTCCCGTATTTCTTGTATTTCTTGACTAAATCCCTGTTTGTCACGACAAAAAACCAATTATCTCCGAAATTTTTGTTAAGCCACTCGACTTTTTCCAAAAATTGCCTTCTGTTGCTCCTTAGATTTTTTCCGGTCTCGACTTCTATTGCAACTTTTCTGTTTTTGAACTCAAAAATGATGTCAGGCATTTTTGTTTTGTAATTCCAGACAGGAAATCCGAAATAGCGCGTTATGTATGCTGTGATAAGCTTTACAAGAAGGAAATGCTCTGCGCTTTCCTTCAATCCCAGTTTTATCAGCCAGTAATCCTTGCATCCAAAAAGATCAAACTGCAGTGTTCTTTTGAAGCCTTCATGATAAAGATAGGATCTTTCGTCACGATTCAACTCGTTAAACCTGAAACAGCCTTTTCTCTCATCAAGATCGATTGTAACGCTTTGCTTTTCTTGTTCTTCTTGCATTTTTATCTTTCGCAAGGTTTCTGCCTAAAGGCTTTCCGAAACCTTGCTTTTCGATTTAATTTGTTTAATTTTGATATAGCAATAATTTATCTTGAGCATTCAATCTCGATTTCTCTTGTTCTTGTTTTTTGAGTATTGTTATTGATTGCACACAAGTTTATTCTGCATTTTTTTACATGCCATTATCATATTGGTAACCTCGCCGATTTGCTTAATCTGGTCTCTCATTAGCTTTAGTTCATCTTCCAGCATTTCATTCCTTTTTTCAGATTTTTCAAGCCTTTTCTCAATCTCTGTTTTGGTAACATCGATTAACATGTCATCTTCTTGAATTGTGTCAGTCATTCCCAGCAATTCAGAATAATAATGGATCTTGTCAGATTCTTTCCAGCCGAAGCGATATTTTAGAGCAGATTCAGATTTATACCTAGGCAACCAGTAACAGCAGGAAATATGCCTAAAATCGTATAAACTCATTTCAGAGAATCTTGCCCCTGCTTCGCTTGCTCCGCTTCCAAACAGCTTTAAGGCGAGCCTTTTAAGGTACTTATTGGCACTTGGCGGGCTTATATTAAAAAGAAAGTCATTCTCCCCAAGCCTCTTGTTTTTGATATATCCTTTCAGCAAGTCAGAGCAAAACATCAGCTTGATTCTTCTTCCAAAGGTTTTGCTTGTTTCTTCCCTGATCTGGACTTCCTTGCAGTTGTTATACAGGTCAGAAACCACGACATTCATCAATTCAGTAGGAGCCCTTATTCCAGTGTCAAACAAGAACAGGAATAACACCTTATACTCGTATTTCGCGCTCTCGCAAAGCCTTTTTGTCTGTTCCTCATTGAGATATACCCATTTTGGCTTTTCCTGGCTTGTATCAAGGTCTTGGGTGATATCCTCTATCTCAAGGCCCTGTTTTTTGCTTATTTTCATGTACCAGTGCCAGAATGCCTTGAAGTTCTTGACATAGGTGCAGGCTGATTTGTAGTCCTTGCCGTCATTTCTCTTGATCTTGCCCTTCCTTACATCTGAAAAGAAGGAGATAAGCTGTTCCTCTTTTATCTGCGTGATGTCATCCAGGCCGTAAATCTCCTTGAATCTTCTGGCGAAAAACATCATCTTGTTCTTTAATGAAACCAGCCGGGAATAGCTTCTTGCCCCCTTGGCGCTGAATGAGGCGACATTTGCGCCCTTTTCCATGTCATCAATATAATTCAATATAAAGTCAGAATTGGCTTTGCTGATTTCAGGGATTCCCTTTCTGCACTCATCCCTCCATCCCAAAAAACTCTCTTTGTGGTTATATGGATCAATTTTCATAGGCATACCTCCTGCCAATAGCTTTTTCGTATAAATATTGCCTGGTGATTTTTTGTGCACACAAAAATGTACATTTGCGAACTATAAATAATCCCCAACTTAATGTTACATAGGGAAAAACATATGTTTTTTCTAGCAGAGCTATATTCTCATTATGCCTCTCAACATCATATATTTCCTGTATCATTCTTGTACTGGTTTGAGAGTCTCACAGAATTAGACAAAAAGCCCTAAGCACGGGGAGGGATTCGAACCCCCTTACACCGGGCTGCAGCCGATTGCATGACCATTCTGCCACCCGTGCATGTCAGAACGAGTGATTGTGACTTTTTAAATTTTATAGTGCGGCGCGCCCGAATAAAGCTTTTTAAATTGAAAATGCCTTGATGAGCTGCGGGCCCGTAGCTCAGCTGGATAGAGCACCTGCCTTCTAAGCAGGGGGTCGCAGGTTCAATCCCTGTCGGGCTCATTTTGAAGAATGATAGATGTCCATTGCCATCTCGAGCAGAAAGATTACGACAAAGACCGCGAACAGGTCATTGGGCAGTGCAAACAGGAGCTGAAAGCGCTGGTCACCTGCTCAGCGCATCCCGAAGATCTTGAAAAAACCCTTAAGATTGCAAAAAAGCATCCTAGATTTATTTTCTGCACAATCGGCCTGCATCCCGAATTCATCAAAGAGCTGAGCCAAAAAGATATTGATGACTCAATCAAGGCAATGGAGCAGAACAAAAACAGCATTGCGGCAATCGGCGAAGTCGGCCTCGATTATCACTGGATAAAGGAAGAGGAATGGCGCGAAAAGCAAAAAATTCTGTTCCAGAAAATGATTCAGCTTGCAAAAAAATTGAACTTGCCTTTAGTGATTCATTCATGGGATTCAACTGGCGATGTAATTGAAATTCTTGAACAGCAAGGAATGAAAAACAAAAAAGTTTTGATGCATCAGTTTAGCGACAAAAGAACTTTGCAGCGAATCATCGATAATGGATGGTTCATCTCAATAGGCCCTGGCATTGCAAAATCAAAAGACATCAAGAAAGTTGCAAGAGATGCTCCGCTCAACCGCATCATGTTGGAAACAGATTCGCCATGGTTCGGCCAGGAAGGCCAGAAAAGGGGAACGCCTACAAATGTCAAAGTCGCGGCCGAGAAAATCGCAGAAGCAAAAAAAATCCCGGTTGAAGAGGTCGAGAAGCAAACAGATTTAAATGCCATCGCGTTCTTTGGGCTGGACATAAAATGACAAAAGAAATCAGCCCAAGAATGTTTCTTCTGAATGCGCTTTATTCCGTAAAAGACGAGAAAATCCAGATATCTTTGGATCCAAAAGATGAAAAATATCTCTGGAGCTACACTTCTCTGGCAACCCAAAAAATCAGGGAGAAAATCAAAGATGTAATCATGTACGTTGACAGAAATAGCCTGGAATGCGCTCTTCAGATTGAATCTTGTATAAAAGTCAAAAGCAGCAAGCTAAGGATAGATGATAAGGCAAATGTTGAAGCGAGAAATGAGTGCCTTGATCCTGAAATCAGGGAAAAACTTCCAGAAATATTCAGGGAAGCGTACAGGGAGATTTAAAGAAAATGACGTGGCAGAATATTTTTGTGGTTATTATCGCATTGCTCGGCTTTCCAATCGGTCTGCTCGTCGCAAAAATGACGCAGGAAGAGCTGAAACCAGGCAGAAAATGGTTCAGGCTTCTGGCAATCGCCGCGGCGATTGCGATCGCCGCTTCGATTATCTTCACGCAGGGCGAAACGATGCTGTTTTTGGCTGCGGCCTTAACGTTTGTATTGTTGATATCTATAGCTTCATTAGCTTATGCGCGGATGACGTCATCCCGCGCTAAGAAATCTAAACGGAGATATAAATAAAAAATGCTCTACCTAATCGGACTCGGGCTTGAAAAAGAAGATATCAGCTTGAAAGCGCTTGCTGCAATAAAAAAATGCAAAAAGGTTTATCTTGAAACATACACGACAAAACTGCCTTACTCAAAAGCAGAGCTCGAGAAAGTCATAAAGAAAAAAACAGCTGAGGCAGACCGCGAGATTGTTGAAAACAAGATGCAGGCAATCCTTGACGAGGCAAAAAAGCAGGACATCGCGCTTCTGGTTTACGGCGATCCCCTTTCCGCGACAACGCACGTGACTTTTTTGCTCGAGGCAAAAAAGCAGGCGGTAAAAACACAGGTCATTCATGCTCCTTCAATCATGACTGCTATCAGCGAGACAGGCATGCAGCTTTACAAGTTCGGCAAGACAGCAAGCCTGCCGAGATGGCAGGAGAATTTCAAGCCGACCTCGTTTTTCAATATCATAAAGGAGAATCTCGGCATGAACGCGCACACATTGCTTCTGGTCGACATAGGCCTGAATGCCCAGGATGCGCTTGAAGAGCTGAAAGAGGCCTCGGACAGCTCGCTCTCAGGCAATCTAATAGTCATTGCCTCGCGCCTCGGAACATCAAAACAGAAAATCATATCGGGAAAGCTTAGGGATCTTTTGAACAAAAAATTGAAAATCGAAGAGCCGTTCTGCATAATCATCCCGAGCTCGCTGCATTTCACAGAGGCTGAAATGCTGAAAATGCAATAGCTTAGAACGTAAGAATTCTGTGTATGGCTTCGCCAACTTTCATAATAGGGGTTGTGACTGATTTTGCGCAAGAATCCAGCCTTCTAGACATATCATTTTCGCGATATATGCCTATCACTTTCGGATCAGCCTCGTGCACGTCAGCAATATAAAATGAATATACCTCGGATTTTCTTCTTACATCCACGTGCCATCCTATCACGTCTTTATCGGAATATTTGATTATTCCAGGATTTTTCTTGAGCATCTCCAAAGCTTCCATTTCTAAATCATGCAGATTCTCCCTTTCTTCATAAACGTCTTCTTTCATTCTCAAAGCCGGCAATCCTCATTTAAAATCCTTTCCATCAGGAAATAAATGCATCATAAAGCGCAATAAAATTTATATATGCCAAGATTTAAATATCACAATAAAATAAGGAGATAAAAGAGAGCAAAATGGGTTTCATGGAGCTTTTGAAAAAGCTGTTCTTCAGAAAAACAAAGCACGTTAAGCTGGGTTTTTACGGTCCGCCGAACGGGGGCAAGACCACTCTGGCAAACAGGATATGCAAGGACTGGACAGGGGAAGAGATAGGAAAGGCGAGCAAGATCCCTCATGAGACAAGGAAAGTCCAATCCATGGAAAAAGTGGATGTAAAACACAAGAACAGGAAAATGACATTCAAGGTCATTGACACGCCCGGAATTGCGACAAAAATAGATTACGAGGACTTTTTGCGCTTCGGGCTGAGCACAAAAGAATCCAAGGTGAGGGCGAAGGAGGCCACCCGCGGCGTCATAGACTCCATAAAATGGCTTGACGACATGGACGCGGTCGTTGTTGTCCTTGATTCTAGCAAAAACCCTTACACTCAAGTCAATATCACCATCATAGGCAACCTTGTAGCAAGAAAGATACCTGTCTTGATTGCTGCAAACAAAATCGATTTAAGAGGGGCAAACACCAAGAAAATAGAGGCGGCTTTCCCGGAATATGAGGTTGTCGGGATATCCGCGAAAGACGGCCTAAATATAGATGATTTTTACGAATCCCTCTTCAAACTTGTAAGATGAGCAACTGCGAAAAAATCACCGATCCAGGAAAAGAATGCAAATATTCCCTGGGAATGATAGAAAATATGCAAGCTGTCCTTTATTACAATTGGGAACAGGGCGAGGCAACGCCAAATCAAAAGTTTATGACTGAAATAGAGAGGTACAAAGGCAGATTCAAGATGGCGCATGCACAGCTGAAATCGAGAGATGAAAGCGAAGCCAATGAATATGGCCAAGAATATAAGGAATTGGTGGGGGCAAAAATATGATAAACAAAAGCGTATCCCTGCAGTTCGTTCCGCATGCGGAAATAGCCTACTTGTCAAGCTTCAAGAGAATCAAGTATCTTGTCGAGCTCGCAGTGCAGAACAAGATCCTATTGATTCAGGGAGACCTTGCTTCGACAGAGCAGGCTGACTTGATCGAGGAAACGATGAGGAGAATCAAGGGCCGCTCCAAATTCAAGGGAATCGAGATAGCGACATTCGTGCCCCAGAGCAAGGAGATGTCGATTTTCCAGTCAGTAAAGGAGAACATGGCGCGCGCGCTGATAGGCAACCGTGATGTTTTCACGATAATAGGCCCGGCAACGCTCGTCCGCGAGATAAGAAAGGACCCGACAAAGATTGAATTGCTTCTGAGAAAATGAAAAGAAAAATAATTTTCATCGTTGTAGCAATTCTGGCAATAATCGCAGTGGTTGTGTTTCTTATCCCTGTTCTAACGCAGAACAAATGTGAATCGCTGAAAGAGACTTGCACCAGCTATGCGAAAGAATTCAGCAACTGTCAAAATAATTCAGATTGCGTTGTAGTGAGCTGTAGAACTTGCGGCATTTGCACGAATACAAGCGCTTTAGATTTGATTGAGGATTATGAAAAAAAATTGGAGAAATGCGGCCCTGTGGCGTGTGTTGCAACAATGCACGATTGCCGTTGTGTCAATAACACATGCAAGGGCTGGATGATGTCTATCTAGGTTGCTTCTCAGGAAATAGTCTCAAGCTCGCCGCTGATGCGGCTCGCAACCTATATTTTTTAGAAAATACAATTCAGCGGAGTTTCAGCCGCAGCGCGCTTTTCATAGAAAAGAATAAAAAGCGGGCGCGATTTGTATAAACATGCCGCACAAATGCGTCCGCTGCGGGACGATTTATCCAGACACGGGGCCTGAGATACTGAAGGGCTGCGGCAAATGCCATTCGCACTACTTTTTCTTCTTCAAGGACAAGGATATTCTGGAAAAGGAGACCGCAAAACTGACGCCTTTGGAGCGCGAGGAAATCATCCAGGACATCGAGGAAGTCATCCCTAATGTCGAGACACCTGTCGTGCTCGACCTTGAAAGCGTCCGCATTCTCGGCTCAGGGAAGTTTGAAATCGATCTTGTGAGCCTGTTCAAGAGAAAGCCGATAATCTACAAGCTGGAAGAAGGCAAGTATTTCATAGATCTGGCTTCGACGTTTCAGTTGCTGAGCAGGGAAAAGAAATAATCAGTTTCAATATGTTGTTCTTATATTTTAGCGCGCGCTAACGAAAAATTCACAATATAAAAAATAAGAATCCTACCCAGTATAGCTTATCATCTTCTGGTCTTTGACTGCCTGAGCTTCGCTCATGCCGCCGATAAGCGTCTTCAGCTTTTCCTCAATTTCCTCGGCGTGCTTCATGAGGGGCTTGGTGTCTATTGAAAGCCCGAGATACTTATCAATGAGGTCTATCAGCTTTGCGGCAGCCCTGTTGTCAGGCAGGTTGTTCTGCGCCTCCGCGAAAAAGCACGAGAATGGAATGCCCTCTGTTTTCATCAGCAGCGCACCGGTTACTCCAAGGATAACGCCCTCTTGGAGCTGTTTTGTTATTCCAGAAAGCTGTTTCTTCTTTTCCTCGCGGTTCGTGTAGAAAAACACGCCGTCTTCCTCGTTCTTGTTTCCTGTCGCCGCAACGCCTTCAAGCGAGACAATCTCTTTTGCATTGACTTCCTTTGCCAGCTCGATTATCGCCTCTGCAAGGCGCCATTCCAGGCCCTCGACAGGAGTTACCGCCTGGACGATTATTATGTTTGTTTTTTTGTCATAGAAAATCTCAAGAGGATATACGACTTCTGCCTTGTGTATCGCCGCGATCGGCAGCAGCTTTTCCGAGACAATCCTTCCTATCGGCTTCGCATTAAGAGTTTTCACCAGAAATTCCGTTGCTATCGTGCTGACAAAGCCGAAGCCGGGAAATCCCTCGATGATTATGGGCTTGTTCGGTTTCTCCGCCGTGAATTCTATTCTGAGAGCTTTCTTATCAGATTCCTTGACCTCTTTATCCACCATGCTACAAAAAACCTCCGGTTTTTTGCGCGCGGTGAAAATTATAAATTTTCACCATCTTTTTCATAAGGACATCGGCAGTTATCTTTATAAACTTTTTTCATCTAATAAGAGCATGTTTGAGGAAAAAATAAAAGGGGCATTGGCAAAGGCGACCGGGAAAAAAGAGATTGCTCTTGAAATATCTAAACAGGGCTTCGGCGACTTTGCATATCCGTGCTTTGAGCTTGCGCGGGAGATGAAAAAGAATCCTGCTGAGATCGCGAAGGACATTGTCAAAAAAATAAAGCTGCCGAAAGAGATTTCAAAGGCAGAGGCAGCCGGCGGCTACGTCAACTTTTTCGCTGACAAGGAAATGTTCTCTGAAAAAGTCATAAGCGAGGTTCTCAAGGAAAAAGGAAAATACGGCGCCAGTTCTGAGGGAAAAGGGAAAAACATAGTCATAGATTTCTCATCGCCGAACATTGCAAAGCCGTTCCATATAGGCCATCTGAGGTCGACAGTCATCGGCGGATCGCTTTACAGGATTTACAATTTTCTGGGATACAAAAGCATAGGCATAAACCATCTCGGCGACTGGGGGACCCAGTTCGGCCAGCTCATATATGCCTATAAGAAATGGGGCAGCGAGAACGGCCTGAAGAAAAACCCGATAAAATACCTGCTCGGCCTCTACATCATGTTCAATGAAAAGCTAACAGAGCATCCCGAGCTCCAGGAAGAGGCGAGAAAATGGTTCAAGAAGCTGGAAATGGGCGACAAAGAAGCGCTGAAACTCTGGAAAACATTCAGCGAACTTAGTTTGAATGAGTTCAACAAGATTTACAGCATGCTGAACGTTAAATTCGATTATGTAACAGGCGAGAGCTTTTACAACGACAGGATCAAGAAGACAGTCGAGCTCCTGAAATCGAAAAAAGTGACAGAGGAAAGCCAGGATGCGCTTATTGTCAACCTTGACAGATACGGCATGGCGCCGTGCATAATCGAAAAATCAGACGGCGCCTCGTCATACGCGACAAGGGACATTGCAGCCGCGATTTACAGGAACGAGAAATATCATCCCGAGAAAATCCTGTATGTTATCGGCTCTGAGCAAAATCTGCATTTCGGGCAGGTTTTCAGGGTCCTCGATCTTGCAGGATTCACATGGTACAGCAAATGCGTTCACGTTCCTTTCGGCATGATAAGACTGCCTGAGGGAAAGATGTCGACAAGAAAAGGCAATGTTGTTTTCATGGAGGATGTGATTGAAAAAGGCATCGAGCTTGCAAGCAACACAATAAAAGAGAAAAATCCCGATCTTAAAGACAAGGACAAGGTTGCGAAGGCGGTCGCAATCGGCGCGATAATCTACAATGACCTTTCAACAGACAGGATTCTCGACATAGTTTTCGACTGGGGCAAGGCACTGAGCTTCGAGGGCAATTCAGGCCCTTACATCCAATACAGCTATGTCAGGGCAAACAGCATCCTGAAAAAGATCAAGCAGGAAAAGGGAAAAGCCAATTTCAAAAATCTCGATGAAAAAGAGTATGCCCTGATAAAGGAGCTCTCGTTTTTCCAGAAAGAGGTCAAGGAAGCTGCGGAAAATTACAAGCCCAGCATAATCGCGAATTATGCATACAAAATCGCCAGGCTTTTCAATGATTTCTACGAGGCGTGCCCCGTGCTCAGCGCAGAGCCAAAGGCAAAATTCCGCAGAATTTTGCTTGTCCGGGCCGCGAAGCAGGTCTTGGAGAACTGCTTCAATCTCCTGCTGATCCCGGTCGTCGAAGAGATGTGAAGTGCATATTCTAAAGAATAAAATTATAAAAACAAGGCATTGCTCCAAATATAATGGAATATATGCTAATAACTGGATTGCATGAAAAAATCCCGTACGTAAGTGAGGTTACTTTGCGCAAATATGCCAAGATCCTCTATGACAAGGGGGAATTGGATATAGATCGGAAACCAGGGGCTGTCTGCGGTGAGAAAATAACTGTAAAAAACACTGAAAAAAATGTAAAAAACCTTGAGTATGCTGTTGAAGAGGCGCGCAGCCGCAAATTAAATCCAAACGAGCCCTTTGATCCAGCCTTTCCCCTGTTCAACCCTGTGAGAACATATCACATAAATGACAGAGTGACGCTCAAACAATCAGGAAGAGGAACAGAAGGAGTAGGAAAAGGAACAGTTACTGGTATTGGAAATGATGGCACGATTACTATAAAATCCATCTCAGGCGATTGGACAAGAACAGTCGTCCATGGCATTCCTGATTGAAGTGCTGTTTTCAGCAGATAAATCCTTAAAAAATAAGGGCATTCCAATAGATTATGGCAAAAACGCTGGAAGATATTCTCCATTCTATGATTTCTTTCCAGAAAGAATTCTGTTCAGATATCAAATTGTCATATACTTGTTTTTACGAAACAGTCCATGAGCTTTTCATAAAGGGCGACATAAAAATGTACACTATAGAAGGAAAGCCCCGTTCGCCAGAGGAAGGAAAAACCAAAAAAGGGGCGCTTTATCTCAGAAACGACGAAGAAACAAAATGTGAGATCCGGAAAGCCGCGAATGAAAAAGTTGAGAACATCAACAAAATCTACAAAGTCATAACCAACGATCCGGATTATCCCATGTTCAATCCAAAAACCAGGTATGAAAAGGGGAATAAATTCACGCTCAGGAGGCTTGGAAAGGTGGTGGTTGTCAGGACATTTAGGGAAACGATATACAACGATGACGGCAGAAAGGAAAGAGGGGATTACATGATGATGGTGAAAAACGAGAACGGCGAAACGCAAGAAATGTATAATGATGCCAGCGACTGAAATGTCTTTTCCGCAACATAAATCCTTAAATACGAAAAAATTATTGGATTTTCATGGACATTAAAGAATACATAAAAGGGTATTTTCTCTGCACAGATATACGGGACAACTGCAAAAAATATATTGAACTCTCGGAGAAAAACAAGCAGCTTGATCCTGCTTCCAGGATTGATATAACAAAACCCTATCCTGTCTTAAACATGATTCGCAGATATGGAGGGACCATATTGGGGGCGGCAGGCGTTTATATCGGGATAAACACTATCGCGGGCTCATTAAACGGGGCTGAAGGGATTGAAAAAATATTCCGCGGGATTGAAGGGGTGATTTCAGGCATTTTTATTGTGTGCGGCGCCTTACCTGTCGGCGCCAGCATAAATGAGACCAAATCGGTAAAATTATTTCTTGAAAGAGATGAAAGTATAATAGACCATCCCTACAAAATAGGCAAGCCGTATGAAAAATTGGATGCCAAACTAGATGGCGGACTTGAGAGATTCAAAAAATAAAATGGAAAAACTGGAAAGATTGGTGCTGAATGATGATGGAGAGCTCTGCAGAAGTGGTAATTTTTATCCTGAAAGCAAGATGCCGATCCCAAAAGATATAATTGCTCTGGCAGGGGCAATCAAAGTTCTTCCTGTAGAAAATCCCTGTTTGGATATTTCCAAGATCATAGATGAAATGACTGAAAGAAATTCCGCATTTATCCCGGAAAATGCAAACTCCTATCTCGCATCTGATTTCAATCCAGCCGCACAGTATATAAAAGAAGACGCCGCAGGAAATAAAAAGATTTATTCCGATTATGCCATTCAATTCTATGAAATTAAATGGTTGAGTTAAAAAACAAGTTTTATAATCTCTTTCTGTAATATATCTTCATGGCGCTTAATATATACATCGAGACATACGGCTGCTCTGCGAACCAGAGCAGCAGCGAAATCATGAAGGGGATTCTCGCACGGGCAGGATTCAACATTGTTGAGAATGAAAAGCTCGCGGACATAGTTGTTCTCAACACATGCATCGTGAAAGAGCCGACCATCAAAGGGATTGAGGCGCGGCTCAAGCATTTCTCGAAAAAGAAGCTGATTATCGCTGGCTGCATGCCTGATGCGCTCGCCGCCCGGATAAGGCGGCTCGCGCCGAAAGCAAGCATGCTCGGCACGCACCACATGGGGGAAATACTGAAAGCTGTAAGGTCTGTCATCGAAGGCAAAAGAATCGGGCTCATCGGAAAGCGGAATGAAATCAAGCCCGGCATGCCCAGGATTCCTAAGAATAAGGTTATAGGGATAACGCAGATATCGCAGGGTTGTGTCAACAGATGCTCGTATTGCATTGTCAGGAATGTCAAGGGCGCTTTATTCTCGTACCCTCAGGAAATTATTCTGAAAGATATCAAGAACGCGCTTGATTCCGGCGCAAAGGAAATATGGCTGACATCGCAGGATAATGCAGCCTACGGTGTGGAGAAAGGCAGACATATGTTGCCTGAACTTTTAAAACAAATTTGCAACGTCAAAGGCAAATTCTATGTCAGATTGGGAATGATGAACCCATCATCTGTGCTTCCGATCTGCAACGAGCTCATCAAATGCTACAAAAACGAGAAGATGTTCAAGTTTTTGCATATTCCTGTGCAAAGCGGAAGCGATAAAATTTTGAAGGCAATGAACAGAAAATATAAGGTAAAGGATTTTATCAATATCGTCGGGAAATTCCGTCAGGAATTTCCAGATATAACTATCGCGACAGATATCATTGTGGGCTTTCCAGGCGAGACAAACAAAGATTTTCAGGAAACCCTTTCTCTCATGAAAAAAATCAGACCAGCTGTGATAAACATCTCGAAATTCTGGCCCATGCCAGGCACAAAAGCCGCGAAGATGAACCAAGTTGATGTCCTGCAAGTGAAGAAGCGCGCTTCTGAGCTTGCCGAGCTGCACAGGAAAATGACATTCGAGATGAACAGCAAGCTTGTCGGAAAAAAATTCAGGGTTTTGGTCGATGAAAAAGGCTTCGGAAACTCGTTAACCGCAAGGACGCCAAATTATCGGCCCGTCGTGCTTCCCGGCGCGCCGAGCTCGCTGCTCGGAAAATTCATCGATGTCAAGATTGAGAAGGCGATGAATTTTTATCTGGTTGGGAAGTATGTTTGAGACAACGTGTTGTAATTCTTGTCTATTTTTATAGAATAGACTCCTATGCAATTTCTAATATATTGTTGCTTTGAATTTTTGGGGCATCCTCTAAGAGAGATGCACTCTTCTACAGTTCCATCGCCATACGGAATTACCTTGATGGAGGCGATGCTAACATCATCATACTCCTTTCCAAGCTTCTTTAAAATGGCTTTGTCTCTAATTATGCCGTTTATTGACAGCTCCTTAATTTCATCTCCTATCGCTTCTTCGAGAAGCTCGATTCTTTTTGCTGCTGTGAATATATTCAAATTTCGTTTCATGCTATCGCCGCACAATATCCCTGTATTTTTAATGGCTTCGGCAAGTTCTTTTAATTGTCTCTTTCCCGGCTTTAACGGATGTATGTTAGTTATAGGAACATATGGGTTTTTCATCCTCATATATTTCCCGCGAGTGTTATAAGCATTTCCATGATATAAAATATAAATAAAAAAACAAGAAAGCCTCGGGCGACCGCGCCCTCGGCTATATAAGAATAATCAAACGCTTCTTTTTCCCCTTTTTTACTGAGCAAACAAGCTTACAGCTTGAGTTTCATCTTGTCCAAAGGCGTCATCTCTTTCCAGCTGACATCGAACATCTGTCCCAGCGCGCTCGCGAAAAACGGCGAGTTTATCCAGACTCCGACATCGTATGTCGGGTGCACTTCCTCGTCATTGAGGATCATGAACAGACCCTCTTTGTTGTCAATCAGGGCGAACCTTGCATTGGTTTTCCCGTGCCTTACTTCCGCGACCTTGCTCAAATCCTTCGCAACCTGGAAATTCTTCGGCGTTATCGGAGCAGCTATCCTGATGCTTACCCCTTTCTTCTTCGCCTTTTCCATTGCCGATTTCAGCGACTCGAACTTCCTGTTCAAGCCCTCTGCGGTCGTCGCAATCACCAGGTTTGTCTCTGCGTTCCTTATCATCATGTCCAGATGGTTGTAGACATTGTGCCTTCCCCTTATCGCGCCGCTCAGGTCTGTAGGGTCTATGTACTTGATTCCCTGGGTGAACAAATCACTCAGTTCAGTCAAAACATCAGATGTTTTCAGCTCGTCAAGCCTCTTGCTCATCTCCTGCGCGTTCTTCGCGACATTTCTCTTGACTCTCTCGACGACTTCTGTCGGCTTCAGAGCGACGAATTTTATCGGCTTGCCCAATTTCAGCAAGACAAATCCCTTCTTCTCCAAGGACTCAAGAATGTCGTATGTTCTGCTTCTAGGCACGTTACTGATATCACTAAGCTCTCCTGCAGTCGAAACACCTCTCGACAGCAATGCGGCCCATACCTTGACTTCATACATGTTCAAGTCAAATATCTTCCGCAACCTGCTCAGAAATTCTTCTTTCACAATCATTTTTTACTTTAACATAGCAATTAAGCCCATGTTTATGTTGCTAAACCGGAGCGGTATTTAAAGCTTTCTGTAATTTGTCGTTATTAAATTGTATTTTTCATCATAATTGATTGAAAGATGTCATTTGATTTTTTTGTGTCTTTACTTTGGAATTAAGAAAAGATTTATAAAATAAAACATTTTTTCAATGGCATGGAGCCGATAACGCCGCAAAATGTGTTCAGTCTGACAAATCTTGTAAGAGAGTGGAGCAGATATGATAAAAAAAGCTTTTTTTCTGTAGTAACCACAACAACTTATGAAGGAATTGTGGCAAAGACCAGAATTGTTGCGACTGCGGTCGATATATTGTATTTTATAAAAAAATACAATGTTTCTGTTTACCTTGATAAGGATTTGATTGGCGAATGCGATAGCAAAAAACATCCTCAATATTCATTGAATCTGCAGACTTGCATTGAGAATATAGAAGACAAACACCGGCAGCAGACAGAAAGCGTATTGGAGAAGAAAATCTCTGATTCTAAAAAATAATTATATGACATTGAATGCGATCTGAATTTCCTGGCCTTTTATGCTGACCACGGATTCATAGACATATTTTGCGCTCTTCTTCTTGAACTCGACAGATGTTGCATTGACTCGCTCTTTCAAGAATGAACGATGCTTCTTCACAGCATCCTCGATCTGCTTCGGCAGGACGAGAACGAGTGAGATCTTCTGGTCTTTGGTGAGGTTTGCCTTCTTTCTCGCGTCCTGCACAGCCCTTGTGGCTTCGCGCGAATATCCCTCTGCCTCGAGCTCGGGCGTGAGCTTCGTGTCAAGCGAGACCTCTGCCTCTTTTTCCTTGCTCTCCTTGAAAATGATTTTCTTGATGTTCGCTTGTCTCATAACTATTTTCTGAAGCTCCTTCGAGAGTTTTTTGTCCGACTTTATTATCAGCGAGGCAAGAGGCCATCTGACGCCCATCGCGGCCGCAGACCTTGCGGCAAGCGCTTTCTCGACAACTTTCATCATCAGAGTGAATTCGTCTTCAAGCTTCTTGTCGATTGCCTTCTCATCCGCCTTCGGCCATCCGCAGAGATGGACTGAATTCTTTCCGAATTCCTTGTGGATGGCTTCGGTTATGTTCGGCGCATAAGGCGCGAGAAGCTTGGAGACTGTATCGAGGACTTCCCCGCAGATTTTTTTTACATTCTTGTCGTTTCTTTCCCTCACAATCTTGATATATGTCCTGGAAAAATCATTCGAGACAAAATCCATCACAGGCAGAAGCGCCTTTTCAATATGATAGCTTTCGAGGTTTTCGGTCGCGCACTTTATCGTGGAATTCAGTTTTGAGAGAATCCATTTGTCCTCTGCCATCTGTTTTCCTGATTCGCCCGGATTAAGCAGTGTATAATACTGGTATGTGTTCCACAATACATTCAGGAAAGGCAGGACGCTTTCCCTTGCCATGTTCACCCCGAATCTTTTGATATCCCCTATGTCTGTGATGCAGAACTGCATTCTTGTCGCATCAACGCCGATTGTGTCCATCACGCTATCGGGATTCAGCACGTTGCCCTTGCTTTTTGACATCTTTTCCCCTTTCTCGTCAACTGTGTGGCCTGCGCAAATGACATTTTCATATGCGACATCGTCAAAAAGCATTGTTGAAAGAACATGCAGCGTGTAGAACCATCCACGCGTCTGGTCGATCGCCTCTGCGATGAAATCGTAAGGGAATCTTTTCTTGAAAATTTCCTTGTTCTCGAAAGGGTAATGGAACTGCGCAAAGCTTGCCGAGCCGGAGTCATACCAGCAGTCAATCACATCGGGAACGCGGGACATCTCTTTGCCGCATTTGCATTTTAATTTTACATTGTCTATCCACGGCTTGTGCAAATCGATTTCCTTGTCAGAGATTTTTTTCGCGGATTTTTTCTTCAGCTCCTCGATGCTTCCGATGACTTCCTCGTTTCCGCATTTGCATCTCCATACAGGCAATGGCGTGCCCCAGAATTTCTTCCTTGACAATGCCCAGTCCTTGACATTGTCCAGCCACTCTCCGAATCTTCCTTCTTTTATGTGCTTCGGGACCCAGTTTATTTTTTCATTGAGCTTCACTAGCCTGTTTTTGCATGCAGTCACTTTGATGAACCAGGATTTGATAGCGTAATACATCAAAGGCGAGCCGCAGCGCCAGCAGAAAGGATAATCGTGCTCGTATTTCATTATTTTGAAAAGCTTGTTTTCTTTCTCCAATCTTTCTGTTATTTCCCTGTCTGTGCTTTTTATGAATTTCCCGGCATATTCAGGAACTTCCTCTGTAAAACGGCCTGTTTCATCTATCGGCTGGACAAACGGCAGCTTGTTCGCCTTGCATGCGTCATAATCAACCTCGCCGAAAGCAGGAGCCATGTGAACCAATCCTGTTCCTTCATCTATCGCAACAAAATCACCTCCAATAATCACGAATGCGTTAAGTTTGCTGAAATAAGGGAATAACGGCTCGTATTTCAGGCCGATCATTTCGCGACCAAAAAACACGTCAATTTTAGAACCTTCCAGATTTTTATGGCTTTCAGGGAAAAAACCTTTTTCAAGAAGTTTTTCGAAATTAATTTTTCCTAAAACAAGCCAATGCCCTTTTTCTTGCGGATCAGGCACGCAGACATATTCAATGTCTGGATTTACCGCCAAAGCCACATTTGACGGCAGCGTCCAGGGGGTTGTTGTCCAAACCAAAAGCGACGTATTTTTCCATTCAGGATCTGTGCTTTTTACTCTGAATTTTATATAAACTGACTCTTCCTTTATCCTTTCATACCCCTGCGCAACCTCATGGCTTGACAGGGGCGTCTCGCATCTCGGGCAGAACGGGACAACCTTGTGGTCCTCGTAAAGAAGTTTCTTGTCGTAAAGCTGCTTCAAGCTCCACCAGACGCTTTCAATATAATTTGTATCCAAAGTCCTGTAGGGATTTTCAAGATCAATCCAGTATCCCAGCTTTTCAGTTGACTTGTCCCATTCCTTGATGTATGAAAAAACGCTTTCCCTGCATTCTTTTATGAACCTATCTTCTCCATATTTCAGAATGTCTTTTTTGTTCTTCAGTCCTAGCTTTTTCTCGATCTGAACCTCGACAGGAAGGCCGTGGCAGTCCCAGCCGGCTTTTCTCGGGACATTATAGCCCTGCATGTACTTGAATTTGTTGATAATATCCTTGTAAGTCCTGACTTCGAGATGATGCAGGGCAGGAGGCGCATTCGCGGTCGGCGGGCCCTCAAGAAAGCTGAAAAGCTTTTTTCTTTTGGCATCGTCAGCAACAGCTTTTTTGATGTCCTCTTTTTTCAGTATTTTCTTCGCTTCCTCTTCTGTCTTTTTGAAATCATACATGATTAGGATACAGGATTATATTTTTTAAACCTTTAGAATAAAAAAGGAATCCCAGAAAGCTTTGGCTTTCTGGGCCGGAAACCCGATGGTTTCCAGGAATTAAAAATAAAGCTTACCAGTCCATCTCTTCTTCAAAGTCCTCTTCGTCATCGCTGCTGTCGTCTTTCTTCTTCTCGCTGCTGAAATCGTCGTCATCGCCGTCATCAGAATCGTCGTCCTCTTCTTCCATCATCTCCGTTTTTTTGTACGCCATTTTTAGGAGTTGATAACTTTGTTGTAAATCCCTTTATAAATTTTGCTGTGCAGAATTAATCCCTTTCGAATGATGCTGAAAAAAATCAATTGTGCTTAAAAACATTTATATAGAAAAACAGCAAACAAGCTGAATGGCTGAAGACCACCACATAGATATGAGCGGCAGAATTTGGGAAAAGAAAACCATTGGAATCGCCTGTGTGAGCGCACAAACGAAAATACACAATGGATGCGCCTTAAGGGGAAATCTTATAAAATTGATTGAAAAAATGCTTTGCACAGGCCACATACGTGAAGAATATGCTAAATTATACGCCATCTGCATTTTTCTCTTGATAAAAAATAAAATTCAGGACATAAATTCTTTGATAATTTGCAATGACGAAGATTTTAATTATGTAAGGGAGTATCTTCTATTTTTGCTTGAAAGTCCAAATCCTCCAAAAATAGAAAACATCACCGATTTTAAAAAGAAATTAGGAAGGAACATAAAATCTTTGGCAGATAACTTTGCAATAAATTACAGAAAAAGGGCATTAAATAGAAACAAATGGGATATTGGAAGAAAACTGAATGTAGTGGAAGTAGATTATGCTTCAATTAAAGAATGTTGGGAAAAATTAAATAAAATCAAATAAAAAAGCGCAAGTGATTGGCGACCTTCCCAACCAATCCTCCGCATAAAGCGTTGGTCAGATTGAATAATCAATCATTTTCCGGAGTCGGTTCACTTACATTATATATGTACATATGTATGTATTTAAGCTTTTCTACCCTTTAAAACATCAATCACTTCGCTGCTGCCCTTCTCTGCTTCCTCTTTCGCTTTTCCCTCTTCAATCGCTTGCGCTGCCACTTCCATCTCATCTGGCCTTTCTTTTTCCAACGTCGTGAAGAGCGCTTCATTTTTATAAGTAATAACCCATTTCTTTCTTTTTATTTAAACTACCAATTGCATGGCAGAGAACTGATGTCACAAAAGAAGGAATCATGAATTCCATGCTCGATATCAAGGTAGGAAATATCACACTATTTTCATAAGGGATTACTGGAGAAGCGTCTCCATACATCAGGCGCGGGATAACGCACGCACATGCTGAAACCGCACCTACAGCTCCTGAAATAACTGAAATTTCATCTGCTATTTTTTCTATTTTTCCCACCAATCCTGTTCTTTTCTGTTCTTTCATTTTACCGCCTTCTTGAACTCTTTTATCAGATCAGAATCCATTTCCCTTGCAGACTTTATCGTATCGAGCAGGACTTTCTTGGCGTCCTTGCCTTTTGTCCTGAGGACAAGTATCGGGTTTTTTGTCGGATGGCTTCTTTTCCATGCCGCGAACTCTGTCGCCTTGTCTTTCCACAGAAGATTTCTCAGAAGCTCTGCAATGGTTAGATTGTCAAGCTCGATTTCAAGCTCTTCTTTCTCGTGCTTTATGACTTTGATTTCCATCGGTTTAAAAAGAAAAATTCGCTATTTAAAGTTTTTGATTTGTATTCTATAATACCTATCGGTTAATTTGTGCAGATTGTCATGAGCGAGCGCCATCGGGCGCGAGCGAGGGCGAGAAGCGCGCATCGGCGCGCGATGGTGAGGAGCGAAGCGACGAGACATTAGTGAGCCCGAAAGGCGAGCGACGAGTCAGCCGCACGGCGCAGACGACTTAAGCGCCGATGATTAAAATTACACAATATAAAATTTAGAATTCTTTACAAATCCGCTGCAGGGCCCTCTGCCATCTCCAGCTCTGTCGGCCTTATCTTCGGCTCTGCCTTTTCTCTCCTGAACCTGCTGAAGAAGCTTTTCCTCTCGGCAGGTTTTTCCTGTTTCTCCTCGGAAGATGGATAAGCCAGCCCGCTTTTCTGAGCAGCCACCTGGAGTATCTGCTCCTGCGTCGGCTCCGGCCTTCTGGCCGCCGCAACAGATGCCAGCTCTATAGCTGCCCTCTCCCTGTCAATTCTCTCTTTCTCGGCCCTTGCGGCAAGGTCTCTCTCCCTTTTCTTCATCCTTAGATAATCCATGTTGATGTTCTCCTGCGACTGCCTGTCTGATTTGCGGCCGTCCCAGTCCTTGGGATTGAGCCCGGACATCTTGCATAAAACCTCTTTTGAAGAAGGAAGAGCTATCCTTGGTAATTCCGAGCGCCTCGCGCTTCCAAGGTCGATTGCGCTGCCTGAATCCAGGCATCTCCTGCAGAGCCTGACTGCCTTGCAGTCCAGAATCGCGTCATAGACAATCTCCCGGCCAAGGCATTCGTCGCATATTCCAAGTTGGCTGTCTTCCATGCCTAAAATAAAACTTTTGGCTATTAAAGGTTTGCTGTGATAAAAGCTATATTTCTACTTTAGAAAACTCTTGAGTTCGCTCTTAACTGAATAGCCCTGCACTTGCCTGTTTATTACAATTGAAGGGACGCTCGTTATGTTGTATTTTTCAATGAGGGATTCTGTCGCCAGGTTTTTTGAATTGGCATCAAACGCAAAAACATAGACTTTGCTCGCGGTTTGGTTGTGCTCGTGCTCGTAAACCACTTGGTCCAAGATTTTTCCCTGGTCCTCGCATCCGTCAACGCTTCCCAACGTGTCATTTTTTTTGTTTGTGTAGAAAAACAGGACTGTGCTGAAATTCTCACCACACTCTGTCTTTATCTTTTCAAGATACTGCAGGGTTTTTATCTCTATAAGCTCGTATATTTCCTTCTTGGCCACGACATTCTCGTTTTCCTTTCCAAGCCTTCCCTCAAGGTCAGTCATCATCCGGCCCAAAGCGACTTTTTCTTCAAACAAATCATCTATATTCAGCTTGCAGACGCTCTCGTTCAGGACAGATTCCCTTACATCCAATGCGACAAGATCCACAACGAATCGCTCCTCTGTCTGCTTGAATTCGTTCATCTTGGAATTTGCAATATAATTTCCGAGAAGCATGCCGAACAGGAAAATGACTGCCGAGAAGACAAGGGCCGCTATGAAAATCCAGTTGTCATTATGTTTCTTTTCTGCCATATTATTTTTTCTGTTTTTTATATTTATATGTGGATTTTATTTATCGGCGCCAAATCATTCGCACCGTGCGCGCCTGACGTCAGGCGCGCTCCTTGATTTTTACACTATCTCTTATCATTTTTATGCGTCGTTTCACCAAGATACCTTTGATTTAAAAATGTATTTGGCCACAGCCTCAAGGCAGAACCACAGGAGAAGCCAGCTGTATGCAAAAACAAACAGCAGATAATCCCAAAGGCTGATTTTTTCCTTCGCTTTTCTCAGAGTGAAGACGAAAAACAGGACTGAAACCAGGAATGCGATTACGCACAGGATGATTTTGGGATCTGAGAGGGAAAGGGTCAGATTAAAGAGATTAAAGTTAAAATCAAATCTTGGACGGCCGCCTAAAATCCAATAATGGATGAAGTTTGTTGCGCCGAGGAATGTTCCGTAAAGGATTATCAGGAGGCCTGCGAGCATTATGATAATCCCGAGAAGGACTGTGACAGGCAGGAAAAACGTCCCGACCATGCCGTATTTTGGCGACATCAGTCGCCTGTAATCTATCATGTTCTGGAAGGTTCCGTGCCACCATCTCACTCTTTCTTTCCTCAATCCTTTCAAGTCCTCATGTACGACTGTCTTTATTTTCTGGTCCAGGAATATTATGCTGTAGTTATATGACCTGATCCTCAGCGCCATTTCGAAATCCTCTGTAAGTGTTTTCTCGTTGAAATAGCCAGCCTTTTTGAAAAAATCCGCCCTGAATAGCGTGAAAGCGGGCGCAAGGCAGAGCGCGTTTATTTTCCCGAGAAGATACCTGAAGAAGCTCGACATGAGATATTCCACTTTCTGCATCCTGCCGAGAAACCTGTTCTCATTGTATGGCTTCATCCAGGATGTGACTGCCATGACTTTCCTGTCCTGGAAATAAGGGACTGCATTTTTCAGCACATTTTTTGTCACAAGGAATGTGTCCGCATCCAAGACAGAGACATATTCTGCATGATTTTTTCTGGAGAAAAAATATTTCAGGGCATAATTCACTGCAGAGGCCTTTTTTCCGGTGCTCTTTTCTCTGTTCAATATTATGATTTGCCTGTTCTTGCTGTTATATTTTTTTGCGAGCTCGTGCGCGATTTTCAAGGTGTTATCTGTGCTCGCGTCATTCACTATTATGACCTCTATTTTGTTATCGTAATCCTGCTCCATCACGCTCTTGACGCATTTTTCAAGGGTTGCCTGCACGTTTTTTGCAGGGATTATGAAAGCGGCCTCCGGAAAAGAGGAGCATTCCGGTTTTTCAGGCTCTCTCTTGAGCATGACGAAAATGTAGAAAAAAGACATGAAGAATCCTATGAATATTATGGGGTATGCTATCCAAAAGGGCAACTGCGGAAATATCATTTTAATCCGATAAAAGAGATGTTTTTAACTTTTCCTATCTCAGACATTAAATTTAAAAAGAATAAAATTTTGTTGAATAGGTCATAAAATGAATAGAAATTTAATAAGAGGCATGATTCCTCTCATCATTATATTTTTGGTGCTGTTTATTGCCGGATGCGGAAAATCTTCCTCTCCCTCACAAAATGAGACTGAAAGGACAGAATATTGTACAAAACTCTGCGGCGGCCTATATACTCATGACCCTTGTGCAAATGACTGTATGGCTGGAGTAGAATCAAACTACACCAAACCTAGAAATTTCACCTCGATGACCTCTAATGAACTGAATGAAACTTGCACTTTAATGTGCGGCACACCCAAATATGTAGGAGATCCCTGTACTGACAATTGCATAGCAGAACATAATCTATAATTTTCTTCTTAGAATCACTTCTTTTTCTTTCTTATCCATCCGAGCTTCTTGGAACGCCCGAGCTTGTATGCCACGCGGCACTTTCTGCTGCAAAATCTGAGGATTTTGCCGTCCAATGTGACGAATATGATGCCTGTTCCAGGCGACATTTCCCTTGAGCACCAGCTGCATTTTGCCATTTTTTAAAATTGAATAGGATTCTTCCCGTCTTTGGGAACTATCAATCCGCCAACGTAATTTAATTCGTAAATTTTTCTTCCTTTTTCGCTGTCAAAATATGTTATCTTCTCTATCCCTTTGAAGTTATCTATATCTCCTTTTCCTTTCTCTTTATATTCCCAAAGACCATCTGCATAAACCGCTGACCCCCTGAATGGTCTTAAACCATTAACTCTTTTTAGCGCTTCCTTTAGAAAGTTAAATGTCTGTTCAACTAGTCTTTTTTCTTCTATAGAACTTACGATACCCCCACTATAAGACATTCCCCAGATGGGCTTATTTTCACAACGCACAATTTCTTGCCCTTGGATAAAATTATAGCCCGCATATTCGTCCCTGTAAATCAAGGGAAATTTTTCAAATTCAAACTCCTTGAATCCGAATGTTTGGTTTTCTATGTATTTTCTATTTCCCGCATAGCCTGCTTTTTTTGCTTCTACCAGGAATCTTACAAATTCTGACGATGAAATTTTGTATGCCATTTTAAGTGTACGCTCCTTTCATGACCTTTGCGCGGATTTTCCTCGCCTCGATCTGCGTTTCGCGCATCATAAGAATATCTTTGAGCCTGACGGGACCCTTGACATTTCTCCTGATAGTCTTTCCCATGTCGTTTCCCCGCAGGATGTGGACCTTGACCTGTGTCAGCTCGCCCCTGAATCCTGCCCTGCCCAGGATTTCCTCGACAACGCCTGGAATAGAGTCGCCTGCGGTCTTTTCTCCGCCCTGCATGCTTTCGCCTTTAGCATCCCTAGCTTTCTTGAATCCCATTTTAAGTATTATTATGCTTGAAAACAAAAGGTTTGATATAAATATCTTTTGTTTTCAGCGCCGCAAAATTCCTTAGGAATTTTGTGGTTTAGATTTGGCTTTTTCAGGTTTTTGAGATGAACTAATCATGCCGGCTGCCTCGCCCGCTTCTATAACTGCGACGGCTGCTGTAGCGACGCTCACTCCTGCTGATATTCCAAGATTCTTCTTCGAATCGACAGTCAAGCACGGGATGTTTTTCTCCCCGCATAGCAAAGGAATGTGCTGCACTATCTCTTTTGGCTGAACATCTTCTGCCACGACTACAAGCTTCGCTGTTCCCCGCTCTATCGCTTTGGTTACTTCATTAGTTCCTTTCTCTATTTTTCCTGTCTTCTTTGCCTTTTCTACTATTTCATAACCAGAAACCATTGTTTTACCTCCCGCATTGGCTTTCGCCTTGGTCATTTGGTTTATAGTTTTCTAGAGAAAAATGGTTTATAAAGTTTTCTAGATGTGTTCTTTTCAAAACATATTTTATATCATGATTATGTTTAAATAGATGGTTTTGCGGGTAAATGCATGGAACAATATAAGCAAGAATTTATTGATTTCATATTAAATGCAGGTGTTCTAAAAACTGGAAAAGACTTCTCTCTTAAAAGCAAAAGACTCTCTCCCTATTTCATAAATGTCGGTGATTTGAATGATGGAGAGAAAATAACGCGACTTGGAAACGCCTTCGCATCAACAATTCTTTCATTGGATAAAAAAGTAGATGTCATTTTCGGCCCGGCATATAAAGGGATTCCTTTGGCTGTTGCAACTTCAAGCGCTCTTGCCGCAAAAGGAAAAAATGTGGGGTTTGCCTTTGACCGCAAAGAGGAGAAAGACCATGGAGAAGCAACAGGCGGAGACTTGCAGAAAAAGATTTTGATAGGCGCTCAGATTAAGGACGGTTATAGCATACCTATTGTAGAGGATGTTTTCACAACAGGAGAAACAAAATATGAAACTCTTGGCTTGCTTAATAAAATGGCCAAGGATCTTAAATTTCCCGCAGTGCTTATAGCAGTGGACAGGCAAGAAGTAGGGATTGACGGAAAAAGCGCAATTGATGAATTTACACAAAAAACGAATATCCCTGTGCTCTCAATTGTAAATGCTTCTGAAATTTATCATCATCTCAGGACAAAACCTGAGTTAAAACAGGAAGATGTTGAAAGGATTGCGACATATCTGAGAGTTTATGGAACTAATGAGGCAAAGAAAACACTTAGCCCTCTTGAACAGAAAATTATCAGCAGAGACAGGAGTGTTATCCCTGCATGCGATGTTGAAACACTGGAACAATTTGAAGAGTTAGTAAAACAAACTACAGATGTTGAAGGAATTGGCGGATACAAGGTGGGATTTGAACTTGGTTTAGGATATGGCTTGCCTAAAGTTGTTGAAACCGCGAGAAAGCATACAGATAAGCCAATCATTTATGATCATCAGAAAGCAGGAACAGACATTCCGGATACTGGCAAGAATTATGCAAAACTGATGAAGAAATCTGGAGTAGATGCAGTCATATTTTTCCCGCAGGCAGGCCCTGAAACAGAGAGGGCCTGGATATATCATGCCTTAGACAACGGATTAAATGTTATTGTTGGCGGGAGAATGACGCATCCTGCTTATTCTGTGAGTGAGGGCGGATTTATCACAGATGAGGGCGCTTTGGAAATGTATAGGATTGCGGCAAGAGCGGGAATCAATAATTTTGTTGTTCCTGGAAACAAACCAGAGGTTATCAGACAGGTTAAAGAGCTGGTAGAAGCAGAAGGAGTTTCTCCTGTTTTCTATGCTCCTGGACTTATTGCCCAGGGCGGAAAAATTACAGATGCTGCAAAAGCCGCTGGCGATAAATTCAACGGAATTATTGGTAAGGGGATTTACGCTGCTCCTGACATGAACGCGGCTGCAAAAGAACATACTTCTCAGCTTTAATTGGAAATGATATGCCCACATGTTCATCTAAGGGATTGGAATCAAAAATATAAAGAGACAGTAAAGCACGGATTGTATATTGCTGAAAGGGCAGGGCTTTCTGGAGTTTTTGACATGCCCAATACAGATCCTGCAATAACTACAAGGGTGCTTGTCGAGGAAAGGTTAAACCTCGCAAAAAGCGCCAACTCACCAGTGTTCTACGGCCTTTATGTTGGAGTAACTTCAGATCCCAAGCAGATAAAAGAAGCTGTCAAGGCTTGGAGAGATTTATTTTCTAGGGGAGGACCGGATACAGACAATCTTGGCAGAGTCGGGGTTGTCGGACTTAAGATGTTTGCAGGGCATTCTGTAGGGAATTTAGGTATAGTCAAAGAAAAAGAGCAGAAATTAGTCTACAAAACTCTTGCTGAAGAGGGCTTTGACGGAGTTCTTGCTGTTCACTGCGAGAAAGAATCTCTGCTTAAACCCCAATTATGGAATCCCTCAAATCCGATAAGCCATTGCTATGCAAGGCCCTTTCAGGCAGAAGTTGAATCAATAAGAGACCAGATTAACTTTTCAAAGGCAACTGGTTTCAAAGGGCATTTGCACATATGCCACATAACCAATAGCCGTTCTGTTGAATTAGTCGTTGAGGCAAAGCAAAAAGAAAGAAGGATAAGCTGCGGAGTCACGCCGCATCACTGCCTGCTCGATGAAAAATGCATGGAGCAGGAGAACGGGCTTTTATACAAGGTGAATCCTCCATTGCGAACATATGATATGAAGGCGAAACAGTCCTTTCTAAGTTCTGTTTTTGATCCAGATTTCTTTCCCCCATTGGGAACAGATTTTTTATTGTATGATTTGGAGGAAGGGTTGATAGACTGGATAGAGACAGACCATGCTCCACACATACTCAGTGAAAAATTAAATGAGATGTACATGTCTGGATTTCCCGGTCTGCCTTTTTATCCACATTTCATCAAATATCTTAAAAAAGATGGATTTCCTGATGAGTTGCTATATAAAATCACACACTATAATATCGAAGATACATTTAAAATAGGAATCAAGCCTCTTAATGGAATTGAGATTTTTAGCAAAGAGCCTGATCTAAATCTACATACAGAATATGGAGTAGATGTCTATAAGGATGTGAGGGAAAGATGCAAATAGAAAAAATACAGATCGGCAGCAAGAAAGTGATGCCTTTCACAATTCCCTCGGGAATTGTCACAACCGAGGCATCTTGCCTTGAAAGGATTGCAAAAGAGATTCCTGAAATCGGCATTCTGACAACAAAAAGCATCGGCCCTGAGCCGAGACCGGGAAACAGGGAGCCGATTCTTGCGCAATACTTTCCTGGAGGCTTTGTGAATGCAGTCGGCCTGACAAACCCGGGCGCAGATGAATTCGCGAAAAAACTCTCTTCAATCAAGATTCCTGATGATAAATTCCTGCTTGCATCTATTTTCGGCCAAAATCCCAGAGAGTTTGTTGATGTTGCAAAAAAACTGGAGCATTATGCTGACGGCTTCGAGCTGAATCTGTCCTGCCCCCATGCGAAGGGCTATGGAATGCAGCTCGGCCAGGATCCTATGATTGTTTATTCCATAACAAACGCGGTCTGCAAAGAAACAAAGAAACCTGTGTTCGCAAAATTAACCCCTAATGCAAAGAACGTGGGGGAAATCGCCGAATCTGCCATGAAAGCGGGAGCTTATGGCCTCGTTGCCATAAACACCGTAGGCCCTGGATATCATATGATTGATGGGTTCCCTGTATTGACGAGCAAGATAGGGGGAGGGCTTTCAGGCAGAGGAATCACGCCAATCGGAATAAAATGTGTCAAGGATATTGCAGAAAAACTCGGCGATGTTCCGATAATGGGGATGGGCGGCATTGCAACAGCTGATGATGTCAGGAATTATGCTGCTGTTGGCGCAAAATATTTCGGGATGGGAAGCGCCTTGGCTGGAATGGCTGATACAGACATGAAAAAATATTTCTCAACACTGGTGAAGGATTTGAATGAGGGAACAAACAAGGCAAAAGAGCTTCTCAAGGAAGTTGACATGGAATACAGAAAAGTGAAAATTGATGAAAAAATCGATGTTGCTTGTGATTTTAAATTATTCAAAATGAACCATTTTCTTGGGGCTTCTCCGGGACAGTTTGTTTTTGCCTGGATTCCAGGCGTGGGAGAAAAGCCATTTTCAATAATGGATGACGCCCCGTTGACTCTGGGAATTCTGGAGAAGGGCGAGTTTACAAAAAAGATCAACTCCATGCAAAAAGGGGATTCTTTTTATATCCGCGGCCCTTATGGAAAATCTGCGGTGGATTCTATACCTGGAACAGATAGCTGTGTTCTTGTTGGCGGCGGATGCGGCTCTGCGGGCATTTACCTGCTCGCAAAAAAATTAAAAAATGAAGGAAATGATGTAACAACCTTGCTTGGGGCAAAGGACAAAGAGCATATTGCTTTTTTGGATGAATTCAAAAAATACGGCAAGGTTCTTGTGGCGACAGAGGACGGAAGCCTGGGGCAAAAAGGCATGATTTCAGACTTATTCAAATCCTTGAACGTTCCCAAAAACAGTTATTTCTTCAACTGCGGCCCCAAGGCGATGGTTGATGCTGTTTTATCTTTAGAGTCGAAAATCTCAGAACCATGGATGGTGCGCTCTTCGCTTGATTACATGACAAGTTGCGGCATGGGCATCTGCGGAAAATGCGCGGATAAAAAAGGTTTGAGAACCTGTGTCGAGGGGCCTTTCATGAAAGCGCAATAAGATTTATATTCATTCAAGATTTGCGAACAACATGAAAAAAGGCGCTTTTATCCTTATTGCCGTTATCGTCGCTCTTGCGCTCATCCTGCTTATTCTTGCAGGAATAAGCCGCACGAACATCTCTTACAGGATAGATGACATCACATTCGGGAAAGACCAGAAGCAGGTCCTTGAAAATGCGCTTGAAATCGCCGAGAAATACAATATTTCATTTGACCTCGGAGTCATTGCCAAGCCGTTTGACGAGAACGCAGACAGCGAGACATTCAGCATTTATGAGAATCACAAAGACAGGTTTGACATTATTGCGCACGGCCTGACCCACAAAAACCCCCTGAACAATTCAAACAGCCCCGACTGCGAGTTCTATGACGACATAAATGACATTCATGTTTCCTATGAAATCCAAGAGGCGCATTTCGTTGAGATGAAAGAGATCTTTGAAAGGCGCAACATGACTAAAGCGCTGGAAATATTCGTTGCCCCGAGATATGCCTATGACAGGAACACAATGATAATCGCCAAGGAATACGGCTACAGGATGATAAAGCCGTCAGACGTCGTCTCAATCCCGATGAAGGAGAAAATATCAGATGCAGACATAACATCCGCAAGAACATGGATGAGAATCCTCTCAATCTTCAAAGACGATATATATGTGAACATGCATCCAATCAATCTCTATGATGTTGACGGAGTTGGCAGACTGGTGTCTTCAATTAAAAAATAAAAAAAATAAAAAAAGAAAAGAAAAAATCAAAGAAGTTTAGTAATAACTTTCAACTTCAGGTTTTTCGTCAGCATTTGGCTTCTGTTTCACGAGCAATGTTACAAGCAGCACGATTATCGCGACTGCAAGAACTATGCTTATGACCATGGCGATTGTATCGCCACTGACTCTGTTGCCGTCATCATTTGCAGATGTGTCATCAGAATCTGTGTCTGTTGCTGTTCCATCGGAAATAACGAATGTCTCTGAGCTGTCTGCGCTGATCTCGGAGTTGTAAGCTTCTATTTCAAGCTCATATTCCCCTGCTTCAACATTATCAGGCAGTATCAATGCAACCGTTCTCTTGACTGCATCCTCATAGCCGTTATCGTAGCTTCCTATGTCTCCAGCATAGACTGTTCTTGTGATTCCAAGCGCCGGAACGCTAACCTTGATGAAAACATCCTCTGCGAGATGGTTGCCCGTGTTTTTCAGGACAACGTCTGCATAGAGTGTGTTTCCTGCTGTGAACCCTTCTGTGTATGACCACAGGTTAGTGCTCAATATCTCCAGCAAGTTGTCTGTTCTCTGCACATTCATGTCTATCTTCGCTTCGTCCAATCCCTTAAGCTCTTTCTTGCTTTCGAGTTTGACATAAAGCGTGTAGTCGTCTCTTGCGTCAATGTCTTTTGGCAGTTCCAAAGTAAGCGTTTTTGTGTATTGCATTCCCTTGAAAACGTCAAAAGTTCCTGTAGTTGCTTCTATGTTTTCTCTGTAGCCGTTTATCCATGCGTGGACTTTAACTCCGCTCATGTCGCTGGCTCCCTTGAAAACAACCCTGACAGTCAATTCACTGTTAGGTTCGAATGCAGCTACGGCATCATTGTATGTTTTACATGTCCATGTGCCTCTTCCACTAGGTGTGCCGAACTTCGTGCAAGCTCCATGCCATACGACGTTTCCGTCAGCATAGACTGCCATGTTGTCAACACTGATGTTTCCGCTTTCAGTCCAGCTATCTGCCAGAACTGTGTTTGCGCACATCAAGATTCCAAGAACTACTAAGCCAAAGGCTAAAACAAAATTTCCAAATATGTTTTTCATTTTGCCTTTATTTTTGTTTATTTATTTTTCTAATTATCCAGGAATTTCTCCCTGAACTTGTTATCATTCTTGAGTTAATACTTACTTATAAACCTTTCCATTTTGCCATTTTAGCAACTACTGAAAAGATACAACAAAAAAGCACACAATTATCTCCAGGATACATCTATCTCGTCAGTCCTTTCATAGGGCTTTATCTCCACCTTGTCGCGAGAAATTTTTTCGCCATGCCGGAACATCAGGATTCCTGTCCATGCAATCATCGAGGCATTGTCGACAAGGACACTGCGGGGCGGGCAGAAAGATTCTGCGCCTCTTTCTTTGCACATGATTTTGCACATTTCCTGCAATCGCGTATTGCATGCAACTCCCCCGCCCAGTAGCAACTCTTTTTTCTTCAGATGAGCCATTGCCCGCTCGGCAGTTTCAACAAGCATCGCAAAAGCATGCTCCTGCAATGAGAAAGAAAGGTCCTCGAGCTTCGCGCCTTTGTCGTATTTCTGCTTCAGATTGGTCAGCAGGCCTGAGAATGCTACATCCATCCCTTTGACAGCATAAGGCAGCTCAATCAGATTGTTCGACTTGAGCGCAAGCTCTGCAATCTTCGGTCCTCCTGGAAAGCCGATTCCGCAGTGCCTTGCAAAATTGTCAATGAAATTCCCGATGCCTATGTCTAGCGTCTCTCCGAAAATCCTGTATCTCCCAGCAGCATAGCTTATGACTTGGGTGTTCGCTCCGCTCACATAAAGCAGGACAGGATCTTTGCATTTGCAAAGAGCTCTTCCTATTTCAAGATGAGCGATGCAGTGATTGACAGGGACAAGCGGCTTTTTCAGTTCTTTTGATAATTTCTTCGCAAAATGCATCCCCTGCAGCAGGCATGGCGCAAGGCCGGGGCCTTGCGAATATGATATGATGTCTATATCTTTTAGTTCAAGCTTCGCCTCATCCAGCGCGTCCTGCAATAACTTATCCTTGACCTTCTCATGATGCTTCGCAGCTTCAAGAGGGATTATGCCTCCTTTCTCAGTCGTGTAAGTGTCTTTAACATTTGCAAGGATTTTTCCCTTGCTGTCAGCGATGCCCACACCGAAGGTGTGGGCCGTGCTTTCAATGCCGAGGCATATAAGTTTTTTCATTTTTTCATTCAAGCTCAGCTGTCCAGCTGTTTCCCTCTCCCGAGATGTTTTTAATTTTGATGCTGAGCTTTTTCCTGAACAAGGGGCAGTTTATGACAAGAGTTTCAAACTCTCCGCCCTCACCTGCAGGATTTATGCCGTATTTCTCCTGCAGTTTTTTCGCTTCATCTATGAAATCTTGGTTTATTTTCCTGCCAATCCATGACTTGTCCAGAGTATCTGCAAAAACTCCGACAATGACAACCTCGAACTTGTTTTTGACAAGTTCATTCAAAAGCTCGATCTGATCTTTATGCCAGAGTGGATTAAGGCACTTCAGCCCGAGTTTATCGCATATCTTTTGTATCCTCGAAGCCTGATAAACGCTCGCGACAGCGCCCGTGACAATCCCCTCAATCTTATATTTCTCTTTGGCAGTCTTGATTGCTTTTTCCAAATCACGAAGCTCGAGCTCCTTCTCGCCTTTTGTCTTCTGGACAATCAAAGGCAAATCCGCAAGCTTTGCCTGCTTTTTCACGAGCCCTATCGCAGGCGTGTGAAACATGAAACTCTCCTTGTTTTCGCTGAATACGGAAATCAGGCATGCCAATTCATGGCCCTCCTGTTTTGCAAGCCATGCTGCATAAGTCGAGTCCTTTCCCCCTGAAAACAACGCACCTAGTCTCATGAAAAGAAAAGATTAAGCGGTTATAAAAAAGTTTGGATTAGGCAATTCTCTAAATATTGCTGTAAAATTTTCTTCTTAGATACTGCAGCCCGTGCCCGATCTCTTCGTCTTTATGCTTTTTGAAAAAATCCTCGAATGAGTAAAACTCCAATTCAGTCAGCTCTCTTGGATCGCAGATTTTTGGGATATCATCATAAACTGCTTTTATGAAATTAAGGGTTTTGTCCTCCTTTTCATCTTTAAAGTGATATGTATTGAATAATATTACTTTTCTGATGTTGAGCCCAAGTTCATGCATGGCGCATCTTCTTGCCGCTTTTTCCAGGGTTTCGCCCTTTTCAATCTTGTCAGAAGGCAGGCTCCATCTACCTGGCAAAGATTCCCTGTCAGGAGCCCTTTTGCCATATAATATTTTGCCGTCTTTCTCCAGAATGAGCAGCACAGCCTGCAATGTTTTTGTCTTTGTCATTTTATTTTGTGTTCTTTGAGATATTTAAGCTTTTATGTGTTTTTGGAATAGCACTTATATGTCTGCCTGAACTTGACTCCTATCCGCTCGCGCACATCTTTGTAATCGAGACCCATTACCTTGCATATTTCCATGGCCGGCTCTTTGGTCGGAATGTATTTTTTCTGGAAATACTGCGAAATGCGCTTCCTGTTGATTCCGGTTCTCCCTGAAAGCAGGTTCATGTTTGTTATAGTCGAATTAGGCATGTACATTATTAGGAGCTTATGCCTGTTTTCCGGAGAAAACCTGTAAAATTTTTTGTTCCTCTCGAATTCCTCTGTGATTATGTCTATGAACATATCCAAGCCCTTGCGCAGCCTGTCTTTTCGCTCTTTCTGGCGCTCCTCGAAATTCTCGACATGCCTCTTTAGGGCCCTGCGAACTTCGTCGGGATCCTTGCCTCTCGCCTCAGCTATTTCCGAAGGGCTCATGCCCTCCTCCCTGTACGAACGGGATATCTTTTTCTCCAGTTCATCATCCGGATTATCTCTGTGCCGACCCATGCTCCTTCCAACAAACACATTATTTTTAAACCTTTCGTGTCACCACTCAAAAGGAAAGATTTAAATACATCCAATATTCAATAAAATAAATCAAAATGACAGACACACAGCTGCTAAATGAAGACATGTTTGCATACGACTCGAAATCTAACACCATTTATTGCTTCGGCGGATCCATACCTGCTGTTTTGACCAAAAAAGATTTTTCTCAATACACGCTATATGAAAAAATAATGGGTGGTTTGAACAAAAATCCTGATCATGTGTTTGAAACTCTCAATAGTTTAGAATCAAGGATGCCTACAAGCACTACTTTTGAAATGCTGGAGAACATCATAAATAATGTTCCTTATACCTGTGTAGACGATGGATGCATGCACAATCCGACTGAGGAACAGCAAAAAATTGCTAAAAAAGTGCATGGCAGCATGTCAACAGCATATATGGCAAGGCAGCCGGCCTATAATCCCAATATATAGTTCTTAAAATGGATCAAGGCGAAAAAATGTTCCATAGGCTCGAAAACCTTGTCTTTGTCGGCAAGGTCGACAGGGCGCTTCATAGAGAGATATACAATTTTTACGACATGGACAATGTCCCTGCTAACGACAGAAATCATCACAGGCTGCAGAGGCTTGGGCAGATATTCACAGCCACAACATCTCCAAAAACAAAAGAGGAATGCTACGTCGGGCTGTTAATAATGTATATCAAGGATTTTCTACCCTCTTAATTCTTCGCAAAGCATTTCCCGACTACAATCGGGAAATTTATAGTGATATCCCCGAAGACCTTTATGCTGTCGCCCTTGCACCTGATTTTTCCCCAGGATACAGCCTCGTCAGGCCTGGCTCCTGCATCGCTTCCGTCCTCCTCTATGGCATTGTTGAAATAAACCGCGTAATCCGCGCCGTTCCTGTAGAGGTTCGCGTTGCATATCGAGTGCTTCACTATCCCGCTTCCGAGAATTATCATCCCTGTCTTTTCCTTTCCTGCATTGCTGTTGTTCAACCCGACAGCATCTTCGCTCACCTCTATCTTCAAGTCGTTCCCGCTGTTTCTGCTCTTGAAGAAATAAATCATGTCTCCTAGAGATCCGTCCATGATTGCCTGGCAGTAAACAGGAATGTTGTTTTTGTACGCCCAATAGCATATCGACCTCTTGTCATTTATCTCTTTGCCAAGGATGTGTATGAGCTGCGAGGGAGTTAAGGTCTGGCCCTTGTATTTTTCAAGTATCGGCAGGACCCATTTCTCGAATTTGACATATCTCGAGTTCGGAACAAGGATGTTTCCTATTCTGTTGATTCCTTTTTCCCTCAGAACCTCGCCTGAATCTGAAAACCTGCTTAATTTGAAATCGCCAAGGCATTTTATCAGGTCTTCCTCGATTCCGCCGCCTGTCGTGACAAGAACATCAACAAACCTGTTCTCCGCAAGATATCTTATCACATCCCTTATCCCTGAGCTTACGATGCTCGAAGTGTATCCGAGATAAATAAACGCCTTCTCCTCCCGCATTTTCCCGATTATCCCAATTGCCTTGCTCAGGTGCGAGGCCTGGAATCCTGTCGTCTCGAAGCTGTCGACAATCCCGCTCCAGTCAACGCCCTGCGAGAAATCATATCCTTGTATGCTTTTTCCGCCAACTTCTTCTGATTCGCCAAGTATGGCTTTTTCAGCTGTTTCCATATTTTTGTCTTTTGTCGTATTTTTGTCCATTTTAATAGAAAATTTAGAACTATGAGTGGAATTAGTAGATAGGTATTGCGAGCGTTTCTACAATCAAACTGGCTCTGGCTTCCATGTTTTCAATAATCCTGGCGGTTTTTTAAAGTTAACTGTTTGCGCTCTTGATATGCTAATCTGGTTTCCGCCGAGGTTTTATTTAGGAAATCTAATTCTTCCTTCAGATATCCCAAGTCTTTTTTGTTAAGAAAATAAAATGTGCACGTTCTTACTGAATCTTTCTCCTCTTTACTGAATCTAATGGCGAAATCATATGCTTCTTTGCACACATTGATCAATCCTTTTGGAATTTCGTCAATATCGCCATAGTAATAGTCTTTTCCTACGATCTCCATAAGTCCTGCAAATGATTCTTTTTCATTTTCACCTTTAAGAGCTAAACCGGCCATTCTCCGGTAATAGCGCAGTTTATCTGCCGCTTCATCATAAGGGAGAATTTTCAGTTGTTCTGTGTATTTTTCAATTGAGTCTTTCACCGAATTCTTAAGAGTGCGATTTATCCTCCTCAATTTAATTTTATCCTCTCTGAGCTCAGCCTTTGTAAATGGGGGCAGCACTTTTATCAGCACTCCTCTTCTGTCTTCAGGAGGTATCTCAGTCATATATTTGAAAGCTGATTTGTATATCTCATAATACGCTGCATTTTTATCAGCCTTGTACACCCCTGCAGCCCCGTCTATAAGCCCCAATTTATAGCTTCTTGTTATTTCTGATTTGGAATTTTTGGTGTAATCTGCCAAATTGCTCATAGCCAGGTTCGCCCAGTCATTTCTTCTTTCTCTCTCTGCCTTCGCTTTCTCATCCGCCTTTTCTGGGGCCGATTCTATTCTGAATAATTTTCTTGCCTTATCCATATACCAGCCCCGCAATGGCCCAATAAATGGGGAGATTGTTGCAAGATTCGCCACTCCGTGCTTGACTTTTGCCCAATCCACATAACCCTCAGTAAGATAGCTGGTCAAAGAGACGACTGTTGCATAAACAGGAATCTGGAATCCGTCAAATACTGCCAAATCTGTCAGATACTTCTTTATTTTGCTGCTTTTTTCTGTTGTTTTTGTTCTCTTAAATATCCAGTCTCTCCACATACCATACAATGCGCCAGTGAGAGAATCTGCAGCTGCAGCAGAGGATCTAGAAAGTATAATCGCTGGAAATCTCAATCCTGACAGCCAGTCCAACGCAGATCCCATCACAAGAGAGTAAGAGAGTGCGCTTCCTGTATCCACTATCTTTTCCTTCACGTTTGCCTTTGCAGACAGTTTTTTCCCTTCATTTACAATTATCTCTTCAAGAGTGGATGCCATAATCTCGGATGTCTGATTTCTTTATTTAAAGATTTATGTTCTCGAGTATAATTTCCTTTAGAAAGTATTTTAAATCCAGACGGCCTCTTTAACCGATGAAGGAAAAAGAGGCCGCTGAAAAAGGCATAGACCTCGAGTCCCTGAAGGCAGAGCAGAAAAAGCTTGCAAAGTCGGTTGTCCTGAAGGATGAGATGGATTTCAGCCAGGCGACAAGGTTTGCAGGTGTTCATGTCGAGATGATTGGAAAGGAGATTCTTGTCTCAATCGCAGTCTTGGATGAGAACATGGAGGTTATGGAGGAAAAATATGTGACAAGGCCTGTCCGTTTCCCGTATATCCCAGGCTATCGCGCTTACCGCGAGCTTCCCGCGGTGCTTGCAGCTTACGACAAGCTCGAGGAGAATCCGGACGTCATTTTCATAGAGGCAGTCGGAATAGCACATCCGCGAGGCCTCGGCCTCGCGTCGCACCTGGGAATCAGCATAGGCAAGCCCGTGATAGGGATAACCAAGAATGTTTTTGAGGGCGAGAAAAAAGGCAGCGAGGTTTTCCTGAACGGAAAGGCTGTCGCGATTGTTCTTGAGACGAAGAAAGGCAGCAATCCTGTTTATGTCTCGCCCGGGAACATGATTTCGCTGAAAACAGCAATCGAGGTCACAAAACGCTGCATAAAAGAGCCGCACAAGATGCCTGAACCTATTGTCCAGGCAAGAAAATCATCCTCGAATGTAAAGCACGAGCTGGGACAGAAATAGCCTGCAAAATGGATTTCAAGAAACGCGAGATATATTCCAAGATGACTTTGCCTGTGGGTAAGCCGTTTTTCGTGCGCCTGGATGGCAGGGCTTTTCATAATTTTTCTGAAAAAATAAGGATGAAAAGGCCGTTCGATGAAAGGTTTGCAAAAGCGATGGCGAAAACAGCAGAGACATTTTTTCAGGAGTTCAATCCCTGCCTCGCTTATGTTTTCTCAGATGAGATAAATCTTTTGTTCCTGCAGGCATCTTCGTTCAGGCGCGTTGAAAAAATAGACAGCGTTTTCGCGGGAATTGCAAGCGCGAAGCTGAGCAGCGAGTTGAAATGCACGGCATCATTCGACTGCAGATGCATTCCGATCGAGAAAAAAGAGATAATCAAATACCTTGTCTGGAGGCAGGCAGAGGCCATCAGGAACTGCGACAACGCCTATGCTCAGCATCTTCTTCAGACAAAGGAAAAAATGAGTGCAAAGGCGGCGGCAGACAAGTTGAGGGGAATCAAAACAAAAAAGCTTGTCGCGCTGAGGAAAAAATACATGAAAAACATCCCTGCATGGCACGAGCGCGGAATCCTTCTCTACAAGCAGAAATGCAAGAAAGCGGGCTTCGATCCCATTAAAAGAAAAAAAGTCCTGGCTGAACGATACAAGGTTCTTGAGGACTGGAAGCCGCCTGTTTTTTCAAAGAACAAAAAGTTCTTCGAAAGGCAGATAAGATAGATGCGCCGGCCGGGATTCGAACCCGGATAGCGAGCTTTTTCCGTCACATTCCTAAAAGGAAGGTGACTTGTCAGGAAACCTTGGTTTCATACGATGGGAAGCTCGAATCTTAGCCATTGGACTACCAGCGCGTATATTCTCCAGAAAATAAATGTTTATATATTTTAATGCTTCGGCTAAAGCATGCCGCCAGAAAGAAAATTTCCGATACTCTACAGTTCTAGAACAAACACCAATACGCAAGAATCCTTCTACCATTTTGCGATTTTCAACAAAGACAAGCTAGAGATGAAAAAAATCTGGTCTAAAATGCGTAAGGTGATGCCATTTACTGTGAAGATTGAGACAGATATCGAGGGAAAAATAAATTCAGTCAATTACAGGATACTTGAAATCAATACGTATAACAAGACAATCAGCATTTCGGACATGATAAAAGAATATGGTGGGGAGATTGTCATGGATATAAAACTCTATAACAGGGAGAGCGGTCAGGGTGCGCTGGAAAATTATGTCTGTGGAGAGATAGAGAAGCTGGTTAAGAAACTTTTTTAAGCCATTCTTGCTTTGATGTTCTATGGCAAAAAAATACTATATTACAACTGCAATCGACTATACGAACGATGTCATTCATATAGGCCACGCCTATCAGAAAGTCATTGCAGATATCCTTGCCAGATGGCACAAGCTTGCCGGGGAGGATGTTTTCTTTCTGACAGGGACAGACGAGCACGGCCAGAAGATATTCAATGCAGCCAAGGCAAAAGGCCTTGAACCCAAGAAATTCGTGGATGAAATAAGCGGCGCAGACAGGAAAGAGCAGGACTCTTTGAATATTTCATACAATCGTTTCATAAGGACAACCGATAAAGACCATGAGCAGGTTGCGCAGGAGCTGACAAAGCTCATCTTCAAGAAAGGCGACATCTACAAAGGGGTTTACGAGGGGCTTTATTGCATCGGCTGCGAGGCTTACCTGACTGAAAAAGATTTGGTTGATGGAAAATGCCCTTTGCACAACAAAGAGCCGCAGATCCTGAAAGAGGAAACCTATTTTTTCAAGCTGAGCAAATACCAGAAACAGCTGCTCGAGCACTACAGGAAAAATCCCGAATTCATTTTACCTGAATCCAGAAGGAATGAGATAATAAACCGCGTTAAGGATGGCTTGAAGGACTTGAGCATAACAAGAACATCATTTTCCTGGGGAATACCTTCATTGATTGACAAAAAGCATTTCTTATATGTCTGGTGGGAAGCGCTTATCAATTATCTGTCTGGAGTTGACTGGCCAAAAGACAAATTCAAGAAATTCTGGCCGGCTGATGCCCATCTGCTTGGCAAGGACAATGGATGGTTCCACGCAGTCATCTGGCCTGCGATGCTGCTTTCAGCAGGAATCAAGCTGCCGAGAACTGTTTTTGTCCACGGCTATCTTACATTCAACGGGCAGAAAATATCAAAGTCTCTAGGCAACACCATTTTGTCAAGCGCGCTTGCCGGCAAATACGGCGCGGATTCTGTCCGATATTATCTTGCAAGAGCGGTTCCATTCGGCGAAGACGGCGACTTTTCGGAAAAAGACCTTGTCGCGCGCCATAACAACGAGCTTGCGGACAAGCTCGGCAACCTCATCTCGCGCGTGAGCGCGCTCGCCGAGAAATACGGCCTGGCAAAGACCGAAAACAAGCTCCTGAAAAAACTCAAGCTGAAAGAAATTGAAAAGCACATAGAGAATTACGAGCTTGACAAAGCGTTGAATTTGATTTTCGAGTTCATTGATTCGTGCAACCTTTATGTCCAGGAAAACAAGCTGTGGGAAACGCATGACAAAAAGAGATTGTATGAGTTGGCTGACTCGATCAAGGCGGTTGCAATCCTGCTCTGGCCTTTCATCCCAGATACATGCGAAAAAATAGCAAAGCAGTTCAAGTTTGAACTGAAGTACGGGGAAATCAAAAAAACTTATAAAGTTCAGAAAATTTCCAAGGCAGAGATACTATTCAGGAAAATTGAGCAAAATCCAGAGCAGAATAAAACCGAAGAAAAAATAGAGGGAATAATAAAAATGACGGACATAAAATTCAACGAGTGGGAGAAAATAGACCTTAGAGCGGGCAAGATCGTGAAAGCCGAAGACATCGAGGGCGCTGACAAGCTTTACAGGCTTGAAGTCGATCTGGGGAAAGAAAAGCGCATTCTTGTCGCGGGCCTGAAGCAATATTACAAAAAAGACGAGCTCAAGGGAAAAAGATGCGTCGTCTTCTGCAATCTCGAGCCGCGCGTGATGCGCGGTATAAAAAGCGAGGGAATGATCCTCGCGGCAGTCAGCGCAGACAGGGGCAATGTCTCTCTGGTCGCGCCGGACAAGGACATCGAGCTGGGAAGCAGGATTTCTTAAACTAAAAACTTAAATATCCCTTGAAATTCAATTTCTTATGCGCGGATAGTATAGCAGTTAGTATACGACGTTGCCACTGTATGAAACCAAGGTTTCCTAACAGGTCACCTTCCTTTCAAAAAGCAAAGACGTTGTGACCCGGGTGCGAATCCCGGCCCGCGCACTTCATCAGACCGGGATTCGGGCTTCGCGGCATGAAACTCCGCACCGATTAAATCTGTTCCGATATAAAAAGCGAGCCGCCCTCAGGCGGCGAGCGCGCGCATTCAAAACAGTGAGAAGAAAAATTTATATATCTGCATTTTCTAAGATTCCTATGAACAACATCCATCATAACACGTGCAAGGAAGAAGAGATTGTTAGATGGATCTCTATCGTAATTCTGGCAGGTTCAGCATAAATTCCCCCTAAAACAAGGGGCTACTATGCTATTTTTCTTATAAAAATCAGGAGAAAATGCTATGGCAATCCCGCATGAAATTCAAAGGCAAATCATAAACAAAAGGCTTACAGGAAAAACAGGTAAGGCAAGGATCGAAGAGATCAGAGACATAGAGTCAGGACTCCCAAGATACAAAGATGGCCCATATGCGGACATAAAGAAATGGCTCAAGGACGAGGTAAAGAAAGCGAAGACAATCTCAAGAATAAAGCATTTAGACTGGCTGGGGGTTCAGAGGCAGGGAGACATGCAATTCATGCTTGTAGGATGCCCGAGCTCGGGAAAGAGCTCATTGATAAATAAATTATCCGGCTTGCAGACAAAAATAGCGGCTTATGCTTTCACGACCCTCAAACCATTGCCTGGAACAGTCAGGATAAATGGGGCGGATTTTCAGATAGTCGATTTGCCTGGGCTTTTGGAGGGTGCGGTAGATGATGTTGGAGGGGGCAGAAGATTAATCGGGCTTGTAAAAACAGCAGACGGAATTCTTCTGATGCATGACCTGTCTGCACCCATCAACGAAACCGATAAGTTGGTAACTGAGCTTAAAAAGGCGCAGATTGAAAAACTGACTATTGTAATAGGAAACAAGATAGATTTAGCAGGTGCGAGAGAAAATTTTGAAAAATTAAAACAGAGATTTTCGGACTGCCCCGTAATAGGAATATCGACAATCACGGGAGAAGGCCTTGAAGATCTTAAGAAGAAATTGTGGGAACTTAGCAAGCTTATAAGAGTTTATCTCAAAGATGATGAAGAACCGATGATTCTTAAGAAAGAATCCACAGTCCAAGATCTTCTTGAAAAGATCCATAAAGACCTGGTCAAGAAATTTAAGTTTGCAAATGTTACTGGGAAAAGTGCAAAATTCCCAAACCAGCAGGTCGGCTTGATGCATGTTTTTGAAGATGAAGACAGGGTTGAATTCGTGCTGGAACGATAACTGAGGCAGTGGCCCGCGCACTTTATTTTCAAAATGCATGGTGAATTATACAAATATATTTAAGGTTATTTTCTTCAATTTCATATAAGATGGAAAACACTCTGGATTGCGACACGCATAATTGCCCGCAATATAACAGGAATCATGGATGCAATATCAAAACAGTTCAGCTCCGAAACGGAGTTTGCCTGACTTATCTTTCAGAGATGAGATACAAAAGGATTGGCGAACTTATTGAAGGGATTCAAAGTCTGATTAGATCTCTTCCTCCTGCTCAAGGCAGCGAAGAACCTGGCGATCTAGAGAAGACAACTGGCTGATTTTCTGCAGCACGCACTTCATAAAATATATAAACAGCAAAAACAACCTATTATCATCACAAAAACACATCAGATAGCATTAGTGTTTTTGGACATAAATAAAAACGGAGGAAAAAATGGCGAAATGGTTCGGATGGATTGCAGCGCTAGGTGGAGTATTATCCATTTTAGCAATGACCACCTTTGAAACAATGGCCTGGATGGGCTGGACTGGTGGAGCACTTGCGATCATCTTCGGTATAATGGCCGGAACGATGAAGTGATAAGCTTCTGATTTTTTTTCTTTTTTTCTTTTTCTTTTTTAACTCTAAGATGCCAGTCTAAGAGCGCCTTTAAAAAAATATTTAAATGCCTTTTGCGTGGCTTATTCGGGAAAAAGGGACAAAAAAATGACTGAATCAAGCCTGGTATTTAGCGGAAAAGTCGTGCATGGAGGCATCTTTGACTTCAAGGATGTTTACAAATTCATATATGAATGGCTCACTTCCTACGACTATATTCTTGTGGAGAAAAAATACAGCGAGAAGATAAAGGCGACAGGTAAGGATCTCGAGGTTGCATGGGAGTGCTACAGGAAAATCAGCGACTATTTCAGGTACAAGATAAAGGTCTCCATCCGTGTTTTCAACATGATTGATGTCGAGGCGACGCGCGACGGGGTCAAGGTCAACAGGAACAAGGGCGAGATCGAGATGAAATTCGACGCATTCCTTGAGCGCGATTACGAAGGAAAATGGGAATCAAGCCCCATAACCAAATTCCTGCGCGGAATCTACGACAAATACATAATCCGCACCACAATCAAGATGTATGAAGACAGGCTTGATGTCGAGGTCGAAGAGGCCATAGCACAGGTAAAGTCGTTCCTGGCGCTTGAAGGGAAAAGGTAGTTCTTGACTGAAGAAAAATTTATAAATCTATAATTTGCTTAGCTATCGATGTCTCAAGAAACACAGAACATAGAATCGATGGTTGAATCTGAAGTTATTCCTGGATATCTGCAGCAAGAGGCAGTTTACAGCATATCTGAAAAAGACAAAACCAGGCTGCATGAAATAAGCAAAGGATACAGATTGAGCTATCGTGACACGACTGCCATGTTTCAGCAGGGGAAATCGATGGAAGAAATAACCACAATCTGCGACATTAAAAGCAGCAAACGCACCATTTCGCTTAAAGCGATCTGCAATGTATTGGATGAGCTTGGCGATTTGGAAGAGGCAAAGCAGCTCATAAATTTCATATACGGCAATAACGGTGTTCTAATGGAATCGCTCGGACAAGGCATTGCTGAAGAGCACAAACGGAAAAGAGAAACTTATTCCTTGCAGGATGAAATCGTAAAAAAATTCTTGGATGTGTATCAAGGAGCAGGCATAGGGATATTGGAGCTTACGCGCGATCTGATAACCGGAGAATATACCGAACTTATCCAGCCTGAAGAAACCGGAGAAGAGTAGAAATCTTATCTTATTTCGCGCAGTATTTTTCTCTCAGCTTAATTCCCAGGAAAGCGCTCTGCGGATTGCTTGGGTTTGCCGCAAGAACCACGGAATAATTCCCTGCATTCGTTGTGATGGAGATTACATCTCCCGGCTTCTTCGCCGCAAGAACATGAAGCAATGAATCTGAATTTGTTATGCCTGCATTGTCTATCGAGGTTATTGTCTCGCCTGCGTTTATGCCTGCGTCTTTCGCAGGCGAGGGCTCGGCAAAATCTGTTATCTGCATGCCGCACGATTCGCTTAAAACAGCATGGTTCAGGAAAACCGCGCCCGAATAGACAAAACCCAAAGTTATGGGATTGAAAATAAGGACAAGCAGGACTGCGATTACAATATCCAGTTTTCTCGGCTTTTCCTTAGGCGCTTTTTTGCTTTTTTTGCTGAACCTGGAGAAAAATGCAAAGCCGCAAATCAAAGGATAGTATATTATCATGCCTATCAGCAGGCTTATTGCGATGTTTGCCAGCTTCACCGGAAAGCTCAGGCCCGCAAATACGCCGCCGAATCCGAATGAAGGGACTGAAAGAAAAAGGGCGATGATGGCTGCTGAGAAAATAAAATCCGAGATTATCTTTCCTTTTGTTGGCTTGAAAATATTTCTCACAGACATCTTACAGTTTTGCCAGCCTCTCCCTGATCGCCTCGAGCTCGGCCTCGTGCCTCGGCCTCGCTCCGCCTGCTTTTGATTGCGGTTTTGAAGATATTTTTGGAACTTCTTTCTGCTTCTCCCTGACATCGGGCAGGGCCATTTTGATTTTCTCGACCTCTTTTTCAATCTCCCTGGAAGCGACTGAAGTCCCTATCATTGCGCCGCTTTTGCTTTTTTTAAGTTTTGCAAGATCCAGCGCGGTTCCCTGACAGGCAACAGCCTCGGCTGTTGCATCAAGGATTTTTTTCCTCACGAAGCGCGCGTCTTCAGAATCAATCTGCACATAAAGCGGCATTTTATTTCTCGACCCGTGAAAGCGTTTTCTCTATGATATCCAGCTTTTCCTTAAGCTCCTGGACTTCGGACTCCCAAAGCCCCATTGTTTCCGCTTCCCTTGCCTGTATTTCCCTTAATTTCTGCATGGCGTTTTTTATCTCCCTCAATTTCCTGTCTATCGCCTCCACAGAATCCAGTATCTCCTTGAACCTCTCGACCTTTATGAAAAGAGGCCTTGGCTCCTCTGCCCTGCCTTTCACAGGGTGGATGGGGCGCGCCATCGGGCGCGCGATTTCCTCGGGCGCCTCAGGTATTTCAAAAGTCTTCGATTTTGGATTGGGCAGCTCTGGAAGCTCAGGCATTCCCGATTCCTCGGGAAGCTCCGGCAGCTCCTGTGTCTGCGCATTTGAAAGAATTCTCTCATTCATGCTGTTTTTCAAAGATATCTCCTGCCTCACAGCCTCAACATTTTCGTTGAAATTCTTCCAGTTTGGAAAACCGTTGTCTGAAGGCGGCAAAGGCAGCTCCCTCTTTTTTAAAAATGGCATGATTAAGAAAAATAAAAAGCATATAAATAGCTTTCTGATAATTCAGTTGTCACAGCAAAAGGGTAACTAAACTGATAAAAAAATATAAATAGTTCTGTCCGCCAAAATGTCCATACAATAATGGCCAAAAAAGACGAGAGAGTTGTGGGATTGCTTAAGGAGCTTGTCATGAGGCTTGCAGGAAAGGGGGCAGAGCCCATAGTCGATATTCTTTTCGGAAAGAAAAATGTCAATGAGTTCAAGATTGCAGACAAGCTCAAGCTGACAATAAACCAGACAAGAAACATCCTTTACAGGCTTGTTGATGCAGGCATAATAGACTCGACAAGAAAAAAAGACAAGAAAAAAGGCTGGTACACCTATTTCTGGACAATAGACATTTACAAGGCGCTGAAAGCGTCCGAAACGCTCAAGATGCAGGAAATCGGCACATTCAAGAATCTGCTGAAAAACCGCGAGATGAAGAATTTCTATTTCTGCGAGTCAGACAGCATAGAGATGAGCGAGGAAACCGCGCTGAACCATGATTTTTCATGCCCCGAGTGCGGGCAGCTGCTGCAGCCAGTCCCGAGGGAGAAAAAGATGAAGGAGATAAGCCTGCGCATTGATTCGCTGAACAAAAAAATCGCGATAATGCGCGAGGAGCTTGAAAGGTTCAAGCCGAAGGCGATCAAGCCGGTCGAGAAAAAGGCTGTCAAGAAAAAAGCTGTGAAAAAAATAATCAAAAAGAAAAAAATTGCGAAAAAGGTTTCTAAGCCAAAAAAGAAAGCTGTCAAGAAAAAAGCGAAAGCCGCAAAGCCAAAGAAGGCAAAAATGAAGAAAGGCGGGAAGAAGAAAAAAAGGAAAAAATGAAGGCAATTAAAAGAAGGGGATTTGTTCCTGTTGTAACCTGGGCGCTTATCATATTGAATGTGGCGGCCGCAGCCGCCTTTTTTGCGGCGGGATTTTTCAAAGAAACCGACTGCAGCAAGACAATCTGCAATGATCTGGCATTAACGCCTTCATATATCATGCACGGCGAGAAATTATGGACAATCTTCACGACAATGTTCGTGCATGCAGGAGCATTCCATCTTTTCGTGAACATGCTCAGCCTGTTCTTTCTCGGCTCGTTCCTTGAGAGGATAATAGGCAAAAAAAGATTCATCATGATTTACTTGATTTCAGGGATTCTGGCCTCGCTGTTTTTCGTTGGTTTCGCCGCGCTTTTCCATCAGGACCTGAGCATGCCTGCTGTCGGCGCGAGCGGGGCAATCTTCGGCCTGGGAGGGATTCTTGCTGTCCTGACGCCAAGAATTCCCGTCTACATCATGTTCATACCTATTGCAATGCCTTTGTGGCTCGGAATCGGCGTGATGCTTGCGGCAATGTGGGCGATCAGCGCCCTTGCAGGCGTTCCGATAGGGAATACAGCGCATCTCGGGGGGCTAATCGCAGGACTTGCCTACGGCTTTTATCTGCGCCTGAGATACAAGAGAAAAATGCGCGTTCTCGACAGGATGTTCAGGTAAAAGGCCTTAACTTGAAATATATTCTTGGTTAAGCTTTTTAAAAACCTTTTTTACAGGAATAATTTCATTGCAGAGATATGCATTCGAGCCGCAGAAAACATAGCCATCATTAAATTTTCCATTTTTAGCGTTAATTAATGCCTGGGCAATGCAATAGGGAGATTTTTCCGGCTTGCAAGGTTTTAAACAATGATAGGGGCAATTTATCGGCTTTCTTTCCCCTGCTTCAACTTCTTCTAAAAACTTGTTTTTGATAGCTCTCCCAGGCATGCCTACAGGGCTTTGGATTATTATGATGTCCTCTTTTTTTGAATCCAGATATGCCTGCTTAAACTCCATAGAAGCGTCGCATTCATTTGTTGTTACAAACCGTGTTGCCATCTGAACCCCCGAGGCCCCGAGATTGAGGAATTTCTTGATATCTCCGCCATAAAAAATTCCTCCTGCAGCAATTACGGGAATTTTTCTGTCGGTTTCATAGGGTTTTACCGCTTCAACAACTTCAACAAGAATTTTTTCCAAGCCATGCTCCACGAATTCAGGGTCTGCCAGTTTTTCTATGGAATACCCCAGATGCCCCCCTGCTTTTGGGCCTTCAACAATAATTGCATCGGGAACATAATCATATCTTCTCTTCCAAGTTTTAATTATTATCTCCATGGCTCTTGCTGAAGAAACAATTGGAATTAATTTTGTTTTTTTATTATCTCCGAGATAGCCGGGCAAATCCAAGGGAAGGCCCGCTCCTGAAATAATTGCTTCTACATTTTCTTTCAGTGCTGTTCTAACCAAATCAGGAAAATTTGAAAGCACATACATAATATTGACACCAATTGCCCCTGAAGTTTTTCTTCTTGCCAGGCGAATTTCATCTTTTAATGCCCTTTTGCTGGATTCTATATATTCCCCAGAATGGCCTTTAAACTCGTTTAAGCCCACCGAGGCTATCACACCCATTCCCCCTTCGTTTGCAACAGCAGAAGCGAGATTTGCCATGGAAATCCCGACGCCCATCCCTCCCTGGAACATTCTTACTTTTAAACTGCCGATCTCAATCAAAGGGGCACCCCAATTTCCCATAATATAACACAATATATTGCAATTATTAAACATTATTATGCCCCTGGATAACGGCAGAGAATTCATATAAAAAACTTTAAAAATGACAGCGCATGAAATATTGCATAATTTAAATCAAAACAGGAGGAATTAAAAAAATGTACGGAGACAGAAAAGGTGGATTCGAGAAAAGGTCATTCAACCGGGAGCCTACTGAGATAACATGCGCCAAGTGCGGAAAAAAGGACACTGTCCCTTTCAAGCCCAGAGAGGGCTCGGAAGTCCTGTGCAAGGAGTGCTTCTTGAAAGGCAAGGGCATAACTCCGCGGGAAAAGAAGGAAGAGCCTGCCGAGGAAAGCGCAGAGGAACACGAGGCCGATGTGTCTGAGGCCGAGGATGACAAGGAAGAGCTGGAAGAAAGCGAAGAGTCAGAGGAAATCTAGAGATTTTGTTGTTTTTTATTTTTCTTTTTTAATTTATTGCTTTTATTTGGGAAAAGTTTAAATTGCGCTTTTCCCTTCAAAAGAGCATGAAAGAAAAAAGGGATGACTGCAAGTTCTGGCTGTGCCTGATATTCGCGCTGTCTGCAGTGTCTATCTTGATTGTGAATTCCCTGGACATCTCCCATGAGAATTACTTTTTGAGGGCAATCGTGACAGGGCTTGCGCAGATTGCGATATTCTCGATATCTTTTTATATCATAAAGGACAAAATGCTGCGTTTTGCCCTGCTTGCGTGGCTTGCCGCGATTCTGATATGGAGGATTTCCAATATGGCAGGAACCCTGTTCAGGCCGCTCGCAGCGACTTTGTTTTACTTTGTTTTCTACGCATTTATTTTCATCTCGATGCGGAATGTGTTCGAGAGAAAAAATGCCGCGAAGCTCGTTTTCTTTTCCCTGCTTATGCTTGCAGTTGTTTATTTCGGGTTTATCTTCAGGCAGCCGTTCGCAATCGATTATGTTTTCGGGATTTTCGATGCTCTGGTGATGGCGTTTGCATTTGTCCTGATTATCCAAAGAAAGCCCGCTTTAGGCTATTTCATGCTGGCCATTGCAGACCTGACTTTGCTGTGGCAATTGAGAGGCCAGGGATACTATGTCGCCTCGTGGGTTGAGATAATATTTGTAATCGCTTTCTTCGTGCTTTCTGCAGAGAAATCAAAATAATTCCCAAAGCTTTTTAAATGCCTTTAAAAAGCTTTATAAAGCAAGAAAATCTGGTTTACAGATGACAAAGACTAATTTTAAAATTCAGAACATAGTCGCTACTGCAAGCCTTGGAGCGCGTGTTCCCCTGACAAAACTCGTACAGAGCCAGGCAAACACAGAGTACAATCCCGAGCAGTTTCCGGGCCTCGTTCTTAGGATTAAGAAGCCGAAATCAGCTGTTCTTGTATTTTCATCGGGAAACCTTGTCTGCACAGGCACGAAAAGTGTGGCGCAGGTCGGCGAGGTCATCGCGCAGGTCATAAAACAGCTCAGGAAAATAGGCGTCAAGGTCAAAGGCAAGCCGAAAATAAGCGTCCAAAACATAGTCGCAAGCGGCGCAATCGACATAACGATGAATCTGAACGAGCTCGCGCTCGAGCTCGAGAACACAGAATACGAGCCTGAGCAGTTTCCGGGCCTCGTCTACAAGCTCGGCGAACCCAACGCGACTTTCCTGTTGTTCAGCAACGGCAAGCTCGTCTGCACAGGCACGAAAAACCACGCGCAGCTCGAGGATGCTATGAGAAAACTCCTCAAAAGGATAAAGGAAGTCGTAAGGAAGAAATAATCCTATTTGATGCCCAGCTTTTTTTCTATACCACTTATTTTGTTTTTTATATCCATTAGTTCTTCTTTAAACTCCACCTTTATTTCCGACAAAAACTTCCTAAACATGTCATTTTTCTTGTGCTGCTCTTTAGCATTCACCATATCAGAATAAAGGCTCTTGCAGTGCGTATCTATTTCCGTTCCTTTGGAAAACCTGACATACAAAAGATCTTCATAATAGGCTGCGCAGGAACCGTTGCAAAGCACTTCTTCACGCCCCTTTTTATAGCAGTATTTGATTTCCATTCACCCCCCAGAACAGGGGCTCTTATAAGCATTATTGCGCAAAATTAAATATATTTTGATGCGTATAGTTTGCATGACAATAAACTATAAATAGCAATTTCGGATGTTTTGCTCGGGAAAAATGGGAGACGAGGATTTACTTATTGAGGCAAAGGAATTTTTTGAGCTGCACAAGCACGAAGTCGGAAAAGGCATGAAAAAAGGCGAGAAAGTCGTGCAGATCTCGTTCCAGGACATTTCATTGTTCAGCCACACGCTGGCTGACCAGCTTCTTTCAAAGCCAGAGGAAATACTGGCCATTTTTGAGATAGCGCTTGATGAAGTCGGCCTTGCAAGCAAGGCAAGGGTCAGGCTCACTGAGCTTCCCGCATCCCAGCAGATTCCTGTGCGCGAGCTGAGGTCAAAGCATCTTAACCAGCTAATCGCAATCGAGGGAATCGTGCGCCAGGCAACGCCAGTCAGGCCCCAGGTGGTTAATGCAAGGTTTGAGTGCCCGAGCTGCGGGACAATCATTTCAGTGCTCCAGCTTGAGAAAAATTTCCGCGAGCCGATGAGATGCTCCTGCGGAAGAAAAACAGGGTTCAAGCTCATGTCAAAGGAGATGGTCGATGTCCAGAAACTCGTTATCGAGGAAAGCTCCGAAAGCCTGAAAGGGAGCGAGCAGCCGAGAAGATTGAATATATTCCTGAAAGAGGACCTTGTCGAGCCGAAAATGGAGGAAAAAACAACTCCAGGCGCAAGAATAAAGGCAATCGGGGTTTTGAAGGAAGTTTCAATCCCGACCGCGACAGGGGCGATTTCAACTGCATTTGATTTCGCGCTCGAAGTTAACAACATGATCCCGATGGAAGACACTTTCGAGGATCTTGAAATATCGGATGAGGATGAAAGGCAGATCCGCGAGCTAGGATCAGACCCTGAAATCTACAGCAAGCTGGCCGCAAGCATTGCGCCAAGCATATGCGGGACAAATTACGACAACATAAAGCTCGCGATTGCGCTCCAGCTTCTCGGCGGCGTGAAAAGGACAAAAAGCGACGGGACAAAATTCAGGGGAGACATCCACATTCTTCTTGTCGGCGATCCCGGGGTTGCAAAATCAGTCATGCTGAAATTCGTCTCGAATATCGCGCCGAAAAGCAGGTATATTGTCGGAAGGGCTGCGACAGGCGCAGGACTTACGGCGACAGTTGTAAAAGACGAGTTTTTGCGGGGCTGGGCGCTTGAGGCAGGCGCAATGGTCCTGGCGAACAAAGGAGTCGCGTGCCTTGACGAGCTTGAGAAAATGTCAGAAGAAGATCGTTCGGCAATGCACGAAGGCATGGAACAGCAGACAATAACAATAAGCAAGGCAAATGTCCAGGCAACACTCCGCTGTGAAACATCGGTTCTCGGAGCGGCAAACCCCAAATACGGAAGATTCGACCTTTACCAGCCTGTTGCAAACCAGATTGAAATGGCCCCTACATTAATCAACAGATTTGACCTTATCTTCATCATGAAAGACATCCCTGACAGGATAAGGGATGAGGCGATTGCAACGCACGTTTTGTCCGAGCACAGGCAGGAAGGGGCAAAATCGCAGATTGACCCTGATTTCCTGAAAAAATACATCTCGTACGCAAAGCAGCGCGTGTTCCCCGAGCTTACTGATAAGGCAGTCGAGGAAATAAAGAATTTTTATGTTGAGCTGAGGAACATGCCATCTGTCACTGAAAATCTCATCAGGCCGATTCCAATCTCCGCAAGACAGCTCGAAGCGCTCATCAGATTGAGCGAGGCAAGCGCGCGGGCGCGCTTGAGCAAGAAAGTCACGAAAGAGGATGCGAGGCGAGCCATTGAAATAATGCACTTCTATCTTCTGCAGGTGGGCTTTGACAAGGAATCGGGCACAATAGACATAGACAGGATAGCGACAGGCGTTCCCGCCTCAGAAAGAAACAGGTTGGTCATTGTCCGCGAGGCCTTGATAGGCCTCGAATCGCGGACAGGAAAGATGATTCCCGTGAACGAGCTCAAGGCTGAAGTCATAGACAAAATAAAGGACGAGAACGAGATCGACGATGCCCTCGAGAAACTCAACAGGGCAGGGGAGATCTTCTTCCCGAAAAAAGGATTCATAGAGAGGATTTGAGATGGCGAAAACTATATTTTTTCAAGACATACAAAAGAGCCGCGAGTTCAAAAATCAAATGCTTGGATACTGGACACGCGATAAACTCATTTCTATAATTAATAGCCTCATTAAAAAAATTGAAAAAGATAGAGACAACACATATAAATTAAAGAAGAAAAACCTATGCAAAGAAGAAAAAGAAAAAATAGAAAGACATATTGAAGAAATTTTAATAGATTTAACAAATAAAAAAATATTTCTTAAAGAATTGCAAAACAAAATAAGGAAACAAGGTGATAAGGTAGACTTTGAAAAAGAAATGAACAATATTTTAAATGCCACCCCTATAAATTATCAGAAGATTTGAAATGGAAAAAATAACACTTGAAGGATTGATGGGGGCTTTTCCTGGAATGAAATTGAAGGAGAAGCTCGAGAAGATAGATGCGGTTGTCAGAAAAGACAGCGTGTCTGACGGGTATCCAAAGGCGATAGCGGATTTTCTTAATCAATTAAGCATGCTTGAAATCAAGGCGGAATACAGCGTGAACGAGCACGGAAAGGAGCTAAAGTTCGGAGAGCCTCTTCCCTACTGGCTGGTTCATGCAGAAAGGCACGGGGAAGGAAATGACATGAGAATCCATTATGAAGACGCAATTATCAGCAACGAACATCATAAAAGTTGGAAAAAGATAGGGGTGGGCTACACATATTTCAAATATGACGAATTTAAAGAGGCAATGGAATGTTTAATAAATAAGATTATCAAGATAAAATAGAATAAAATGGCAACTGAATTCAAAAAGAGATACACAGCATACAGGATGCCTATCGGCCTGCTGATGCGCGGGATTCCCCAGCTTGACAAAACAGAGGACGGCAGGGACAGGTTCGGCTTCCTCAACATCGAGGGAAAAGAGATAAACCGCGTCAACGTCATCGCGACAGTCGTCGACAAATACGAAAGCGCGGAAAAGAATTACGCGACGCTCACGATAGACGACGGGACAGACAACATAAGGGTGAAGGCATTCTCAGATTCAACACCTGTCATAAAAGACATCCAGCTCGGAGATACAATTATTGTAATCGGACTGCTAAGATACTACAATGACGAGATCTACATACAGCCCGAGCTTGTAAAGCACACAGATCCGCGATGGCTTCTCGCGCGAAAGCTCGAGCTTGAGCGCGACCTGAAGATAAATTATGATGAGATAACCGCAACTGAAGAGCCCGAGGAAGCGCCGCAGCAGCGTTCTCAATCTGAAAACGTCGATGTCACAGAGGAAAAGCTCGAGACAGGAAGCGAAACGCAGCCCTCTCTGAGGGAGGATATCATCACAATCATAAAAGACGCCGAGCCCCAGGAGGGTCTCGGCATCGACGAGATAATAATGAAGCTGAAGCACCCTGTCGAGGAAATCAAGGATGCTGTGACGGATTTGCTTGAGTCCGGCGAGATATTCGAGCCGAGGCCCGGCAAGCTGAGGATACTTTAGCGCGCAGATAAAGTCATGCTGCGCCGCGCGACTGACGAACGCGCGATATAAAAATAAACAGATATAGAAAACAAAAAATGAAAGTAATTGGTTTAGTGAAATACGACAAGAAAGAAGCAGGAAGGATAGTCATGCACAGCAATTGCAGTAATGTTGCGAACATTGATTTGTGGATTGATGAGAAAAACACTCTCGAAGAAATAGCCAAAAAGCTGGAGCCTATAGCGACCCCTGAAAACGGCTTGATGGTTTATGTTGGAAGAAATGACACTGATGTTCCCCCCTATAATATTCATTTGCATGGAATTTCATTCGGAGGAAAAAAGGAATTTTCAGACCCAAAATCTCCCTTTATTGATATAAAACGCGCGAAATATTTCGAGAATAAACTTAAAGAGGCTCTGCCAAAAATTGATTTTTATAGGCTTGAGCAATGGCATGTTTAAGATGTCAGAAAGTCCGCTTTCAAATCTGAAAAACCAGTACGAGCCTCTGAAGAAAAAATACTCGCTGCCCGAATTCTCGAAGCTCAACCAGGAATTCGAGGTCGAGAAGATACAGGAGAACGAGACTGACCTTCTTTTGCGCGAGATAAGGCGCAGCATGAGCGAGCGGATCGCCGCTTTCCTTCATTTCATCGAGCTTTTCCTGAATCCGACAGCAGCGCCTATCTTTCTCCTGAGCGCGATGAAGTCAATATCAGAAAGGGACAAGGAGCTGATCGAGAAGCTCTACCGCGAGCTTGCCGTTGTCGAGCTGAGCTCAGTCGCCCTTGATGTAACATACAACGAGAAGAAAGAAGCGGCATTCATCAAGGATATTTCCAAGATGTGGCATGATGTCAAGCCCGACCTCGAGGATTTCTCGAAGCTTCTCATAAAGCTCAGCCCGAAGGCTGAGAAAAGAAACGGGTATGTCGGATAAGCGCGCCTGATTATTTCAAGAAATTTATAGATGTGATTTCTTCTATGTCTTCAGGGACTTCAAAAGAAAATATGTGTTTGCCATTTTCCACTTTATCCCAACTCTCGCATAATTCTAAAAATCTCTTTTGGATCCTCTCTTCTGAATACACTATCAAACAAGACATTTTGCAATACTCTGGAGTGCATATTGAAGTCTGCGTAGGACCTGTAGGCCCGCAGCTGTTCCATTCTGTACAGTTTTTCCATCCCTCTGTTGAACAATATTCCCAGTCCTCATCAATGCTAGTGATGTTGTTTTCGATGAACTTACCAAGGTTATTCACGCAAGAAGTAAAATTATCTATAGATGGAGGATTCATTTCATCACCATAGCATTCCTGCAGGTAAATCTTCCAGTCATTAAAATCAGAGCATATCTTGTTTTTCATCTGGTTGTAGGTTTCCGTGCGTTCATCGCTGGTTATGCTATAATTCAATATCAGATATCCATGTCTCGGACAATTATCTGAAAAGAAAAGATTATAATCGCTGCCATTTTTTTCTATTGTGGTGGAAAATGTGGCCACTTGTGGAGTATACCAAGGACTGCAGGTGGAACAGTTGCTCTTTAATATTTTTACATCTTCTCTGCTTATATTGAATTTATCTTCCAACACATTTAATTCACCAATACATTGATCCGTTATTTTTTCTTCTGTAGATGGTTGAGGAGTCATCTGTTGCTGAACACATCCGCTAATGGCAAACACTCCAAAGATTGCAATAATGCAGATTATCAAAGAATATTTCTGTTGCATTATTTAAATTAACCTCAATACTATATAAAACTTTTGAGGTGCGTTCGCCGCCCTCGGGCGGCTCACTGCTCGAGCGCGCCCGCAGGCGCGCGATAGAATAGACCATTCTTAAGTAGAAACATTTATAAAATAAAAATTAATGCAAAATGCATGGAATATAACATAGCGATCACCTTTCTGGCCAACGAGCTGGGCGTCAAGGAATCTCAGTTAAAGCGAAGCTTCAGCAGGACAAAAACATTGAAAAAAATTGAAACCGAGAAGGCAGCCTACGCTGTTGAAGAAGCGGATCCAAACAGATTCATAGGCAATTGTTTCGGAAAAGTACCGCTAAAAATGTATCTTATAAAAGTCACAGAAGGCGAAAACAAGAGCGATATTGTTGTTTACAATCACAAAATCACATGGAACGGCATTGACAAAACCTTGGCGTCAACATCTCCGGCAAGCAAAAAACAGGTGGATCTTGAGGATTGTGATTTGACTCCCACTAATGGCCCTAATTTTGATGAACTGCCTTGCGAGCAGGAAAACAGACACAAGACAGGCAAGAAGTTTTACATGCATTATTAACTATTTATTCGTCAGAATTTCTCCATCACCGCATCAAGCTCGATCTCCATGCACGCTAATGGCATCTTCAGATGATAATCTATGGTTTCTATATTGAATTAATCTTATAGGCGCGGAATGACGTCAGCCGCGATAAAAAAATAATATGATATAAAAAACTTAAAATTTTCCCATCAATTCATCGAGTTCTATCTCCATGCACGCTAATGGCATCTTCAGATGCCATTCTTTGAGCAGAGAGGGGTGGATTTCGCCGAGAATGCCTATTGGCTTGCCGTCAAGAAGGATTTTTGCAGCTCTTCCGTCGATATAATTGGCTGCCGCGGCTTCCTCGATTTTGCATTCAAGGCCGAGCGCGGGGAAAAGATAATCCAAAACCTGCTTGATTTCCGTGAAATTTGCTGGAGTGATGGTTATGCAGAGCTTTTCCTGCTCCCTGATTCCTGTCTCGATCTTATCATCCTTTGCGAAAATTCTTCCGATCTCGAATATTTTCTGCGGATACTCCGAATCGACGTTCTTGCTGAGCGCTTTTAACGCGGAGCAAAGCAGGTTTTCCCGCAGGACGCCGTATTCTGTTTTGCTTTTCTCGACTTCGATGAAATTCTTCTGCCCGAGCTTTTTTGCCTCGTCTTTTATCAGCAGATGATGCGATGAAATCTCGAGCATGCCGAGGCCTGCAAGAACATCAGCGATTTTCCCTTTGATCCGCTCGTTCCTGTCCCCTTTCCCGAGCGTTGCGACATTCGGCATCTCTTCCTTGAATTTGTCATAGCCGTACGCGATTGCAATGTCCTCGATTATATCCACTTCATGCAGGATATCGACGCGCCATGCAGGGACGACTGCCTCGCCGTTTTCATAGCCGCATCCCATTTTTTCCAGAAGCGCCTTGATGTCTTTTTCCTTCAGCTGCAGGCCGAGAAGCTTGTTCGCCGATTCCAGGTTTATCTTTATTTTTTCCGGCTCAAGGTTAGGGGTTATTTCCTGTTTGCTGTAATTCAGCTTCATCTGGCAGATCTCGCCGCCCATGTCTGCAAGCATTGTGACAATAATGTTCAGCGTTTTCTTCAAAGTGTTGAAATCAAAGCCCGAGCATTCGACAAAAACGTCTTTTGTGCTTTCTGAGACCTTTCCTGTTTTCTGCGAGTTTATGATAGGCGGCATGCTGAGAATCTCGTTGCGTGAATCGACAAAAACAGGATAGCGCTGCATGTTTTGAAGCAGATGCGCGTGCTCCTTGCCTGTCGGATGATTTTTCAGAATATCGCTGGCGGACATTTCCCTGTCCATCTCCAGAGGGATGAATTTTATGTCCTGCGGCTTTCTTGCCTCGTATCTTATAGGAAGCGCGATTTTTTCAAGGGGATAAATCCCTATCGCCGCTTTTTTCCTGTTTCTTCCGAGCGTGGCATGGATTTTCTCTTGCACATCCATTATCTCTTTTATCTTTTCCCCGTCGAATTTCAGGTTCTTCACGATCGCGCAGGCCGTGAACGGCCTGACATCTCGGACAGAGCGGTGGATGTTCACTTCGTAATCCTTCTCGGGCTTGCTTGTCTTGTACTGCTTCAAGCCTGTCTGTTTTCCTATGAATGCCAGGAAAGCGCGCAGATAGCCCTGCATCGAAAGCAGGTCGGGCCTGTTCGGGAAAATCTCGATGCATATTTCATTGTCATCAAGAGATTCCAGGGGCGTCCCGAACATCGAGATTTTCTCCTCGATTTCCTTCGTTATCTTGACCTGTTTCTCGAATTCTTTCCGTGAAAATTTTACAAGCGCCATTTTTCGTTTTGCGCGCCTGACTTTATCGCGCATGATTTAATATTTTCCAATATGGATGCCATTTCCATTCTGTTTCGTCGAGCGCGTCTCAGCGCGCGAGATGTTGTTTCCATTTTATTTTTTGTATCCCCAATATTTTTATCGGTGCTTAAGTCATTTGCGCCGCGCGCGGTGACGTCATGCGCGCTCCTTGATTTTTGTTGATATAAAATTTTGCTTACCATTTTATTTCATCCAGAATTTTATTTTCCTCAATTTATTTAAATCATTCTCGTGAAGTTCCCTCAAATCTTTTATCTGGTAATAATCTATCAGCATTCTGTCAAAGCCCGGGCCCCATGCAAGCACAGGGACATATTCACCGAGCAAAGGTATGACGACTTCAGGGCGCAGGATGCCTGCTCCCCCCAGCTCGAGCCACTTGTTTTTCTCCGGAATGAAAACGTCTATTTCCATGCTCGGTTCTGTATATGGGAAATAGCTCGGCCTGAACCTCAGCTTTTCAAAGCCCATTTTCTTGTAGAACTCCTTGAGATAGCCGAACAGATGCGCAAAATTGGCATCTTTGTCGACGACAATTCCCTCTGTCTGATTGAACTCGAATCCGTGGCTCCAGTCGACTGTCTCGTTCCTGAAGCACTTTCCGATTGCGAAAAACTTTCCTTTCTTTTCCTTAAGGCCTGCAAGTTTTGATAATGTTTGCGCGGACAGGCAGGTCGTATGCGTCCTTAGCACGGCTTTTTTTGCCTCTTCCTCATTCCAGACATACTGCCAGCCTTTGCTTCCCTTCACGCCCGACTCATGCGCTTTTTTTACCTGCAGAACTATTTTCCTGTCAGGCAGCTTTCCCTTTATGTCTTTGATGAAAAAAGTGTCCTGCATCTCGCGCACAGGATGGTCCTGCGCTGTGAACAGCGCGTCAAAATTCCAGAATGATGTTTGGACAAGATTACCTGTCATTTCCTCAAAACCCATTTCAATCCAGATGTTTTTGGCGTAATCTATCGCCTGCCTAACAAAATGCTTTTTCCCGCCGTATACGCTGGGCGCCCTGCTTGTTAGGTCGTATCTCCTGAATTTCTTTCCGCGCCATGCCTCTTTTTCGATCATCTCGGAGGTGACCTGTTCGATAAGCTCGTATTTGAATTTCGGAAGCTCTGCAAGGACGCGCGTGCCGAGCTCTGTGGATTTTATCTCGAAAACCTGTTTCTCGTCGATTTTCACGATTTTTTTCCTTGATTTCAGCTTCTCGAAGCATACCTTCTGCTCCGCGCTCATTTTGTCCGGCTCAAGGGGCAGCGCCTCCAGGAACCTCTCTTCAGGAAGCTTTTTTGAAACCATTTCCTGCACTGCAGAAATTTTTATCTTTCCCGCGTCTATTTTCGCGAGCCCTTTTTCTTTAAGAACGCCCAACGCGATCATGAACTCATTGTCGCTCAGACCTGACGCTTTTTTTGCATCCTCGAAGCTCAGGGCTTTCATTTTCTCGGTCAGCATGCTCAACAGTTTTCTTTCAGGCAGGTTGTTTTTCTTGTAAAGAATCCCGTTGATGTCAAGCTCAGCCATCTTTTTCTTTTCTACCTTGAGCTCGGCAAGTTTCTTGCTCTCAAGAAACCTGAGCGCGCGGATGACGCTTGTCTCGTCGAGATTGAGCTGGCTCTTGATCTTTTCAATGCTGTTAAGATGCAGCAGAGGCAGCACCTTTTTTTCAAGAGGGCTTAAAGCCAGAATGACATTCTCCATCTCGTTTTTTGCCATGCTACAAAAAACCTCCGGTTTTTTGAGCGCGGAAAAAATTTGTTATTTTTTCCATAAATAAATTAGAAGATATTAACTTATAAAGATTGCTTTACAGAATCAGAAGTTTCTAACTTCTGAACAAAACGCCGCTTACCACAGGGAGTGACCTGCATATGATTTCATGCAGCGGCTTATCTCTATCGGCTTCAAAAGTTTCAGAATAGAGCACGCACAGATTGGGAAATAATCTCTCCAGCTCTTTATTGGTCGGCCTGTATCCGTTGTCTATTGGCCTTGGATGGTGGGGAAAACTGCGGGGGACTGTAACCAGCAGATAGCCTTCGGGGCTTTTCAACAGCTTAAGCAGATTTCCGGCTGTTTCTTCAATACCAGTCACATGCTCCAGAAGGCTGGTGCATAAAACCAGGTCAAACTGGCAGGACCTAAGATTTTGAGGAAGATCTTTGGTTATGTCGCATTTATAAGTCGCTTCGCGAGAACCATTATCTAAAGTCGATATGATTATTCCCTTGCCCGTCAAATAACTATATATGCTTTTATTCTGGGGCTTTCGCAGATATTTGCTTCCGCCGGAACCGACATCAATGGCTGTTTTCAGCGTTTCCGCTTTAGCGTATTTGTCCAAAACACTAATTATCCATCGGCTTTCTTTGACAAACATATTATCCTAGAAGTTTCTGACAATCCTGCCCTTTTTTCCGTTGGCTTTTCTTATCGCTATCTCTGCAGGCGTGAATCTTTCATCCCTTGCCCTTCTCGCGTAATGCCTGCTCTGTCTGGCAAGCACGACTGCCAGGATGATAACCGCGACTATCAGGATGACTATAAGCGCGAACCACTGCCAGTTTCTCTTCATCTCGAACTTGAACCTGTCAAACCATGCAGCTGCCTCTGATGAGTTCTTTATCGTGACACTGACTGTCTGCTCTTTTGTGGTGTCTCCGAAGCTGACAAGCGCCTTGAATGAGTTTGTCCCTTCTGCATCGTCATTCGGATTAAGAGTTATGTAAACATATCCTGAGCTTCCTTCATCAAGTGCCAGCGTCTCCGGCTCTATGCTGCCCAGAGTTGCCCAGTCGCTGTAATTGCTTGCGCTTACAGTGTATGTTGTCTTCCCGTTTCCTGTATTTGTTATCTTCAGTCTTACTGAAAAATCCGAGCCCGTGAATGCTTCTGAAATCTGGCTTGACTGGAAGCTTGCATCTGGCTTTGAAGGGCCGATGCAGTTGCCTTGGACTTTCAGCGTGGCTGTTGTGCTCTCGCTTTTGTGATATGTTGAGCTGTAATAGTCGTAATATGCCTTGATAGTTATTGTGTAGTCGCCGTCTGAGATGTTCCTTGGAACATCTATAGGGGTGCTTGCCTGGTAGTCGTCGCCCTCATCCACTGAGAATGTTTTTGTTGTGTTGAAGAACGAAGACGATATCTCGACCTTAACATCCTCGTCATCGCTTCCGGTGTTCGAGATGTCGAAAGCAAGGTCTGCAATGCTTCCGCAAGGAACAATGTCCTGCCCGAACTCAACATTGTCAAACGCAAGGTCATGGTCGTCTTTTTTTATGCTGACTGCTATGCCGTCCTCTGCACACTGCTCGTCCTCGTTGCTTTTTTCGTATGCCTTGACCCTGACTGTAAACTCATCGCTCTCGTCAGCGTCTGAAGGGACTATCAAATATAATGTAATTGTCTCTGAATCGCCCTCTTTTATTTCTGTTGTGACATCATCATCAGCAACACTGTCATCCTCATCAACATCATAAAGGTCTGCTTCAAGAACAACATCAAAATCATCGCTTGCGCCATTCTTGACTTTGACTTTCACTGTTATGTTGCTTCCTGGCGCGAATTCATCCTCTGAATCAGGGCTGCTTACATCCATTATTTCAATATCTCCCCGCTCGCCATTCTCGCAGTATGCCTGCACTTCTATGCTTCTCGTCTCGCTTGCGCCTGTGTTGCCGGCATCATCTGTGCATTTCACGTACCAGTCATGGCTTCCTGAATCAAGCAAAACATCGCTGAATGTCTTTTTTGTGTCGTTCGATGCGGACATGCTGTCTTCGGAATCGTCATCAACATAAAGCTCGCAATCAGAAGATGATGCGAGATTGTCTGTAGCTGTGAACTCGAAGCTCATCCTGTGGATTGATGTTTCAAGGCTGTCTGCAGGCGACTCGAGCGCGATTGATGGCGCTGTCCTGTCTGTTTTCAGCGTTCTCGTGCTGCTCGAGTATGTGTTATTCGCGTCTGTGCAGCTTAAATTCCATGAGTGCGTGCCGTCTGCAAGAGGCGCGATGTTTGCGCTTAATGATGTCAATGTATTGTTCAGAACGCTTGCATTTGTCCCGTAGTTTGTATTATCTATATATAGCGTGCAGCTGCTGTCCAGATCGCCTGTTACTGTAAAGCTAAATGGAAGAGTTGTTGCGTTTGTCAATAAATTGTCTGCCGGAGAGCTTAAAGAAATGTTTGAGATCGTGGAGATTGCCAAAGGCGCGATAAGCGCGATGAAAAAGCATACGATAAAACTCAAATAGATTTTTTTCATTTTATTTGTTGTCATTTCAAAGTTAATTCTTGTTTTTAAACATTTCGCTGTTTTATCATACATTTTCATAGTTTCCATTGCGGGCCTGATTCTATTTCCGCTTTCTTGCTAGAAGCTTTCCTTGATTTTCTGGATGGACTCTGCAAGGGATACTCCCTTGTTCGTGAGCTTGATCAGCTTTATCCTTCCTTGCTTCTCAAAAGCCACCAGTCCGTATCTTTCAAGGTTCTGCAAAATCTTTACAGCATGGCTGTAGGTGCAGTCGACTTCTTTAGCAAGCAAGCTTCCGTATCTCGCTCTCGCATTTTTCTGCAGGGCGATTAGAATCAAAGCTGGCTTCCTTCTAAAAAAAGTATTGAAAACGTCTTTTGTCATTTTTTTGTCCAATTTTCACCTCTCAACCACGATTGTTTTGCAATCAATATGTTGTATTATATAGTTCTTTTTAAACCTTTCTAAAAAATAATCATCTAAGTCACTTTAAAGTGACGAGCTGTTTTTACTGCGTTTTCCGACGGAAATTTTTATTTTCGTAAAGCTCTTCCAGATCCTTATGCCTGAGAAGAGGCACAAAAACATATCCTGTCTCTTTCAGAATCAATTTCAATTCTTTGTTTTTTTTCCACATTTCCAGGGCGCCCCAGTCCCATGATTCGCGCGTGGGATAAAGCACAAGGCCGTTCTCTTTCAGCAGGGCATTTGCCATCTCTTTCACGTTTTTTATTTTGTCAGGGTCGACTCCCGCTGTGAAATATATCCTGTCGTATTTCTTTTTCCAGATTTCTGTTTTTTTGTCGAGCGCATCCCCTGCGAAAACATTCGAGTTTATTCTTTTTTCTTTTCCGCTCTCCATCAGCTTTTTTATGTTTTTCTTTGCCATCTCCGCAAGATCCGGGAAAATCTCGATTGTCGATACCATTCCCGGATAGACAAGCCATGCGGCTAGCGCGGCGTGATATCCTGTGTTCGTCCCGACCTCGAGGACATCCATCCCTTTCTCCAGCTCCAGCAAGCCGAGCATCCTCGCAATCGTGCTCGGCTGCGATATTGTCTGGCCGTGCGCAACATGCTGCGGCCTGTCGATGTATATATCCTCCTTCACAAAAAATCTCCTGTCGCATTTTCTGAATGCGTCGATGATATTTTTGTCAATTCCCGGATTGTTCATCATCACTGATTTTATCATCAACTCAAAATCATTTGGTTTTTTCATTTTGCTTTTTTTGTTTCCATATTTGTTTAATTTTTATCAGCGCGTTCGTCAGTCGCGCGGCGCGGCCGCTTCGTCGCGCGCCTGATGGCGCGCTCCTTGACATCATTTTGTTATCGACTCTCCTTCTCGATTTTTATCAGCCTGTTCAGCTTCGCTTCTCGTTCCTTTCCGACAATTCCCGCTTTTATCATCGGGATTTTCCATGCAACTGCAAGGTCTGAGATGAAATCATCCTCGGTCTCTCCCGAGCGGTGCGAGATTATAGGGACAATATCATTCTGCTTTGCAATCTCGACTGCTTTTTTTGTCGCGAGCAGCGAGCCAATCTGGTTCGGCTTTATGATGACTGCGCTTATTGATTTGTTTCTTGCGGCTTTCCCGATAAGCTCGGGATGCGTGCATGTCAGGTCATCGCCGCAGATCAGCGCCTTGGTTTTTGAGCGCAGCTTTGCAAATCCGTCGAAATCCCCGCTCTCCAGAGGATCCTCGACATATGCAAGATCATATTTCTCTATCAATTCCAGGATATAATTTATCTGCTCCTCGCGTTTCAGGATTTTCTCTTTCTTCGAAACGCTGAAATTGGTGTAGTGGTATTTTCCCGCCTTGAAAAAAGCCGAGGCAGCAACATCAATCCCTATGTCAATCTCTGTCTCGAATTTGTTTTTTATTTTCTCCTTGATTTCCTGAAGCAGATCGAGAACGCTTTCATTGTCAAGAGTTGTTGCAAACGCGTTCTCTGCAGTGAGATAACCCTTCCATTTCGTGTCTTTTTTCGCAAGAATATCTTTGATCTCCTTGTATGCCTGCAGATTGATGAAGCATGCATCGAAAAAATTGTTCGTCTTCGGGATCAGAAGGAATTCCTGGAAATCCGTCTTTATCGGCTGTTTTGTGTGCATTCCCCCGCCGATGCAATTGCCGAGCGGTCTCGGCATGGCAGGCCGTGACGAGTCCGACAGGAACTGCCGCGTTTCTTTTTTCTGCGACAAGGCCATGAGCTTCACAACCGCCGCCTCGAGTGCATAGAGCGCATTTCCCCCCGTAAACTCGAGATTTTCTGTCTTGTCGTAATTCCTGAACTCAGTCTCTATTTTTTCCAGGTCCTCGAAGCTCTCGAAAGCCGTTTTCCCGTTCACGAGCTTTCTTCCAAGAACATTCACAAAAGAAATGCTGAAGTCAATCCCGCGGGATGATATGTCTTTCACCTCGCGCTTTCCCTTGCTCGCGCCCTGCGGGGCGCTCGCAACAGCGCGCATGCTTGCTGATTCTGCCACCACCTCGATTGTCGCCTCTTTTCTCGAATTGAATATCTTCCTGGCAACCACGTTTGTCAGCTGCATGAAATATATACTGGAGGATGATATAAAAAGGTTTTCAAGAAGAGGAATAACTTTCAGAGTCACATATTTGTAATCTGTCTTATCGCGCGTATGACGTCAAGCCGCGAAAATCTGAGAATTTTCGCGGCGCGGAAAACTTTAGTTTTCCTAGCGCGCAAACATTTTTCAAGGGATATAGAAAAGCGAGGCGCCATCGGGTGCGAGTTAATACCTGAATCTTCTCTCATATTCCTTGTGGTCGAGCCACTCGAGGACTATTGAAATTATATACAATCCCTCACTCTCTTTGGAATAAATCAGGCGCCACGCGTTCGGCAGGTTGTACTTGAATGCGTTCCTTATCTTGAATTTTTGCATGTATTCCTTGGGAATCAGCTTTTTCGGAATCTGGATTCCGCAAGATGGATTTCGGATAATATCGTTAAATGCTCTTTCAAGATGCCTTTTGAGTTCTTTTTCTTCATAGTCACCTTCGGCAAGTTTTTCAAAAGCTTCCAGGACTTTCTCATTGATGAATTGTATCTTGCATTCCATCATCCCTTCCATAATAAATGCGCTTTTTTCAGCATTTTTCTTACATTTTCAGGATAAAATATCCATCCGATCTTGCCTTCCGCGTCAACAGATATTTTTCCGGAAAGCAGAAGATAATCTATGATCGTGCTGAATGTCTGATACATCATTCTCTTCGGAAGCGCCTCCCACATTCGCTTTTTTCTGAATTCCCCGTCATATTCTTTTATGAAGTTTTCAACCATCATGACAGTGTCCAGTCTTGGATATCTCCCGCCATTTCGTTCGGGTATTTTTAAAATCTGCATGGTTATATCAATTGATATACCTTTAAAAATCCTTCGGCGAGGCGCCTCAGTGATGAAATGAATATGTTATAGCTTTATATCAAAATACTATTAAAAGCGCGGCTGACGTCATTCCGCGCATCTGCAAACATTTTTCAAGGGATATAGAAAAGCGAGCGCCATCAGGCGCGAGCTTTCATTTTTCTTTTATTGATTTCAATCTCCGGGAAAATCCCCGTGTAGCCGCACTTGTTGCACTTGTGCTCGTTCTGGAATGCGCCTGTCGCTACCGCCATGCTCGACATGTTGTTGGAGATGTTTGTGCTTCTGCATTTAGGGCAGATAAGTTGTCGCGGCATGATTGATTGTAGGGTTTTGGAGTTAAATAAGTTTCTTGTAAAAGCGCGCCTGACGTCAGCGCGCTTGCTAATGAAACATACACAATATAAAAAATATATTTCTAAAAAATCAGGTCATCTGCGCGCCATCAGGCGCGCTTTCAAAAATTCAGCGGTTTAAATCTTTTCTGAAAGAGTTGTTTATCCCTACTTTTACGCAATTGTCCAGGAAGATACAGCCCTTGCAGACCTTTCTTATTGTCTTGGGATTGATTTTTTCCATAGACAGATTGTAAACATCCTTTGCCTTATGGACTGAATTTTCTTTCAGCTTCAGATATTTGAGGACTTTCCTGTCCTGAGAAACCACCCATTTTCCTATTTCTGGGGATTGGGCGCATTTTCCCCTGCGTAAATGCAGGCATTTTTCGCAGAAAGAATCCGGTTTTGCTGCAAGCAGTTTTATTTTCATATCTGGATTTTTTCTCAGACGCATGACTATTCTCTGCATGTTTTCCGCGAATTTCCCGTCATATCCTCCATGATAAAATCTGGGAATGCAAGATATGTGGTGCCCTCTTATCTTTATGAGATTTTTCATAAACAAATAAAATATTTAGAACTTATAAACCAATTATTCTCCCTCTTCTGTCGCCTTCTCAAGCTCTTCTGAAACCTCTTCCTCGGCTTCTTCTGCCTCGGGCTCTGCTTCCTTCGGCTTCTCGGCCGCTTTTCCCTTCTCCTTGCCTTTCTCCTTCTCTGCAACGGCAACTGCCTCTTTCTTGGGCTCTTCCTCGGCTTCCTCGGCGATGTCAATCTCTTTTTCCTCGATGAGCTCTTTTGCGATTCTTCTAGGCAGAGGCCTTCGGACAGTTATCGGCAGGACCTTCGAGTCAAACTCCATCTCCGCTATTTTTATGGGATCATAATTTATTTCAATAAGCTCTTCTTTGGAGATTTTCAGAAGAATCGGCGCATTCGCGCTTATCTGCAATGCCCGCGCGCCAAGAATCCTCGCTTTCTCGTATTGCGTGTATTCTATCTCCTCTTCTGCTTCCTTTTTCATCATTTTTTTAAAAGCTCAATAATCGCTTCGTTTTGTTTATATAAAGCCTTCAATGCATAATATATCCCTACTGTATGATTATATGCTGTATTTTGGACATTTGAATCTATACCTTTAATTGCCATTTCCTCTGAGAATTTCATAAACTTTTCAGCATCTTGCGTCATTTTCTTTAATTTGGATTCTCCCATTTTATTCTAGCTCTATCTTTTCCCTTAATTTTCTTGATTCAGAGACAATCGTGTCGATGGCATCCAGGATTTCCTTCTCTGTCAATGGAGAATCGCCTGACTTCTGCATCGCATGGATGAACTCGCCTTTCTTTCCTGATGTCGTGGCGACAGATATCCTTGCCTTTGCGCATTCTTCCTCGACTGATGTCGGGTCAAGGATGAATTTCTTCCCGACCTTGTACAATGTCATTGTCAAAGGCGCGTCAGCCAGAGGGAGTTTCTTGCTTGTAAGCTCGCCGAACTGGATTTTGTCGTCCTTTATCTCGGGGAAAACAGCGTTTTTCAGCGCCATGACAGCCGCAAGCGCGCCCGCGTCAATCAGGTTTCCGTCGTCATTTATAGGATAAATGTCAATGTAAATTGTCCAGACAAGCTCGCCTTTCTTTATGCATAGCTTTTTCAGGTCGATGAAATGGCTCTCCCTGATTCCCCTGTCAATCACTCTTGCAAGCTCTATCGAGTTTATCTGCGGAGGCCCGAGCTCGAATTTTTCAGATGCCAAAGGCCATAATTCAGCTGTGACTGTGATTGATCCCTCTTCAGGCGAGTCTGTGTAAGGTATGCCAAGCCCGAGTTTCACCCCGACAATGACTTCGCTGTCCCCGTACTTGACTCTGCAGCTTCCCTCTGCTTTTTTCGCGAATCCTGGCTCGATAGTCAGTTCTCTTATCTCAAGCAGCTTTCGCTTGTCAAGCCTTCTGCCTTCTTCGGCAAGTTCCTCAATCCGTTTTTTTGTTACAACAGATACGTCCATTTTATTCTTCCTCCTTGACTGCTTTCAGCGCTTTTTTCTGTATTTCGGTGACTTCCTTGCAGACTTTTTTTGCAAGCCCGATCGCGTCCTTTATGTCCTCGGGAGTGACTTTCCCGTCAAGCTGAAGCAATCCGATTTTTTCTGAGCGTGATAGCAATGATACCGGGATGTCTGTTGCGGCCTTGATTTCCTCGCCGTCTTTTGTTATTGTATAGTCCTCTTCGTCCTTTGTGATGTCTGCGACAACAATGTCTCCGATTTTTCCGATTGAAACTGCGCTGACAAGCTCTGTCATCTGAAGCCCTGCATCTGCGAGGGCCATGCTTGCGGCGTTTATGCCTGCGACTCGGGTCGATGCATCTGCATCTGTGATCAAGATAAAAAGGTCAATGACTGTGTTGGGGAAAGCGTCAAGATTCAGCACTGGCTCGAGCGCTTTTGAAATAACGTATGAGACCTCTGTGCTTCTTCTGCTTGGCCCCGGCCTTTTCCTTTCCGAGACGCTGAAGCTTGCAAGATCGTAATGGCATCGCAGAACCGCTTTCTGGGGATTCTGGAAGTGCTGCGGATGGAATTTTCTAGGGCCGTAGACAGCCGCAATCGCCTTTGAGCCGCCGAACGCGAACATCGCGCTTCCGTTTGCCCTTTTGACAACCCCGACCTTTGCTTCTATCTTCCTGGTCTCGTCGTATGCCCTTCCGTCCATCCTTTTGTCTTCTTGTTTCTTGTACATTTTATTTTGATTGCCTTTTTTCTTTTAAAAATGATTGCACTTTTTCCGTAAGTCCGCTGACAAACGGCTTCTGCGCGACAAACTCGATTGCATCCTTGGCGAGCATTTCCTCGTCGACATTTTTCCCGCTTATCCAGATTACGCCGTTCTGGCCTACCACAACCGAGCATCCTGTCTCTTTCTTGATTTCGCTTATCATGCTCCCTTTCCTTCCGATTATCCTTGGAACACGGGTTGAATTGATCTGCATGAGCATTCCACCCTCAAGCCTTTCCAGCCCCCTCTCCATCATTGAAGCGTCTATTCCTCTGCTTTTCACCGATTTTATTTCAACCACAAGGATGTCGCCGAAAGTGAAATACTCCGCGGGATCGCGTATCCTGCCGAAGCATTCTGTTACAGACAAGAATGCATTGTTTGAAGCGCCTATGTCTATGAGCCAGCCATTGAATGTTATGTCTACGACCTGTCCTACAACAACGTTGCCTCTCCTCGGGATGTAAACTCCTCCGAGAGGGATGACTTTCACGAGATTGCCTGTTTTTTCAAGAAGCCCGAATTTTAAAGAAACTATGTCTTTGCCCTCGCGCCTTGTGCCTTCGCCTGGCAGAATGTCTGTTCCTGTTCCGACGACTTCGCCCGGAACAACAACCTCTCTTTTAATATGCTCATGCTCTTCTGTTGCGTTAATTTCGCTAATTTCTTCTGTTTTTTCCTTTTCCATCCTTTCTTTTTCCATTTTGGCTTTTATAAACCTTTATAATTTGTTTTTCTGTTATCTTTCCTTACAACATCGTAAAGATCTCCGATATGCTTCAGTTGATATGCTACCATTTCAGGCGTTTTTGTCCTGTCAATCTTAATCTGCGATATCGTATGTCTTAACAGATTCTCAAGATATTTTGTCATTTTTTCCTCCCGGTTTTCATTTATTCCTTCATCTCCTCTGTTATCGCGTTTCCGTGCGTTATTGCGTTCAATTTATCGTAAAACTCGAGCTGCATTCCTGCAGGCAGGTCGATTATGCACGACATACTGCCGTCCGCGAGCCATTCCTCTTTCTCTTTCTTGAACGATGCCAGCACGCTGTAAATCCTTCCTGTGTATTCTGCAGGGATTATCAGCTTGATTTTCTTTGTCTCGATCTTGATTGGCATTATTTTCATCAGGTCCTTGATTATCTCAAGCGCCTGGTCGTCAGCGCTTTTGTGCTCGTCAATCCTCGCGCCAGCCTGTTCTATGGCTTTTGAAATCCTGTCTGCAGTGTATGGCGCGTGCGTTCTCGGATCAACGCAGTTTCTCGCAAGAAAATCGACAATCTGCTTCATCTTGAGCTCTCGGTCCTTGTCCCTGTATTCCTGGGGAAGCTGGACCTCGCCCTCTGCCACGATTTTTGCGGCAATCTCATTCACGTCTGTTGTCCCGAAAGCGTCCTCCAGCTCAGTGGATGACGCCTTTATGCCTTTCTGATAGTGCGTGAAGACAGAATCTATCGCAAGGACATCACGCATCGCCGCGGGCGATGCGCTTCTCTGCTTCCTGAGCGCGAGCGCCCTGTCGCAGTCGACCATGATCTCGAACTGCTTTCCTTTCGCCTTGATTCTCGCAACAACATTCACCATGCTACAAAAAACCTCCTGTTTTTTGAGCGGGTAAAAAATTTACAATTTTTTCCATTTTAGAACCTCATTAATCATTTAAGATATTTGGCAAGAGCATCGCCGTAAAACTTCCTTGCTTCTTTCTCTTTCTTAGGAACATATGCGACTTCAAACCTTGAAATATTAAACGCCTTGCCCAGCAATTTCCTGAATACATTAAGTGCAAATTTAATTCCTTTCTCCATCGTGAGGGCTTCCTTGTTCTGCCTCAGCATCTCCTTTATCTGCTCGTCATTCTCGCCTATCGCGGTCGCGCGGTAAGATGAATAATTCCCCGTGACATCGCTGACATACACTTTTCCCTCGCCGGTCTTGTTCACTCCCGCGAGCATTATCTCCACTCCGAACGGCCTTGCGCCCGCATACTGCGTCGCGCTCTGCTGTATGTTCGCGATATCCCTGATAACCGTCTCGACATCAACTGCCTCGTCATATGTTATCCTGTGCTGCTGGCTTATTACCTGCGCCCTTTCAAGCAGCATCCTTGCATCGCTCAGGATTCCGGCCGCGCTCGAGACAATGTGGCTGTCTATGTCCCATATTTTTATCGCGCTGCTCTGCACAAGCAGGGGGTCAAGCGCCCTTCTGTCTGCAACAACTATAACGCCGTCTGTGCATGTGATTCCTATGCTTGCCGAGCCGAGCCTTACTGTCTTCTCAGCATATTCAACCTGCAAAAGCCTTCCGTCAGGCGAGAACATCGTCGATGCCCTGTCATATCCCATAACCCTGTGCTGCATGTCCATTTCCATTTTTTTGTTTCCCCTTTATATTCCCTTTAAAAACTGGCGCTTTTATAAAACTTTCTGAGATGCCCGCGCCTGGGTTTTGTATTCGCCAACGCTTTTTTTGAAGAGTTCTATATATTCTTTTATCTTATCATTTGCCTCGTCCAGCAAAGCCAGCGCTTTCGTATAGTTTCCGACCTTTCTGATTTCTCCCGTATTGTTGAGAGTTTCCACTTCTTTCACCTTTTCATCTATTGCTTTAAGGTCTTTTTCGAAATCCTTGTTTCCTTCCAGTGCATTAATCAGCGGATTGACTGCCATGCAAACTCCACAAACAGCTCGCTTTTAAATATTGCTCCGATAAAAAATTTAAAAACTCTGGTTTCCTCTCTGAACCATGAAAAACAAAAGAGGCAAGAGAGGCAAAACCGCGAAAAACGGCATTTTTCGCGGCGCTGAAAACCGGAGGTTTTCATGCAAAGCACAGGTTATGGGGATGCCTTTCCAGCTCATTTTCTCGCTGATTCTGATTGCAATCACGCTCTTTGTCACAATCTGGGCGATAAATCATTTCATGCACACCATGGAGCATGCAAAAATATTGGATTTCGTGAATAAGGTCAATGGCCAGGCTTACACTCTCTGGGGCAAAGAAGCGAACTTGCCGCCTGTTTTTTCATTCAGCTCAAAATTCAGCAAGGTCTGCTTCGCAGACCTCAGCGCATGCCCTGATTCCGATGAGGTGTGCAAAACGCTGAAAACATTCGGCTACTCTGAAGAGAATTTTTTCCTGTTCGGAGAGAACAACAAGCTTGGAATTGCCGAGGAATACGACACGCACAGCGCATGGAAAATAACCTGCGATGGCAACGATTGCATCTCCCTGAAAAAAAGCCCTGTATGCTATGATGTCGGGAATGAGAAAGTCCAGATGAATATCGCTGCAGGGGCGGGATACGGCTGCGCTGCTGGAAAGGTCTGCATTTTAGAGCTGAAATGAGATTCGGTAGTTAGATAAGTGAAATCAGGTCAGGGCGCGGATGCATGGAAATCCCTCGGGATTTCCAGCGCGGCAAAAATGCGCGCATTTTTGCCATGTTCAGGCCGCGCGGCGCAATTGATTCAGCGCCGATAAATAAATTTAGGATATAAAAATAAAGGAATAAAAAATGTTTTCAGAAAAAAAAGGCGAGATTGAATTCGGGTGGATTTTCTCGATAATCGTGGGCGCGGTCGTCTTGTTCCTTGCATTTTATTTTATCGGGACGAACATGTCCCAGAAGAGGGCGGAGCAGGAAACCATTGAGGCGCAGAACTTCGATGCAATGCTGAACCAGTTCGGCTATCTTGGAAACATATCAAGCATCCAGAAAATGGTGCTGACGCTTTCCGATAAATCGGAAATTACAATCGGCTGCGAGGAAAGCGGGGTGATAGGGTATGACAGCATTGAAACAGCCAAAGCTGGAAAAGGCGCCGGAACAGGAATAACAAGAAATGTCTATGACAAGTACATTTATGCAGACATCTCGGGAGTGGAGGTAAAAAATATCCAGCCGTTCGGCGTCTCGTTCAACGCGCCGTGGCGCGTTGCCGACCTGATAATGCTCTGGCCTTATGAAAAAAAATACTGCATTGCAAAAGGCGCGCCTCAGGAAATGAGGGACAGGATGAGAGCGGCGAATATCTCGAATATTATCGTCGAAAATGAAAGCTCCTGCCCTGATGAAAGCGCAACAATAGGAAGCTCATGCTCAGGGGGATATGATATAAACATCTGCCAGGAAAGCGGTTATGTCGAGAAAAACGGCGCAAAGCTGTATTATTCAGGAGAGCTGGTTTATGCCGCGATTTTCTCGGAGCCCGCTTTGTATTACTGCAACCTGTACCGCATCGGGAAAAGGCTCGGCCTGCAGGCCGAGCTCTACGAAGACAAGGCAGAAACCATGGGCTGCCAGGCAAACTTTGAGCAGATAAAATCCGCTGCAAAAAGGCTTGAAGCATCGGGCTCGCCTACAGTGTTCGAAGAGCTCAGGTCCGCCGAGGCGGCAATAGAAGCGATAAATGAGAACTGCGCGCTTTACTAAAATGAAAATAAAAAATAAAAACGGACAGCTGAAAATCCAGGAGATGGCATTCGTCTTAGTTGCTGTTGTTTTCCTGTTCTCGATTGTTTTCCTTTTCTTCGTGCGCTTTCAGAGCGCGCAGCTGACAGAGCAGGCGCAGTTTTTAAGGGAATACAGGAGCATCTCGATGCTGGAGTCTGTCGCAGGGATGCCCGAACTTCAGTGCGCCCTTCAGGGAAAAGGCGTCTCTGTCTGCATTGACAGCGGAAAGCTTGCAGCATTCAGCGGCGATTCAGGGCTGAAGCAAAAATACGAGGAGATCTGGGAAAACTCGAACATCGCAGGGGTTTCAGTGGAAGAGGTCTATCCGGAAAATCACGAATACGAGATTTACAAAAATGACTCAAACAACACGATAACCTACTCGACATATGTCCCGTTATGCAGCCCGGAGGGCTGCAGCATAGCCACAATTAAAATCAGCACAATACAGCCGATACAATGAAAATGACAAAATTTAAATATCTTATATAAGTATATATAATATGGAAAAAACAAGAAATAAGATCTTGCACAGCCCTACTCTGGAAACTGTCCTGATGATAGAGAAAACAACGGACAAATACAGCGGAGAAGTCGGCAAATATCAGCTGTGGAAAAAGCTTCCGAGAAAAGTGATGTACCAGACATTTCTGGCAGTTCTTGACTATCTGATCCAGTCAAATAAAATAATAATAGACAGGGAAGGAAGAGTAATCTGGATATGGAATCCTGCATTGATCAGAAAATTGGAAAAAGAGAGGCTTGTGATAAGATGAATGAAAAAATAAATCAGGTGGCATTCATAAGCCAGGAAACAAAAAATGCATTTCTTGATTTGAGCAAAGGTAAATTCGAGGAAAAACAGCTGTATGAATTTATTGAAAGGGCAATTGGCGACTTGAAAGAAAATCCCATGTGCGGAATCTGGATTCCGAAAAAGCTGATTCCCAAGGAATATGTCTTAAAATTAGGCATAAATAACTTGCGAAAATATAATCTGCCGAATGCCTGGCGCCTGCTTTACTCTACAGCAGGGGATGAGATTAAAATCGTAAGTGTCATAATTGAATGGCTTGACCATAAAAGCTATGAAAAAAGGTTCAGATACTAAAAATGAAAACAAACAGGAAAGCGCAGGAGGAAATGATGGGCTTCGTCCTTATAGTGCTTCTTATAGTTGTAGTGGGTGTTGTGTTTTTCGCGTTTTCAATGAGGAAATCAGGCGAGACCATCTGGCAGAAATCCTCTGAAGCAGATGATTTCCTGAGCTCAGTGCTTGCATATACGACAAACTGCAGGATTTCGGGGGGAAATCTGTCAATCAGGGAGCTTGTGAGAGAGTGCGGCGAAAGCCCGAAAGAGAGCTGCAGAAACACCCAGGAAACCGTGTGCGAAGCGGCAAACAGCACATTAAACAAGATACTTTCAGAACTCAACGCAAATATCACTGACAGGCAGATTCACGGCTACAACTTGACTGTAATGCGGGAAGATCTGCCTCTGCCGATAACAGTCATGCTGGGAAACCAGACAGGGAGCTCATTTATCAGCTCATTGCCCATATCAGGAAAGCCCCCTTACTACGAAACTATGGAAATCAGCCTGAAAAGCTGGTATTCGTCCAAAGCAGAATAATTACATGTCAAAAACACAAGTATCTCTTGGTTTTTGACCGTAAGAAAATTCAAAATTTTCTTACATCTCAAAGCTTATATCTATCTTCTTTTCAGCCAGAACAGGCCTTGACCTTTGCCTTTTGCCTGACTTTTCCTTTACAAGCCTGACTATGCCGAACTGCTCCAGAAGCCTTACATCCTGCCTGACTGCCTTAAAATCGCGTCCGAGCAGCTTTGCCAGGGCATAGACCGAAACTGGCTTTTTTGACGAGATTGCGTGTATGATTCTTGCCTTTTCATCGCTCAAAAGCTGCCTGAATGCCTGGGCAGGAAGTGCCTTGTCTTCTGGCTTAAAATGGGGTGCTATTCCTCGCCACTCCATCTTCGGGATTTTGGCTATTTTCTGCAGGTTTAAGTGCCCTATCCTGAATATAGGCCTGCTGTTCTCATCCATTCCAAGATTTATGACTATTTTCCTTGCCATTTCATAAAATTACCGACGGATTATGTTATGTTTTGTCTGTATACCGGTATTTTTTATACATATATGTTATTTTAACCCATATAAAAACTTTTCGCTTTTTAACCGATTAAAACAAGGTAACAAAAAAGTGACAACATAGGGTTTATAAAGAAAAAGAGTAAATGACAGGGTCTAAAAAGGGGGTTGACGAAAGCTTTAAAAACCGCCTGAAGTTATAGAGAATGCACTAAACGTGCTGGCCAGACCTTTTGAGTAAGGTCGCGCGACTCAGATGGGCATCATTATATGCTATCTGATTACGGCCTAAGTCACTTAAGAAAATGAAAGAAGCATTTTGGTTGAGCGTGTTGCAATGCCTAGCGTTAAGCATCGGCTTTGCAAAACTTGCTGAGATCACTATGGGTCTTTCGAATCTTTTCTAGGTGATACCGCAAGGAGCCCGGCAACGGGCTGGCTAATGAAAAGGGGAGTAAAACAAAAAATGGAACTAAAGATGAGGCGATTCTTAACAGATGTCTCGGCTTTAGCGCCGCTTCTCATTGAAAGGAGGTTTATAAAATGAAATTGATAAATAAAATCGTACCTTTAGCTGTATCAGTAATACTAGGAGTAACAGCATTTGCAGCAGCAGCTGACTTAAGCACTTGGAAGACAGATTTCAAGAACGCAGCAGTCGTTGTTGGTGCAAACCTTAACGACGCAGATGTACTGGCTGCAACAAACATTGCAGGCGTTCTGGGTATACAGGCAATACCTGTTACAGGAACAAGTACAGGCAGCGTAAGCGAGGACCTTTTGCTTGACGATGCTTTCGAGGACCAATTTGGCGCAGAAGCGCTAGACGATGGCGACTTGAGCACTCTGATGGATGGAGAGGTTGATTTCGCAGACGACAGTTATGACGTCCACGAAGAAATAGCATTCGATGCTGCTTCACCGGTCATGGCAACAAGTTCAACATCTGACGATGAGTATGGAAAAGACCCTGTAGTAGAAGTACTTGCAGGAGACTTTGCATACAACTACGTCTTTGATGATGCTGCTGACTGGGATGGAAGTGGAGTTGCTGATGAAGAAGTTACAGAGGATGAACCTTTGATAATCGACTTCATGGGCAAAACACTTACAATAACATCCGCAGATGATGCAGAAATCACTGCAGAAGTTGGCGAAGAATATGCCATATTCGTTGGAGACACAAAAACTGTTGACGGCAAAGTAGTCAAACTAATCAATGTTGGCGAAAACGGCGCTGTTATAGTTAGTGTTGATGGTACAGAAGAGGCTATTCAGGAAGGCACAACCGAAAAAGTCAACAACTTGAGAGTCAGGGTAAAAGATACTTTCTACTCTGATACACTGGCTGAGAGACAAGCATGGTTAATTGTCGGAACAGACGCAGTCAAAACATACAATGACGGCGATGCTTACACAATACCTTGCTCGACACCCATGACAGAAGACTGTGATGAAGATCACGCTGACTGGGTTTGGGACATAGTAATGGACGGAACAGCACCAGACCATATCGGTGTTGTATTGGACACATCCTGGACTAATTCTGATGATCCTGTTTTGAAAATGGGAGAATCATGGACAATGCCAGGAGGATTTGTCTCGGCTAAGTTCGACAGTTTATCTATAACAGACTTCGGCAGCTTTACAGTCAAATACAAAGAACACGTTGACTTGACAGATGCAGAAGCTGGAGAAGACGATGAAGATGTCTTCGAGATAAAAGGCCCTACAGACGAGTCACTAGTGATTGGCGGTGAAGAAACCGACACAATTTACTTGTGGGTTGACGACGCAGCAAATGCAATAAACGCCTATTATGTCGATGATGACAATGACGTTGTTGCAGTACCTGGAGCAGATGCTACTTCAACGATAGCCGCAGAAGATACAATTGCAGAGGTTCCGATTATATTCGAATTTGTCTACGGCGATACAGAAATGACAGCAGCAGTATATGATACTGGTGCGGCAACAGCTGTATTGGCAATAAACGCAGACGAAGGAGATGCCAGCTTAGGCGATCTAAATGCTAACGACAATGACTTGTACGTTGCGTTGACGATGGACGGCGCAATAGCTGCAGCAACAACCTTTAACGGTTTGAATACCGCTGAAGAGGCTGAAGCTGCAGACTTGTACATAGACAGAGCAGCAAACGTTAACATAGGTGAAAACAGCGATCCGATGCTGTTCACATATGGAAACTATGTTGACACACCTGAAGACACAACAGATGACGACGAAGTCATCATGCATGTCCCTTCAGATGAACAGGAAGCAAAGATCACCATAGCCACAAGCGGAGCAACTACATCGGCAGGTACAAGCAAGACATACTACACAGATGCAGAAGCAGCAGCAACATTCACAGGCAAGCCTGTGATAGCTGTTGGTGGAAGCGCAATCAACAAGATTAGCGCACAACTGCTCTCGTTGACATACCCTACATACGGTAGCAATGCCGCATGGGTAACTGCAACAGGAGTAGACGCATCTGGCAAGGGTATCATTGAAATAATTGATACACCTGCGGTAGGAAGTGTCGCAATGCTGGTAGCTGGTTACGATGCAGCTGACACAGGAGTATTAGGAACAGTCTTGAAGGAAGGTGCTTTGGCATTGACCGGCAAGAAGGCCCTGATAAACACCGTGGGAACTGCAAGCTTAATTGGAGCAACAGCCTAAGGTACAAAACAAATTTTTTCTTTTTTTTCTTTTTTTATTTTTTATTGATTAAGACGATAGTCCAAACCGGCCGCCCGAGGGCTGCCTATACCGCGAGCAGCATCGGCGGCTCGCGGCGCGCCCTGCGGGGCGCGCCAGGCAAATCTTTTTAAACATAAAATAACATATAGAAAAATGAAAAAAATCAAAGATTTTTTTCGCGCTCAAAAAACCGGAGGTTTTTTGTAGCATGAAAAAGGCCGGAAAAAAGCAGATTTTTATCGCAGCTGCAGTTCTGATGCTGATAGCATCTGTATTTTTTATCGGCGGGTGCGGAAAACAGGGCGGAACAACGCCTTCTGAAAACCAGACCCAGCCGAATACGGCTAATCAGAGCAATACTCCGCAGGCAAACAACACATCCCCGCAGCAAAACAACCAGGAACAATGCAATTTCACCATTGGAACAGCTGACGACATAAACGGTCTGTTCAAATGGCACAATCTGGCATTCGAAGGGGCAACTGAAGGGAACTCGGCAACATTCACTTACAGCACAATCATAGATGTAAAGGAAAGGAACGGTCTTGTCACAGGCAAGTTCGTGATAACGCAGAAGAACAACCCGTCCAGGATTGAGGACATCAATTCAAGCATAACGGGGATGCCCGGCAAAAAGGCATACATTTCCCTTGACAAATCCATTTCAAAATATCCCAACAGGGTTATTGCAAGCTCGGAATTGAGCAATTTCCTGGGAATTCTTGGAATCACCTCAGAAAGCGCCGTTACTGCAACCTCCGCAGACATTCCGGATCCAAACAGGGTAAAAACATGCGCAAATGCCGACGACGGCACGACCGTGTTCATTCTAAAGAGCAGCGGATGCAATCCTGGCATAACGCAGGAAGGGAACTGCATAACAATCGATGCAGGAAGCGGAGGATACGTGGTAGAGGCAGTCGAGCGCGCAATCATGGACATGATTGAGCTTGGAATGGAACAAAGCATAATCAAATAAACGGATTTTGCCAAAAGATTTATAAACACTTGTATTATAATTATAACATATGTTAAAAAATTATAACAAATACAAGCTATTGAAGGTATTTTTCGACTATCCGACAGAAAGCCTGCGGCTGAGGGAGCTCGGCAGGCTGAGCGGGATTTCGCCGCTTTCAGTGATGAATTACCTGAAAGAATTCGGGAAGGAAAGCCTGATCAGGAGATATGAAAAAAGAGGCATACCTTTTTATCAGGCTGAAAGAGGCAACGAGAAGTTTATTTTATTCAAAAAATTAAGCATAATCTATGAGCTGAATGATTCCGGGCTGGTGGATGAGCTCTGGGAGAAACTTTCTCCTGAATCCATAATCCTCTATGGAAGCTATGCAAAAGGGGAATCCGTGGAAAACTCCGACGTGGACATATTCATCATAGGAAAGGAAAAAAAGCTGGACATTTCCCCATTTGAAAAAAAACTAAATAAAGGCATCCATTTGATGTTCGAACAGGATATGGGGAAGATATCTAAAGAGCTGAAAAACAATCTTATAAACGGGGTGGTCCTTAAAGGATACTTGAAAATATGCTGATAAAAGTTTCTCCGGACAGGGAAAAGGCAAAATCCATAATCAAGCTGGCTGGGAATAGGGAAGAGTTTGTTTATTCTATCAAGGATGCCAAGTTTGCCACAATTGCCGTTGAAGGATATTATGAGATAATAAAAGAGCTGGCGGTTGCGCTGCTTCTTTTGGACGGATTCAAGACAATCGGGGAAAATGCCCATAAAGAGGTTATAGAATTTTTGTCAAAATATGAAGATTTTGAGGAGAATGAAATAAGAATGATAGATGACCTGAGGATAAAAAGGAATAAAAGCGCATATGAAGGAAAACAGATTGACCCGGTTTATCTGGAAAATAAAAAAGACAAACTTTTAAAAATAATGGATAAATTGAAAGGTTTATTAAATAGGAAATTATCTATAAAATAAGATGGCAGATTCTAATTTAAAACCTATTGAAACGAAAGAGCAGAAAGAGAAGCGGGAGCACAGGCAAAGGCTGTTCATAGGCCTGTTTGTCTCGTTCATAATGCTGTTCAGCTCAGTCGGCTACATGATAGGAAACCACAGCAGCTCTAAAAATTCAGCCGGCAATGAAAGCGTCAGGCAGTACAACAATTACACTTTCACGAAAATATCGCAGGTATGGGTCACAAACGCAAGCATAGAAGGCAATAACATCCAGGTGGTAAGCTCTGATTTCCCGGGCGACCTTGAGAACCTGAGCACCAGCGGAAAGCCGTTCCTCTCTGATTTTTCCGGAAAAAACCTCTATTTTCTGGCGAACAGCGCGGCGGAAAGGCAGGCAGCATCTGTATTCTACTCTTATCTCGGCAACATAGCCAACAGGATGCAGTTCGCATGCTCTGAAAGCGAGGCAAATGACAGCTTTTGCGCAGACAACAATCTCCCGATAAAAGGCTGCGGCGATGTCAGCAAGTCAACCGCCATAATTTCAATAGAGGAAGACGTTAATTCCACGGCTGCGAGCATCGGCTCGCAGGACAGCTGCCTGACAATAGCCGGAAACAGTACAGGCCTGATAAAAGCCGCGGAAAAATCAATATTCCTGATATTCGGGATAATGAAGTCATAAAAAGATTTATAAAACTAAAGCATCTTAATCAAATATGGAAAATCTGTCTTTGGGCATAACTCTCCACGAAGAAAAGGTCAAGGGGAAAAAAGTTTTTGTAGCTGAAAGTGAAACTCTTGGAATCTCCGATTATGGTGAAAGCGTTGACGAAGCCATTCAGAACATAAAAAATGCCGCAAAACTTCTTATTGAGGAATTCCCGGAAAAAAGGAAACTTTTAATGCAAGAAACACCTGTGCTTTTGACAAGAGTATTTTTATAAAAGAGAAACAAATTCTTCAACTGTCAGATTTGCCTGTTTGATTATGCTTCTTAAAGTCCCGAGAGGGATTTCTTTCGGCTTGCCATGAATAGGAACAACTGTTGCGAGTTTTGTTCCTTCCTTGATTAAAATTGCGTGGCTTCCGGTTATTCTTTTAACTCTGAAGCCCATTTTATGCAGCGCTTTTATTGCCTCTTTTGCTGAAACCACGGGGATTTTCATTTGATTAAAACATCAATCACATATTTAAATATTGAGAAAACTGCCACATACCATATACTCAAATGTCCGAATCCTGGCAGAAAAGCGCCAGGGACAGGATTCGAACCTGCGAGGGCGTGAGCCCACCAGCTTTCATGAGTTTTACACCCTCCTAAAAGGAAAGGTGACATGTTAGGGAAACCTTGGTTTCCATACATTCTCAAGGCTGGCGCATTACCGTTCTGCCACCCTGGCACGATATGGAAAAGAAAAAGAGATTTATAAAACTAATCAAAGATTCTGCCTTATTCTGAAGCTCTCGCTTTCCTCTGGTGCCTGTGCCAGCTAGTCTTTGTTTTTCTCCAGTAGCGGTGCTTCTTGTAGATTATCTTGGCTGTTATAATCGCAGTCGCTGCGATTATAATCATCACGCCAAAAACCAAAATAATGGCTTTGTTCTTCTGGAAGGAATCTTTGACCGCCTTCCAGTTTATGCCCTGGCTTTTTCCTGAATTCGTGGCATTTGCGCTGGCATTGGTGTTGTTCATGGCATTATATGTGTGGTTCGCAGTCGCATTTGTCAGATTATTGCGGCTTGAAGCATTCACAGATATATTTTCAGGAATAGCTTCGATTACCAAATTCGCCTTGCCGCCGATTATGCTCGACAGCTTTATCGAGAAATCCGTCATGTTGTTGCCGTTCAGATCAAATGTCTTTGTCTCGTTTACGTAAAGCGCGGCTGTTATGGGCTTTGAGCTTATTTCAATGTAAGCGGTGTTTGCAGAGATGTTTTTCATAGTCATAGTGTGCGACTCGTTCGTTAGCCTGAAATATATCTTGTCTCCCTTCGCCAGGTTATTTAGTGTTTTGCTTTTTGTCATGGAAAGATTGCCTGCCTCGAATGTTTTCGTCGTATTTTCGTAGCCGCTGACTCCGGAGCCTGGGATTTCCGAGGACGCATGCACTGTGAATTCCCTTTCATCCGAATCCTCGTGATTGCCTGCATAATCGTAGCATTTGACGTACCAATAATATGTTTTCTCGCTGAAATCCATCGGCGAGAACGAGTTTTCTTTCCCGTTGTCTATGCTTGTGTCTGTGGTTTTCAGCACCTCATCGCCCTCGTCTCCGACATATAGGGAGCAGTTCTTTACCCCGAAATTGTCAGTCACTTCGTACTTGAATGTTTTTGTTTTTGAGGTCGTGTTTGAACCGTCGCTTGGAGAAACCAAGCTGATATCCGGATAATGCGTGTCAACAGTGAATGTCCTGTTGTTGGAGGCGAAAGAGCAGTCATTTCCCGCATCGCAGGCGAGGCAGTTCCAGACATAACGGCCTTCGCTGATGTTCTTGCTGAATTTTGCCGTGCTGCTCGTTCCTGAGACATCTGCTGTTTCGTTTGCGTGCCATGCGCTCCAGTTTCCATATAAAGTGGCGTTTGCAAGGTCGGTATTATCCGCGGATGTGCAGTTGAATGTCACGTTTGTTGAGGATGAGTTGTAGTTTGAAGCCGGCGAGTTCAGAATCGCTGTTGCAGAGCTGTTGTCTATTGTTATTGTTCTCTCGGAGCTCTCGTTTGTGCCGTCATCATCTGTGCAGCTGACGTACCACTGATAAACTCCTTCCGCCAATGTGCTGTTGGGGATTATTGTTGTTTCCGTGTCGTTTTGAACGCCGGAATCTGTTTCATAAGGGACATCATTCAGATAAAGGGTGCAGGAAAAAGCATCATTTGTATCGCTGTCTGCTATGAAATCGAAAGAAGGGGTTGTATTGGATGTCCTTATGTTATCAAGAGGCGAAGTCAGATCCATGGTGACGATTGTGGCGCCGGTCATAAAATGTATTGCAACCAGCAAAAAGAACGCCAATGCCAAAAATGCAATCGCTGTGAAACAGATATTTTTTGTTTTCATTTTTTCTCTTTCTTTTTTATGAAATAATGATGATGAGGACATTAAAAAGCTTTTCGCTTCGCCCTGCGGTGCGCCAAAACAATAACAAGCAGTATTAAAACCAGAGCTGCGATGCATCCCAAGATGCGGGGCATGGCGCTGCCGATGCCTGTGCTCTCCTTTTGCGCTTCTGCTTCCGATGTTTTGTTGGCCGGGGGCTCGGCCTGCTTCTTCTCGGCATACGTTATCTGCAGAACCGCCTCTGAATCCCTTATATCCTTGAGCCAGACAGCCACATCATCTTCTCCGTCGCCATTAATGTCAAACGCCTTTGTCTCATTTACAGATATGTTTGCGATTATCGGATCAGACGATATCTCGATTGTCACAAAAGTCCCGTAAATCCCCATGATTGTGATTGCATGGCTTTCCGAGCCAAGCCTGAAATCTATCCTCTGCCCTGCACCTGCGCTTTTTTCTATGCCCTGGGGATACTGGTTCAAGTCGCCGAGATTTGCGGTTTCATTCGAGGTTTGGTTTTGCGCAGCTGTCTCGTTTGCCTCGCCTGTCTCATTTGTCCCGCTTGTCTCGTTCGCAGGGGGCTCTCCTCCGCCTCCGCCGCCTCCGCCGCCTTTCTCAGCCAAAGTGAATGTATATTCGTCAGAAACCGCATTGTTTTCAAAAACATCAGAGCAATTTGCATACCATGAATAGGTTCCCTCCGCCAATCCTGCCAAAGTTGTATTGCAAATGGTGTCATTTGTGCAAGTTTCGCTTTGCACATAGTCGCCATTAAGATAAATGCTGCAGTTCATAGTGTCATTGACCCTGTCTGTAGCTGTCCAGTTCAAATTCTGGTCAGCCGGAAAACTCGATTTTTTGATTGATACGCCATCATCCGGATAATTAATGACAATTGTTATATTCGGAGGGACGGTCAGCGTCCTGTTGCTTGCCGCAAATGAGCACTGGCTTTGATTATTGCATGCCTGGCAGCTCCATTCATATGCCCCCACATCAAGGGTTTTTGAAAATATTACAGGTGTGTTGTTTTCTGGCGAGGAATTGGTTTCATTGGCATGCCATCCTCCTGACCAGTTCCCATAAAGAGAGACATTTGTAAGATTAAATTCATCGGAAGCAGTGCAATTGAATGTTATGTTTGCATCTGATAGAATTGCGCCATCTTCCGGAGAGTTTAAATCCACTTTTATGGCTGCAATTGCCAAGCTTCTTGTCTCAGAGCTGTTTGCAATTCCAAACCCATTTTCCCAGCAGTTTATGCTCCAGTTATATTCTCCAGCCCCTTCTGTTATGTTGTAAGCCATAACTGTGGCTGTTGCATTTAGCACAGTCGTACCGGTTGTGTTCATAATCTCATCATCTATGATTAAGTCGCATGTCGCGTTCGTCGCGTTCCTGTTGTAAACGGTGAAATTAAACGAGTTCTGCGTGTCTCCGGTTGCATAATCGTCATCCGGGGAGTTCAGCGCGATGCGCGGCTTGAAAGCCGGCGCATTCACTCCCATAGGCCACTCAAATTCGCCTGTGAAGTTGCACTCGTTGAATCCTACTTTGTAATATCCGCTGCCATCTGGACCTGCAGTATCTCCCCATGAATTCTTTATAATCCAATAGCTCGTGGATTCATTGCCTGTATAATTGTATCCGGCAAGGACCACCCCGTGATTTGTGTGGGTATCACCGTAAGCGCTGCATCGCTCAATTCCTCCGTCTTCTGACCAATATGCGTAAACTCCTGCAATCATCGGGCCATTGTCGATGAGATACTGCATAGCCTCTGTATTATTTAATGAAAAATAATATCCCGGATCTACCCATCCTCCGCCATAATCATCTAAAGTCCATAATCTGCTCGCATGGTCAGAGCAGCTATTTCCGCAATTTCCATCGGCACCAATATAGGGGAAACAAACCTCGTCGGAAATGCCGTCTGATTTCGCATAATCCAAAGCCCAGAACATTTGCCCTCCATCTTCGCAATTGCCCGCGTCAGAGCACGAGACAAGATACTGCTCGCTCAGGTCAGGGTTCAGCCTCGAATTGTTCTGCTCGATTTCATAAACTGCCTCGAGCCCTCCGACTGTCGAGAAAGCCCAGCATGAGCCGCAGCCTCCTTGGTCTTTTACTGGAGTAAGCCATCCTCGCGTTGTATTGTCAAAATAAGTGTAATTTCCCGGATTATATTCTGTTCCTGCAGGAGGGTTTCTCCAATCCCAGAAAGAATAGCCCCCGTAATCGTAAGATTTTGATGAATGCATACTTTTCAAGAGGGCTGATTTTTCCTCTTCGCTCGCTTTTCTGCGCTCAGGCATTTCCCTGCCGCCCGACTTCTCGCTCAAGTTCATCATCTCGGAAACAGATGTTTTTTTCATTCCAAGAGGCATCAGCTTTCCCTCTGCCTCCCCGTCTGTCCCGTTTCCGCTGTTTTCCTTGGGAACAACGCAGAATGCCTCGCCGTTTTCAGTCACAATCTCATAGCCGTGTTTCGCACAGTATGAAAACTTCTTTCCTTTTTTTCCAGAGAAAAATTCCCATTCATCGTATTTGGAATCGTCAGGCATGATGCAGATTCCGCTCTGGCTTCCGTCAGATGCTGTCTTGATCTCATAATTATATCCCATCTCGCCGCAGTAAACTGCGGCAGGATTCGAGAGCGCATCGACATTCGTTGCGATGAAAACCAGCGCAACTGCAATGAAAAACAAAACAAGCCCTTTTTTCGTTATCTTCATCATAATTATGCGGCTTTCACGTTTAAAAATTTTTGCAAAATCGTTAGATTTTTAAGCTCGTTTTATCTCACTATTCCGGCAGTTGGACAGCCGATTGTCCGGGTCGATGCCTGAAAAAGGCGGCACTCCTAAACATGGAATGCTTCGGTCCGGAGGAAAGTCCACACACCGCTAGAAACCCCTGGGAATCGGATGCTGGAAGGTATCGGAAACCCGCAGGAGGTTTCTAATTAAGGCCAGCTTTCGCAAGGAGGCCTCTCGCGAGGGAGAGCTCTTGAACAGAAACGACACGGCCCGCTGATGCGGGCCGGTGAAACGCCGGGAGAAATCCTGGGGCGCTGGAAACGGCGTCGCAACCTTGGCCGGTGCAAGTCCGTTGAGACGCATAGTCGAATGTCGGCCTTTCAGTTCCCGCGAGGGATGAAAGACAGAATGTGGCTTATGCCAACTGCTATTTTTTTTATAACTATAATTCAGCAATCAAAAGGTTTAAATATGTTATTATATATAATAATATATGGTTAATTATGATAACACGCTATTTTGTTTTAGATGCTATCATACTTGGAAGAAAAGAAAAACTAAAAATCCGAGAGCTTGCCCGGCTTGTCATAGTCCGTACTGGAGCAAACCTAGAAAAAGAGTCTCAAGAGGATTTGTATTAAAAATGAAGGAGACGATTATAAACATTCATAACACCATCATCAAGCTCGGCGGCGGAGAGAAAGGAGTTAGAGATGACGGTGGAGTGTATAATTCCACCCTAAAACTGCTAAATCATCAAAGCAAAAACCAAAGAAATCCCACAAATATAGGCGCATTTGTTCTTAATGAATTTGCCAAGAGACATTATTTTGTAGATGGTAATAAAAGAACTGCTTATGCAATAGCCAAAATTTTTATGCTCATTAACAAATGCCACCTAAAAATAGAATATCATGAAGCCACGCAATTTATGCTTGATATCGCAAAATATGAAAGCAAAGTAAATTATAATGATATAAAAAACTGGCTTGACGAAAATTGCACAACTATCGAAGATAAAGATGTAGAAAACTATTTAAATAAAGTGTTCGTTAATTTAACATTAAGAGTGAAAGATGACAATAAAATTAACTAAAAAAATTGTTTATGAAATTTCTAAGAACGACCAGAAGCTATTGGAGCTTGTAAGAGTGGCAAAAGAAATAGTATTGAAAGAAGACGAAGAACTATTCAAGGAATTGGCAAAACATTAAATTTTCTAATTGGAAACCTTTTTATACGTATAGAATATAGCTAAATCATGGCAGAGCAAATGAGGATGCCCTCTGGTTCAGGGGGCCTCGTGCGATATTTTGACGAATATCACAGCAAGATACAGATAAAGCCGGAAGGCGTTGTAATAATGATAGTAGGGGTGATTGTTCTGGTGCTTGCCCTGAAATTCATTTTCAAAATCTGAGCCATCTGCCTGTTTAAATGATACCGGAATCGCTCCAACTTCTTGAAAAAGCTGAAAAAGCGCTGAGAACAGCAGACCACATGATTTACATAACCTATCCGTTGATCAAGGACAACCGCATCCTGAAGAACGTTCTGGACCAGTTCCACAATGTCGCTGAAAGCATAGCATACTCGATTCTCAACTACGAGTTCAGGTACAGGAGGATAGGCCCGATAACCTTGACAAAGCTCGACACCTATGGCCAGAACTGGAGCACTTTCATAAAATGCTCTCCCAGATTCAGCATCAGCCCGGAAGAGACCGCAAAAATCAAGGAAATGCTCGAGATAATCCTGAAGCACCAGGCAAGCACTGTCGAGTTTGCGCGCAAGGACAGGCTAGTCTTCATCTCGAACAATGCGCATGCCGAATCCATAAGCTTCGACCAGATGAAAAGCTACCTGAATAACCTTAAAATCGTTCTTAGAAAGGCAAAAGACAAGATTTGCGCGCCCGATGGCGCGCCGCTTAGCACGCCAATCGATAGGTGAGAAGCATAGCGGCGAACCATTAGCGAGGGCGAGGAGCGAAGCGATGGCGAGAGTATTGAGACATTAGCGAGGCCATCAGGCCGAGCGACGAGCCAATCGATAAATATATATAATTTGCCAGCCCCCTAAATAAGGCAAAAAAGAGGGCGAATAATGCAAAATGTGGAATGAGATAGAACAGGAAAAGAAAAGGGCGCAGCACCTTTTTTACGTGAGTTTAAAATACACCAAAACAGGCGATGTCATCCTGAACCTGCTGGAAAGATGGGAAAAAATAACAGACCTGTGTATGGAATTGCTGCTGAAAAAGGCGAAAAAAGAAAAAAAGATAAAGGTGATCCCTGTTGCGCCTAAGGCCCGCGAGCTTGCAGTCAGGAGCATCTACAAGGACGAGACAATAATCCAAGTTATGACATTATATTCTTTTTTCAGGAAATTCCCTAATTTTGAAAAAATAAGGGAGCATGAATTCAGGAAAAATGTCGCTGTCCGTGTTATCGGGGACGGAAAAGAGGTCGTGATAAACATGGACCAGCTCAAAGAGTGGGACAATCTTTTCTGCATGACATTCCTGGATCACGTGAGGCATATTATAGGATAAAATTAAGCGTACGGCTTTTATAATGCCAAAAAACAAGGGCGCGGAATGATGTCAGCCCGCGCATAATGAAATACAAAGATATTGAAAAAATATAAAAACAAAAAAAGAGAAAAAACAATACAAAGATGGGAAGAATAATATCAATATGCTCGGGAAAAGGGGGAACAGGAAAAACAGTCAGCGCAATCAATCTCGGGATTGCGCTTAACTCCCTGGGAAAATCAGTCGCAATAATCGATGCAAACCTGACGATGCCCAATGTAGCGCTTCATCTGGGAGCGCCTTCTCCGCCTGTGACTCTGAGCCATGTTCTTCAGGGAAAAGCCTCAATTCACGACGCGATTTATGCGCACAGCTCGGGGACAAAAATCATCCCGGGAAGCATTTCAATCAACACAATCCCGAAAACATGCGAGGCAACCGGCGAGCGGTTCAGCAAGGCGGTCCAGCACCTGAAAAAAACAAATGATTTCGTGATTATAGATTCAGCTCCTGGCCTGAATGAGGAAAGCCTGCTGGCGCTGAAAGCCGGCGATGAACTCCTTATTGTAACAAATCCTGAGCTTCCAGCAGTCACAGATGCGTTAAAAACTGCAAAAATGGCGTGCAAGCTGAAGAAAAAAATAGCGGGCGCGGTAGTTGCAAGGATAAGGAGCGAGAAAAGCGAACTGAGCCTGGAAAATATAAAATGCCTTCTTGAACTGCCGATAATCGCGAAAGTTCCCGAGGATGAGGCGGTGCGCCGCTCCATTGCATCAAGAAATGCAGTCATCATAACAGCCCCGAAAAGCCCGGCAGGCCAGGCATACATGAAACTCGCGTCAAAAATCGCGGACGGGAATTATATCGAGGAGATTGGCTTTTTCGAGAGATTTTTCAGCTGGCTAAGGCGATAAAATTTATATACCTCATTTGCCTCAGACAACCATGGCAAAAATACTGGGCGTAATGTTCGGAATAGGGATAGCAGTTGTTCTTTTCATACTGATGCTTCTCGCAATACAGGCCTTTTATCCGGCAGTCAGGTACGAGGATTTTTGCAACGACACAGAGATGTATTCTCAGCTGTCCGGTTTTGAGAAATGCCCCGACAACATAACGGTCAGCGAATGCAAGATACAAATGGCTGAAGAAGACAAAGAGCTGGAGAAATGCAGGCAGGAATTCATGGGCGCAGACAAAATCTACAGCAAGAATTTTTTCATAATCGCGAGCATCTTGGGCGTGATCGCGATATTAGTGGCATTCTTCCTGCTTAACATAATAAACATAAGCGCAGGCATCGCATTCTCAGGGATTGTCCTTATTATCGTCGCTTTCGTGAGGGGATGGCAGAGCACAAACGACATGGTGAAATTTGCGGTCGGCCTGGTGATTGCCGCGATAGTTGTAACGCTGGCTGTTCTTGTTAACAAGAAAACAGGGAAATAAAAATCCTGAAAAAGTTTATAAATTGATTTTATCTTTTATCTCCATGATAAACGCACAGGTGTTGGTTCATCACGAAATTCCCGCAGGAATTTCGTGGCGCCAAAAATCCATCAGGATTTTTGTGCATTGCTAGAACTTTACCTAGCCGCGCTTATCTTTCTCAAAACATTTTTAATGCCAAGATTATTAAATATGAATGTGGTGGTAGTAGTATAATGGTAGTATGCTCGGCTGTGGCCCGTGCGGCCTGGGTCCGATTCCCAGCTACCACCCTTGTAAAAAGGAGGTAAAAATGGAAAAAGAGACTGTGAAAGGATTCCGTGATATTCTTGGAGAGGAAGCGCTGAAGCGCGAGAAAATCAGGCAGATTATCGTCGGTAAATTCAAGAGCTATGGCTTCATGCCTGCAGAAACCCCAGTGATAGAGTATGAAGAATTTGTGGAAGGCGAGAATCCTAATGACGAGGCGATCAGCGATATTTTCAGGCTTCAGGACAGGGGCAAAAGAAACCTTGCATTGAGATATGAGTTCACTTTCCAGCTCAAGAGATTAGCGCAGCAGAAAAAACTGCCTTTCAGAAGATACCAGATCGGCGAGGTCTTCAGGGACGAGCCGATAGGTGCGAACAGGTTCAGGCAGATCACCCAGTGCGACATAGATGTCGTAGGCTCGGCAATCCGCGATGAAGCGGAAATTCTCAGCATAACCTCGGGGATACTCGGAGGGCTCGGGATAAAAGCGGTAATCTACGTGAACAACAGGAAACTCCTGAACGAGATTCTTGACGAGCTGAAGATAACAGACAAGGAGACGAAAGAGCAGATTATGCGGGAAATCGACAAGCTCGGAAAGCTTTCCGAGCGCGAAGTCGAGGTTGCCCTTGAAAAATACAATGCCGGAAAAATAATGGACATAATGAAAAATCCCGAGAAATATTTCGAAAAATACAAGGCGTATGCCGGGATAAAGGAATTGAAAAAATGCTGCAAGGCGTACGGCATCAAGGTGAGTTTTCTTCCCTCTCTCGTCCGAGGCCTCTCATACTACAACGGAAGCATTTTCGAGATAAAAACCAAGGCGATGAAAGAGACAATCATAGCAGGAGGAAGCTATTTTGTCAACGGAATCCAGAGCACAGGCATCTCTTTCGGCCTTGACAGGCTGTCTTCTTTGGCAAAAATCCAGGCTGATGGGATTAAATGCATAATCATCTCGATAAACCAGGACAATGAGGCAATCAGAATCGCCGGAAAGCTCCGTGATGAGAGCATATCCTGCTTCATAATCGACAAAGTAAGCAAAGCGCTTGAGTATGCCAACGTCGAGAAAATCCCATATGTTATTTTCGTCGGCAAAGACGAAATCAAGAAGAAAAAGCTGAAGCTTCGCGACATGAAAACAGGGAAAGAAAGCGTTGCCGCGATTACGAATTTAATAAAGAAATTAAAATAGTTCTTCGCGCCTAATCCAGTTCATTCACTAGATTTTTAACTTTCGCTTCAATCTGCAGGATTGTTTTTTCCATTTCCGCCTTTTTCCCGTCGTCTGCATCGGGAATTTCCCAGACAATAACCTTCTTTCCGTATTTTTTGCTGTCATGTAGGATAATTTCAGGAACATCGTTCGCGACTATGATTGCCATGTCGTGCCATTTCAACATCTTTGTGGTCAATCCCATAGGCTTTGATTTTATGCTTAGCCCGAAATTTTTGGCAGATTCGATTATTTCCTCACTTATAGGGTTTCCTCTTATTATTCCCGCACTTTTCGCTTTGTGATTCTTGTTTCTGTTAAGCTTGTTAAAAAATGCTTCGGCAATTTTGCTCCTGAATCTATTATATCTGCAGATGAAGATTATATTCATATATTGCAAACAACAGCATCACTTATTAATCTATTGTCCGCATCGCTCGCGCGCCCGCAGGCGCGCTCGCTTTTTATATGCTTAAACAATTATTGGCGTGGCTGACGTCATTCCTCGACGATAAAACCTGCGATATAGAATCCTTGACGGGCTCGCTGACTAACACTTCATAAAACCTCGCAATTTTGCCTCTATTTCTTCATGAGGAGCAAAATCGAGCCAATCAAGCTAAGCACAGGCCCGAAGATAAGCCCGTACATCGGCGGTGTCGCCAAAGCTATCAGGCTGAATATAAGTATCAGCGCTCCGGAAAGCCTCGGATTCTTCTTCGCAGAAGCCGTTGCAATCAATATAACAAGCCCCGAGATAATCCCGACAGCCATGCTTGTTGCAACTGTTCCTATTATGTTCGGCATCCACGATACATCTTCCCAGACCTTTATTCCAAGGACAGTAAGGATTCCTGATATCAGAATCACAAAACCGCCTGCAAGCCCGAGGGTGTATGCGGATTTCGTAGAATTGTCCCTTGCCGCAACATTCCTGCCGAATTTAACTTTCGCTTTTTTGGCTTTTCTAATTTTCCTCTTTTTTGCCATGCTAGAAAAAACCTCCGGTTTTTTCTGCGCGGTAAAAATTTGTTATTTTTGCCATGCTGAATTAAAGGTTTGTGTATTTAAAAAGCTTGCGACGACGGAAAAACACTAAAAAATCACTTCTTCGCGCATTTCGCGGCGAGAGTCCCCGTCTGGTCAGCATATTCAACCAGCTCTGTGATTGTCCATCCGCTGATCACTTGCCCGACATACAGGCATTTTGAGCAGCTTGTATGGATGACTATCTGATTGTCATATATGTCTGTGAACACTGTTTCAGGATGGCCGACTTCGTCGCCGACTGCACTAACCAGGTCGCCCGCAGGCGACTGGACAGTCATTTCCTCGATGCAGCTCTGCTTTTTGCCTGGTTCCGGCTTCTCGCAGTGCTTGTTCAGATGTTTCCATGCTTTCCTGTATTCCTGTATCTTGTGCTTGTTCCTTGTCTCTGCTTCGCCCTTGTTGAATTTTGCAATCGCCTTGTCCTTGTCTTTTCCAGCAGGAGCTTCGTTGATCGCTGTCAGAGCGAGATTCCTATCTGCATTCACAATTGAGGTTATGGCTTGAGCAACTTGTGCTGTTATAGCTGGATCATTTATTTTCTCAAGATGCTCGACAGCTCTCTTTTCATGGTCAAACACCTTATTGCCATGCCTGCATGCTATGTGTGCTGAATCAATCCACACAATTTTCTTGTCGCCTTCAGCATTTCTGTTTCCAAGGCTGTCTTTTAATTCCTTAATTGCTGTATTCAATTCTTTTTGTGACTTTGAATCAGAAGTGTAAAGTCCCTGCAAGATTGCCAAGGCGTCTTCCTTGTCAGCAGCAGGGCATCCTTCATCTATTTTGCCGTCGCAGTTGTTGTCAACACCGTCGCAGATTTCGGTTGCTTCAGGATTGATTGCAGCATCTCCATCGTTGCAGTCTCCGATATCTTTAATCCAATTGCAGATAAAGCTCTGGAATCCATTCCAGTCAGCAGGCAATGTGTCAATCACATAACCATCTCCATCTATATCGCCGCAGTAGTCTCTGCAATCGGATTGAGTGTCATCACTTGCATTGCAATTCTTGTCTATTACATTATGGTTTATGTCGCAAATATCTTTTGCTGCAGGATTTATTGATGCATCGCCATCATTGCAATCAGTATTATCCATGACATAATCTGAAGGTAGCGTGCAAACTTCTTGGGTATCTGTTGAACTTCCATAAGTATCGCTGTCATTATCAGCATAGACAGTTACAGGAGGTTTTGGCACGCATGTATCCACGACTGTTCCATTAATGCAAGATAATGCTCCTTCAGCATAGCAAAAGTCCGCACCGCATGTTGTCGGCGTTGCAACATATCCGTCATCAGCATATCCGTCGCAGTTCTCATCTATTCCGTTACAGCTGCTATCGTCTGCACCAGGGCGTATTGCCGCACTTCCGTCGTTGCAGTCAACAGGGCCGCATTCTCCGCCCTCAACATAATAGCCGTCGCCATCGCCGTCTGTGCAAGGCGGCGCTACCTCGCAAGAGTCCAGATATGTGCATCCGGTCGTGCCGATATCATTCCATCCATCTGGCTTGCCGCAAGTGTTGTCTGTCCCTGAACTTGTGCTCCAGTCGCCAGAATAAAAGTCATAATTTGTATTGTTGCATACGAAATTAGAATTTATTGTTGAGCTTAATGCGCCTTCATATCCGCTAACTTGTAACCCTGTATTTTCATTTCCAATAACTGTGTTGTTTGTTATGGTGTTGTTCGAGCCCATGACAGAGATTCCAAGATCCTGGTTATGGCTTACAGTATTGTTTATTATTATATTGTTGTCTGATTCCTCGAAACGGATTCCAGAATTAAATCCGGTTATAACACAATTTTTTATGATGGTATTGCTTCCGCCTATCCTATCGATTCCACCATGATAACAACCGTCTCCATTAATCGTATAGCCCTGGCAGTCGAATGTCTTGCCAGAACGGTCAATATTAATAGGGTCAGTGCACTCAGTTATGTCCGCGACAAGATAAACAATTGGACAGATTCCATTGAGCTTGTTTCTACAATCAGTAAGACTTGAGCAGTTGCAGTCCATTGGCTCAGTATAATAAGTTCCATATGTATTTGATGGATCTAGGATATTATTGCCTGGGATTGAGCTGTAGTAATCCATGTAAATATCATACACTGCATTATTCAAGAAAGTATTGCCAGCAGCAAAGGTATTATTGACGCTTGATGACAGATACGCTCCGTACGTGTTGCTATTTGCAACACCTGAATTCACTACATAATTCGAGCTCATGTACGAGCTTGTTGAGTAATTTGCGCCAGCAAACAGCATTCCTGCGCTGGGATAAACAAATGTCTCCCCAGTATTCTGGTCAGCAACATTTATCCCTTCCATGCTGACCCCTACTCCAGTATTGCCTGTCATGGTATTGCCTTCTACACCGCAATTCAAACACTGCCCAGACAGCGTCATTCCATAGCCGTTTCCAGATATTTCATTGTCTTTTATTGTTATATCCTGGCCTCTGGATTCAAACGCCCCCATATAATCTCCTGGGAAACCTATGGAAATTCCCGCATTTCTCATTGTTATTAAGTTATTTGGATTTGACATGCCTTGCATTGCATAGCCCTGTTCATCATTGTTCTGTATTGTGTTTCCTTCGATTGAAAGGCGGCCATCCAAGGTAACTCCTGCAAGAGAAACAGTTCCAGGGAATAAAATACCCTGGGTATTATCCTTTATGATATTATTCTGTATAGATACAGTAGAATAAGAGTAATAATCTCCATAATGTGTAGTTCCACCAGAGGCAATTATCCCAGCTCCTCCGAAACTTATTCCTGCAATAGCTATAAACCTGCCATCCATCACATTATTGACAATTGTATTTCCAATAATCTGGGTTTCATAATACATATCACTTGACATGCCTCCTGGCGGCATGCCGCATGCGCCTCCTGCTCCGCCAGAAAGGGCGAATATCCCGAAGTTATTATTGCTAACGTAGTTGTTTGCTATTGTAGCATTTCCGCAGATAATTCCGCCAATGCCTCCTCCGATGAATGCGCCGCATATCCCTTTATTGTTATTGCTTATATTGTTGTTTGAGATATTATCACCATCACCCATACTGCTTTTTCCCCCAATACTCTGCCCGCCTGTTCCTCCAAAGCACCCGTTGTCTATAATAGTGTTATTATAAACTGTAACATCATTATCCCATGCACTACCCCAATCCTTCCTAAATGCCACTCCAAAATTTTTGATAACACAGTTTTGAACTGTGATGCCCTGAGCAGGGCTCACTCCAACACTCTGGGCATTTGTGTCTCCATAGCCTTCAATTGTATAACCTTGGCAGTCAAAAGTCTTGCCAACGCCGCCATTAATACATACGCCGAACTGCTGCCCTGATGGATACATCTCCACCCAGATAATTTTATCTCCATAAATTGCCGGATTTACCTGGTCATTAGAGCCTGATGTTATCTGAGTTTCAGTTGAAGTTGAAAGATCGTACATGTAGATATCGGCATTCCCGTTTCTGTAATCTTGCCAGATGATATAGTTTCCATAAATGGCTGGATTGTATTGCTCATTAGAATCACTGGTTATCTGGGTTTCTGTTGAGGTTAAAAGGTCATACATATAGATGTCATTGTTTCCATTTCTACTATCTTGCCAGACGATATAGTTCCCGTAGATTGCTGGATTGTATTGGTCATTAGAATCTGTTGTTATCTGGGTTTCGGTTGAAGTGCTGATATCATACATATATATGTCAGCAGCCCCGTTTCTGTAATCCTGCCAGACAATATAGTTCCCGTAGATTGCTGGATTGTATTGGTCAACAGGGAGCTCAGGATCATCTACCGTTATCTGGGTTTCGGTTGAAGTGCTGATATCATACATATATATGTCAGCAGCCCCGTTTCTGTAATCCTGCCAGACGATATAGTTCCCGTAGATTGCTGGATTGTATTGGTCATTAGGATCATTAGTAATCTGGGTTTCAGTTGAAGTTGAAAGGCCATACATGTAGATATCTAAATTTCCGTTTCTACCATCTTGCCAGACGATATAGTTTCCATAGATTGCTGGATTTGACTGGTCAGAAGGATCTGTTGTTATCTGGGTTTCAGTTGAAGTGCTGATATCGTGCATATAGATATCATGTCCGCTCATGAGAATCTTTTGCCAGACGATTTTGTCTCCGTAGATCACTGGATTGTACTCCTCAAAGGTTGGAACTGTTATCTGGGTTTTAGTCTGAGTGGAAAGGTCATACACTGAAATGGAATTTCCAGTTGCTATGTTCTTGGTTAAGTAAACACTATCGCATAAAGGATCATTCAGTTTACCGCTGCAATCACTGCAGCCATCGCAATAGCATGCGTTTGGAACAATCTTGTTCGTCAAAGGCAGCAAGTCTGCTACATTTCCGTTAGTGTATGGAATTTTTGTGTCTCCGATTCCATCTCCGCCTGTGTTATATGGGTATGCCCCAGAGCCGTCATCGATTCCATAATAACTGCTCCAGTAATTTCCCCCGATGCATTGTCCTCCGATTATGTTTAGTGTTGAGGTTGAGCAGTCATATGTCGTGTTCCAGTAGTTTGCACTGTTTTCAGCATAGGCATCGTTTCCTGTCACCCAGCACCCGCAATTCTCGCATGCCTCTTTGCTCACGTGGCAGTCTGGGTTATCGCATTCCCTCTGCCGGCAGAAATTTGTGTTGTTAAAATAGTTGTTATAGATTGTATTGTCAACTGAATCGCCTGCTACTGAAATTCCAAATTGATCATTATGGCTTACAGTATTGCCTGTTATGCTGTTTGAGCTTGAAGAAAGAAGAATCCCCTCACCATTGGAGTCCATATTATTGTTTTTTATAATGTTATTCGAGCCTGAGTAGATGTGGATTCCCCTATAGTTGTAGCTTATATCATTGTCCATCAGGGTGTTATCTGAGCTGTCGGAAATACCAATCCCATTGACATTAAAGGTTAAAGTATTGCCCGCCAGAGTGTTGTTGTTTGAGCTGTCGCCAATGTAGATTCCAAACCCAGAATGACCACTACTTGCATTATTGTTTATTATAATGTTGTTTGAACTTAAATGAAGAGCAATTCCAACATCGCCGAATGCATTATTATCTGTTATTATATTGTTATCCGAGCCGGATTCAAGGATAATCATCCCGCTATTGCCTGAGAGGTTATTGTTTGAGCTTGAAGAAAGAAGATGGATATACCCTGCATTATTTATTATATTGCTGTTCGAGCTGGATTCAAGGCGGATTCCTTCCTGAAATCCCGTCATAACACAATTTTCTATAGTCACATTATTTCTAGATGATAAAAAAATTCCATTTCCCCCATATCCTGAGATTGTATGGCCTGCGCAGTCAAGAACAATATTGTCTGCTCCGATGATAAGACCGTCTCCTTCGCAATCCAAAAGGTCAGCATCTAATTCTGTGTCTCCTGTTATTGTATCTCCGCAAGAGCCCGCGAAAACAGCATGCCCTGTTATCCCGAAAACTCCTCGGAACCAGTCAGTGAATGCATTCGCGGAAACATTTGAAGAAGAAACAGAAAAAGCGATCACTCCGACTAATAATAAGCTTATTATCGCCAATGTTAATCTTTTTTGCATCATAGTCACTTCTTTTTGCTGAAGTTATACGGGAAAGGCGATTTATAAATATTTCGCGGATACGTCGGTGCGTTCAGTTTGCCTCTAATTCAATGTTATATTAAAAATATCAAAAAAACAAAAACTATTTCTTGCCCTTTACCCAGCCCTTGACTGTTATCCAGTTCTCTATTGTCCCTTTGGTGCAACCGTGTTTCAACTGTCCTTCATCTTTTCCCGGCTTGTAGCTAAGGATGTCTTTGCACGTGCATCCAAGAGTGTCTTGCAGGGTGTATTCGCTGGCGACTATTATATTTTTCTTTTTGCATGATTTTGCCAGTGTTTCAAACACCCCATTCATGTTAACATCAGCATAATGATTGCTCTCTAAGTCAATGCCAGCGTCGCTTATGCTGTTCGGGCATAAGTCAAGATAATCCGGAATAGTGTCATTATCAGCATCATTGTTCGTGCAAGTGACTTTTGTGTAATAAACCCTGAATGCGTCATTGTGCCCTGTGACTGTCGCAACAAAGCTTATTTTGTTGCCTGCCTGCACCCAAACCTGATCTTGGCCTGCTTTTCCGAATACAGCCTTGCCGTCTCTTAATTTCTCATAAGGCGCTCCCTGCATGTTTTGTATATAGTTGACAACGATACCATCAAGGTATAATGTTACATTCACTGCTTCTTTCTGTATTCCGTCATGCTTGCCCCAGAACCATACATCAAAGTAGCCGTTTCCTGAATCCAGGGCAAGTCCTGCAATATCTTTGTTGGCAGTTGCATACTGAATATCTATAGGGATAAATTCTCCGCTTGCGAATGGCGATCCAGGCAAGCTGTCAGCATATACGAAAGGAGCTATGCCATGATTGTCAATATCCCCTTTCTTTCCCCAGTTCTGCCATTGATTAAATATAAACTGCAATTGTTTTGCTTCATCCATCTGCCCATCGCAGTCATCATCTTTTCCATTGCATAATTCCTGCTGAGGCGTTGGACAGCCCGACCATTCTCCATCAATGCAAGTCTGATCGCCTGATGCGCAGATTCCTTGGTTGTTTTCTGAACAGCTTCTTGTTATGGCATCAGCTGTTCCGTCACAGTCATTATCCTTATTATCGCATGTTTCAGGTTGAGGTGTTCCTGCATTGCAAGTGTCAACTTTAGACCCTCCACTGCAGGTGTAATATCCTGTTGATGCGCATTCCCCGACTCCGCAAGATGTCGGATCATTATACCATGATTCTTCTGAGCCATCAGCAGTCTCTGAACTGCAGTCATCATCTACACCATTGCAAACTTCAGTTGCTCCTGGATTGATATTTCCATTGCCATCATCGCAGTCGCCTGATGAATAGAACAGGCAATACCAAGGAGCAGTATCTGGCTTATAACCATCATGATCTTTATCACATACTGCATCGCAATCATATGTGTTCTCCCCATCGCAATTGTTATCTATGCTATCATCAGGGCATGTTTCCTGTTCACTATAATTTGAGCCGTATTCTGTTGCAGTGCATGTCTGCCATGCTCCACCACTACATTGTGCTGATAAATGATATGAATTCACACAAACACCATCTTGTTTTTCACAGAGCGCTAATACCAAACCTGTATCTTCGGCATCAGTGAGATTATCACAATTATTGTCCTTCCCATCACAAATTTCTGAGTTTCCTGGGAAGTTTGTTGCATCATTATCATCACAGTCAAGAGGCCCGCATAATCCTCCTTCAAAATAAGCACCATCATGGTCTGCATCTGTTCCAAGGAAATCTGCTCCAGAACAGTCATTGTCAATTCCATCGCAAGGAACTTCTATTGCGCCTGGGTTTATTGCAGCAATGCCATCATTGCAGTCATTAGATGTTTCTGAATATCCTGAAGGCAATGAGCATGCTTGTGTTGAATGAGCAATGTCTCCATAAGTGTCTCCATCTGAATCAAGATAGAATGTGGTTGTAACTCCTTCATCTGTTTGTCCATTGCAGTTGTTATCAATGCCATCGCAGATTTCAGTTGCTGAAGGATTAATTAAAGGATTATTATCATTGCAATCATTCTCACATGTTGTGAAAGTATCATTATCCTCATCAAATCCATTATCGATTACGGTGTCGCAGTCATCATCCAAATTATTGCAGGTCTCAATCGCTCCTGGATGTATCGATGCCTCGGCATCATTGCAGTCATCTCCGAGATATCCTGCGCATACACCATTTGCAGTTGGATTCTTGTAATTATCATTGTCATTGTCGCATGCGCTGCAATCAAAGCCCGTCTCGCCGTCGCAATTGTCATCTTGGCTGTTGTCAGGGCATAATTCGCTCTGAGGATCTGGACATCCTGCCCAGATTCCTGTGTCGCAGGTTTCTGCTCCAATCGCGCATATTCCAAGGTAATTTTCTGAGCAAGCTCTGTTAATCATGTCAACAGTGCCGTCGCAGTCATTATCTTTGTTATCGCATGTTTCTTGCTGAGGCTGTCCTGGGACTGCATTGCAGACAGTTCCATCGCCCAGAGCATTGCAGACATAAACTCCTTGGCTTTCGCATTCTCCGAGGCCCGCACTGCATGCCTCGTTGATATTATAACCATTGTCAATAACATTATCGCAGTCATCATCCAATCCATTGCATGTTTCAGTTGTAGGATAAACTGCTCCAACACATTCGCTCCAGGCTCCATTAATATTGCATGTTTGTGTTCCAAACTGGCATTCACCTGTTTCTGTTTCAGGACCGCAGGATTTTGTCTGGCTTTCATTGCATTCGCAGCCTTCATTCTGCGAGCCGTCGCAGTTTTCATCTTTAGACTGGGCATCGCAAAGCTCTTGGCTCGGCGTTCCTGTTGAGCAAGCTGTCTCTATTCCTTCAACGCAGCTTGAAGCAGCATTCCCAGCAGCGCATTCTCCAGGCAAGAAGCAGCTCACATCATTAATATAATCTTCATCAACCTGATTATCGCAATCGTTGTCTATTCCATTGCAAATGCTGTCAGGTGCGCCAGGGTGTACGTTTGCATCGCCATCATTGCAGTCTACAGGGCCGCAATTGCCACCCTCTGCAAAATATGTGTCGCTGTCAGCATCTGTGCAAGGCGGCACACAATCAGGATCTCCTCCTTGTGAATCGCAATACTCTTGTGCAGTGCACAAGCCGTCAGCATCGCAGTCGCAGGCATCTCCCTTGATATCTACGAGGCCTGCTTGATAATGGGCTTGTATTTCAGTCGAATTCAAGGCTCTGTTATAAACTGCAGCTTCATCGATGATGCCCTTGAAATATCTGGTATATGAATTGACTGGAGTTGCTCTGTCACTTCCAATCGTATCATTATTATAATTGTAGGAAGCAGTACCTGAAGAGAATGAAGTATTAACTAAATTTCCATTTATGTATAAGTCTAATTTGGTGGTGCCTTGAGCCACTACAACAATATGATTCCATTGATTAGGTGTGATGCCTCCCTGGTGTGTGTTGGATTTAACTGATCCGCTGCCAGCCCTATTATTCCAAGAAGTGTACATTACTCCTGTATTGCTGGCAAGCTGCACTGCCCCATCATCAAGCTGAAAAATAGGCTGGTATGTATATGATGGCGAGGCAGCTGGTTTAACCCATGCTTCCATTGAAAAGTCTGTATTTCCATCAACATCACCCAATATATCAACATAATCGTCAACACCATCAAAGCTTAATGCTCCATTAGCTTTTCCAGTTGTCCATGTTGGGCCATTAATCAAAGTTCCATGATTTGCATCAACCGAATCGCTTGCAGTTGTTCCGCTTCCTTCATCAAATTTCCAGTATGAAATGAAATCGCTTTTTGGGGTGCTGCCATCTGAGTTATTCTGGTCAGGATTTGCTACAGTCGGGCAATTATCTGTATTGGCGCAAATTGCATCATTGTCTGTATCTATGCAGACCGCACAATCTTTCGAGCAAGTAACGCCATTAGCATCATTATCCTGACGGTTGTCGCAGGTGTTGTCGCCAAAGTTTCCATAAGCTGCGGAAGCTAAAAAGATATCCTTATTGGCATTGCTACAGAATGTATTGCCTGTTATGTTGTTGTTTGCGCCTGTTTCAAAGTAGATTCCATAATTAGTATTGGAGTTTGCGGTATTGCCTGTTATGTTATTGTATGTGCTGCGGTAGAGATAGATACCATAATTGTTATTATTATTAAATGTGTTATTTGTTAAGGTGCTGTTTGACACACCGTTCAAATAGATTCCTATATAGGAGATATTAGTAACTTTATTGTTAATCAAGATGGCGTTGTTTGAAGAGGTTACTGCCATCCCCATATAGTCTGTTGAACTTACTGTGTTGTTGATCAGAATATTGTTGTTGTTTGGGCCAGAATAAAGATAGATGCCGTAGCCATCCTTTACTGCAGTTATTTTGTCAATTGTATTATTGATTAGGGTATTATTGTTCGATCCAGAAGATAAGCCTATTCCAATATATGCCATCCTTTTCATTTGATTATATGTTAGACTGTTGTTTGAACTTCCTTCAAGGTTAATTCCATATGAAAATTCTGTGATGGTGCAGTTCTTTATCGTGTTCCCTGATTTTGCGCCTAAATAGATCCCATTTCCTGCTCCGACACCATCAATTGTGTTTCCCTGGCAATCAAAGGTCTTGTTGTTGGCAGGCCAATTGATGCATGCTCCTCCCCAATTTGTTATGTTGACGGTTAATTTTACAACCCCGCACGAGACATTGTTCAATTTATTTGTGCAGTCGGCACAAGAATTGCAAGTGCATTCAACAGGTGCTGGAATTGCACCGAATGTAATTGTTGAGCCTGAAACGCTGAGCTGTGAAGGAGTGATCGTACCATCATCGCCAACACCGAAGTCCATATAATTTGACTGATCCCAGAATCTGTAAGTAGGTGCTGGCATCAAACTCATATTTACAGGAGATGTCGATAACCATGCACCTGTGGTTGTACCATACATCATTGTCCCTGTTATAATCCATTGTGGCAATAGAGGGTTAACATTAAGAATAACATTGACTGGATTGAAATCAACATTTAAATTTGAGCCATCAGCTGTAACGTTGAATCTTTTTCCAGCATGTTGTGAAGGATCATAACTTATTGTTCCATCATCTTCAACTTCAAAAGCAAACAAAGTAGCTGTCCAAACACCCGCTCCAACACTAGTTGTATATTCGCTGAATAGATAATTCGGCCCTGGCATCAGGCTTATAGTGGCTGACATAGATCGCCAGTTAAGAGCCGTTGAACCGTCTGCTCCAAATACAATCCACTGATTTATAGAAGTTTGCCAGTCATTCCAGTCAACATTCAAATTAACATTGACTGGATTGAAAGTAACATTTAAATTTGAGCCGTCAACTGTAACGCTGAATCTTTTTCCAACCTGTTGTGAAGGATCATAACTTATTGTTCCATCGCTATTGACTGTAAACTCAAATAGATGAGCTGACCAGTAGCCATATCCAATCTTAGTGGTATAATCTGTAAACCAGTAAGTTCCTGGTGAAACAGCATAGGTTGCAGAATCAGATCTCCAAGTTCTATCTCCTGTCCCTCCTTGCGGTGTGAAAAAAATCCATTGGTTCAAGGAAGTCTGCCAATTTCCCCAATTAACATTTGTTGTAATTGAAGGTGTGGGCTTATATTCATTATAATGCTCAAGAATCTCAGAATCATTCAAGGCCTTGTTGTATATTCTGACTTCATCGATAGTGCCGTTGAAACGATTAGAGCCATCCCTATAGTCTATACCAATTGCAAAATCACTAGCAAGATAGATTATGTCCGCAGTCGCTGTTGCTGTTCCGTCAGGTTGACCATCCAAATAATAAATCCCGTTTAATCCATTTTTTACAAAAACAATATAATGCCAATTGCCATCAGCCACATTAGTTGAACTGGCAGAAGGAGCATAACCATAGCTATGGGCATAATTGTAATCCCAAAATCCCTGTTTTCCACCACCTAGAGAGTATATATATTCCCCATCTATATTCCCTCCCCTTCCTTGAACAATAACATCTTGTGCTGCTGCGGATGAAGTTTTCACCCAAGCAGAAAGTGTCATATATGAAGACGGGATATTGTTAAAAATTGCCCGATAAACATAATCGCCGCTGCCGTCAAAGCTCAAAGCAGAGCCGCCATTGTTCAGGTCAGAATTAACGCAGTATTCAGCCGGATCAGTTGGAAAGTTGTTCAAAGTGCCATTATTGCCATAAATCGAAGAATCAGTTGCGGTGCAGTCGTCAAAAGTGTAGTGGGCGACTAAAGAAAGACAATCTGTAGGACAATTATTTGTTGTCTCGCCAATTTCACATTTGCCATTTCCGCAGACTGTACATCCGCTTGTATCAAATCCAGAACAATCAGTCAAACAAGCAAGAGTTCCACTAGTAAAGCCTTGTCCTATTGTTGTGCAATCGTTCCCATTCAGTGCAGTTCCATCGCAAACCTCGTCAGTTTCTATGATGTTGTTGCCGCAGACTATTGGTCTATATTCATTATAATGCTCAAGAATCTCAGAATCATTCAAGGCCTTGTTGTATATTCTGACTTCATCGATAGTGCCGTTGAAACGATTAGAGCCATCCCTATAGTCTATACCAATTGCAAAATCACT